>JAABUM010000987.1_pt1 | contig 45224 bp, 67 predicted proteins | sample 5559161 | NCBI WGS metagenome assembly JAABUM01 (sample SAMN10711868, study PRJNA513369) | rock metagenome | isolation source: Antarctica rocks | place: Antarctica: Victoria Land, Siegfried Peak nord
TGCTCCATGCTCGCGGCCCTCCGGGGCTGGGTGATTCGACACCAACCACCCTCGGAGGCCGTGAGCCTCACAGCCCGCTACGACACACCCACCAAGATCAATCACCTTTCACCGCGAAGAGCCGGTTACCTCGGCTGGCAGGTCAAGACCTGCACCCGTTGCCGCGGCCGCGGTGTCGTGGCCGGCGGCCACGACATGATGGAGCCGGTCGACTGCTCAAGCTGCTTCAGCGGCGCCGTCTACATCAGCCCAAAGGGTCGCGCAGTCGCGTATCCCGGCGGCCCTTTCCTCGGCGGCCAGGCATGAGCGCGCCGCAAACGGCGACCGAGGTCGCGCAGCACCTGCTGTCCTTAGCTCGCGAGCACGACCATGCGACCGCTGAGCTGTCTCGGCTCGATGAGGCGGCGGTACGTGCGCGTGCGCGGTACGAGATCACCTTTGCGAGGGCGTTCCTCGAGGGCGAGGGATCGGTCGACAACCGTAAGCAGGCAGCGCGGCTGCTAGTTGAGTCCGAATGGCTTGATGTAGAGATCGCAGACCAGCGGGTCCGGTCGTGCCGAGAGCGACTACGGTCCATCGCGGTTCGCATCGAGTGTGGCCGTTCATTCGGGAGTGCGATCAAGGCTGAGGTCAGCCTGGCGCAGTCAGGGGTCACGCCGTGATCCGCGAAGGCCGGCTGGTCGGCCACGCGCTAATTCACCTAGGCGAGTCCTACGCGTGCAGTTGTGGCATCCCTTTTGCGTCTTTGAGGGAAGGCGCACGGCTGCAGATGCGGGGTCACAGAGTCAACCTGCGTATGGCGCCGTTCAATGAGATCGTCGCAATGCTGCCGACGGACGAGTGCATCCCGTGGGGTGGCAAGCTGAACCACAGCGGTTATGCCATGGCGTCACGCACGAGGGCGCATTGCTTTATCTACGAGATGGTGTGCGGCCCAATTCCGAGCGGGCTGCATATCGACCACCTGTGCCGTAGGCGCGACTGTGTCAATCCGGCACACCTGGAGCCCGTGACGAATAACGAGAACAATGCGCGGGGTTTTATGGCCCGGGAGGGATACGACCCGCGAGAGCACTGCAGGCGCGGCCACCCGCGCACTCCTGAGAACACCTACTGGATGCCTAAGCCGAACACCCGTGACTGCGTCGCCTGCCGCCGCATTCGCGAGATCGAAGCCCGCGATCGTAGACGAAACGCAGCCGCATGACTATCAGAGACGACATCGCCGCCGAGCGCCTGGCCCTGCTCCGCGAGCACGAGGACGCACTACCCCGCTCGCAGCAGGAGTCGATCGGCTGGTCGTCAGTCGCATCCGACTGCCGGCGCGAGACGTGGTCCCGGCTGCACGGCGTGCCGCAGGTCAACCGGCCGAACATGCGTGTGCTCGCATCCCTGCGGGGCCACGCGATCCACGCCTACGTCGAGCCGGCCTTTGTCGCGGCCGGGTGGGAGACGGAGCTGCCCGTTGAGTTCGCCGGCATCCCCGGCAACGTCGACCTGTACCTCGACGGGGTAGTCGAGGACACCAAGACCGGCGACGGTGACAAGGTCCGCTCGCTGCGCCTGTACGGCCCCTCACGGGCATGGCGGGTGCAGGTGCAGGGCTACGCCCGGGCGATCGCCGAGAGCGGCCTTCCGGTCCACACGGTGCGGATCACCGCCTACGCGGTCGACTCGTCCGAGGAAGTGGTGACATGGGAGGAGCCCTACGACCCACAGGTCGCCGAGGATGCTGTCGCCGACCTGGCCGTCCTGGCTGAGCAGGATGAGCCGCCGCGGTTCGGTAAGGACCCGTCGTACTGCCAGCATTGGTGCCCGTTCTACGACCCGGACGGCACTCAGGGGGGCTGCCCGTCATGGGGCGTCCGCGACCTGCCCGAGCTGGACGACGAACGTCAGCGTCAGGCAGTCCTCGACCTCGCTGAGCTGGCGGACCTGGCTAAGCGGAAGGCGGCAGCGAAGACCGTTCTCGACGGGGTGACGGGCACGGTCGACGGCTGGACGGTGCGCCAGGCGTCCCGTAGGGGCTCGACAACGGTCGACGTGGCCGCGCTGGACAGGGAGGGCTACGAGCTGCTGGTCGGCCCGTGGCCCGAGCGGCAGGGTGCGCCGTCGAGCTGGGTTGAGGTCAAGCGGTCCCGGAAGGCGAAGCCGTGAGCGCCTACCCACGGGTGCATCGCCCGTGTGATGAGTGCCCGTGGCGACGCACAGCACTTCCGGGGCGCTTCCCGCGAGAGAGGTACGCGGCGCTACGAGCGACATCGCACGGGCCGAACGGCAGCGCTGACATGCACGCGCCGATGTTCGCCTGCCACAAGACGCCCGAGGCTGGCGAGAAGGCATGCGCCGGCTGGCTGGCCGTTGAGGGTTGGGGCCACGTCGGCGTACGTCTCGCGGTCGCCATGGGACGACTGGACGGGTCCGCACTGGAGCCGGGGGACGGTTGGCCTGAGCTGTACCCGGACTATGAAGCGCTAGCGGACGCGAACAAGGGCGTCTTGTGAAGCCGCCGGGCGTCTTGTGAAGCCGCCGGGCGCCTTGCAGCGCCGTACCTTGCTAGCCCGTTCTCCGATGCCCCGCCGTACGCGGGGGCTCGCGCAACGCAGCGCGAAGCGTGAGGCGCTCTACCGCACCGACCGGCGCCCGCTGGTCAAGCGGCTCCTGAGTGAGCGGCCGGTCTGTGAATGGGCGACCTGCTGGGCCGCGTCGGTGGACTGCCACGAGATCAAGTCCCGCGCCCGTGGAGGGTCGATCACGGATGAACGCAACATCGCCTGCCTTTGCAGACCGCACCACGACCTGATCACGCAGAACCCGAACCTGGCTGAGGCGGCCGGGTTCTCCATCCCCTCCTGGGAGGACGCCGCATGAGTGGCTGCCGCTGTGGGGCGACGTGGGGCGGGGCGAACACCTCGCACTGCTCGGCCGCATCGTGTCACCAAACCTTCTCGACCGTCGCCAACTTCGACAAGCACTGGAAAGGCGACGAGCACAGGACGCCTGCGAGCGTCGGCCTGGTCCTGTCCGAGCGTGGCTACTGGGGTGCGCCGCCGCCTACTCCGGAGCAGCAGGCGAAGCTCGACGCGCTGCGAGGTGCCGCATGAGCATCACCCTCCGCACCATCGGCGGTCCCGGCGAGCAGATGTACGACATCTACCGCGACGGGGCGAAGGTCGGACATGTTCAGAGCGTTTGGAGCGGATGGAAAGCCATCGCGGCGGATTCTCTGAGCTGCGGTGACTGGCTGCCTATCCGTCGTCTTCGTCGTGACGCTGTGGCTGATCTTGTCACGTCGCTGGGTGAGAAGTGACCCCCCGTTCTCCCGCGGCGGCCGGCAAGGGGACGGCGGCCCCGGCCGTCGCGGGCACCACTCTCCCGCCCATGTCGGAGAAGGCGTGGCAGACCCGTGTTCTCGACTACGCCCGCTTCAAGGGCTGGCGGGCGATTCACCATCCCGACTCCCGGCGGGTCACTGAGGCCGGCCTCCCCGACCTCCTGCTCGTACGCCCCCCCCGGGTGGTGTTCGCCGAGTTGAAGTCGACGTCGGGTGTGATCCGGCCGGCTCAGATCGCGATGCTCGCCAAGCTCAAGCTCTGCCCCGGCGTCGAGACGTGTCTGTGGCGACCAGCCGACTGGCCGGCCGTGATGGAGACGCTGGCATGACCGGCCTCGGTGCGGAGCTGCCGGCGATGGCCGACGGGCTGTGCGACGAACCCACCCTGCCGCTAGGGGGGGGCTGGGCACCGAAGATGCGACGCCGAGCCCGCTGGCAGCCCAGGGTCGGAGCCGAGGTGCTCATGCCTGATGGGCGACTCGGTGACGTGTGGTCCGAAGGTGAGGACCGGGCGGGCGGACCCGGCAAGCCACCCGAGCTGGGATGGCTCGTGAAGCCCCGCGGCGAGACGTGCTGCGTGTTTGTCTCCCGCAAGACCGTCCGCCGCTCACCGAATGAGGGGACGCAGCAGTGACGGTCCTGCATCCCGCGAACCCGAACACGGGTCGCACCGGCAACGTGAGCCGCTGCGACAGCCGGCCGGTGGCTGTCCCGCTCAACGTCCTCGACGACCTGATCTCCGTCGCCGGTGCGGCGCACTGTGAACGCCCCGTCGGGCGGCCCAATACCCGGTGCCGCGCCTGCATGGTTATCGCCAGGCTGCCGAACCACGCCCTCGACGTCCTGCCAGTGACGGTCCGGCACGCCCACGGCGTACCCGCCCTGCTGCTCGGCTGCGTCTGCGTCGACCCCGCCTGCCGCATGAAGGAGCGCCCATGACCCTGCGCCAGATCGTCCCTGTCGCCCAGGAGCACGCCGGCCGCCTCGTCAGACGTGCCGCGTCGGCTACCAGCCCTGCCCCGCCAGCGAGCAGGCCCGCGAGCCACAGCCGGCCGTGCGCTTCGTGGGGCTGCGTCGACAACACCCTGTATCCCGGCCGGTGCGTTTGGTGCGGAGAGGAAGTGGCAGCGTGAGCAATCAGCTGGGTCTGCCCGACTTCATCTCGTCCCGAGTCCGACCGAACTGCGAGGTGTGCTTCGGCCTCGGCATCGTGTGCGAGGACCACCCGCTGCGCCCCTGGGACTCCGGGACAGAGTACGACTGCCTCTGCGGCGCCGCTGGCATGCCCTGCGTCTGCACCGGCCTCACTAGCGGAGCCGAGGTGGCGGCGTGACGACGTTCGATGACGTGACCAACGCGGTGCGTGGGCGGCTACCCGAGATGGACGAGCCCACGGCCCGCGTCGTCGGTGCCATGTCGCTACTACGCGCTGAGAGGGACCTGGCACGAGCCGAACGGGACGCCGCCCGCGACCTCGCCGTCCGGCTCGAAGGGATGCTCGGCCGCGTCGAGGACCTGCACCCCCCTCGCGTTGAGGGCGGATGGGGCAAGGTGCCGGTCGGTTCATGCCTTGAGTGCGAGCGGGAGCATCCCTGCCCGACCTGGCTCCTTGCTCATTACGGAGACGCGCTGTGAACCCAACGGCCGCACACGTGACCCGCCTGCGTATCCCCCGCGAGGACTGGCACCTCGAAGACGTCGCCGCAGGAATCGCCGCATGAGCGACGTGCTGGCCGACCTCTACGCCGAGTGGACGTGGCGCAACCGGGTGATCGCCGCCGTCTACCGCAACGAGAAGCCGCCGGGCTACTGCGAACGCGGCCCCCACTCTTGCACCCAGCTGGAATGCGCCGACCAGAACCAGGCCTATCACCGGGTCCGCCGGGTCCGGCAACGGGAAGCCGTCGAACGGAAACGGGCCTACGACCGTGCCCGGGCGGCTGCTAAGCGGGTGCCTCAGATCGTGCGCCTGCACGGCGCCGAACGTGGCCCGCATCGCTGCAAACGGCCGGCCTGCGCCGAGCAGAACCGTGCGGAGAACAGGCTTCGCATGCGGCAACGACGCGGGCGGGTAGCCGCATGAGCGTGTCGCGCTTCGCTCAGGCGTTCGACTGTGGGATGCTGGGAGGGCTAAAGACGGAGCCTCGAAGCGCTGGACACGCTTCGAGGCCCCTGACCCACCCTGACGCAACCAGGAGGGCTCTGATGAGCATGTCACCACGTCCAGCCGCCCGTAGCAACGGGGCGCGCTGATGGGTCGCCGGACACTTGTCGAGCGCATGGACGCCAAGCTGATGATCCGCGGCGACCACGGATGCCTGCTCTGGCAGGGATCGAAGATGCGCAACGGCTACGGACAGGTGCAGGACGGCGCCGGCAAGGTGCGAGCGGCACACCGCGTCTACTACGAGGCGCTGGTCGGCCCTGTTCCTGTCGGACTCGACCTGGACCACCTGTGCCGCATCCGCGCCTGTTGCGAACCAACCCACCTTGAGCCGGTTACCCATGGCGAGAACCTGCGCCGGGGGAACGTCGGGCAGTACTGGGCGCGGCAGACTCACTGCGTCAGTGGTCACGAATTCACCGAGGCCAACACCTACCGTCACCCCTCCGGTAGTCGACATTGCCGCCAGTGCACAAACGCTCGGCAACGCGCTCGGACAGCCGCAAGGGCAGCGGGCTAGTGGCACGGATAAGATCAATTAAGCCCGACACGTTCACGTCCGAGACGCTGGCGCAGGTGCCGATCGAGGCCCGCTGGACCTTCGCTGGACTGTGGACCTACTGCGACGACGAGGGTCGTGGCAAGGCGGACCCGAGGCTCATCAAGGCGGCTCTTTACCCGCTGGACGATGACGTCACTGCGTCAACAGTGAGCGCACACGTAGAGCACCTTGAGCGTGTCGGCGTGGTGTGCAGGTACGAAGCTGAAGGCCGCGTGTGGCTTCACGTCGTTAACTTCGACGAACACCAGCACCCGAACCGGCCGCAGGGGTCGAAACTACCCGCTTGTGCCCGTGACCTGCATGGAGTGTCAACACACGAACAGCGCAGTGAGCCTTCCGTGGACGTTCCGCCACAACACACCCCTGTAGTAGGAGTAGTAGAGGAGGGGAGTAGGAGTGGGAGTAGGAGTGCGGAGCGCTCCGGCGAAACCGCCGCCACCCTTCTCGGCGAATGGATCGACGCCTGCGGCAATGCAAAACCACCCGACCGCGTCAAAGGCCAGGTTGCTAAACAAGTCGGCGAACTACTCGCTGAAGGCCAGCCCTACGACACCGTCCGAGCCGGGCTCGCCCGCTGGCACGACAGACGGCTCAACCCATCTGCCCTGCCGTCCGTCGTCCACGAAGTCGCCCAAGGCCCACCGACGGCCACCGCACGTCCGTCGAACGTCTCCGCTCACCTCGCCCTCGCCCAGTCTCTCGATGCAGGAGCAACCCGATGACCGATCTCGCGCCCGGCGACGCTGCCCGGCTCCTGGCCCTCGCGGCCAGCTACGACAACCGCAAGCCCGACGACACGGGCGCCGCCGCACGATCTTGGGCGAGAGCGCTCGGCGGGCTACGCCTCGACGACTGCATCGAGGCAATCCACTTGCACTACCGGGACTCGACCGACTTCCTGATGCCCGCCATGATCCGCCGGCTCGCGACCCCGCTTGCCAATGAGCGCGCAAGGCTGGCCGCTCGCGAGCAGCGAGCGATCGCGGCGGCAGCCCCCGCAGACCCGGACACCGTTCGACAGTCCGCAGCTCGGATTCGGACCATCATCGGCAAGTTCGGGACGATGCCCGCATGAGAACACACAAAGTCGCCGCCGCCTGGCGCTCGGCTCTTCTCGCCGAACTGTGCGCAGAATGCCAGGCTGCGGCTGGCACGTGGTGCACGACGCGGAGTGGCCGTCGAGCCGTTGATCTGCACTCGGCGCGGTCCTACGCCGCCCAGCGTAGGAAGTCCGCATGACCGACCATCGTGCTGCCGCTGCCGACGACGCCGTAGCCCAGCTGCTCGAGGAGTCCGCATGACCCTCCCGCATCCGTCCCGCACCATCGCCACCGTCGCCCACCGACTTGAGGAGCCCGCATGAGGCGAGCCCCCTGCCGCAAGGTGCGGTACCGCGACCGGATCGGCGCCCAACTCGCACTAGCTGGACTTGCCAACGGGCACGGCCGGCACGAAACCCGACCGAAAGACGAGCGGCGGGCGTACCGCTGCCCTACCTGCAAAGGCTGGCATCTGACGTCGATGCGGCTACCTGGCCGACCAGTGACCGACACCAAGGAGCAGCGATGAGCAAGCGATGCATGCGCTGCGACGGCTGCGGCCAGATCGCCAACAGCGACGACGGCGAGTCCTGGACGTCGTGGGAGAACCTGCCGCCCGGCAGTGACCTCGCCGTCGTCGTTGGGCTCGTCTTTCCCATCACTTGCCCCGTTTGCACTGGCAGCGGCAAGTCGGTGTCCTCGTGACGTCGGGTGCGCCCTCCACCGGGAGCGACGAGACCCCGCACTGCACGCTCTCGGACGACGGCACGCACTTCCTGTGGCGACACAACTGCGTCGACTCGGAGTTCGACCACATCCCCGGTCGACTGCCTCTCGGCGGTCCCGGTGGCTGGACCCTGGAGCAGCAAGAGCCGCTGACGATCTCGCCGTCGATTCTGTGCCATGCCTGCGGCACACACGGCTTCTTCCGCGAAGGGAAGTGGATGCCGGTATGAGCACCGGGAGGGACGAGACACCAGACGAGGCGCTGCCGTTGGACATGCTGGCAGCCAAGGTCGTCCGCGAGCATGAATGGTTGCCGGGGAGGCCCACGTCGGAGGAAACGTCACGGCGATCATGGAAGTGGCCCTGGCTGTGGTCCTGTCCCCCGAGCGGGACGAGGCACTGCGCCAGGAAGGCCGCGACGAGGAACGGGCGCGTCAGGGAGCAGTGAAGCCACAAAGCAGGAGAACGGTTGTCGTCGATGACCAGGGCCGTCGGCAGACGTGGACCGCTCACTACAAGCGGTACTTCGTGGACTACGACGAGAAGTGCGACTCACTGCAGGAAGCAGCCGGGTTCCTGATGTCCGGTGAGGATGAAGGCGCCTTGTCCTCGGTCAGCATCGTCGGCCCCGACGGTGTCACCGTGTGGGACTACACCTCAGGGATGGGCCTTTGGGAGTTGTACGAGAGCCTTGGGGGCGAGTCATGACCGTCCCTGCGCCTGACGTGCTCCGAGCCGTGATCGACCGGCGGCTGCACGGTTGCGATAACTGGGCAGCCCGCGGCATACGAGCCCCGACCTGGATTGATCGCGAGCGCGGCTACCTGGCCGCCTTCCGCGCCATCCTCGACGAGCACCTACTTGAGAGTCAGTGTTGCGGCGGCAAGTGGTACCCCTGCGCCACAGTCCGCGCTGTCGCTGCCGCTCTGACCCGGGAGGACCAGTGACCCGGGATGCCTTGATCGCGCAAGCATTGAAGGCCAGCGAGTTGCATGCACGGAACGCCGCAGACTCACGTACGGAGTGGCCGCCGGGGCGTCAGACTCAGGCGACCCTCTCCGTCGCTGCCGCCCTGCGTGCCCTAGTTCACGCGATCCAGGGGGAGGACCAGTGACCGACGAGCGCGAGCGCAACTGCGGCACCTGCCAGCACTGGGAGCAGGACTGGGAATACATCGGGCGTCGCCCATGCAATGCGATTCTGTCCGAGAACTTCGAAGGAGACGTGCCCGAGGACCGCCCATGTGTTGTGCTTGGCGATGTGGGTTACGGCAGTCTGCAGACCCCGCGTGCGTTCTCCTGCTCACTGTGGGAGGCCAAGCCGTGAGGGAGAAGCCCGTCAAGTACGCCCGTCGTGCCGGTGGCCGGTGGAGGCTGCAGGCACACCGGCTGACACGGCGCGGCGGCATGTTCCCCGGCGGCATGTACGGCGAGGCAATCGGTATCGACGCGTCGGACTTCGGTCCCAACGAGTTCGACGAGCTGGTGGTCGGCTCGTGGCTCCACGTCGAGCAGATGGGCACCGGCTCCTGGTGGATGGACATCGGCGGGCTGACGGTCAACGTGCAGGTCGACCGGGACGGCCGTCCGCTGCGGGTGTCGTGGGAAGTCGACGGCCGTGATGGTGTCGCCTACGGATTCGACGGCGACGCCACATGAGGCACACCTACCACGTCATCAGCCGTGTCGTCATCGCCAGTCTTGCGGGTGCTGTGGCCGCCGGTTGGGCGGCGTGGCGCTGGCAGGACGCGCTCAGCGTGGTGCTCGGCCCATGAACGAACCGTCGCCAGCCTGCTGCCCCCTGCCGCACAAGGACGACCCTGACCGCCCCCGCCCAGGCGCCCCCCTGCTGTGCTCTGGTCACACTGGCGAGATCACCGCGGCCATCGCCGGGGACGTGGCCGGTCCGGCGCGGCTGCCCGGCTACCACGCAGCACTCTCCCGCCTGGCCGCCACCCGTGCCCTGACCGCCAGCGCCGGGCACCGTTCAGCGATCGGCAGCCTCGCCAGCGAGCGGCTCGTCATCGACCCGGCCGCCACCGAGCACCGCACGCTCATCGAGGCGCAGCTGGCCGCGTGGGTCCGCATGGTCGCCGATGAGCGCGACTTCCGCCTACCACCCGTCGTCACCGTCCCCGTCCTGTGTGCCTGGCTCGCCATCCAGCTCGACTGGTGCCTCGCGCAGCCGTGGGCCGACGAGCTGGCCCTCGAGGTGCTGGCGATGACCAGGCGGGCGTACGGGCTGCTGCACCCGCGGCCCGAGCGATGGATCAGCACGACCGTCCCCTGCCCCTGTGGCGGCACGTGGCTCGCCTACGTCGCGCCGTCCACCCCCGACCTGAACGGCATGGTTCCTGATCCCGAGTGGGTCACTTGCGACACCTGCGGCGAGGAGGGCGAGTTCGCGGCCGTCAAGCGCCTCGGGCAGCCACGGACCTGGCTGACGTGGGAGCAGCTCTGCGACTGGACCGACGCCCACCGCTTGCCACGCATCAGGCGCGCCACTCTCGACTCCTGGGCAGCCCGCGCTCAGGTTGCTACTCGGCGCCGTGAGGGGCAGCCGTTGCAGTGGTCCAGTCGCGACGTCGCCGACCGGCTCAGGGCCGAACGCGACACGGTTAGCGGGGCCGCTTGACGTGGACGGGAAAGTCTGTGCAAGATTTGAGCGCCCCTCGCGTGCCCGGAACCCGGAAGCGCTGACGCGGGCCCACCTCTCACATCGCCGTTATGGCAGCTCTCGAACGACGAGAGGACGTGGCCGCATGACCTGCGCCGATGGCTGACATCGCATTCCCTTCCGTCGCACCCCGGGTCGAGGATGCACAAGACGCGGCCGAGATCAAGTGCGTCACGCAGGACCCGAGAGAGCCCGCGTCGGCTCAGTTCCTGGCCGTCTGCACGGTTATAGCCACCGAGGTCGCGACATCCCGTTATTGCCCTGATGGCGAGTGTGGTGGGCATCCGGTCTGCGCTCCATGCCTCACCGTGGCGATCGCCACGGGCCTAGTGACAGTGAGTGCGGACTAACCACGGGAGGGCAGCGATGCCACTCGCCACCGTCCCGATCCACACCACCTGCCCTGATTGCGGCAACGTGCTCGTCCGGTCCGACATGATGCGGCTGATGGTCTGCGACGACGACCTCGACCAATCGTTCTTCTCCTTTACCTGCCCGAAGTGCGGTAAGCGGGTCAACCGGCCGGCGCCCACCGACGTCCGCGACAAGATCGTCGCTTTCGTCCCGACCCGTCACTGGCAGGCACGGCCAGTCCCGACCGGGCCGCCGCTCACCGACGACGACCTGATCCGGTTCGGGCTGGAGATCGAAGCGACCAGCAACGCGACGCCGTGAGCGATTATGGCGATCTGTTGTGCTCGATCCGAGACGGCGACGTGTACATCGACCGCGCCGACCCGAAGATCTGCATCTCAGATGAGCTGCTGCGGATGCTGCGTTACGCACCCGGCAAAGGGGTCAGCGTAGATGGTGACGTACTCCGCATAGACGCAGCGAACCGCTCGGTTGTTTACCGCATCGGCGCTCACGACGACGCGCTGCGCTGCTACTACGCCGAGTGGCCGGACTAGGTGAAGGTGTACGTCGCCCTGGTTACCTGCTGCTACTGCCACCAGATCATCACCTTCCGCCACGCCTGGCTCGACGGCGGCGGGTTCGACCGGTATGTGATGCGCCTCCACCTACGGCTCTGCAACGGATGAAAGGCGCCGACGTGGACGACATGCCGACCTCGGAGAACGACGCGACTCAGGAGCCCTCCGACATCGAGGTGAACATCGCTGCCGGCATCGCTTATGCGCGAGCGCACTACGCTGACCCGGTCCACGTCAAGGCGGATACACCTGATGCCCGGACGTAACTACGAGCGGAAAATCCATACCGCTGAGCGCGACGCTTCCGCCGCCCGGCTTCGCGCCGAAGGCAAGACCTATGAGCGGGTCGCTTCAGAGCTCGGCTACGCAGACAAGTCCCACGCCCGCCAGGCCGTCCAGCGTGCCCTCGTCGCCACCGTGCAGGAAGCCGGCGATGAGCTACGGGCCCTTGAGGTGGAGCGGCTGAACGCGTTGCTGGACCGTGCCTGGCAGGTAATGGACCGTCTGCACTACGCCCACTCCCAGGGCCATGTGGTGAAACTCGACGGGGTACCGCTGGTGGATGACGGGCCGACGCTGATGGCGATGGACCGCATCCTGAAGGTGATGGAACGGCGAGCGAAACTTCTAGGCTTGGATGCGCCGACCTCAATCCGGGTGATGCCGTCGATCAGCGACCTCGACGCCGAGATCGAAAGGCTGTCAGCCGAGCATGACCGACTCGCTAGCCGAAGTGCGACTGGAACGGCTGGTGAAGCTCCGGGCGCTGACGGCTGACGTCGAACGCCTGCGGGCACACTTCGCCCGGCCTGAGTGGCGGGAAACCGCACGACCCGGGCAGATACCGCCGGACGGTCCGTGGCGCATCTGGTACGTCCGCGGTGGCCGTGACTCGGGGAAGACGTGGACGGGCAGCAACTACTTCGCCGAGCAGATCCTCAGCCACGAGCCGGGGGACTGGGCGGTCCTCGCCCCCACCTTCGGCGACGCCCGCGACGTGTGCATCTCCGGCCGCAAGTCGGGGCTCATCCGAGCCTTAGGTGGGATGAACGGTCCCCATGTCGACGCATGGCATGTGTCGACCGGCATCCTGAAGCTGAAGAACGGCAGCGTCGTCTACGTCGACGGCGCCGACGACGGAGCTTTACGTGTCCAGGGCAAGCGGCTGCGTGGTGCCTGGTGCGACGAGATCGGCTTGTGGCGACAGTGGGAAACCGCGTGGGATGAGTCGCTGCACTACGCAGTGACCGAATACCCGGCGCGGATCATCGCGACCGGTACCCCGAAGTCGGCGCAGCCGGCACGGGTGCTGGTGAAACGGCTGCTGGAAGACCCGGACGTTCCCTGCTCGCTGCTGCTGACGTCGGACAACCGGGAGCACATCGACCCGGGTGCCTACGACTCGATGATGAAGTCGGCAGGGACGCGTCTCGGCCGGCAGGAGCTGTCCGGTGAACTGCTCAAGGACGTCGAAGGCGCCCTGTTCACCCTGGCCCTGATCGACGCGGCCAGAGTGGCTGTCGCACCGGAGCTGAAGCGGGTCATCGTCGGAGTCGACCCGGCAGGCTCGTCGAAAGCAGGCAGCGACGAGACAGGCATCGTCGTCGTCGGCCTGGGAGTCGACGGCGAGTTTTACATCCTCGACGATGTGAGCTTGCGCGGCACCCCGCAGCAGTGGGGGACTGCCGCAATCGGCGCCTATCACCATCACGGGGCGGACCGGATCGTCGCCGAGACCAACTTCGGTGCGGAGATGGTCGGCCACGTACTGCGCGGCATCGACCCGCTGGTGGCGTACACGCCGGTGAACGCGAACCCGGGGCAGGGTAAGCAGGTCCGCGCCGAGCCGGTGTCAGCCCTCTATGAACGTGGGCTGGTGCATCACGTCGGCGCACCGTTCCCCCACCTCGAGGATGAAATGTGCTCGTGGACCCCGGACTTGCGGTCGAGCCCTGACCGGCTCGACGCGATGGTCTGGGCAGTACGGACGCTGATGAAGAAGCCGGGCGCCCGGATCACCCACGCTGGACGAGCACGCTAGAGGGAGCCCACTCAGTGATCTTCCTGTGGCTCGCCGTCACGCTCCTAGCCGGCTGGGCTCTCGGCGTGTTCGCCACCCTGCACTTCGTCCCCCGGCTGGTAGCCCGCATGAGCGTCGACGAGCTCGCCCGCTTCACTGGCAACGTCGCCCGGCACCGCCACCCCACCGACTGACCTGACCGCGAGGGGTGAGAGTGGGACTCCTCACCCGACTCACCGCCGGGACCCGCGCCGCCAGCCAGGTCGCCCTACCCGCAGGGACAGGACCGGCCGCAGCGACCGCCACCACGTCCTACGCCGCTCCCGGCCGGGCCATGGCCCCCGAATGGGACGCCGGCCAAGCCGTCCAAGTCGGCTACTACGGCCACATCTACAGCTACCGGTGCGCCCGGACCATCGCCCAGACCATCGCCGGGCTCGCGTTCCGCGCCGGACCCGACCCGTCCAACCCCGGCAAATGGAACCCTGACGCCCCGCTGGCACGGCTGTTAGGCCCGCCACCTGGCGGTCCCGCACCATCAGTCAGCCCCCGCCAGTTCTGGACCTGGAGCATCCTGCAGTACCTGCTCACCGGCCGCTGGTCGTGGGAAACCGAACTGACCAAGCCGGACCGCAACGGGCAGCGGGACGTCGTTGCGCTGTGGCCGATCCCCGGCCGGCTACTCAAGCCCAAGCCGTCCGGTAAGCCGGGTCAGTGGTTCGACGGCTACGTCTACGGCTCCGGCACGACACGGCGTGACCTGCGGGCCGACCAGGTGTGCTACTGCTGGCGGCCGTCGCAGGACGACTGGCGGCAGCCTGAAAGCGTGCTCCGTGCCGCCGCCCTGCCGCTGTCGGTTGCGGTGGCGATGGACCGGTACATGTGGGCGTTCATGCGCAACAACATGACCGCCAGCCACCTCGTCGTTACCCCGCCGTTCGCCGAGACGGACATGCGCCGCGGCTTCCAAGACCAGTTCCTCGCCGAGATGACCGGCTACGACAACGCCGGCCGGACCGCGTTCGCCGAGATGGAAAACGTCGAAGGCGCCCACGTCCAGTCGGTGCAGGTCGTCCCCCTCGGGCAGACCGCCAACGACGCCCAGCTGCTGCAGCTGCTCAAAGAAGTCAAAACCGACGTGTGCATCGCCTGGGGTGTCCCGGTCAGTCTCCTCGGCGACGCCAGCCAACGGACCTACGCCAACGCCGACCAGGAGCACCGCAACTTCTGGACCGGCACCATCCTGCCGCTCGTCCACGAGTTCCAAGACGCGGTGAACGTCACCCTGTCCCCAAGGCTAGGCATCGAGGTCGGCTGGTTCGACCTGAGTGCTGTCGCCGCATTGCGGGCCCCGATCTTCAACAAGGACACCCCGTCGGCACTCGTCGCCGCCGGGATCGTCGAGGCGTCCGAGGTCCGAATCGACCTGGGGCTACCCGCAACCCCGCCGACTGACGCCACCACCGAGAAGGTCCCGGAGCCGGCAGTCGACGACACACCAGGGTCATCAGGGAGCGCGGGAATGAAGCGTGCCGCCGAACTCGAAGGGCAGCGGTGGGATCCGGCGAAGCATCCGCGGGTCCCAGCCGGCCAGTCCGGTGGCGGCCAGTTCGCGTTAGGTGAAGGCGCCGGCTATTCGACGTCGACCCCGGCAGGCAGGGCGCAGCACGCAGCTGTCAAGTCGATTCAGCGCCGGCTGGCCAAGCTCGGCGTCGTCGACTTGTACGGACACAAGCTGGCAGCCGACGGCCGGTTCGGGCCGTTGACCCATTCGGCTGTGCAGGCGTTCCAGCGGACCCACGGGCTGAAGGTGACGGGTGCCGTCGACAAGGCGACTTTGGCGGCGTTGAAGGTAGCGACGAAGGCGCACCGGGTGAAGGGCGCCCACCGGGTGAAGGGACGTCACGCCCATCATTCGCACGGCCATCACACCCACGCTCACCACTCCCATGGCCTGCATGCGCATACGCACCACTCCCACGGCCATCACCCGAGGACGCACCACTCCCACGCCCCTCGGGTACACCGGACGCACCGGACGCACCGGACGCACCGGACGCACCGGACGCACCGCAGCGCCGAAGACGCCGGGGTCCGCGAACCCGTCCTTGAGACGGGCAGCGCGGGGCTGCTGCTACCCAAGGGCCCGATCCCCGGTGGTCCGCACCTGTTTCGCTCCCGAGGCCGTGGGACGAGAACCTGCGCGTCGTGCGGGCAAGGCTTCGGCGCCAAAGCCCACACCGACGCCCTGACCGCCAGCCGACGCAAGACGCGGCAGGCCGAAACCCGGCACGCCGGCGGCGCCCACGTCCCTGTTCCGTCGGGGCACGCCACAACCGCAGACGCCCGCAGGCTCGCTGGGCGCCGGCAGATCGACGCCGACGTCGCCCTGTTCGTCCCCCAAGCCGAACAGGTCTTGCGGGACACGTTCGCCGCCCAGGCCCGGGCCACCACGTCACGGCTCACCGGGCGGCGGGGACGGCAGATGCTCCGGGCAGCGGGCGACGCCTACCCGCTGGTGTCCGCCGCCCACGTGTTCGACGGCCCGTTCTGGACGGCGAAACTCACCGACGCCCTGCGGCCCTTGTACGCCGCGTTGCAGACCGTTGCGGCGACCCGCGTCGCCTCATCTACCGGGGCGACGTTGGAAGCTGACGGGGCGTGGACGACGGACGTGACCAACCTGCTGCTCGACCGGGCAGGAAGCCTTGCAGCCCGGGTCAACGGCGGCACCGAACAGGCGTTGGCGGGTGCGATCGCCGACGGTGCCGCAGCCGGCGAAACCCTCGACGAGCTGTCCGCCCGGGTGGCAGGCGTGTTCGCCCACGACACCTACGTCGCGCTGCTGGCCCGCGGTGAAGTGTTCGGCGCGCTCAACGCCGCCTCCCATGCCGTAGCCGGCGGGCTGCCGGCCCCCGCCAGCTACGTTAAGCAGTGGGATGCCGTGCTGGACGACCGGACCCGGCCGATGCACGTCCTTGCCCATTCACAGACCCAGCCGTTGGGTGAGCCGTTCACGGTCGGCGACGACTTGTTGCAGTACCCGGGCGACCCGGCTGGCAACCCCGACGAAGTCGACTTGTGCCGCTGCGCCGCGATCTACCTACCCGCCACCTAAGGAGCCCGTCGATGGACTATCGAGTCGCCCCTGACGGCGGTGTCCGTGACGTCGACGCCAGCAAACGCCAAGCCCTCGTCACCGTCCCGTGGGAAGTCCTCGACACCTACCACACCGACTTCGCCCGCGACGCCTTCACCGAAGCTCTCACCGTCCGGCTGCCCGTCGCCTGCTGGCAGCATCAGCGGGCCGAACCCATCGGCCGTGCCGTCAGCTGGCAGCAAGGCGCCCGCGCCCACGAGTTCGTCCTCCAGTTTGACGACTTCACCGCAGTCCCGACAGCGCACCGGGCGTTCACGCAGATGGAAAGCGGGACGATCACCGACGTCAGCTTCGGGTTCGACCAGGCTGAGGCGGTGCCGCATCCCAACGGGGAACGAGGCAACGTCCGGTTCACGAAGGCCCGGATGCCGGAGATCAGCCCGGTGACTGTCGGTTCGATCCCTGGCGCGTCGGTGCTCGGTGTCCGTTCCGAGGAGGCGGCGACGATCGCCCGGCTGGTCGACGACCAGGTGATCTCGGCTGTGGAGGCGCGGGAGATGCTGCGCCTCGCTGGCCCACCGCCGGCCCGTGAGTCGATCACCGTCGCTGAGCGGGCGACGACGATCACCGTGGCGGACGACGGGCAGGTCAGCGTCGACGGAGCAGTCAACCCTGACGATGGCACGGCCGACGACGGTTCCGACGACGACAGTGACCCCGGCATGCTCGCCCAAGCGGTCGACGCAGCTATCGACGCCGCCATGGACGCCTTCGCCTCGGTTGACACGTCCCAGCTGCCACCCGAGGTGCAGCAAGGCATCGCTCTTGTCGGCGCGGCTGACGTGACCGTGGATGAGCTGCTCGACGCGCTCGGCGTCCCCGACGCTGACGAGGGCCCGGCCGACGGCACGGAGCGTGCTGCTGAGGCGGCGCATACCCCGTCCGCGACAGGGCAGTACGCTGACCCTGGCTACCAGACGGACGGCAAAGCCCGCTACCCCCTGGACACTCAGGCTCACGTCCGGGCCGCCTGGGCGTACATCGCGCAGGCGGACAACGCCGGTAAGTACACCGCCGAGCAGCTCGTCAAGGTGAAGGCGAACATTGCAGCGGCAGCGAAACGGCTCGGCGTGACGATCAGCACCCGCAGTGCCGACGACGGTCTGGAGTACGACGTGGCCGCTGCGGTCGCAACCGCGACAGCGCGTGGCCGGTGAGCGCCCAGCCGTTCGACCACACCAAGGCCGCAGAGCAGTCGATGGAGATGCTGTCGGCGCCTCGGGGGTCTCCTCGACGCAGTCGACGGCTACCGCGCCCAGTGCACCGAACGCGGGTACAGCCCCACCGCCGCCGAGCAGATGGCGATGGAGCTGCATTCGCATCTACTACGGTCTGCACTCGGCGGCCCAAGCCGTTGACACCCCCTGTTCTTCCGGTAGGTACCGGGAGTACGCTGCTGGCTCCACGTAAAGGAGCCGACGATGCGGCTAGGTGTGCGGGTTCTGCCCGGAGTCTGGGTCAGCGGCCGGGTCAGCGGAGGGCGTCGCGGTCCCGGCCGGGCACTTACCCCCGCCGAGGTGGCGGAGCAGCGCCGGCAGAAGCGCCGCAGCGAGTATGGCGCCGCGTTCCTGCTGTGGATCATCCTGACGGTGGTTCATCCGATCCTGGGGCTGGTGTTCGCCGCGGTCGCTTTCGGTGTGTGGCTGTGGTGCAAGCACCGCGAGCGGGTACGTCAAGCCGCCGAAGCCGGTGCACAGGCCGGCGCGACGATGGCGGACTACCAGGCGGCACGCAAGCGTTACGAGGACGCCTACGAGCGGGCTTGCCTGTCCCCGGAGGACCGGAACTGGCTCGAGTACCAGGACAGGCTAGCCAGCCTCTAACCCCTCTGGCGGTGGCGTGACCACCGTCCGCGTGTGGCCCGCCGACCAGGACGGTGCATCCGGCTGGTACCGGATGCGCTGGCCCGCTCAGGCCCTCGCAGCCCAAGGCGCCGACGTCACCGTCGACACCAAAGGCCCGACCTGCATGTGGGACCGGCAATGGACGGGTGACACCGCCCCGCTCGACGCCCGCATCCTCGGCTGCCGACCACCTGACGCCGACATCGTCGTACTGCAACGCCCGGGCCGCCGGCACTGGGCCGACCTCATCCCCTACCTGCAGGCGCACGGCACCCGGGTTGTGGTAGACGTCGACGACGACTTCGCGGCCATCCCCCGCGGCAACATCGCACGCCGGGGCTACGACCCGCGGACCAACCCGGACCACAACTGGGACCACCTGGCCTGGGCTTGTGACCTCGCCGACCTTGTCACCGTCACCACCCCCGCGCTCGCCCGCCGGTACGGCCGGCACGGACGGGTACAGGTGCTGCCAAACCTGGTCCCCGAGCGTTACCTGACAGTCCAAGCCGACACGCTGCTTCACACTGTCGGCTGGACCGGCAGTGTCGACACCCACCCAGGCGACCTCGAAGTCACCCGCCTCGCTGTCCGCGGGGCGCTCGACACCACAGGCGCCACGGTCCGCGTCGTCGGCACCGGCCATCGGGTAGCCGACGCACTCGGCCTCGACAGCGACCCTGCCTCGACCGGCTGGGTACCGTTCGCCGACTACCCCCACGAGATGTCCCGCTTCGAGGTCGGGATCGTCCCGCTGGCCGCCACCCCGTTCAACGAAGCGAAGTCTGCGCTGAAGATGGGCGAGTTCGCCGCGCTGGGTGTCCCCGTCGTCGCTTCCCCGACCGCGGACAACCGCCGGCTCCACGACCTCGGCGTCGGTCTGCTCGCCGCGCATCCCGGCCGGTGGCAACGCCTGCTGACCCGCCTGCTGCGCGAACCGGACCGCCGTGCCGAGCTGGCCGCCCGGGGACGGCTGGTGATGGCGGGGCAGACCTACGAACGTCACGCCGGCCGCTGGGCCGACGCCTGGAACTTCACCCTCACCGGGAGCCGAGCCGCATGATCTGCCAGCCTTGCCGCCGCCGAGAGCACGAGGACTGCGACGGGTCGCAGGTCTGCAACTGCCAGCACCGCCAGGCGGTTTGACCCGATGCCCGCCGAGTCGACCTTCACGGCAGCCACCGAACGTTGCCCCCACCCCGAATGGTGGCACTCCCCGGACACTGACAGCACCGAACGCGAAGTGTCGGAGCTCGTCGGCGCGTTCGTCCGTGCCCTGCAACCCGATCTAGTCGTCGAGACCGGTACCTGCTACGGCTACACCACCCGGCACATCGGCGCCGCGCTGATCCGCAACGGTCACGGCCGGTGCGTCAGCCTAGAGATCGACGGTCAGCGGGTTGCTGTAGCACGGGAACGATGCGCCGGGCTGCCGGTGGAGGTCAGGCAGACGGCCAGCTTGGACTACACCCCCGACAGCCCCGTCGGGTTCGCCTTCTTCGACAGCCTTACGCACCTACGTGGCCCCGAATTCGAGCACCTGTACCCGCATCTGGTCCGCGGCACGATCGTCGGGTTCCACGACACGGCACCTCACCACCGGATAGTCGCCGAAGCCGTGGAAGCCCTTGCGGCCCGCGGTCTGCTCCGCCCGATCTTCCTGCCGACCCCCCGCGGCGTCGCGTTCGCGCAAGCGCTCTGATGACCGCCCCCACGTTCACGTCCCGCGCCGACGCCACCCAATGGCTCAACGCGATCGCCTGGACCGCCGAGACGGCCACCGTCACTGTCGCCATCGCGACGATCCCAGGCCGTGAGCAGCTCCTCGACCGGGCACTGCTCAGCATCGATACGCAGACCCGCCGCCCCGATTACGTCGTCGTGGAATCCGACCCCGACCGGACCGGCGCCGGACCGACCCGCAACCGGGCCCTCGAACGAGTCACGACCGACTGGGTTGCGTGGCTCGACGACGACGACGAACTGTTGCCAGGTCATCTCGACGTCTGCCTGTCCACCGCAGCGGCTACCGGGGCCGACCTGGTCTACCCCTACTTCGTGATGGTCGACGAACAGGGTGTCACCCCGCACGACCGGGACCCCCTCGCCGTCGCCCGCGGCGGGCAATGGGTCAGCCCGTTCGGTGTCCCGTTCGGCCCCGAGCAGGAACACCACCTGCGGACCGCCGGGAACTTCATACCCGTCACCACACTCGTCCGCACGGCCGCTCTACGCGCCGTCGGCGGGTTCCCGACCCCCGGCACCACCGACTGGCCGGACCCGGCCCGCGAAGACTGGGGCGTCTTGATCCGGCTCCTAGACGCGGGCTACCGCTTCGTCCACGCACCCGAACGCACCTGGCGCTGGCATCACCACGCCGGGCACACCGGCGGGCTTCCCGTCACTTCCTGAACCGCACCACCCTCGCCCACGCGTCGCTGCCGATTGCTCCCGGCCGTCGGGCAACCCCCTACGACGCGAAAGGCACAGCCATGACAACCCCCACCCTGGAGCGCAGCCCCGATGAGCTGCGCGGCCGGCTCCGCGAACTTCGCGGCGACCTGACCGAACTGTCCGCCGGTGAGCGCTCCGACGACGCCAACGGCCGCATGCGCACGCTCGTGTCCGAGGTCAACACCCTCGACACCGAGCTGACCATCGCCCTCGCCCTACAAGAGCGGGAAGCGGACCGCACCGGCCCCACCGCCGGCACCCTGTACATCCCGGGCGGCGATACCCGCTCCGCAGGTGACCTTGTCGTCGAGGACAGCGAGTTCGCCAGCTGGATGGAGCGCGGCGCCGCCGGCGCCAGCCCCATCGTCACGCTCAGGGCCGGCATTCGCGCACCCGTCTTCGAGTTCGGCCCCGGTGGCCCCGGCAACGTGGCAGGTACCGGCGTCAGCACGCTGCTGCCAGTCGCCCAGCCGATCGTCCCGGCGCCGCGCCGGACCCGCCTGTTCATGCGGGACCTGATCCCCGTGCAGCGGACCACTCTCGCGCAGATCCCCTACGTGCGGGAGCTGAACCCGGTCAACCTCGAGGGTGGCGTCACCTCCGTCCCTGAAGGTGGAGTCAAGCCCGAAGTCAGCATCGCATTCGCTGGCGCCATCGCGAACATCACCGTCCTCGCCGGCAACATCACCGTGTCCAAGCAGTTGATGGCCGACGCACCCACCGTGATCGACTACATCAACGGGCGGCTGCCATACCTGGTGCAGATCCGCGAAGACGCCGAGATCCTCGCAGGGCTCGGCGTCTGGCCCGACATCCTGGGCATCCGCAACCAGCCGGGTGTGCAGACTGGTACGGCAACAGCCGGTGACCCGGTCCTGTCGATCGCCAACGGCCTCGCCACCGTGGAGATGTCGGACGGCCAGGCCGACGCAGTCGTGATGAACCCGCTTGATGCCTGGGCGATGTTCACCCGTCGTGCCTCAACCTCGGGTGTCCTCGACGCCGGCGCCCCGTTCAGCACCGCGTTGGGCCAGAGCCTGACCGTGTGGGGGTTGCCGGTGAAGCGGTCCCGCGTCTACCCGCGTGGCCGCTGCCTCGTCGGCGACTTCGGGATGGGCGCGATCATCTTCGACCGTGAAGAGGTCAACGTCCAGGTGTACCCGCAGCACGCCAACTACCCGGTGCTGAACCAGGTACTAATCCAGGGAGAAGAGCGGCTCGGGCTAGCAGTACCCAGGCCAGACCTCTTCGTGGATCAAGCGGTCTAACCTGGCGCTGGCGTTCCTCTCCCGGTAGCATTGCAAGCAGGGTGCTACCGGGAGAGGACAACGGAATGCGGAACAGGCAAGAGGTTCGGGAGTGTGCAGCATGCGGCGCGTCGGTAATGCGCTCGCAGGCGACGATCAATCGCAACAGGACTGGCCGCTTCTTCTGCTCCGAGTCCTGTCGGAGCAAGCTAGGCAGCAAACCACGGCGGCACCCGGACAAGGCATGCGAGCTATGCGACAAGACCTTCCGGCCGCTGTCGAGTAACAACGTCGGAAGGTTCTGCTCGAAGACGTGCTACGACGAGTGGCAGCGGCGGCGGCGAGTCACCATCATCTGCTTGGTTTGCGGTACTTCGGTTATCCGTAAGCACGGGGAAGCCGTCGCCCGCAGCGGGCACTACTGCTCCAAGCGGTGCTCAGAAGCCGGGCAGGTTCGCAACGGCCTCGGGCGGTTCCACAACGGCCGTGAGGCTGTCATCAACCAGGACGGTTACGTCCTCATCTGGGAACCGGACCACCCGGCGGCGTACCGCAACGGCCGGATGTTCGAGCACCGTTGGGTAGTTGAGCAGACCCTTGGCCGACGGCTTGACCCCGATGACCAGGTACACCACGTCAACGGGATCAAGACGGACAACCAGCCGGGGAACCTCGCCGTAAAGACGGCGCGCGAGCACACGTTGATCACGCTGGACGAAGGCAGTTTCCGTCGGCGTGCCGCACGGCAACGCATCCACGACCTGGAATCCCAGAACCGCGACCTGGAAGTCCGGCTCGCGGCTTTCGAGAGCAAGGTCGGCTGACAAGGAAGGCGGTGGGGGAGATGCCCATTCACTACGAGGACGGTGCTTCGGGCGTCAACCCCACCGCCCCGCCGAACCTCGCGACCTGGCCCTACCCTGGTCCCGCCGACCCGACCGTCCTCATCGGGCCGGTCGCGACGCAGCGGCTGTTCGACCCGCACACCCGCCAGCTTGTCGTCTCCGTCGGCATGCCGCTGCCCGCCAACCACGAGCTGCTGCTGACCGAGGACGACGTGTTCTCCCCACGCCGGCCGCATCTCGGGGCGCCGGTCGACGCTCCGCCTGTCGTGGAAGTCGAGCAGGCCACCGCGCCCGCACCGGACCTCCCCCAGGTGGCCGCTGCCGACCCGCCTGAACTAATCGTGCCGGCGTCCCCGACGGCGATGGCCGACGTCCGTCGCCCGGCACGCGGCCGGTAGCCGATGGCCCCTGTCGTCGTCGGAACGCCACCTGCACCGCTGGTGCTGCCCGGCACCTACCGGACGGTCACGAAAGACACGACCAGCGCCGACGCGGACATCATCCAAGCCCTCGCTGACGCGACCCGCCTCGCCGAAGACGTGTGCAACCGGACGCTCGGACAGGCGACTTACAGCGAGTCGCTGCGGGTCTACCGCGACGGCAAGGTTTACCCAACGGCTACACCGCTGGTAAGCGTCATGAGCCCCGTATCCGCCGGAGTGCTGATCCAAGGCGCCGGCATCCACCTCGGCACCTCGTTCACGGCGCCGATGGTCACAGTCGCTGGCTTCGGCGGCGCCATCCCACCCCAGACCACCGTCGTCTACGTCGGCGGGTACACGGCGGCGACGCTGCCCGTCACCCTCGGCCGCGCCCTCGCCCGCATCGCCTGGCACATGCTGCACCCGGTGATCCTCGACGGCGTACCTGCCGGGGCGACCAGTGTCCACGTCGGCGACACGTCGGTCAGCGGCACCCTCACGGCGATAGCGGCCACCGACGCGGGCATCGTCGCCGACCTCGGGCCTTACATCCGCCGTCAAGTCCTCGGCTGGTAGCCGATGATCCCGTTCGCGGTCACCACAATCACGGTGCGCCGCGTCGCAGCCGACCCCACCCGCGACGGCTACGACCCCGCACCAGCACCGACCGTCACCGCCACTGCCGTACGGGCCGTGATCTCCTCCCCGTCCGGGATGGAGACACTGACCGCCGGTGAACGGACCACGGTCACATTCACACTGACCGCCGACCCGACCGACCTGCGGTCCGACGACACAGTCACCGACGACACGACCGGTGAGACATACCGCGTCGAATGGACCCGGCAGCGACGCGGCCTCGGTCTCGCGCACACCACCGGCCGCCTCAAACAAGTCACCGGAGTCTGAGCATGAGCGACTTCATCTGGCACGAGACAGGGTGGGAAGCCCTCACCGGACCCAGGGGCCCGGTCGACCGCGACCTGGAGCTCCGCGCCGCCGGGGTCGAGACAGCCGCGAAGACGCTGCTGAACCGGGTCGGTACCGGACGGCTGTACCGCAAGAGTCACCCGTCGCGGCTGCACGTCGCCAGCTCCCCCGGCGAAGCACCGGCTTACGACCTCGGCAAACTGCACGACTCGGTCCGCAGCGGCCCAGGAGTCGACGCCGAAAGCATCTACGCCGACACCGGCACCGACGTCGACTACGGCCTGTTCCTCGAGCTCGGGACGTCGAAGATCGAACCGCGACCCTGGCTGCGGCCAGCTCTCGACATCGGCGTCGACGGGTTCTGATGCCCCCCGTCTTCCCCGATGCGATGCCCGCCCTACGGACCTGGCTCCGCATCCACCCCGACCTGACAGGGATGCACGGCGGCCGGGTGTTCTTCCGCGTCCCCGACGCCCCCGTTTTCCCGCTGGTCCGCATCTACCGCTCCGGGGGGGCTGTACAACCCGGCGACGCCCCCATCCTCGACGTACGAGTCGCCGTCGAAGTGTGGGGCGGCACGCTCGGCGACTACCCGGCAGTCAGCGCCCTCGCCACCGCCATCGAATCGGCCTGCCACCGGATGCCCGCCGGCCTGCTGCTCGACCCGGCAGGTAACACAGTCGCCCTCAACGCCCAGGTGTCGACATGGGCCGACGTTCCCGACCCTGACACCGGCTGGCCCCGCCGGGTCGGGGACCTCGTCCTCACCTGTCGCATCGCCTGACCGCCCGACCCCGCACCATTCCCCACCCCCGTTTGATCGGAGCTTCACATGCCTGTCTACGCACCTAGCAACGTCAAGGTCGGGCCGGGGACGATTTACGTTGCCCCGCTCGGCACCGCCGAGCCGACCGCTATCACCGGAGCATGGCCCACCGGTTGGGCGCAGGTCGGCTACACCGAGCAGGGCTCCACCTTCTCGGTGAACCCGACGACCGCCACCGTCGACGTCGAGGAGGAGTACTACCCGCTGCGCACCGTCACGACCGGCATGGTCGCGACGATGGCGTGGGTGTTCGCCGAGGCGACGGCCCGTAACGCCCTCATCGCCATCAACGCCGGTATCGGCACCCCCGGCACCGGCGCAGGACTCGCGCCCGGTACAACCGGCACCAACCCGGACGGCTCGATCTGGGTGGAGCCACCGGGTGTCAACATCGACAACCGCCTCATGATCGGGTGGGATGCGCTCGGCACCACCGGCGCAGCTGGCGGCGACCCGTTCGGCCGGCTCATCGCCCGCCAGTGCTACCAGACCGGCACCGTCGCCATGACTGCCCGCAAGGGCAACGCCAAGCGGGTCACCGCCGTCACGTTCAACCTCGACAAGCCGCCGGGTGTCCAGCCGTACCGGCTCATCTACCCGCCTAGCCTCGCTGGCGTCTAGGAGCCCCTGACCAATGACTAAGACCCCGCACGCCGACTTCGACGACGACGACATCGGCGAACCGTCGGCCACCTTCACCCTCGGTGGCCGGCGGTGGACCTGCCGACCCACCGAAGACGTTCCGTTCGGCGTCATCCAGAAGTTCTACGAGGCCGCGCAGGCCGGGGAAAACGACGACGGCGAAGGACTCATGCAGGTCGGGCCGTTCTTCCGCGCCACCATCTCCCGGGACGAGACCAAAGACTTCATGGACATGCTCGCCGACCCAAACGGGCCCCTGACGTTGGGGAAAGTGCAGCCGGTGATGGAGTTCATCGCCGGGAACGTGCTCGGGCGCCCTACGGAGCCGGCCGAGACCTCTGCACCTGGGCCGGCGAAAACTGGGCCGAAGTCCGTGGCCGGCTCATCGCGGCAGGCCATAGCCCGCAAGTAATCCGGCGGATGAGCGGAGCCGCTGTCTGCGACTTCGCCTACACGCTGCTCGCTGACCGGGCGGACGCGGTCGACACGGCGGCACGCGCCGCCGGCCAAGAGTCCACCGCGAGGGAAGACCTTGATGACGCTTTGGCATCACCGGACGAGCTTGATGAGGAAGCGGTTACGGACTTTGCAGCGTTAGCTGCACTGCTTGAGCAGTTCTGACTCTGGGAGGCGAGCCGTGCCCGGAATCGAGCTGGCTTCGGCCTTCGTGAGGATCCGCCCGCAGCTAGCGGGGTTCCGGGCTGACCTTGAAACGCAGGTCAAGGCTGACGTCGCCGAGGTTTCCCGGACGGCGGGAATCCGGCCCCACCTGGACATGGCCGGATTCCGGGAGCAGCTACGCGTCGAGATGGCGGGTAGCAGCCGCGAGTTTCTAGTCAAGCCTCGGCTTGACATGGCGGGTTTCAGAGAAGAGGTGCGGGCCAAGACTGCGGCAGCGGGCGGCGAGTTTCTCGTACGCCCGAAACTGGACATGGCCGGTTTCCGGGAGGAAGTCCGACTGAAGACAGCTGCTGCCGGTAGCGAGTTCCTCGTGAAGCCCAAGCTCGACATGATCGGATTCCGGGAAGAGGTTCGGGCAAAGACGTCTATGGCGGGTAGCGAGTTCCTCGTACGCCCCAAGCTGGACATGGCCGGCTTTAGGGAGGAAGTCAGAGCTAAGACGGCCCTCGCTGCCAGCGAGTTCCTCGTCAAGCCGAAGCTTGACATGGTCGGCTTCCGTCAGGAGGTGCGCGCCAAGACGGCCGCTGCCGCTGGCGAGTTCCTGGTCAAGCCTCACCTGGACATGGCGGGGTTCCGCCAAGAGGTCAGGGCGAAAACCGCTGCTGCCGGTGGTGAGTTCCTGGTCAAGCCGAAGTTGGACATGGTGGGCTTCCGGGAGGAAGTCAGGGCGAAGACTGCCCTAGCGGGTGGCGAGTTTCTGGTCAAGCCCAAGCTGGAGATGGCTGGCTTTCGTGAGCGGCTGACCGCAGCCGTCATGAGGGCTTCGGCTGGTGTCGAAGCGGTCATCCGGGTCACCGCCGACACCGCACCCGCGAAGCGCAAGGTCGCCGAGGTTGCCGCTGAGACGCGGGCGCTAGGCGCTGAGACGGGGGCGCTCGGCAGGGTCGGCGCCGAGTCCTACAGCCTGCTCGGCGAGCACGCAGGCCGCCTCGGCCGCTACCTGCAAGTCGCCAAGCTCGGCGTCCTCGGCCTCGGCCTCGCTTTTGCTGGCGCCGTGTACGAGGGCGTGAAGATGAGCGCCGACTACACCCGCGAGATGACCAAGGTGCAGGCACTCACCGACTCGTCCGGGGAGAACTTCAAGAAGATCCGTGTGGACGTGCTGAACCTGTCCGGGTCTACGGCACGGGCACCGAAAGAACTAGCCGACGCCCTGTACTTCATCGAGTCCGGTGGCCTGCGAGGTTCCCGGGCGATGGATGCGCTGACTATGACCGCCCGCGCCGCCGCGACGGGTCTCGGCAACACGAAAGACGTTGCGCAGCTTCTCGTCGGCTCGATGAACGCCTACTCGAGCACGGGGCTGACCGCGAAGGCCGCGACGGACATGCTCGTTGCCGGTGTCACCGAAGGTCACATGCCGGTCGACGAGCTGGCCCGTTCCCTCGGCCGGGTGCAGGGTGTCGCCGCTGCGCTGCACGTCTCTTTCCCGCAGGTCGTGGCGAACATCGCTGCGATGACGAAGACCGGCATGAGCTCGTCGCAAGCTGCTACGTCGCTGCAGTCGGTCATTACGGCGCTCGGGCGGATGGACGCCCCGTCAAAGATGGTCGCCGGAGCGATGAAGGAAGTTGGCATAAGCAGCGCCAGCGTGCGAAAGGAGATGCAGGAGAAGGGTCTCAACGCCACCCTCAACGACATCGCGAACCGGACGCAAGCCTGGTCGAAGGCGAACCACGGATCGAACGCGGCACTGCTCCAGCTGTTCCCGAACGTGCGTGCGCTGCGTGACATCACGGGCACGTCCATCGCCCAGCAGGAGGCGTACAACCATGTCCTGAACCGGGTGGAGCACGCCACTGACGGCGTCGGCCGCGCCAACGAAGCCTTCGGGATCACTCAGCGGACTTTGCCGTTCCGTATCCGTGAAGTCACCAACGCGATCCGCAATGACCTGACCAAGTTCGGCGACGCGATGGCCCCAGTAATCAACCGCATTTTCGACTGGGCGGCCTCGGTGGGCCCCGGCGTGATGCGGTTCTTCCGCAACCTGCGGGAAGGCTTCCAGGCGTTCTTGCCGATCCTCGGCCCGTTCGTCGCCGCGTTCCTGACCCCCCTCGTCGCCGCGTTCACCCTCGCCGCCCGGGCGGCGGGCTTGTTCGCGGAAGCCCTCGCCCCGGTCGGCCGGTGGCTGTCGCAGTACCGCGGCTGGTTCGAGCCGGTCCTGGTGGCTGTCGGCACTTTCGTCGGGCTGATGACGACGTGGAAGCTAGTGACCGCGGCGTGGACGGTCGTGACCCGGATCGCTGCAGCGGCACAACTCGCTTTCAACCTCGTCATGGACGCGAACCCGATCATGCTGGTAGTAGTCGGCATCGCCGCCCTCGCAGCCGGGATGATCTACGCCTACCAGCACTCAAAGACGTTCCGCGATGTCATGGATTCCCTCGGGCGCTGGTTCTCCCACGCGGGCGGCGACATCATCCAGTGGGCCAAGGACTTCGGACACTGGATGATGATCGGCTTCCGCGACGTCGCCGGAGCTGTCGGAGCCGTCGGCCGGTTCTTCGTCCGCATGGGAAACGACATCGCCGGGGCATTCAACACGGTACTTACTTTCGCGCAGCGCATCTGGAAGGACGTCGCCGGATTCTTTGAGCGCCTGTGGCATGACGTTTCGGGGTTCACGTCTCGCTTATGGCGGGACGTGACCGGATTCTTTGAGCGCATCTGGAGGGACACCGCCGGTTTCGCAGCCCGAATCTGGCACGACGTGACAGGGTTCTTTGAGCGGATAAAGACCGACGTATCAAACGTCGTCACCGGCATCCTCGATTTTGTCGATAGGCACTGGCGGCTGCTGCTCGTTCTATTCACCGGCCCTATCGGTCTCGTTATTGTCGTGGTCGAGCATTTCCACAAGCAGATCGGCGCATTCTTCACACGTATGTGGAACGACGTATCCACATTCACGTCGCGAATGTGGGCCGACGTCACCGGGTTCTTCCACGTCGGAACGCTCGCCGTTACCGGCATCGTCACCAGCCTGTGGCGGGACGCGACCCTGTTCTTCCGGGTGGGTTGGCAGACCGTCTCCGGCCTTGTCACGAGATTGTGGCGCGACGTGACCGGCCTTTTCACGTCCGGGGCTCGGACCACATCGGACACGACCAGCGGGCTCTGGCGGACAGTCACCGGGTTCTTCACCCGGATGTGGCGGGACGTGACCGGATGGGTATCCCGAATGTGGGACGACATCACGGGGTTCTTCAGCCGTGGCGCGAGCTGGGTCTGGGACAACATCCTGCGCCCGTTCCTCAACCGGCTCGTCCGCGGCTGGACCAATACCTGGCACGACGTAACCGGTTTCGTCTCGCGTATGTGGGATGACGTGAGCGGTTTCTTTACCAGAGGAGCGAACTGGGTTTTCGACAATATCCTGCGTCCCTTCTGGGATCGGCTCGTCCGCGGCTGGACCAATACCTGGCACGACGCGTCACGCCTAGTGTCCAACTTGTGGCATGACGTGACCGGGTTCTTCGGCCACATGCGTGACGACGTAGTGGGCATCTTCGACGACCTCGTGACCAAGGTCGGTCACGTCTGGGACCGGGTCAAGGAGATTGTCGCTGGCCCGATTCGCTGGGTGATCGACGTCCCGTACGACCAGGGCATCGTTCCGCTGATCCACGGCATCGGCGACATCCTCCACGAGCCGGGAATGCAGCACCTCGCGCCGCTGCACTTCGCCGGCGGGGGGCCTATCCCAGGCAACCACGACCGTGACGACGTGCCGTTCTACGGCACTCCCGGCGAGCTGGTCGTCCCGAAGCCGGTCGTCGCCCGGTTCGGCGGCCCGGACACGCTGATGGGGGCACTTGGCTTCACCGGTACCGGTGGCGCGGGTGGGCATTACGCGGTCGGCGGCCCTCTGCTGCCGGCAGGCTTCAACCTGTCCGGGGCCAACCTGTCCGGCTTGTCGGGCCTGAGCAACACCATCAGTAACGTCGCACACGCCGCCCCCGGGATCGCCGCAGCCAGGCAGTTCGTCACGGCCGCCGACGCCAAACGGATCGCTTCGACCAACGCCGGAGGCGGCGGAATACTCGACACCATCGGCCGCGGCATCAGCCGGCTCGGCCACGACATTCTCCACCCGACCGATCTGCTGAAAGACCTCAAGCATCTCGCGCTTGGTGCGCTGTCGGCTGTAGCTGCCCCCGTCGTTCACACCATTGAGGGGGCCGCGGACAGGGGGCTCAGGGGGATGGGTGAGCCGGGCCGGTGGATGGGCAAAGAGGTCCACAACATCGGCGACGCACTGCTCGCACTTCTTCAAGGCAAGGACGACGCCTACAACGCCGCTCAGGCTGCAGCTGCAGCGGCTGCGGCCGGTGGTGGCGGGTTCATGAGCCAGGTCGGCAACGGCACCGACATCGTCAACCAGGCCCGCAAGTACTTGGGCCAGCAGTACGTCTTGGGCGGCAACCCCTACGGCGGCGCCGGCACCGACTGCTCCGGTTTGGTCGACCGGGTCATGGCCGACCTTGGTCACCGACTGCCGGGCCGGCCGCTGACGTGGGATCTGGTCAAGATGGGTCAGGCGATCAACTACAAGGACGCCCTACCCGGTGACCTGGTGTTCACCAACTATGGGGAAGGCGGCATCCCCGGCCCGGGTCACGTGGGGATCTACGAGGGTGCCGGTCGGATGATCGACGACCCGAACCCGTCGTCGCACGTCCGCGAGGAGGCTGTCTGGGAGACGCCGGGAGCGGTGCGGAGGCTGCTGGTCGACCACCTGCCGACTGTGTCCGCCGCGGCTGCAGTCAACGGCAACTGGGCCAACGTCGTCTACCAGGCGCTGCAGATGGAGAACCTGCCGGCGTCAGCCGCTGGCGGGGTGCTCAGGCTGATCCAGTCCGAGTCCGGTGGTAACCCGAACGCGCAGAACAACTGGGACTGCCTCACCGTTGACGACATGATCCTTACGCGGCGCGGGTGGCTCAAGCACGATGAGGTTCAAGTCGGGGACGAAACGATCGGTTACAACCACGCGACCGGTTGCAGTGAATGGACGCCCGTCAGGCGCGTAATCCAATACGCTGACGCACCCCTCATCCGCATGCACAACAGCCGGTGGAGTGTCACCTCCACGCCGAATCACCGTTGGCTCGACTTACCACGCGTCGCCACCCCTGTCGAGCCGCTAGCGGACTCCTGCACCCTCTGCGAGTGGCCGCGGGGCGTCCGCCGCACCGGCGCAACCATGGTCGGCGGCCTCCGCATCCACCTGGCAAAGGTGCATGGAGTGAAGGGGCGGTCAACCCGATCCGAGTACCGCACGCAGCCGGTGTGGGCGACAACTGAGCAGGTCCACAGCCGTTCACGACTCTTGCTGTCGGCTAGAGCAGACACCGCCGGCTCGCTCGACATCTCAGTCTCCGAAGCGGCTCTGCTTGGCTGGATCGCAGGCGACGGTCACGTCGAGACACGCAAGTACGGCCCCTCAATGAGCGTCGCGCAGTCGAAGCCGAAGATGGTCGAGAAGCTGCGGCGCTTGATGGCCGAGTTCCCACACGCCGACTACGTCGACGACCGGCTGACTCGGACTGGGCAGCAGCCCTGTGGACCGCGGCACCAGTTCCGACTCGACTACCGCTACGCACAAGACCTTCTGCGCCGTGCGGGTCACCCCAAGCGTGACGCTGAAGTGCAGGTACTCGCCATGAACAGCGAGCAGCGCGCCGCCTGGCTTGAGGCTGTCATCGATGCCGAGGGGTCGGTGGACAGGAGGGGCAAGGTCTCCATCTCACAGAGCGTCGGCCCTGTCCTCGACGCCATCACGCTTGCTGTCTACCTCTCGGGACGCCGTCCGAGGGCTTGCCCCGACCGGCGTACCAACCAGCCTGAGAACTGGGCGGATACAGCGACCGTGAGAGCCAATTCCCCTGTCGTTACGGGCGCCACGCTGCAGAAGGAAGCCGTCGGTCGTGGGGACGTGTGGTGCGTAACCACCGACCTCGGATCGTGGACGGCGCGTGAAGGCGACCATGTCTTCTTGACCGGCAACTCCAACGCTCGTGCGGGGACGCCGTCGCAAGGGTTGATGCAGCTCATCCCCGGCACGTTCGCGGCGAATCACTGGCCTGGGACGTCGTGGAACCTCCGTGACCCGTTGGCGAACGTCGCCGCTGGCATCAACTACGCGGTGAAGACGTACGGCATCGGGATGCTGATGGGCGGCGGCCGTCACGACGGCACCGGCCGTTACGTCGGCTACGACACCGGCGGAGTGCTGCATCCCGGCATGACACGGGCCGTGAACTTGAGCGGAAAGCCCGAAGCGGTTCTTACCAATTCGCAGTGGGCCGACATCAAGCGTCTTGCTGTCGGCGCGGACCGTGCTGGCCTGCCCGCGGCGATGCGGCTACCCGCAGCCGGCCCGGGAACCGGTCACGGCGCTGACTTGCATTCCGTCGTCGAGGCGCTGCACCGCCTCGCGGACGCTCCCCAGCGCTTCGGCTCGTTGCAGCACGTCGAGCACATGCACGTTGCCAGCGGCCTCGACTACGAAGCCGAGCTTCGCAAGTCCGAGTTTCGGATGCTCGCCGGGGGGTTCTAGGTGGCGACGGTCGCCCGGATCGTGGACATCGACGGGACGACTGAGCTGCTGCGGATGGACACGCTCGGCAGCCAGTTCACGTTGAACCGGCTGGATTACGGCTTCCCCGAAGTCCGGGCCGCTTTCAGCTCGCACGCCGGCGCGGACGGGGAGGTGGACCGGACCAAGTTCCACGGCGCCCGGCTCGTCACCACGACGGTGACCCTCGACGCGGCGCAAGGTCCGGTCGGCCCTGCCCTTGACGTGATCCGAGCGCTCGCGCACCCGCTGCGGCGGCTGTGGCTGTACGTGCGCCGAGACGACTGGCCGCTCGGGGAACGTCGCATCTTCGTCCGCGGTGAGTCGGTGACGACCCCGTCGAACGGGAAGCTGCCGGTGCAGGTGCAGGCAGTGTGGCGTGCCCCTAAGGGTGTGCTGGAAGCCGCGCAGGCGGTCACCGTCACCCTGAACCCGCTCGGTGGCGCCGCGCAGGGCGGGATCGCCAGCCCGCTGGCGTCACCTGTCGTCATGCAACCCGGCCTGGTGCCGGGCGCAACCCTGGTCCGGGTCGACGGCACTATCCCCACCCCGGCGGTGGCCGACATGTACGGGCCGTGCGCCGACCCGCTGCTGCGCTGCGTCGACGTCAACGCCCAGGTCTACTTCCCGGGGCTGACGCTGGCCGCCGGGGATTTTCTGCGGGTCGACCTGGCGGCGCAGACCGCGCTGCTCAACGGAGACCCGGCGCAGACCCGCATGAGCACCTACGACTTCACGACAAGCAGCTTCTTCCGGCTGCCGGCCGCCCCGTCGGTGCAGCTCGTGTTCACCCCGAACGCTCCGGGACCCGGGTGCCAGGCGGTTGTGAGCTGGCGGCCGCGCTATCTCTAAGAGAGGACGTCCGTGGCGATCTCGGTGATGTGGCTGGAAGCCGTCCCAGGCGACCCGGCGATCCCCTATTCGGGGCAGCAGCTACGCCGGCTGATCCAAGGCATCGCACCGCTCGAAGGCGTCGTGCTGCGCGGCGACTTCAACGTCTCCCAGCGGGCCGGTGGCGCGAACTTCTCCGTCGACGTGGCGACCGGTACCGCCACGGTGCTGTGCGACACGATCGCCCTCGGCGGCATGTACCTGGCCTGGTCCGACACGGTGGTCAACGTCCCGATCGCAGTCCCGCCGCTGTCGGGGACCCGTACCGATCTGGTGATTCTGCACGTCCACGACAAGCAGTCCGATGGCGGTGTCGGTTACAACGGCGCAGTCGAGGTGATCGGCGGCACCGTTGGTCAGCCTGCCCCTGCTGTGCCGCTGGGCGCGATCGCACTAGCCGAGGTCACTGTCGCGGCCGGGCAGGCGTCGGTCGCTACCACCAACGTCGCTGACCGGCGGATGCTCAACACGCTCGGCGACGTGCCGCTGTGGGAAGTCTCCGGCGGCAACGGGCAAGTGCTGCCGAACGTCACCACCACGCTCTACTCGGGCTGGACCGTCTCGGACTCTATTGGAACCCTGGGGGTCACCGTCAACAACGGTGCGGTAATCGCGCAGCCCGGGCGTTACCTCACCACATTTTCCACGCGACTCAACATACCTAGCGGCACAGGGGATAGGCACCTCGCCGTCCGGCAGTTGCGTAACGGCGTGCGGATTCGGCAGGTGCCTTCCGGCAACGCCTTCCAGGGCCTCCCCGTCATGTCGCTGGCGACGACATTTCGCTGCCAGCGCGGCGATGTGATGCAGGCGACCATCTTCCAGAATACGGGCGGCCAGCTCAACATCGACGACTCCTTCGGGGAGACGGTGTTCAGCGGCGTCTACGTGGGACCTTAGAGCGTCCCTTTTGCATTTGCTTCTCTTCGCTTTCTCGTCCTCGGAAAGGACCCTTTCGCATGCCGATGACCACGGCCGAGGCCGCCAACTACCTGGGCGTGATGCGCGGCACCGCCTTCCCCGCCTGGGCGCCCTTCGCGGCGCTGTTCACCGCCGACCCGGGCGACGCCGGTTCGCTCGCCGTTGAGGTGGTCGGCGGCGGCTACGCCCGCCAGGCCGTCACGATGGGCGCCCCGTCCGGCAACCCCGCCAAGCAGTCGGCCAACACCGCGCAGCTCACCTTCTCGGTGACACCCGGCACTGTGGTGACCCACGCCGGCTTCATCGACGCCGCGACCGTGGGCACGCTGCGCCGCCGTGGCCCTGTCGCTGGCGCGCGGGCCGTCACCGACGCTGCGACGAACTCAACGGCGACGGTAACCTCCGCTACCGCCGCCTTCGTGACTGGCGATGCCGGCAAGCCCGTTGGCGGTCCGGGTATCCCAGCCGGGACCACGATCCTCTCGGTGCAGTCTCCTACGTCGGCGACGATGAGCGCCGGAGCCACCGCCACCGCTACCGGGGTGGCGGTGACGATCGGCGGGATCGTGACCGGCACCTCCGGGCAGATCACTGTCGCGATCGGCGCCCTCGCCGACGCCGCGGCATGAGTGTCCAGTTCGCGAGCCCGACGGGTCCGGTCAACCTGGTGGCGGCGACCCCGAAGACGATCCTGGAGATCGGCCAGGGCGCGAATATCCCCGGCGAGCTGATTCAGCTCGCCGTGTCTTCGACGTACGTCACGGCGGCGACGCCGGTGTCTCTGCTGGTTGAGCTCGGGACGGCGACCGCCACCGGGACGGGCACGGCTGTCACGCCGAGACGGATCGGGACGGCGCAGGGCACCGCCCTCGACACGGTCAAGGTCAACCACACCGCTGAGCCGGCAGGCTTCGTCGCCTTCGACCAGGAAGTGCTCATCCTGCCGGGCGGTCCGTTGCCGTGGCAGTACCCGCTGGGCCGCGAGCTGTTCCTGCCGGTGTCGGGGTTTTTCGTCGTCCGGCTCACCGCTTCGGCGGCGTGCACCGTGTACGCCACCGCCTACCACGAGGTGTAAAGCACATGCCGTACGACCTAAGCAAGACGACGCTGACCGCGATCCTCAACGACATCGACCGGCGGCTCACGGCGCTCACTCCGATATCGGCGTCGGCACCAGCACCCGCACCCGTTCCGGCCCCTGCGCCGACCCCTGCGCCGGCTCCGGTTCCTGCGCCTGCTCCGGCCCCCGTGGCTCCTAAGGCAAAGCCGCTCGTCGGCTGGTCCGGCGCTGCCATCCCCAGCGTGGCTCCCCACGTAGTCGGTGTGTGGATGAACCGTGAGACCTGGGACGACGTGGCCGGCGCCCGCTGGCTCGCCTTCAGCGATGACCTGAAAGGGTTCGTCGCCGCCCACCCCGACGGGATCGCTGATGTCGGGGTGCCGCTCATCCCGCACAACACGCCACCGGCCGGCTGGAACGCCCTGCTCGCCGAGGGTGCCAGCGGGACGCGTGACGACGCCTACCGCGGGCTCGGCGCGGGCCTCGCCGCTGTCAGCCCGGCAACCACGGCTGCCCGGCTGTGGTGGGAGTTCAACATGAACCCCGACGCGAACAACATCGACCGGGCTGCGTTCGTCAAGTGCTGGCAGCACGCCGCCCCGCTTATCCGTGCTGGGTTCGCCAAGGCGGCGCCGACTAAGAAGCTGCTGCTCACGTTCTGCCCGAACAGCGACGGCGCTGACACCGCCCCGTTCTGGCCCGGCGCCCAGCACGTCGATGTCGTCGCCGTCGACGCCTACGCCGCCAAGTGGGGCACCACGGCCCCGGCGAAAGCTGACCTGCTGGCCCTCGTCCAGTCGCAGCTCGACCGGATCACGGCGTTCGCGAAGGCGCAGGGCAAGCCAGTCGCGCTCGGCGAGTGGGGCAACATGACTGTGAAGCAGCCTGGCCAGGCCGACCTGCAGGGCCTCGGCGACTTCCCCGAATACATCGATCTCGTGTTCGACTGGGCAGCCAAGGCTGGTGCCCTGTACCTGTCGTACTTCAACATCAACGCCGCGGGCGGCATCACCTTCGACCAGACGCCGAACTCTCTCGCCCGCTTCCAAGCCCGCGCCGCAGCCCTGGCCTAGCCGATGGCATGGGCCTACGTCCAGTCGGCGACGTCCGTTGACGGCAACGGCGTCACGTCGGTGACAGTCGCGTCTCCCGGCAGCGTGACGGCCGGCCACCGGATTCTCGTTGTCGTCGGGTCGACTGTCGGCTCCGGCACGGCGGTCATCAACACGCCGACCGACTCTCAGGGCAACACGTACACCCAGCTGCTGGCCAGTCCGTCCGGCACCGAGCTGGGCCAGGTCTACTCGGCGGTGGCCGTCCGCACAGGGGCGAACACGGTGACGTGCACAGCCCCGGCGGCGACAGGGCTGCAGCTCGGCGCATCGACCATCGAGTTCTCCGGGCTGAGCACGGCCGCTGGTACGGGGTGCCTGGACGTGACGGCAACGGGTAGTGCGACCGGGCCGACGACGCCCACGGGCACGACGCTCGCGACTCATGCTGCGAACCAGCTCGCACTGGCGGCTTACACCGACTGGGGCGAGGCGGCAACCCTCGCGCCCCCAACCGGGTTCACGAAGGACACGAACGCCTCGCGTGATGCCGCGAACTACGAGGGCGCCTGCGTCGCATACAAGTCCTCAGCGGCAGGTGCAACCGAGGGTGGCAGCTTCACCGGTAGTAATAACGGCCAGCAGTCCGGCATGGTTCTCGTCGTCAAGCTCGCGGGCATCTCAAGCCTCCGGTTCCAGTCCCGTCCGATGTTGCAGGCCGTCAACCGGTCGAGCGTGATCTGAGATGGCACGTTTCGGCAGGGGGTTTCCCGCCCGGCGGAATGCGCCGACACGGCTACGCGCCTCGCTGGGTGCGCTCACTGCGACAGTCAGCGACGGCGACCAGTTCACCGCCAGCCCGACCACCGCGGTAGCGCTGACCGCTGTAGTCCTCGACGCCGACACGGCCACCGCCACGCTGGTCAGCGCGACCTCGCTGGCTGCCACCCTGCTCGACGGTGACACGACGACGGCCAGCCCGGTCAGCGCGACTGCGCTCTCGGCCACCCTGGTCGAGTCCGACACGGCTACCGCCACCCTGGTCACCCCGGCCGCGCTGAGCGCCACCGTCCGGGACAGCGACACCGCCACCGCCGTGCCGACCAGCGCGACGGCGCTCGCCGCTGCAGTCCTCGACTCCGACACAGTCCTCGCCACCCCGACTGCGGGCACCGGCCTGACCGCCACCGTCCTCGACGGCGACACGGCCACGGCGACCCTAGCCACCGCACCCGGGATCGTCGCCACCGTCGTCGACGGCGACGCACCGACTGCGGTCTTGGCCAGCGCGATGGCTCTCGCCGCTGCGGTTGCCGACGCCGACCTGCTGGCCGCCACCCTCGGCACCCCGGCCGCGCTGAGCGCCACCCTGACCGACGGCGACGCCTTTACGGCCATGCTGGTCAGTGCCACCGTGCTCGCGGCGCCGCTGGTCGACAGCGACGCGGTGACCGCAGTCCTGCAAACCGCCGTCGCCCTCACCGTCACCGTGCTCGACGGGGACACGGCCACGGCCACCCTGGTCACTTCGGTGTCGCTCAGCGCGACCCTGCCCGACGGCGACTCGATCACCGTCACGCTCGCCACCGCAGTCACGCTCGCCGCAACCGTGGCCGACGGCGACATGGCGATAGCGGTACTCGCCACCGCGCTCACCCTCACCGCCACCCTCGGCGACGGTGATCTGCTCACCGCCGGCTTCACCACCCGCGACCGGATCTTCGCCGTCCCCGACCCGCTACGCGGCGCCGACGACTGGACCTTCGCCGTCGGAGCATGGACAGGGCTACCGGACACTGTCCTGCCGCAGATCACCAGCCGACGGGTCACCTGGCGGCTGGCCGGCAACTCCGACGCCACCTTCACCATCGACAGTGAGCTACCCGAAGCCGGCCAGATCCACGAGCTGATCTCAGACCTGTGGGTGCTGTGGAAAGGCCGGCCGGTCTACCGCGGCCGGGTCGGCACCACCGGCGATACTGGCGACGGTTCTGCCTACTCGACGACGGTCAACGCCGTCGACTACCGGGACATCCTGCGCCGCCGGCAGCTCTACGAAGGCGACACTCTGTCCTGGCTCAATCTCGACCAGGCCCTGATCGGCTGGAACGTGCTCAGCCAGACCCAAGCCCGGCCCGGTGGCGACTTGCGCATCGTCCGCGGCGCCGGCCAGGCGACCGGGGTGCTGCGGGACAGGACCGACTACCAGCCGGGAAAGTCGGTCGGGGAAGCGCTCGACCAGCTCTCCGCCGTCGACAACGGCTTCGACTATGACTTCAGCGTCGTCCTCGACGGCAACCGGCGGCCCACCACCGGGCTCGGCTACGACGTGTACTACCCGGCCCGCGGCGTCGACCGGCGGGTCGTCCTCAACCATCCCGGCGCCATCGCCAGCTTCAACCGGACCGCCGACCCGTCCGGCTACGCCAACGCGCTGCGAGTCACCGGCGACACCGCCCTCGCTGCCGTCCGGGTCGAAGCATCCGACATCGCCACCCGGCCCGAAGGCCGATGGGACGCCCAGTTCGGCGACACGTCGATCGTCAACGCCGGCACCCTCGCTGCCCGCGCCAAAGCCGAACTCGCCGCCCGCCAGCTGGTCCTTGCGTCCTGGACGGTGACCCTCGCCGACAGCGTGTGGCAAGGCCCCGACCACATCTGGCTCGGTGACCCGATCACCCTGGCTGTGCAGAAAGGCCGGCTCAACGTGGTCGGCACGCTGCGGGTGCAGGAACTGTCCGTCGCGTTGGACGAGTCGTCGGTGCCGACTGTCAGCTTGACGCTGGGCGCGCCGCCGCCGCACTCCCGGTGGAACCTGCGCCGCCTGGATAGACGCCTGCAGGCTCTCGAGCGTCGTTGACCGGGAGGACGCAATGCCCGATCTCAGCGTGACCGTCCTCGACGACGGCCGGCTGCAGCTCTTCGCCGACGGGGTGTGGCACCAGCCGCTCACCATCGAAGCGGTGCAGGCCCTCGCCGACCGGCTGCCCGACGCTCGTAACGCCGCCGGGCGAGAGGTCATGACCGCTGCGGTACGTGGCCTCACCGACATGCTGCTGACCGGCGATGAGCAGATGGCCGCCACCATCACAGTCAGCCCGGCCGGGCTGTCCGCCAGCGTTGATGCGGGCACGTTCGACCGGATGCAGGACGCGATAGGCGCAGCCGACGGCACCGGGGCGTTGCACGCCGGGCCGGTGACCGTCCGCCGGACCCCGGACGACCGGCTACCCGCCACCGTCCTCGACGGCGACACGGTGAGCGTGACCCCGCGCACCTCCTGACCGCCCATCCGCGACACCGCAGCCCGCCCCGTTCCTCACCAGGCTGCGGACCTGACCCTGCCGCTCGTCCACGAACCGAAGGAGACGATCCGATGATGCAAGAAGCCGTCTCGGAGAGGCCATGATCCTGCAGGCACCGGGCGTGCGGAGGGCCGGTAGGTGACCACGGTCGCCACCCCCAACCTGATGCCGCATCCCTTAGCCGTGATTGCGGCGCACATCGGACCACGGGTGGCAGCGTTGATATCCGCCGGTTCGGTCACCATCCTCGCCCTCGACGCCACAACCCTGTCCGCTTTCGGGTCGGTCCTGTCCGGCATCGCAGCACTGCTCGCCGCCTCCTTCGCGGCCCTCGGTGGCTACACCCGGTGGAAGAACAAGCAGACCCCTGACGTCGAGCACGACCCGCCGGCCGGGCGGACCGAAGACGAGACCGCCCACTACCTGCTGCAGGAGATCGCCCGCCTCAAAGCCGAGAAGGACAGCAAGCCAAAGGACGGGCCGTGAACCGGGTCGACGCACGGATGGCCCGCGCACCGTCCGTCGTCCATCTGCTGATCTCCCTCGGCGGGCTCGCGGTCGCGATCGCCGTCAACCTGAACGGCGGCCGGCCCATCCTGCGCATCGCTGTCACCGCCGTGTCCCTCACCGTCACGGTGCTGCACGCCCGGTGGGCGCTCATGTCCCGGCCGGGCCACCGGGTCCGCTTCAGTGACCGGGCGGCTCGCGTATCCCCCCTGGTGCTGCTGTTCATGGGCCTGGTCGCCGACGTCATCGCCACCATCGCCGGGGGCGTTGCCTTCGCCGTCGTCCATCAGAAGCAAGTCGAGCAGACCCGGGCCCAGCAGCAGCAGACGCAGCAGATCGTGCAGGTACAGCGGGCGGCTGAGGCGGCGGTCGCGAAGGTCGAGCAGGCCAAGCGGGTCGAGCTTGACAGGCAGCTGACGGCGACGTGCGGCCTCGTCAAGGTGTTCATCTCCGGGCCGGCGCCGGCGACTGCCTACGGGCAGCACAGCCGGGACAGCCTCGTTGCCTACGGCCGTGCGTTCAGGTGCCCATGAGCAGCGTCGAGAGGCAGGGCGCCAACTGGAGAAGCGTGCCGCATCCAGCGGGAACCATCTTCGTGCTCCGTTCCGGCGGTTGGATGAGCGCTCTCATCCGTGCGGCCACCAGATCACGTGTGAACCATGCCGGCGTCTGCCTCGGCGACGGACGGACCGTCGAGGCGCAGGCCAAGGGTGCGGTCGTCAAGCGGGAGCAGGACAACGACCGGGTGATCTACGGCGTCGGGCTGTACGCCCACATCAACAGCCTCGACCCGTATGCCAACACCCATATCGCCGACGAGGCGCTGCGGCTGGTCGGCACGCCGTACGGCTTCACCGACATTGCGGCCCTCGGCCTCGCCGACCTCGGGCTTCGGTGGAAGTGGCTCGAACGCAAGGTCGACAAAGAGCACGCGCTGATCTGCTCGCAGCTCGTCGACCAGGCGTGCGTCAACGCCGGGGTGCGTCTGTTCGCCGACGGCCGGATGCCAGGCCGGGTCGACCCCGGCGACCTTGAATGGACCATCGCCGACGGCGGTCAGGGAGTGACGGTCGGATGACCACGCGACGCCCCGCCGTCGTCACCGCCGCGACCCTCCTGCCCTGACCTTCCGCACTACCGCACCCGCCCAACCGAGCGGGTGCTTCGCTATGCCCGCAAGGAGAACAGCCATGTCCGAGCCTGCTGTCACCCTGCTCGCCGGCACCTACGGCGACTACCCGAACGGCACAGTGACCCGGGTCGTCATTCACGACGAGGAGTTCCCGGTCGAGGTTGGGTCCGCCCTCTCCATCGCTCAGGACTTCGCCAACCGGCGGGCACCCAACTACGGGTCGGCTGGCTACGTCACTGACCAGGGCGACGAGCAGCACTGCGTCCCGGACTCCAAGGTCGCGTATCACGCCCCGCCCAACCAGGGCAGCGTCGGGCAGGAGCGCGACGGCTATGCGTCGTACAACCCAGATCAGTGGAACCACTCGGACGCCCAGCGGACTACCTGCAACGTCGCGGCCCGCACCGCAGAGTTACTACGCCGCTTCGGACTGCCGCCGGTGTGGCTGACAGTCGGGCAGCTAGCCGCCGGCGGCCGAGGCGTCACGTCACACAACAACGTCTCCCTCTGCTGGGGACAGTCGGACCACCACGACCCGGGCCCGGCTTTCCCCATCGGCGCCTTCATGGCGCTGGTCACCCGGGCGTACAACCTGCTCGGCGGTGACGTTCGGGTGTTGCAGCGCACCCTCGGCACCCCCGACGACGGCGACTTCGGTCGCGGGTCGGTGCTGGCGCTGGGCGGCTGGCTGCATGGCAACGCCCCTGCTCCCGGGCCGGCGCCGGCGCCGGCGCCTAAGCCGCCGACGCATCTGCTGGGCGACCTGCCGCTGTCTGTCGACGGCTCCCCCGGCCAGGAGACGTGGGGGGCGGTTCAGCGCGCTGTCGGCGCCGCAGTCGACGGCATCCCCGGCCCTGCGACCTGGATGCGGGTGCAGCAGCGGGTCGGCGTCGCTCAGGACGGTGTGCCGGGGCTGGTGACGTGGGCGGCGGTGCAGCGTCACGTCGGCGCAACCCCTGACGGCGACCCGGGGCCGCAGACCTGGGCCGCGATCCAGACCGCGCTCAACGCCCGGCGGTTCTGATATGAGCCGCCTCGGCACCTGCCGCAAGTTCGCCGTCGCAGCGGCCACGGCCGCCGGGGAAGCGCTGTCCCTCGGCGTGCTGCACGGCACCGCCGCGAACATCACCGCCATCGCCGTCGCTGCCGCCGGGGCGTTCGGCGTGTTCCAGGTCCCCAACAGTCCGGCCGGCCAGTCCGCTGCCCGGAGCTACACACCCAGCACGTCCGATCCCAACCCTGGAGGTACCGCATGAGCGCCCTGACCGACATCACCAGCGCACTGGAGCAGCTCGCCGACAACGTCGTCACCGAGCTGGCGAGTAAGGACTCGGCGCACGCCGACCTGACGGCTGCGCATGACGGGCTAGCGGCAGAGGTCGCCAGTGCGGTCGCGGCGCTGCAGGCCGTGCACGATCGTCTGCAGGCGGCTCTGTCCGCGGACCAGTCGGCCGACGCCCCGCCCGCACCTGCTGCGGCTCCTGCGGTGGATCCGGCGACCGGATTACCCGTCGCCTGACCCTCACCACACGACACAGCGCCCCCGGCGTCTGACCTTCGGGTCGGGCACCGGGGGCACTTGTCGTCGTTACGGGTCAGGCGGCGTAGCGGGTCGCGTCCGTCACCCGGCACGTATAACCGGCCGGCGCCGTCTGCAGCGACGACACGTCCTGCGGCACCGACTTCTGCCCCGGCAGCAGCCCGTTGACCGACGCCAACCCCGTCCCGACCTGCGTCGCACCGCCGGCGGCCTCGAAGGTGACGGTGATGACGTAGTTGCTCGCCTTGCTGGACGTGTTCGTCACGACCACCTTCGCTGCGGCGAAGCCCCCCGAGTCCGGGACGCATGAGGTGACAGCGACATCGCTGGCGTGCTGCAGCGGCTTGCTGCCGGTCGAGGACTGAACCGTCGGACTGCTGGTCGAGGAGCCCTTACTGCCGCCGCTGCTGCTCGCGATGATGATGACGACGATCAATGCGACGACGCCGAGGATGACCCAGCGCAGCTTGTGGGACTTCTTCTCAGCCACGAGGGCTCCTAGCAAGGGGTGAGGGTCGGGGGACGGTGCGTTGCATGGCCGCAGGGTAGCGCCCCTCACGCGTCCCCATAACAGTGGGTATGTCAGCCACCGATCCAATGCCCGCCACCCTCAGCCCGCCGTTAGGCACCTGCGTGTACCGGCGCTTGGGGGTTGAGCGTCAGGTCAAGCGTCCGCAACAGCACGTCCGGTGCGACCGGGCTGACCTTTGCGTAGCCAGCAGTTGTTTTCGTGCTGCTGTGACCGAGGTAGTCCCGGACCAGCAGCAGGTCATGCGTAGCGGCATAGGAGACTGTGGCGTAGCGATGCCGCAGGGAGTGCAGTGTCGCCTCGACGCCGATGGAGCGCAGATAGTCCGACGTCACCTTGCTGAGCCGGGCAGGGCTGATCGGACCGGGTAGCCCATCGCTGCGGCGGAACACCGGACCCCGGGCCGGCAGGTGGCAGGCAAGCATCTCGACAATGACCCCGCGGGGGAGCGGGACGCTGCGCTGCTTGCCGCCTTTGCCGTCGCGGACAAACAGCGTCGGCGGGGTGTCCTGGTCATGGATGTCGGCCCGTTCGAGCAGGGCGATCTCACGGGCACGCAGGCCGCACCAACCGGCGAGCACCAGCCACGGCCGGACACGGTCGGGGGCGCAGGCGAGTGCCATCCGCAGGTCAGCCTCCGAGATCGGCCGGGGCAGGGTGGCAGGAATCTTCGGTCGGGGCAGGGTGGCTGTCGGGTTGTCGGCCCGGTGGTGGAAGCGCTGCGCCCAGCCGAAAAACTGGCAGACGTGGGCTGTCTCGCTGGACAGGGCGTGCCGGCCGAGGTGCAGGTTTTCTTGCCAGGCGTGGAGCTCATCTTCAGTGGCGCCGAGCAGGCTGTTGGGCAGGTTGCGGGTGAGGCGGCTGAGGGCGCCGCGGCGGGCTTTGAGGGTGGCGGGGCGTAGTCCTCGGGTGCGGAGCCAGGCGAGGTGGGCGACTACTGCTTCTGCGTCGGTCATGGGCGGATGGTGCACTGTGATGGGGGACACAAACAAGGGCAATCTGGGGTCTACGCGCCAGCGCCGACGAGGCTGCGTAGCAGCACCGACGGCGGTAACTCACTTGAGAAAGCGACCATCATCTCCGATAGCTCTGGACGCGGAAGGTCTCGGCATAGGCCAGTCCGTGCGGCGCCCCGGCGGCGGCGAGGCGGGCGCGGACGAACCCCTCGACGTCAGGGCGGCCCTCGAGCTGCGAGA
>JAABUM010000988.1_pt1 | contig 45217 bp, 37 predicted proteins | sample 5559161 | NCBI WGS metagenome assembly JAABUM01 (sample SAMN10711868, study PRJNA513369) | rock metagenome | isolation source: Antarctica rocks | place: Antarctica: Victoria Land, Siegfried Peak nord
CTAGGTTGGGGGTGGGCGGTTGCGCCGAGGGCGGCGCGACCAGGGGGGCGTAAGCAGCGATCATGGGCATTCCTCCTTCCCTCAGTCTACTCTACACCCACATTAACCTAACGTTGTAGTACTAAGTGTAGCAGCCGCCAGCCGTCACAGCGCCGTGGTTACGGTCGCGGGGGTGCGCCCCACGATTGTGCGGAGGCCAGGCGCGGCCGCCGGCCTGCCCCGCCGGACGCGCCCCGGCGCCTCCCCGGAGGTCCTGTCCGTGTCGCCGCACGGCCGCTACGGGCGCAGGGCCATTTAGTTTTCCCCTCACCCCCGACCCCTTTCCCTCCAGGGGCGAGGGGAGAGACCTGTGATGCGCCGGGCGGCCCCCCTCTCCCGCGTCAGGGAGAGGGGTCGGGGGTGAGGGCCGGGCCGCCGCGCCGAGAACTAAATGACCCTGCCACGGGCGTGTGTTCCTTGACATCCCAACAATCCATGCTACAATGGGTCCTGTTAGTAGAACATAAGTACTAATAATGAGGGTTGTCGGTGGGCGAAGCGCGAACGCACGGCGTTGCACGAGAAGTGGTCGGCGGGTTGAGCGCTATGCACGGGCGCATGGCCCGTGCAGCACGCCCGTGCGGCGCCCGTCTGTCGCCGCAGGCGCACGGCGCCTCGCGCGCCCGCGTGACCTGCGAGGCGACGCCCCAAGGACGTGGGCCGGCCGCGTGGCGCCATCGTGGGGAGCCCCCGTGGTCGCGGGATGCCCGTTACCCTTCCGACACCCGGCGCGTTATATAGTCAGCGGACTATTTTTACCGACGTTATGCCGCGAGAGGTGGAGAGATGGAGAGCCCTGGAACACGCGTGCCTTTGTTGTATACCATCGGACGCGCCGTACTGCTGTGCGCTGTCGCGCTCGGCGCGGCCCTACCTGTGACCGCGCCTGTCCAAGGGGCGCAGCGCGTCGTTTAGTACGGTACGCCCGGCCGTGGCCCGCGTGACACCCGGCGACGCCGCGGCCTACGCCGACTACCGCGCCCCCGTCACGGTGCGCTTCAACCAGGATGTCGATCGCGCCTCCGTCACCGCCGCCTTCACGTTGCGTGACAGCGCGGGTCGCCCCCTCTCCGGAAGCTATGCCTGGCCGCGCTCCGACACGCTGATCTTCCGTCCGGCGGCCGGGCTCGTGCCCGGCGTGACCTACCACGCCGCCGTCGGCGCGGGCCTGCGTTCGGCCGAGGGCGCGCTCGCGGCGAACGGAGGCTCCTCGTGGAGCTTCACGACGGCCGGCGTCCCCGTCGTCGACGGCGCGACGCCGGCGAATGGGGATCGCTCCGCCGATGTGAGCAACGGGCTGACGCTCCATTTCACGGCCCCGGTCGACCCCAAGCTGGTAGGGGCGCGCCTGCTCATCCTGCCCCACCCCGACAACCTGAACGTGTACAGCGATGACAATGGGCTGACCATCCACATATACGGCGACTTCGCGCCCTCGACACATTACAACGTCGGCCTCGGCGGCGTGGTAGGGACGTACGGACAGGCTCTGGCGCGCCCGCTACGGCTCGGCTTCACCACCGCGCCGCTCGCGCCCACCCATGCCGACGCCAACTACACGACCGGCGCGCCGGTAACCGTGACGGTCGCGGCGCGCTACCTGTTCGACGCGCCGCTCAATAGGGCCAAAGTCCACTGGTCCGTCGTCAAGAGCGACCTCTACTTCAGCGCCCCAGCCTACCCCGACTACACCTTCCAGGACTACCCCGACACCTTCTGGTACAGCGGCAGCGTCCCGCGCCTCGCCGCGCGCCTGCCCGGCTACCCCGCCCCCGCTGGCTCCGGTAACGCGGGGGGCGGCGTCTGCATCGACGCCTGCGGCCCCGGCGGCTCCGGCGGCGCGCCGGCCGTGGTACAGGGCGACGCGCGCACCGACGCCAACGGCGCCCTGACCCTCGCCATCCCCGCCGACCTGCGCCACAGCCTCCTGAGCCAGCAGTGGAGCGTCGAAGCCGAGGTCACCGACATCAATAGCGCGTCGGTGAGCGGACGCGTAGCCGTGTCCGTGCACAAGGGCCGCTTCTACATCGGGCTGCATCAGGCCGCGCCCTTCGTCGTCGCCGGACAGCCCGCGCGCCTCGACCTGCTCACGCTGGGGCAGAACGGCGCGACGACCGTCCCGCGCGTCCCCATCACGCTGACGCTGTACCGCCGTACCTACCACGAGGTGAATAGCCCCAACAGCCCCTTCCCACAGGAGCAGCCGGTCGATACCTTTGCTCGTACGTTCGCGGCGTCTACCGGCGCGGACGGGCACGGCGCCGCGTCCGTGACGCTGCCGTCGAGCGGCGAGTACCGCCTCGTAGCCACGGCGCATGACGCCGCCGGCAACCCGATACGCAGCGCGCTCTCGCTCTACGCGGCGGGCGCCGACGAAGCATTTAGCCCCTGGGCCAACACGCCCGAGGACCGCATACGGCTGGTCCCAGACAAGTCGCTCTACCGCGTCGGCGAGGTGGCGCGCGTGCTCGTGGCCGCGCCGCGTCCCGACATGACCGCCCTCGTCACGATCGAGCGCGGCCGCGTGTACAGCCACCAGGTCGTGCGCCTCGCGGGGGCCAGCCCAACCCTACAAGTGCCGATCCTACTGGGCTACCTGCCCAACGTGTTCGTCTCCGTCGTGCTCGTCGCGGGGACGGACGCGCGCGGCGACGCGCCGCTGTGGAAGATGGGCGTGGCCGAGTTGCCGGTCGACGTGCGCGCGCGACAACTGCGCCTCTCGCTGCGCGCGAACACGACGCGCGCCCGCCCCGGCGAGACGATCACGGCCACGCTGCACGCCGCCGCGCCTGATGGACGACCCGTGCAGGGCGAGTTCTCGCTGGCCGTGGCCGACGCGGGCGTGCTCTCGCTGGCGGCCGAGGCCGCGCCAAGCATCCTCGACGGGTTCTACGCCGAGCGCGGGCTCGGCGTGCAGACCGCCTACTCGCAGAATATCCGCGGTTTCCAGGTCGCGGCGGCCGACCTCGTCAAGGGCAACCAACTCAGCCGCGAACGGCACGCCGCGTTCGCGGCCGCCCCAGCGCGTACCGGCGGCGGGGGCGGTGGTGGGAGCGGCGCCGGCCCGACGGGCAAGCCGCGCGCCTACTTCCCCGACACGGCCTACTGGAACGCCACGGTGACGACCGACGCCAATGGTAATGCCACGCTGCCAATCGCGCTGCCCGACAACCTGACCACCTGGCGCCTCTCCGCGCGCGGCCTGACGCGCGATACGCTGGTGGGCCAGACCACACTCGACGTCATCAGCACGCGCGATCTGCTGCTGCGCCCGTTGCTGCCGCGTTTCTTCATGCTCGGCGACCAAACTGAGGTCGGCGCCGTCGTCAACAACACGACAGACCGGACGCTGACGGCGCGCGTGACGCTGACGGCGTCGGGAGCCGTCGCCCCAAACGAGTTGGGACCGCAAACAGTAACCATCGCCCCTAATGGTGAGCGGCTGGTGACGTGGCCGCTGCGTCCCAGCGCGCTGACGCCGGCGCGCCTGCTGCTGGCCGTCACAGCGCCCGGCGTAGACGGCGACAGCGTGACGGTCGCGGCGCCGGTCGCGCCCAACAGCACACCGGAGACGGTCGCGACGTCGGGCGAGGTCGGGACGTCACGCCTGGAAATGGTGCGAGTTCCGGCGGGGGCGCAGCCCGGCGAGGGCGGCCTGACGCTGACCCTGCAGCCGTCGCTGGCCGCCGGGCTGCGCTCGAGCGTCGACTTCCTACAGCGCTACCCCTACGAGTCGAACGAAGACCTGGCCGCGCGCGTCATGGGCGAGGTCTCGCTGCTGCGGCTGCCCCCAACGGCGACAGGTCTTGACGCGGCGACGCTGGCGGCCTACCGCCGCGATGTCGTAGCCAGCGCCGCCGTGTTGGTGTCCAACCAGCGCGACGATGGCGGGTGGGGCTGGTGGTCCGGTAGCCTGGAGAGTGAACCGTCGATCGCGGCCTTCTGCCTTGACGCGCTGGACATGGCCCGCCACGACGGCTACCCCGTACCGGCCAGCGCGCTCGCGTCGGGGACCGGCTATATCGGAGCGCAAGCGCGCGGCTACGACGCCGCGCCGCTGGCCGTGCCTAACGACGCAGGCGCGGTCCCGCCCGACCTGCGCGCGTACCTCAGCTACCTGCTGGCGGTCCATGGCAGCGACATGGCCGGGACCGACCTGTATCCGGCGCGCGATACGCTGCCGCTGTGGTCGCGCGGCTACCTGCTACGCGCGCTCTACCTACAAAACGGCCTCCAATTGGGTCCGCGTGGGCATACCGTGCTGTCTGAACTGGAGAGCGGCGCCCACCTGGACGCGGCCGGCGCGCACTGGGAGGAGTCGGGCGACCCGCTCTCGGGCGACGACGCGATTCATGCCACCGCCGTCGTGCTCGACGCGCTGATCGAGGTCGATCCGACGAGCCCGCTGATCCCACAGGCGACGCGCTGGCTGATGGGCACGCGCAGTGGCGAGGCCTGGCAGACCACGGTCGACAACGCCGTAGCCCTGCGCGCGCTCTCCGACGAGTTGCGCGGCTCGGGCGAACTCGACGGCCACTACACCTACGCGGCCACGCTCGACGGCCGTCCCTTGCGTCCCTTGGGGCAAGGCTCCGTCACGGCGGCGACGCTGGCGACGCCACGCGTGCTGCAAGCGCCTCTCGGTACAGGTACAACGCTGGCGCCCGGCGCCACGGCCCGCGTGGAGGTACAGCGGAGCAACACCTCGGGGCGACTGTACGACACGACCCGGCTCACCTACTACCCGCGCGTCGAAACGGTGGGCGCACTGGATCGCGGCCTGGCGGTCGCGCGCGTGTACTTATACAACGGGCGCCCCGTCACGGCAGCGCCGGTCGGAGCCACGCTGCGCGTGCGGCTAACGGTCACCGCGCCGCAAGACCTCTACTACCTCGCCCTTGAAGACCCCTTGCCGGCGGGCGGCGAGGCGGTCGACCCGACGCTGCTCACGACGAGCCAACTGCGCCAGGGCGGCTACAGCGTGCCACAGGGGACGAACGACCTGGCGTGGTACATCACGCACGCCGAGTTGCGCGACGACCGCGCCGCGCTCTTCGTCGACTACCTGCCCAGGGGCGTCTACCGCTACGAATACCAGGTCCATCTGACCACGCGGGGCGTCTTCCACGCCCTACCGGCGCACGCCGCCGAAAGCCTGTTCCCCGAAGTCTTTGGCCGCGGCGCGGGAGGGTATTTCACGGTGCGGTAGTATTGAGCCGTATCTACTGGGAGCGCCGACATCTTGCCGGCTTACGGCCGCCGCCATGGTGGTTCCCGTCACCGACATGCTCGCCCGCGACGGCATGCCGGCAAGATCGGGGACCCCTCTGGGGAGTGCTCCCAGTGAAGGCGCGATGTCGCCGCGTGTGGCAAGATGCGAACGTGATAGCATAGAAGTATATCAGCCGAGTTGCTTGCGTGTACCTTAGAGCCAATATCAAGCACGCCATCGCCATAGCGGCCCTGTGCGTATCAGAGGGGCGGGAGGGCATCATGGACATCATGAATTATATCGTGGAGCAAGCGCAAGCCGACGAGCGCGCGCGACGTATCACTGTTCCCAGTCGGGTCAAGGCAAAACTTGGCCAGTTGGAGAGTTCGGAACAGGTCGCCGTTCGCGAAACGTTCGAGTCGATAGAGCGTAACGGCCTAGACAATATACCCGGAGTGGACGTCAGGCGATTAGCCACAATCGCGCCGCGCTACGTCCTCAGCCTCGATAACGCCCCTGATGTCTGGATCTATGTGCGCACGACACCAGGCAATCCTATCGAAGTAACGGACATCGCGCGCCCCGAAACGGTGCGCAGCCTCTTCCATTCCCAACAGAATGGCAATTAACCAGCCGTTGCCCGGTTTCCAGGCGCTCACCTTCGATCCGTCACAGTGTCGGTTGGATCTCGATGCGCTCGAGAGGTTGCTCGTAGACAACCCCGAGTTATCGGAGCGCGACCATATCTTGCCTTTCTTTCGTGAGCATCCCCACCTAGCTCTCTTCCTCGGCACGTACAATTCCAGTATTGTCACGGTTGATCGATTAGCCTTCGAATTGCCCTTATTCGGCCAGTTTACCGCCGACATCGTCGTTGGCGATTGGACCAGGAAGCGGTACTGCTTCATCGAAATGGAGGGCGGGAGGCCGAACAGTATTTTCGCGCGTCGCAAGCGGCAAACGAGCGAGTGGGCTCCTCGCTTCAATGGCGGCTTCAACCAACTCGTCGACTGGCTATGGCTGTTGGAGACGACCAAGAATACGGAGCCATTCGAACGCCAGTTCGGCAAGCGAACGATCAACGCGACGATGCTGCTCGTGGCCGGCAGGGACAGCGGCGTCAGCGCGTCGGACAGACTCAGGTTCGAGTGGCGCCGTGAGCACATCATCGTCAACTCGCGGAGCATCTATTGCGGCGCCTTCGACGAGTTGCTGCGTGACCTCCGGGAGAACATCGAGAACTTCGGCGGCACGACGCGATGACGAAGTGCGGTCAAGTACCGCGGCATGCGCTGGTGATGGCGCGAACGTGCGCGGCTCAAGCGGTGGGGGCGACGAGGGCTGTACCGCGACCATCGCCACGGCCGCTAGCGCGATCAGTACGCCCGCCCAGATAAAGGTGTGCCGGTAGGTGGAGGGCGCCGCGCTCGTGACGAATAGCCCCGCGCAGAACGAGCCGATCGGCTGTGCGATCGACCAGACAAACGACGCAAGGCCAATGAACTCGCCCACACGCGTCGGCGGGACGAGGTCCGCGAGCAGCGGGATCACCAGCGCGTTGGGACATGCGTTGCCCAGCCCAACCAGGACCATGGCCGGGATTTCCCAGGCAACCGACGGGGCCCGCGATCCGCCCAGCGTGCCCAGCGCGAAGAGTACGAGCCCGGCGATCAACACGGGCTTCTTGCCGATGCGGTCGGCGAGCAGGCCGGCCGGCACGGCACCGATGGCGCTACAGAGCACCAGGATGATGAGCAGAAAGAAAGCCGTACCACTGGATACACCGAGCGCCTTGGTCGCGAACAGTGTGATGAACGGCGTGGCGCCGCCGGCGCCCAAGTAGAAGAGACTCAATGCGACGACGTAGCGCGCCAGCACAGGGTATTGGCGCAGGTCGCGCAGGTAGCCTCGTACCCTGTGGGACCTTTGGGGCCGCCGGCGAGCAGCGATAGTGAGCGCCTGGGGATCGTTGTTGGCGAACGCGTCATCGATAGTAGCAGGCGTCGTTGTAGCGACGAAAGCCGGCGGGACGCCGGCGGTCCCAGGGGGTACGGAGACGGGGTGCGGGGGCTCACGAACAGTCACGAAGGTAATTCCAAACGTGACGACGAGCCCGGCGACCGTGATGAGGAAAACGGTGAACTCGTGCGCCGACCACAGGAAGCCAGCGACAAGGCTGAAGACGATATTGCCGAGCATGGCCGCGACGGCTAGAACCGCGCCGACCCGTCCCCGCTGCGTCGCCGGCGTGATATCCGCCATCATGGCAAGGTAGGGATCGTAGGCAATGAATAGAAAGAACCCCGCGATCGGCACGATAGCTATCATCACGGCGAACGGCGGGTGCAGGCCCAGCACAAGCAGGGCAACAGCCGCGAGAGGGACACCTATCAGGAAAAAGGGGCGGCGCCTGCCGAGCGGCGTGCGCGCGCGGTCGCTCAGGCGCCCGACGAAGGGCTGGATGAAGCCGCCGATAAACGACCGCTCGTTGGCCAGCAGGCCGATCAGCGCCGGGCTCAAATGATAGCTGTCCAGGTACTGCGGCATAGCGAAGTTGAAGAAAGCGAAGACCAGGTTCGCGCCCAGATTGGCCACGCTGAACAGGAGCGCCGTCGATAGCGGCAAGCGTGGGCTAGGCGCGCCGTCCGGCGGGGCGACGATAGCCTCGCTGTGACTTAAGCCGTAGGCGCGCTTCATTCTATAGGCCCGCGATAGCCTGCTCCACGCGCTTGGTGTCCTTGCACGCGCCCAGCCGGTCGAAGATCGCCAGCGCCGCCTCCAACCGTGTGCGCGCCATGTCCGTCTCGCCTTGCGCCAGACGCATCGCGCCGTACGTTTCGAGGGTGCGCGCCTCGGCGTAGGGATAGGATATATCGTGCGCGAGGTCCAGCCCCTCCTGCAGGGCTTGCGCGGCCTCGTCCCACTGCCCTTGCCGCGTCGCGACCATGCCCCGCGCCCACAGCGCGTCGGCCAGCGCGATGCGGTGGCCCTGCGCGCGCGCCCGGCTCACGCTCTCCGTCGCCATCTCGGCAGCCCGGTCCACCTCGCCGAGCCCCAGGTACGCTCGGACCAGGAGGGGCAGCAGGGTGGTAACGTCCAGCTCCTGCAGGCCCTCGCGGTCGAGCAGCGGGGTGAGCGAGCCGGTCGCGCGCCGCCGCGGGGCGGCCCTCATACAGGTCACGCTCGGCCAGCCAGGTCTGGGCGCGGCGCGCCGCCTCGATGCCCCCGAGCGGCGCCGCCACCGCGCTGCCCCGTACCAGGTACCGCTCCGCCTGTTTCCAGTCCCCTTCGATGGCGTAGGTGACACCCAGCGCGATGACGGGGTAGGCAAAGACCCAGGCCCCGCCGATACGATCGTCCAGGGGGGCGACCCAATCCAGGTCCGCATGCGCCTGCGCCATGTCGCCGGCGTAGAGGGCCAGGACGGCGCGCCGGAACTTCGCGACCATAATCAGCACGGCGTTGCCCAGCTGCTCCGCGGCCGCGATGGATCGCTCGACATAGCGCCAACTCTGCGCGACGTCGCCGCGCCACCTGTGCAGGGCGGAGAGGTTGCCGAAGGTAGCGGTGAGGCAGTCGAGGTCGCCCACCGCCTCGGCCAGCGGGACCGCCGCTTCCATGACCGCGCGCGCCTCGTCCAACCGCCCGAGCAAGAGCAGCGCATGGCCGCGCGCCGCCTCAGCGTTGGCGGCGATGCCCGCGTCCCCGGCCTTGTGGGCCAGCTCTATGGCGCGCTCGGCGGCGAACAGTTGCTCCTGGTAGCGGCCGCCGGCGACGAAAAAGAGCGCCAGCGTCATATAGAGCGCGGCCAGGCCCTGCCACGCCGCGTTGTCTTCCAGGTAGGCCAGCATTTCCAGGACGCGCGCCATCGCCCCTTCCGGCGTACCCCGATCGATATGGACATGCCCGATCTGAGCCGTGACGCGCCCCAAGCCCAACTGATCCCCCGCGGCGCGATACGCCTCCAGGGCCGCGTCGAGCGCTGTCAGCGCGTCGTCAAACTTATTCACCGTGCGCAAGACATCGCCCAGCTTCTCGCGCACGCGCGCGGCGTCGCGCGGCCGCTCCAGCCAATCCAGGCGCCGCGCCGTCTCGCGGTAATAGACCTCGGCCGCCTCGACCGCATAGCGCGCCAACGCGCGGTCACCGGCCAATTCCAGATATGCCACGGCCTTCTCGGGTACATCGCCCCCGCCGTAGTGGTAGGCCAGCGCCTCGACCGGCGGCTCACCCCGCGCGCGTTCCAGCGCCTTGGACATCAAGCGGCGCTCTTCGCCGGGCGGGAGCGGCCACGCGGAGGGCGGCGCGGGTAGGACGTCCGCCAGCTCGGGCAGCAGGCGCGCCAGCCAGGCGCAGCCCTGGAGGTCGACGCGCCGGCGCGTCGGCGACAGACCGTTGATGTAGCGCGTGAGCGCATCCGGCAGGGGCGCGTAGGGCGCCTCGGCGTCGCGGCGCTGGCAGCCGCCGTGCAGCACGCGCAGCCCGTGCCCTGGGGCGCGCGCCGCCGCCTCGTCGAGCAGGCGCGACTTACCGATGCCCGGCTCCCCGGCAAACATAAGAACCGGCGGCCCCGCGCCCGTGAGATGGCGCTCAAGCAGGGCCAGTTCGCGCTCACGGCCAATAAGGGGAAGGGTGGGCGGTTCCATGCCAGGCCGCGCGTCCCGCGCCTCGGCGCGGCGGCGCCACGCCGCCTCCAGGCGGGCGCGGTCTTCCGGCGGCGCCTCCAGGGCATCGCCCAAGAGCGCGAGGGTCGTCTTGTGCGGAACACGCCGGGCGTCGCGCTCGTAGTCGCTGAGGGCACGCACGCTGATCCCGGCGTGCGCGGCCACCTGATCCTGCGTCAACCCCGCATCACGCCGGTAAGACCGGAGCAACTGCCCCAGGGACATCGTATCCACCGCCGTCATCTATCACCTCCCGCCGCCAACCGCTCCGCAGCCACATCCCTGCGCCGCGCCGCGGTTACCCCCCTGCCGGGGGCGCCCGTCATGCCGTGGCAACACTCCGCGCCATCATAACACGAGGGCTGGCGGTCGTTCAAGGCCATGGGTCCAGCGGGGCGCGCCCCACGATGGTGAGACGCGGCCCTCCGTGCGCCCGGAGCGCTAGACGCGCGCCGCACGGGCGCCCGCACGGGCCACGCGCCCGTGCACCGCGCTCAGCCCGCCGACCATTGCTCGTGCAACGCCGTGCGTCCGCGCCGCGCCCCCCGGCGCCCCGCCTGCGGAGGACGCGCGTCCTCCTCCCAGGACCATTGTCGCAGGAAGTGTGGGGGTGTCAAGGAACACGCGTGCCGCCCCACCCCCGTGCGCGCCGCCCCCCCCGCGCGTCCTCGTCCACACCGGCGGCGCGGCGACACGGACAGGACCGTGGGGCGGCGCGACGCCGGGGCCCGCCCCGGCGGGGCGCGCCCCGGCGTCGCGCCTGGCCCCCTCACAATCATGGGGCGCGCCCGGTCCAGCGGCCACGACAAAAACATAGCCCTGGGCCTGCGAGGAGGTGATACACTTCGCATAGTGGAGCCGGGTGGCCTTGTTAAAGGAGATAAACATGGCAAGGGGGATAGTCATCGACATGGACCGCTTAGCGGAGTTGGCCGACGAGGTGAGCAAAACCAAACGTCCCCGCGCCATCGGAATCAATCGGGACGTGGTTGCCGTGCTCAGGCCAGCAGCGCGCCGAGCCGTCCGTCGGGCCAAGCGGTAACCGACGGTGGAGGACATCGCCGCGTTCGAGGCGGCGGCTGGGAGGATGTGGATACCGACCAGCTCCTCAAGGACAGCTACGAGAACCGCCGCATCTCCACCCGTCCTCCCGTTGAGCTATGACCTACCTGATTGACACCGATTGGGCCGCCGATTATCTCAAAGGCAAACCCGACGCCGTATCTCTACCTGCTCTACTCCAACCCCACACCCTGACTACGTCCTTATCTCCACCATCGCCATCTCGCGCCCTCCGCGCCACAGCCACACTGCGCGCCATCATAACACGAGGGAGGGCGGCCGTTCAAGGCCAAGGGCTCGTGAATTATTCGAGCCCTGCCAATAGCATGGGCCGCTAGGAGAATAGGCGCGAGATCGGGTAGGTGAAGCCTGGCACGACGTCCTCACCGTCGAGCGTGTCCGTGACGCCAAGCGGTGTTGGCGTTTCATCGCCAGGGCGCCAGACGTCCACGCGCTGGTAGCGCGGCCAGACACCCCACACCAGGCGCGTCCCGAAGGCGAGATAGGTCTTAGCCTTCGCGCCCATACCCGGCGCATAGTGGTTCTCCGACGCCACCTCGACGGCGAGATCCGGAGCCAACTGCCACGCCTTGAAGTACTCGGGTGATGTGGGAGTAGGGGCGCGTTCCGCCCGCACAAAGCCGATGTCGGGGGCGACCTCCGTATCCCCAGGATGAGCGGGGTCGAGACGATAGCCTCCTTGCTCGCCCGTGACGGCGCCAAGACCGTTATCCTCGACGTATGTAATCAGGCGGCCAAGCAAGCGAGACCCGATATTCGACGCTCCACCGCTGCTTAGGGGCATGCGCACCAGGATCCCGCGCACCAACTCATAGGCCCATCCATCGTCGGGGATAGCGTGCAACTCGTCCGTCGTCATGGGCGGCTTGTCGGGCACGATCTCGGCCCACGGCGCGACAGGGTTCGGTGGAGCGTCGCGTAGTGCGGCCATGGGTTGCGTGTCCTCCGTTCATCGGTCCGGTCAATCGTCCTCTTTTTCCATCCAGTATACCGGATGGGGCCAAACACCTACTGTCCGACATGCAAACGTCCAATCGTGCCGGTTCTGTGCCGGTTGTGCCTGGACAAACCACCCCCTGTTCCATCCATAATTGGGCACGAGCCAACGCTCCTCGAAGCAACGGCATAACGGCATCAGGAAGGAAACGGCTATGTTCTGTTCGACATGCGGCGCGCAAGCGAACCCCTCGGCACAACACTGCGGCGGCTGCGGCGCCACGCTGGGCACAGTCGCCGCGGCGGCCGTGGCCGCGACGCCGGCATATGCGCCGTGGATAGCACAGCCACAGACGATCGTCATACGGAGCGGCAAGAGCGCCGGGTTGGCCGCCCTGCTCTCATTCTTCTGGCGCCGCCTGGGTCAGATCTACAACGGCGAGATCGGCAAGAGCATCGCCTTGTCCTCTACGTCGTCTCCATCGTTCTCATGTTCATCCTAATCGGCTTCCTGACCACGCCGGCGCTCTGGATTTGGGGCATGGTCGACGCCTACCGCACGGCAGAGCGCCTGCACCAGCAGGCGGGGCTGGCGTAGCCATATATAGTAATCGCTCTACGGCGCGAACGGGCGCACTGACGCGGCAGGCGCGTGCCGGCCGAGACCGCGCTACACACTGAATGTGGAAGGCATGGGGGGGGCTAGCAGGCCGGCTCGCTCGACCAACAGGCAATGCTACGCGCCATGACAAGAGCTATTGACCAAAACGGAGTGGGGAAGGGACTGCGCTGCAACTCGGATGCATGGTGCACTCTCAGCGTGTACGTCTGGCGTCGGGCGATGCGATATCGCATCAAATGTCAGTGAGGAAAAGAAGTTTGCCCTCGTCGCCAGCCTCCAATCCACGACGTTAACGCACCTTAACCGGGAACTTGTAATCTTAACCTGATCTTAACCACATTCTTAACAGGATCGTAACCTTCGATGTGCTACGTTTAATGCAAGCGATTGTACAGGCTACACAGCGCCTCCCGCGCATACAGGGGCGGCTGGCTTGTACGTCGCATATTCGCTCACGGCAGAATGGTCGCGTCCTATCCAGAGGGATCGAGGGGGACGGATACGAGTATTCCAAAGGCTGGGACGGGCAGTACCGCCAGGAGCAGAGGGCTTCGGCCCCAAGCAGGCGACCAACATCAAGGACTATTGACACAGGCAGGCATCCGGCGAGTGGTTTCATCGACGCAAAATGACGCAAGCGGCGCGATTAGCAGGAGGACGAACAACAATGCGCACGCACAAAACGCTCTACGCCGCCCTTATCCTCGCACTGCTACTTTCCTTTGTTGCTCCACGTAGCAGTCTTCGCGCCGATGCGATCCGGGGCGTAGCCCCACGCATATCACACCCGCACGCCGCTGTATTCGCCCCAATGGATAGGCAAGCACTCATCCACCCGATCAAGGGCAATACGGCACAGGTATCCGCCCGGACGGGAGCGGGAGCGTCGGAGAGCACGGTCCAAGGCCGGGAACGCGGCTCCGGCGTTGGGCCGGCGCATCACGAGCGGCATGTCGCTGCGGTCGCTCCGCGCGATGCGACAAACTGCGACGGGCTGTCCTATCTCGACCAGAATGGGACGCAGTACACCCTCGGGAACAACTACGTCTATTGGACGTTCGACTTTGATCCCTCGTCGTCGGGAGGATCCGGCCTGGGCTTCCCCGGCGACCTCTACTATGACGCCTACGGCGGGTGCTCCTACTCATACACCAACATCGAGGGCAGCATCGCCCTCAGCTTCGTCGAGAACGGCATCCGGCAAGTCTACGGCACACCCAACGGCGAGTACGGCTCCTGGTGGTCGAGCAACGCGGCCAACATCCCGGCGGGGACTTTGACCGACTCCATGGTCCCCCTGGCCGTCAGGCAAGACTCCGCCCTCGGCCAGGACCCGCTGGTCGTGACGTTCCAGTTCCTCGCAGGCGACGCCCACGTTGACTGGACCATGAGCGTCGGGGGCACGGACAAGAGCGTGCCGTACTCCGTCAAGGTCACCGCGCCCGGCGACGCCTCCATCTCCGACGTGTTGCTCTACCATGTGTACGATCTGGACGACCTCAACGGCGGCGATAGCAGCCCTGGCGCGGACGGCCAGTACCCGGGTGGCCTGCTCGGCTCGGTCTATTCGTTGGAGCAGGGCATCGGCATCAGCGGATACAACGCGCAGTGGGACCTCTCAACCGAAGATGGGGGCCAGCAGAGCGCGGACGACACGTTCCAGAAGGTGATCGAGGGCGTGCCCTTGGTAATTGACACGGAACCTCGAACAGTCCCGACATCAACCTTCGAACAGCGACATTAATCTTCGAACACGCCCCTCAAAAGCGCCCCTTTTGCACGTTGATATAATAGAGCACATGTGCATGCTGCCGAGGAATCCGTTGTTTGTCGCTTGTACGTGACCGTGTGGAAAGGGAAGCCCATGGACACATCACCTCCCTCGTCCTCATCGCGACCAGGCATCGCGGGTCTCGATATTTTCAAGATTGCCGGGCAATCGGTGTCAGGATATCTTCCTAGCCTGAAAGGCGGTGAGCGGCGCCTGGTGCGCCAACCCTATACCTCGCTGTTGGAATTGCGGCTGGCTTTGTATCTGGAATATCACCCGCATGTGCGCACCTTTCAGCGGGGCGACGCCAGTCCGGCATTTGCGGAGGCCCATCGTTTACTGACTCCTTTGGGAACCCCCTACCGCATCAGCTACGTCTACGACGGACAGGCCCACGACTACCTCCCTGATTTTGTGGGGACCCTATGTGATGGGGGGCTGCTCATTGCCGAAGCTGGGCGCGCGAGCGAAAAAAGCCGGGGGCAAGCCCTGGCAAAAGCTGAGGCAGCGCGGCGCGTCGCCGCACTCCACGGGGGCGTCTACTGGATCGGCACGGACGAAAACCTCTCTGTGCGCCGCTACAACAACCTGCTCTACCTGCACGCGCGGCGTCAACCATTTCGCGCCTACGAGGAGATTGCCGCCGCGCTAGCGGCGTCCTGGTCAGACGCTGACATGCACTGCGTCACCTCCTTCCTCCACCTCTTTGGGTGCCATTGGTCGGAGGCCGAGGTTGAAGCCGCGGTCTGGAAGATGGTCGGGGATGCGGCCGCCGACGGGCGGCTCCTGGTTGATTTGACGGACGTCGACCTGTCGCGTTCGACACCGCTCGCCCTGCACGCGCCGGGCACCGCGCCCATTCTTCCCGACCCGCTCCCGTCGACGCTTGAAGCGGCCGCGCCTGTTGAACCGACCGAACCGGGACCGCCGCCGTCCGACGATGAGGGAGCATGTGAGGGTCAAAGCGGCATTCCCATCCCCAGGCCGACGTTTGATGCCTCCGCGCTCCCCACCGCTGACGGGCAGGCCCGTTTCCATCGCAATCTGGCGGCGGTCACGGCGGTCCTCTCAGGGCAACAACTGCGTCGCGTGGCGTGCGCCCAAGGCATGGCTCCGGCCACCCTCTCGCGCTTAGTCCAGCGGACGAAAGAGTTGGGACAGATCGCCTGCGTCCCTCATGGGGCCTACCACCGTGAACGCGCGCTACGCCCGGAATTTCAGGCGCTCATCCGCAAGCTCTACACGCAGCGGATGCGCCCCACCATGATGGCGGTGTACGAGGATGTGCGCCTCAAGCGCTTGGCGGACGAGTTGAGCGCGCGGGATGGCGCCCTCGTCCAGACCCCAACCTACCGGCAAGTGCAACACTTCCTTGGCACGATTGCGCGCGAGTCTCAGGTAGCCGAGGCCCGTTCCGGGCTCACCCATCCGCCACGGGAGCGTCTGTCGCCCTCCTCCTTTGTCCTCTCCGTGGCCTATCCCGCCCATATGTGCCAGGTCGACGAGCATACGCTGGACCAACTGGTCGTTGCCGCCGACGGCACGGTGATCACCCGGCGGGTACATGGGGCCGTGCTCGTCTGCGTTAAAACCGCGGCCATTCTGGGCGCGATCTTGTCCATCGATAGCCTCACCGAGGAAGACTACATGCGGCTCATCAAACAGGCTCTAGAGCCGAAAGAGCGCCTGGTCACCCTCTACGACTGCCAGCATGCCTGGCCCTGTTACGGCAAACCGGCGGTCATTTTCCACGATCGGGGCAAGATCTTTACCTCCGAACGGGCCACCCAGGTGCTGGTGGATCGCCTGGGGATCGTGACGGAGCAAGCGCCCCCCTACGCCCCCTCAGCCAAAGGGACTGTGGAAGCGATCTTCACCTGGACAACGCGCAAATTCGAGCACCGCCTTCCGGGCACGACGAAGGCCACCCCGCGCGATCGCGGCGCCTACGACAGCGCGGGGGCCGCGCGGCAAGCGGGGATCACGCTGGATCTGCTGGAGAAGTGGTTCATTCAGGCCATCGTGGACGGCTACATGCAGGAATGGAACACCCTGCGGCGACAGACGCCGATCGCCCTGTGGGAGGCGAGCGTGCGCGAAACGGGCGTGCCGCGCTGGATGGGATCACCGGACGATCTGAAGTTGTTGCTCATGAAAGCGGTGAACCGCAAGAACCCAGAGACGGGGCGCTACGCCATCACGCAGGGTGCCCTGTCCTTCCTTGGGCGGCGCTATGTCAGTCCTGGCCTGCTACAGCGCCTCCGGGGGAAAGAGATCGATATCTACTACGATCGGCGCGATATCTCGGTCATCTATCTTTTCCTAGACGGGGCGTTAGTCGGCGAAGCGCTCTGCCCTGAGTTCATGGGGCGCCGGGTGAGCGTGTGGGAGGCACAGGCCCAGCGTCGTGCAGACGCCGTCCAGAAAAAGGAGGCGAGTCAGGTGAGCCTGGACAATCGGCAACGTATCCAGCAGCAAGCGACGGCTGGTCGTCGCATCCTCTCCCTCGAAAGGAAACGACTGGAGCAACAACGTCAACTCGATCGGCAACGCGCTGAGATTCATCCGTCCCATATCCAGGACACCCTACAAGCGCTCGCCCACGCCCAGCAGCAGACCACGCCTCCGCCCCAAAGATCGCGTCTCCTCACCCCCGCTATCCCTGACGACGAGGCGGCGGACGCCCCCCTTGTTCATCTGCCGGTACGGGCATTGGAGGGTGACCATGCCTAACGCCGCAGCGGTCCCTCAGCGCCCCCTGTTTGCGGTGCGCAACGTCTTTCTTGAGACGGCCTTTGAGCAACGCTTCCAGGGGATCTTGCGGCAGGCCTGGCGCGCGCGCTCCTGGCATGTGATCGCCGCGCCTCCGGGCAGTGGGAAATCCTTCGGTATCCACGATCTCGTCCTGCGCAGCGGGGCGCGCAAGGACGCGACGGGCGCCACCGTCCTTCCCATGCTGGCCATCCGTGCGCCCAAAAACACCGCGCGGGAGCACGCGCTAGGAGTGGCCTTGTCCGCAGCCTTTGGGACCGTCCCGCCCATGAGCTGGCCGGTGCGTCGCGCTTGGCTCGTGACAGCGATGGCCGCGGCCCAGGTGGAGTGCCTCATCATCGATGATGCGCAGGATCTGACGCTGCCCCATCTCGCTTTCGTGAAAGAACTGACCGACAATCTCGCCGCCCCTCCCTATCAGCGCCAGGTGGGCCTCTGCCTTGTGGCGGCCACGAGTGGGACGATTGTCCCGTTCAAAGACACCTTCGCGGGCCCTGAGATCCTCTGGCGCCAATTTCGACGCCGGATGGATACCGAACGCCCCTACTGCGTCGTCCTTGGACACACTGAAGAAGAAGTGCGCCATATCTTGACCACCTGCGACGATATTTACCGGCTCTGCGCCATTCTTGATGATGTCTGTTTTGGCACCTTAGCCGCTATATACAGCGCTATTTGCTGCGCAAACACTATATTTAGCGGTTAGCGTGCCCCCTACGACGACTTGCCGTGTCGCCAGATGCCGCCCGTCGCGGCTCGCTAACAGCAAGCCCATTTCGCGCTCAAAATCGGGCTTCGACAGGTGAATCCGCATCATCAAGAATGGCGCAGAGTCTATTTACCGCGCACAAGTACCGGATCTCCAATTGCGCCGCTGGGCAAAACCCATTGTCACCTGGCTCACTCATCCAGCACTTGACCCAGACGCCACAGGCCGCGTGACCATGGATCCCCTGATGCGCTTCGTGACCAGTGCCGTGCGCCGCGCCTATGAGCAGGAGGCGACCGATGTGAATGAACGCATCTTGGAGACAACGGCTGAACGTATGATCCTGCGACGTGATGAGGTGGTGACCATTGATGAGGTCTTACCGGAGCCTGTCCCGCCGATACAGGAGGTGGGGTAGTGCAGGCGGTCCCGATCGCTGATCCGACGTGGAACACGACGTTCCCGCACCGCGTCGCACCGCGGGCGCAGGAATGGCTTGCAGGGGTGCTCTTGCGCTGTGATGAGGCCAATGGCTGGGACAGTGGAGCAACGATCACGTACCTGCTGCGGACCACGCAGGTCACAAAGGAGGTCAAGAAACTTGGCCTGGCGCTTGCCGCCCCCGTGCTCGATCTTCACACCCTGGCGGGGTGGCTGGCGGTGTCCGAGCCGGCGCTGCGTGCCACGACCTATCAGGCAGAATTGGCGCGCCTCTATGCTAATCCCACCCCCCATATCCACCTTTTGGATATGGGGGGTGGCTTTCATTTCTGCCTGGAGTGTATCACGGAAGAGCGGATGCTCCGGCGCACCCTCGTCTTACCTCATATTAGGTGCTGTCCGCTCCATCATGTACAGCTGCAAAGCCGCTGTTCGTGCCTCGAAAGAGCGCGTCCTCCAGAGACTGATATACCTGGTCTGGATCCACTTTTGCAGATGATCTATGAAGTGGGCGTCGCCCAGCGCTTGTTCTCCCCAGGCAAAAAACCAATGACGTGCCGTCGATGTGGATTGGATTGGGCAGACTTCCCGCGGCTGAAGGCTGATCCGGAGCGTCTCATCCTTGAGCAGAAGATCCTGGCATGGTACGACTTCTTCTTTAAGGGGACGCGTGGTGTATTGACCCATGCATTACGGGTGATCAATCAAACACTCCAACAACGGCACAAGAAAAGCGTGAAACGGCTCAGTGGACGAACGATCCCGGTGACCTTTTCTTCTCCTGAGCGAACGTCGCTCGGCCATCTTGTCGATGTCCTCGTGAGCTTGGAGCTAACCCCCTCTGATGTGGAAACGGACGAAACGCCGCTTCTCTGGTGGCCTATCAACCGGCAAACGTTCTACTGTCCGGTTCCGGCCTGTCCCTACAGGAGGCCAACCGATGCGGGTGGCGACGAGAAGAGGTGAGACAAGCTGGTAGCCCAAGTTCGGCGAGATATGGCGCCCTGTTCGAAGATTGGTGTCGAGCATTGTCGACACCAATCTTCGAACAGGGCTTGATCGCATCTATATATTGGGTCGAAATATTGGTTCGAAGATTCATGTCAAAAGCTGTGCCACCAATCTTCGAACAAGAAGCGCCGTCACGCTCAAGTCTGTTCGAGGATTGGTGTTAACTACCAATGTGTGACGCATATCCCCGTCATCTTAGCGGTCGCACTTTTCGCGCCCGTATCCTTCGTACTTTATCGCATCATCGTGAGCGCTCGCACGGCCACGGGCCGCGATCCGTTCCACGATTAGCTGGGCGCCTCGTCGCTCCACAACCGTCGGAACTCCTCAGAGGATGCCAGCAACTCCTCCAGGCCGCCCTCCGCCACGATACTGCCGCCTTCCAACACGACTATGTGGTCGGCGCGGCGCAGCACCGACTTGCGGTGCGACACGACCAGGCAGGTCGGCGAACCGGGCGACGCGCCGGAGCCCTCGTGGGCGTCGCGGGCGTCGCGGGCGTCGCGGGCGAACAGGCGCTCCCAGAGGAGGCGCTCGGTGTCCGCGTCGAGGGCGCTGGAGAGGTCGTCGAAGACCAACAGTTCGGGGTCGCGCACCAGCATGCGCGCCGCCGCGGCGCGCTGAGCCTGCCCGCCCGACAACTTGACGCCGCGCGGACCGATGCGCGTGGTCAGGCCTGCGTCCAGGGCCGCCACGTCGCGCTCCAGCACGGCGCTATGCACCGCCGCCTCCAGGTCAACGACGCTCTCCGGCAAACCCAACAGGATGTTGTCCCGCAGCGTCTCACTAAAGAGTTGCGGCGCCTGAGGCGTGTAGGCGGAGCGGGGCGGCGTCAGGAACGTAGCGGGGTCCGCGATAGGCTGACCGTTCCAGTAGACCGCGCCGCTGTCCATCGGCAACAGTCCCAGCAACACACGCAGCAGCGTGGTCTTGCCCGCGCCGACCCGCCCCGTGATCACGACGCATTGCCCCCGCCGCACCCGCAGGCTGACCCCCTCGATCCCGCGCCCACTGGACGGGTAGTGGTAGGTCAATCCGCGCGCCTCCAGCGCATCGAGATAGTGCGCCTCCGTATGGGTGACCACGGGGATGTCGGGCAGCGGACCACTCAAGTACACTGGCCCATGCTCAACCAGCCTTTCCGACGACTCACCCTGTAGCAGGTCGGCCATACGGCCCATCGAAACACCGGCCTGTTTGTAGCGCACCAGCAGCGTGCCGGAGAAGCTGATGACGTCGGTCACCAAGCTCAGGTTGTAGACGAAGAGCGCGAAATCGCCGATGCTGAAAGCGCCCGTACGCATCGAGCCGGCGGCAACGAGCAGAATCGCGCTGGCGCCCAGGCTGACCGCTCCCCCAAACAGAGCGTCGAGGCCGCTTGTAATCAGTTGGTCACGCAGCGTGGCGTGGCGACGACGGTCGCCGAGCAGGCGCAGGCGCGCGACGACGTGTGGCTCGGCATTGGCGACTTTAATCGCCTGGACGGCGCCCAGCGCCTCGCCGAGCGCGCCAACCATAGCTCCGGTCGCCTGGCGGCTGGCCTGCCGGTAGCGGTCGATGCGCCGGCCGGCCACGTAGACCGCGACGAGCACACCGACGAGCGGCAGGAAAACCAGCAGGGTGATGCGGGCATTGATGCGCAGCATGATGGTCAGGGCGACCGCAGCGAAGATAACCGTGCTGACGAGGTTCCACAGGCCGTCCAGCCCCAGGAACTGCAGGATGCTGCTCACGTCGTCGCGAAAGCGGTTGATGGCCTCTCCGGGCGAGACCGGCACAGTGCGCGCGCCGGGATGTTGCAGGATGCCGCGGAACATATTCTTGCGTAGCAGGGACCCATGGTACAAACCGACGGTCCGCTCCGCGAACGTCGCGCCGATGCTCACCGCGAGTCGCGCCGCCTCGGCCGCCAGCAGCAGGGCGATCAGGCCGTAGAGACCGACGCGCGCCGGCGCGTGGCCGGTCAGAGCGTCGAAGAACGCTTTCGCGATCAGCCCTGGCGCCAACGCGAGCACCCAACTGAGCGTCCAGCACAGCCCCGCCAGCAGATAGGTCCAGGGCGCGTAGGTGATCAGGCTCCAAAGCAGCCGCGGTGTCCTCGTCCTCACGACCACGCCCCGTCGCGCTCGCTCGCCGTCCCAGCGACGTTGGAAGCGCCAACGGCCACTTCCTCGGAGCGCAGCAAGTGGGCGAACCGCGACGTCGGGTCGCCAGCCAGCGCCAGGCGCGGTCCGTGCTCCAGGATGCGCCCATCGTCGAGCAGCAGGATCTCGTCGGCGCGGCGCAAAGTCGCCAGGCGGTGCGCGATGATGATGGCCGTGCGCCCCCGCAGCAGCCGGTCGATGGCCCGGTCGAGTTGGGACTCGGTGGCGGGGTCCAAACGCGACGACGCCTCGTCCAGAATCACCACATCGGGGTCGGCCAGGAAGGCGCGCACGAGCGCCAGCAACTGCGCCTGCCCTGCGGACAGTCCGCCGCCTCCCGCCGCGAGTTCGGTATCCAAGCCGCGCGGCAGCGTATCGAACCATGCAAGGAGGCCCAGGTCCCCCAATGCCGCCATGATGCGCGCGTCATCGATCGCCGGGTTGAAGAAGGTGAGGTTATCCCGCACGGAGGCATGAAACAACTGCACGTCCTGCGTGACCAGACCAACGCGGGCGCGTAGGTCGGTGAGGCGCAGGGCACGCAGGTCCGTGTCGCCCAGCATGATAACGCCCTCACCTGGGTCGTAGAGCCGGAATAGGAGCCGCGCGATGGTCGTCTTGCCGCTCCCGGTCCTGCCTACCACACCCAGCACGCGGCAGGGCGCGAGGGCAAACGAGACGCCGCGCAACACTGGCGCGCCCTCATAGGCGAAAGCGACATCGTAGAATCCCACCGCGAGGGCGCCCGGCGGCAAGGGCGCGCCGGGGCCATCCATCACAGCAGGCTCCATCGCCAGCAGTTCCTCCATCCGGACCAGGCCAGCCGAGGCCCCCTGCGCGTCGTCGAGTTGCCCTGAGATCTGGCGCAGTGGCGTCACGAGTTGCTGCGTGTAGCTGACGATCAGGTACGCCGTGCCGACGGTGATGGCGTGGTGGGTAAAGAGATAGGCGGTGAAGAGAAAGGCGATGACGGTGCCAACGGCCAGCAGCAGGTCGGCCAGCGCCTCCAGCGCCCTCAGGAAAACGACAGCGGTGCGCTGGGGACGCATATACGTGCGCAGGCGCCCGTAGAACAGCAGGAGGGGATAGGCCGTGGCCCCGTTGGCGCGTACGTCCTCGGCGCCGGCGAGCCACTCCCCCAGAAAGCCGAACAACTCCGCGAACGTCTGGCGGAAAAGCTTCAGATGCGGCAGGGCCACGCCGCGCAAGCGCCCCAGGACCAGCAACCCGACGATGGAGTAGAGCAGCAGCGTCGTACCGATACGCCAGTCGATGCTGAAAAGCACCAGCAGCACCCCGACCAGCAGCAACGCGTTGCCCAGGATCGTGAGCACGAAGCGCGAGAGGAAGTTGGCGAGCAACTCGGCGTCTCCATCGACGCGCTCGATCAACTCGCCGGGAGTGCGCGCAAGGTGGAAGGCCATGTCCAGGCTCAGGAGGAGGCGCGTAGCGTCTATGCGCAAGAGATTCGTAGCCGTCCAGGCCACATCCTCCGCCACGTACGCCTCGGCGACGCGCACGGCCTGCGTGACGAGGGCCACCGCCAAGTAGAGCCCCGCGATCGTGGTGAGGGACGCCAGCGGGCCGCGCCGGACGGCCGTGTCGATGAACAGACGTATGATGAGCGGGGCCGCCAGCTGTAAGCCGATGGTCCCGAACAGCAGCACAGCCAGCACGACGACCTTACCTCGCTGAGAAAGCAGGTAGGTAGACAGAAAGGCGCGGTAGCGGGCGAACGTGGGGCGCAAGCTCTCCCTCCCTATCGTTAGCGTAGTATCGCCAAAGACCTGGCACGTACAAACATTATCACATCAGGCACGCCCCACGATGGCGAAACGCGGCCTGACCTTAAAAGGTCATGGCAGGAGACGGACCTTGAAAGGTCTCCCGGCGATTGCCGCAGCGGCCGCACGCTGACGTGGAGAGCGCATGTCGCGCGCCCGCACAGACCTTTCAAGGTCCGGTCCCTGCCATGCGCTTTCAAGCGCAGGCCAGCGGCGGCCGCCAGCACAAGCACAGGCCGCACTCTATCACATCGTCGTGAGCGCCCGCGCGACCTCGGTCCGCAGTGCGCCGCGTGAGCCCAGCGCGACGTAGAGATCGGAGCCGGCGAGGCGCAGCGCCAGCGCGCTGTCCGGAGCCGCATAGGTGAGGGTGGCGCTGCTCAATGAAAGGGCGGCGTGGTAGCGCGCGTCCATGTACGCGACGAGCGCCTGGGCCAGGGTACGCGCGGCGGCAGGTGAGGCGGCGCGCAGGCGCCAGGCCAGCAGGAAGTCGGCGCCACGATCGAACAGGGTGTAGCGGTCGGCGCGCCAGCCGTCGGCCGCTGGGGCCGCCACCCGTGGGGCGAGACGTTGCGCCAGCATGTCCTGTAGCTGGAACTCGCCGAACACGTCGCTGTCAACGCGCCGCCACCCACTGGGTAGCGTGGGCGTGGGGACTGGAAGGTCGGGCGCGGGAGCCGCCGGATTCGACTGGTAGACCTCGGGGTGCAGGATCTCACGCGTGGAGACGGGCAGATGGCGAAACGCGCTGTTGACGCCTGAGAAATCGACGCCAGCGAAGGTGTGGCCCAGCAGCCGCGTTTCGAAAATAGAGCCGGCGTCGTAGGGGAACAACTGACCGTCGATGAGGAAGGGCGGCATCTGGCCGCCGACGCCGTTCGCGGCCTGCTGTGCTTCGTGCTGGTACTCGATATACTGCGCCTGCGAGAAGGTGTCCTGCGCGTACAGCGTCATCTCCACCGTGGCGTCACCCTCGATCAGCGCGGTCTCGGCCAGCTGACGATCAGAGTCGTGCAACGTTTGTTGAGTTGGGTTCGGCCGCACTTTGCTCAGATCGAACGTTTGGTCCTGTAGGGCATGTGTGTACTCGTGCGAGATCGTGACCTGATCGTCCAGCGAGAGGCCGCCCGCGCGCAGGGGGATGTAGAAGCGCTTGGCGCCCGAATCGTAGAAGGCGGCCACATTAGAGCCTTCGGCGTCGCGCAACACGCGGCGCAGGTCGGTCCCCATTGGGAGCAGGCCGAGCAGCGCCAGCGGTTGGTACATATCGCGGATGTCAGCCGCCGACGTATCGCGCGCGAAGTCGCGCTCGACCAGGCGCCGGAAGGCGTCGGGCGCCAGCAGCGTCACCGGCACAGGCCGTGTGGCGTGCAGGCCGCGTATGGCCTCCGTCCCCTTTTCGATGCGGGCGATGATGGCGCTCGTCGTGTCGACAGGGACGGCGCGTCGGGCCAGGGCGAAGGCGGGGAGGGCGCTCGCGACGGTCGCGCCGACGGCACAAGCGACGGCCAGAGCTTTGGTAAACCGGGTCATGGCAGCCTCACGGACAGATAGGGGGTATAGACTACTGAGCGACGTCGAAGGTCACTGTCTTGAAGACCGTCTGGACCCCGCTCCGCACGACGATGCGCGCTAGAGCGCGGCCGGACTTGATGCCAGGCGGGACGATCCAGCGATAGACGAACGAGCCATGTCCATCGGCCTGCCCAGAGCCCGCGGGCGTCGTGGCCGTGCTCCCCGGCGGATAGGTGATTGTAACGTTGACACGGGCGTTGGCGGCCGTGGATACCACGATCAGCCCTTCACCGCCGACGCGTACAAGGGACGGCACGATGGGCTTCACCGTCAGTTTGCCCAGCGGCGCCGTCCGCCCGCGCTTTATGGACGTGACCGGCGTGGGATAGAGCGCCCGGCCGCGCGCGAACTCCGTGAAGAACGAGCGATCAACGAGCGCGGCGACATTGCCTCCCCCCACGACCACGCCAAGCTCGCGATTGTTCGTGAGGGCGTTCGCGGATAAGTCCATACTCCCGAGGAGGACGGTGCGGCGGTCGATCACCAGCACGGTCCCGCCACCGTCATCACGGAAGCGCACCTGCTTCGTCGGCACGGCGGAGCGCAACGTCGTACTGTTGCTAGTTGCCTTCGTGAGCACGCGCGCGACGACTCCCCGCGCACGCGCCGCGCGTAGCGAAGCCAAGATTGTCGGGTCCGATATACCGGACGTGTAGAGTTCCACGCGTGAGCCTGCGCCATCAATGAGCGTGGCGATGGCTGCGGCATTATCGGGCAATATGACCAAGTTATGCCCGAACAGCCGCACGGTCCGGCGCAGCCAATCGTCGTAGAAAAGGCTGGCCGCCTGTAGCGCGTCAAGGTGATCGCGGTCGACTACGGCATAGGCCTGGCCTGCAAACCCGAGATTACTCGCCGACATGGACGACGTCAGCACGGTGACCGCCGAGGTGTCGACGACGACCATGTCGAGGTGCGTGACGTAGCCCGGATTGGGTGTCCGCGTACGTACGCCCGCACCCACCAACTTGGGCAGCGTCTCCGCCGTGTTGAGCCCATGCGGGTCGAGCATGACACGCACGTCCACACCCCGTCGCGCCGCCCGTTGTAGCGCGGCTATTACAGTAGGGTCATCGAGGGCGTACGCTTCGATCAGGACGCGCTGACGAGCCCCGTCGATCTGGGCCTGCACCGGACTCTCGACACCACCTGGCCCGAACACCTGTAAAGTGGGCAGGCTGATAGCCGGCGTCGTCACGGGCGGCGGCGTCGGTGGAACCGGCGTCGACTGTGACGACGCCGCCATCCCTATAAAGAGGGCGGCGGCCGCGAGGGAGGATTTCAGGGGCGCGTACACATGTCTCATCCAAGCTCGTCCAGAAAGCGGTCGACCAAGTCGCGCATATCCTCGGGGCCGGGATGCGCCTCGGGGTGGAACTGCACGGCGCGGAACGGCTTGGAGCGATGGCGGATGCCCTCGTTGGTGCCGTCGTTGGCGTTGCGGAACCACGGTTCCCAGCCCCCGGGCAATGTCTCCTCATCGACGGCGTAGCCATGATTCTGGCTCGTGATGTAGCACCGTCCCGTGTCCAGATCGATGCAAGGCTGGTTCTGCCCGCGGTGCCCGTAAGGCAACTTGTAGGTATCGGCTCCCGCCGCCAACGCCATGACTTGATTGCCCAAGCAGATGCCGAAGGTTGGTACGCCCTGCTCCATGAACCGGCGCACCCCCGCGACAGCCTGAGGCACGTCCTTGGGGTCGCCCGGCCCATTGGAAACGAGCAGGCCGTCGATGCGCGGCGTCGCCGTGAGCGGGTCGGCGTCCCACGGCAAGCGCACCACGTCGGCCCCGCGCGCCATCAGCAGACGCAGCATGTTGTTCTTTACGCCGCAGTCGAGCACACCGACGGTCACGCCGGAGGGACGCTCGGACCGATAGACGCGCGGCGCGGGAATCGAGACTTCGGACACGGCGCGCGTGAGGCTATACACCTCCTCGCTATCCACGACGGAGGCGGGGACGATGCGCCCACCCATCACGCCGCGCGCGCGCAGACGCTGCGTGAGCGCGCGCGTATCAATCTCTTCGATCGCGGGAACACCCTCGGCCTTGAGCCACTCATCCAAGGAACCGCACGCGCTCCAATGGTTGGGCGTGCGCGAGAGCGTCGACACGACCAGACCGGCGACCTGGATGCGGTCGGATTCGTAGTGGTCGAGCAAGCCTCCCGTAACCGTACGCTCGGGGACGCCGTAGTTGCCTATTAAGGGATTGGTCAGCACGAGAATCTGGCCGCGGTACGAAGGGTCGGTCAGGCTCTCGGGATAGCCGGCAATGCCGGTGCTGAAGACGACCTCGCCGGAGACAGCCCGCGCCGCGCCGAACCCGACACCCTCGAATACCGTTCCATCGTCGAGCGCCAGGCGCGCCGGCCGCCCCTCGTCCATGTCTATGCCTCCCACTGCTCGCCCCACGTTATCCGTCATTCCTACGACTCCGACTCGTACCAGACCATCGTACCGCTGTTAAGTCTAGCACGCGCGCGCGTACCCCCATAATTGCGACGCTGACAGATGGGACCCTCACCCCCAACCCCTCTCTCTCAAGGGGCGAGGGGAGACGCGCGGCACACGACAGGCGGCCCCCCTCTCCCGCGTCAGGGAGAGGGGTTGGGGGTGAGGGGGGACGAGGCGTAAGCTTTTTGCGTGAAGGGCATAGCCTTGTTGTGTGAGGCCAATGGCGCGTATGTGTGATAACCTTGGCGTCAATGTGTGATGCTCATGGAGCGCTTGTGTGAAATAGCGTGGATGTTCATCTCTGGTACAGCACGATTATGGCCGTCACACACCGTGCGGCGCATGTGCAGGGCTGGCGCACGGACCATTGTGGACAACGCTGAAAATATGGTTGTCCCCCCGGCCCCGCTGCGCTATGCTGCCACATAGACAGGAGGTGAGAGGGAGCATGAGCGCAGACCCCGTAGATCCCGTGGACATCGTGCGGTCGTTGAACCGCGACGTGACCGTGCTGCCGGGCAATGGCGAGTTCGACGTCATCACCGGCGAACCGCTCTCACCCGACGAAATAAACTTCCGGGTGCAGATCGATCAGGAGTCCGCCGCCGGCTTCATCGCGGTCGACAACCGCTATGCCTCGCTGCGCCTGGAGATCCATCAGCCGATCGTGACGTCGGATGCGCTCAACTATGACGACGACGCGCTGACGATCCGCCGGCCCAACACGGCGCTGCAACTCCCGCTCAACCTGGACGAACCGGGTCAGCAGGGCGTGGTGGAGTTGATCCGCCATGCCGTCGGAGAGTTTCCCGCGCGGGTCATGCATCACCTCTACGCCATCGCTAACGATCCGCCCAACTACCGCCGCAACAAATTCCGTGTCTCGGTGAGCGACCTGCTCGATCGCCTTGGCTACACCCGCGACCGGCGCGGTATCCATTATAGCGCCAACCGCATGCGGCTGACGCGCACGCTCTACGCGCTCTATCTCACACAGATCTCCGTGCAAGGCCGTACAGCAGGAAGCGGACGTCGTAAAGCGGCCAACTACGGCTTTGTCGCCAACCTGCTCTCGACGGTCGGCTACTTGACCAGTGAGAACGTGGGCGAGTTGACCGTACAGGGCGTCTTCGAGCGCGGCCTACCAGAGATCATCGAGGTGACGATCAATCCGCGTTGGTACGAGGGCGTACGCCGCGACGACATGACTCCGGGGCGCGAGTACCGTCTGCTGCCCAAGCCACAGGCGCTTGAGCCTAAGCGCGGCCGGCGCGGCCCCAAGCCGGGCGGCGCGCATCGCGGGCAGTCGCGCACCGCCGACCTGTTACGGTCGTACGTGCAACGATGTAAGGAAAACTCGCAGGCGCGTCGCGTGGTCGTGGAGCGCCGGACGCTGCTGGGGCACGCCGGTATCACCAACAGCAATATGTCGATGGCCGTGACGACGCTTAAAAAAGCGCTCAACAGGTTGATCGAGGAAGGGACGCTAACCTCGTTCGAGGTTAAGCCGAGCAAGGTCGACGAACTGTTCGACCTAGGCTGGTGAACGACGATGAACGTGATACACGATGCGGACCCGATGTGTGAAATAGCGTGGATATGATGGAGACATAGTAAAACCGAGGGGGCGCGGCGGTCGCCATCCGCCTTGCCCCCTCGGTTCTTTAGATAGGCCCTGCGATTCCAGCCGCCAAGCACGAGATCGCGGGCCCGATACGAACAGCCGGCACACTGTGACATGGCCGCGTTGGTTCGCTTGCTCTTATTACAGCACGCTTACCGCGCCCTGTCAATGTGCCCGCAATCCCGTATCCCGGCGTTGTCGGGACGGGTCAGGGGAGAGACGTGCGCGAAAGATTGGACGACACGGAGTACAGCGCCTCCGCGTCTACAGGGCTGGGCCAGGAAACCGATGAGCCAACCATCGTCATCGAAGACGAGGGGCTGCGTCTCGGCTTCACCCAACTGCCCAACTACCTCTTCCAGGTGCGGGGCCTCTCGCACAGCGCCAAGCTGACCTATGCCCTGATCCTTAGCTACGCCTGGCAGAAAGACTACTGCTTTCCCGGCCAGGAGACGCTGGCGCGCGACCTAGAAGTCTCCACGCGCTCGGTCATCGAATACCTCAAAGAGCTACAGGCGCGTGGGTTGATCCGCATCCAGCGTCGCGGCCTGGGCAAAACAAATGTCTACCATGTGCTGCGCTACCCGCCCGCAGCCGATCATCCAGCGCCCCATCCCACCCCCACGCCCGGCCCATCACGCGCCCGCCATGGCGCTTCACATCCAGATGTGAAGCGTGCTTCACATCCAGGACTGACATCTACTTCACCCCTTGATGCGCGCAAAACGTCACATCCAGAAGTGCGCGATAGTGCGGGTCAAGAAGTGCGGGAATCCGCAGGTAACAAAAAGACACCACCACCAAAGAACACAAACGAAAATAACCAGAGTCAACAACAGCATGCTGCTGCCCCCGATCGTACGATTGCTAAGAGCGTAAAACCCGTGAAAGGCGCGAGGAGCGTGACCGACGACGCCAAGACCCAAACCGCCGAGATCGCCCCTGCCGCGCAAAGTGGCTTGTTTTCCGACCTCGCCAGTAACCAGGCGCCAGATATCGCTATGGCCCGCGCCGCGCTGCAAGCACACGGTATCCGCGGCGAGCGCCTGCTCTCAGAGTTAGCGGCCGAGCCGGGCGAAGCGCTGGCGCAGATCGAGCGCCTGCGCCAGGAAGTGGCGCGCGGGGCCGTCGCCAACCCGGCCGGCTGGCTGGTCGAGGCTATCCGGGGCCGCTACCGCCTGATCGACGAGGACGACGCGCCCGCTGTTTCGAGCGCCCAAACAGGCGTGACGGCTGGCGCACCCGTTTCACACGACGCGACCGCCGCCACGACGCCGGAGGGGCAGGCCTGGGCGCGTGTCTGCGCCGAGGTGCGCGGCGACATCACGCCGGAGAACTACGGGCGCTGGATCACGCCGGTCGTCCCGCAAGACTACACGGGCGGCCGGCTCACCGTCGGCGTGGCTGACCCTTCCCACCAGCACTGGCTCGACCAGCGCCTGCGCCGTACCATCGAGCGCGCCGCCGCGCGCGCCCTCGGCGACGTCACCATCACGTTTGTCGTCGCCGGACGCGCTTAATCGTCATAGTGCTGGCTGCATTCCACCAACAGCTTGCCACAGGGCTTTTGGGAATTATCGGCGCTCGTATGCCCGCGACCGCGGTCGCGGGTTTCAATAATTCACGAGCCCCGCGGCTTGCGACGCGGCCGTTGACAATTGGCCTAGCCGAGCGACGATATCCTCGTCGATGGCCTGTTCGCGGCGCAGGTCTTCTGTCACGATCCACGTTGCCACCTCGGCAGGTGTGCGGCCCTGATCGGCCGCGATACGATCAAGGTAGGTTCCGGCTTCGTCATCTAGCGTCAGTGTCACCGTCATACTCAACACACCTTCCTCGATAGTGCACGTTTCGTATACTATCGCTAATGCCCGTGATTATTCTGGCACTTTGCCTATGGCTCGGTCAACAGGGAGGTGTTCGTGTGCCTGGATTGGACCCAAAACAATGGAAGACACGGTCGACGCCGGAGTGGTCTTGTTTGTCACAGACCAACGCGTTGAGTTGCCTCTCCAGGCTGAACTCTATGATCGGAGTGGACAGATGATTGGGCGCCATATCGCGATTGGGAGGATACGTTGATGAGCCAAAGCTGGAAGCATATAGAGGGACGAATTAGTGGCTAATAGCGGCGATGGCCGGCGCCTCCATGTGATCGCGCTAGTCAACCAGAAAGGCGGTAGCGGCAAGACGACGACGTGCCTCAACGTCGCCGGGGCCCTGGCCGACCGCGGCCTCTCCGTGCTCGTCGTCGACCTCGACCCGCAGGCGTCTTTCACCGTGGCCCTGGACATGGAGGCGTCGCGCGCCGGCCGCTTCTCCGATGCCCTCCTGCGCGACGACGTCGACCTGACCGCGCTCATCCAGCACAGTCCCGTGCCTGGCATCGATGTGATCGCCGGCGACGCCGAGTTGCGGCGCATCGAGTTGGCCCTGAGCGACCTAGAGGGGCGCGAGATGCGCCTACGTGTGGCCCTGCAGTCTTCCATGCGCGCGCTGCGTGGCGCCTACGATTATATCCTTATCGATTGCCCGCCCGCGCTCGGCTACCTCACCACCAACGCTAACAACGCCGCCAACCGCGTCATCCTGCCCGTCAACCTCGACAAGATGGGCATGAACGCGCTGCGCGCTACGCTGCGTACAGTCAATCTCGTGCGCGAACGGACGAACCTGAGCCTGGAGATTCTAGGCATCCTGCCTACGCAGGTCAATATGCGCACCAAGCTTGATCAGGCGCGTGATGAGCACTTGCGCTCCCTGTACAACGGCCAGGTCTTCGAGACGGTCATTCCCTCCTCGGTGCAAGTGAAGGAGGCCATTGAGATGGCTATGCCCGTGACGACATACGCCAAGCGCGGCGCTATCGCCAAGCGCTACCGCAAGCTGGTGGACGAAATCATCGACCGCGAGGCGCGTTATGCCTAAGAAGACGTTTACTATCGCCAAGCCGCGCGACGACGAGCCCACGGAGCCGGCGGCGGTCGATCTGCAGATTCTGGAGAAGACGGTCAACGACGGCGTGCGCCAGCTTGAGGGCGCGCGCATGATCGCCATCGACCGCATCCGCCCCGATCCGACGCAGCCGCGGCGCGACATGGATGGGCAGGCGCTCGAAGAGTTGGCCGCCAGCATCCGCGAGCATGGCGTGCTACAGCCCCTCCTCGTGCGCTACCGTTATGAAGAGGATGACTTCATGGTCATCGCGGGTGAGCGGCGCTACCGTGCCTCACAACTCGCCGGGCTGACCGAGGTTCCGGCCCTCATCCGCAACATTGGCGGCACGCAGCGCTACGTGCTCCAGCTTGTCGAGAACCTGCAGCGTGAGGACCTCAACCCGATCGACAAGGGACGCGCCCTCGACCACCTCAAGACGATCATGCCCGGCAACTGGCAGCAGGTCGCCGATCTGGTGGGGCTGACGCGCCGCCGCGTGGAGCAGTTGCGCGCGCTGCCGCGCCTGCCCGCGTCCCTGCAAGACGCCGTGCGCGCCAACCGCATCGCCGAGGACAACGCTCGCACCATCGTACGCCTGCCCGATGAGTACCAGGAACCGGCCCTGAGGGCCGTCGAGAGCCGTGGACTCAGCACGCGCCAGACCAAGGTGCTCGTCCAGCGCATCCGCGACACGCTAGACGGTCTGCCGCCGGACGTCGCGGAGGCCGGCCAGATCCCCGGTGAGCACAGCACGCCCGAACAGGTGGTGCAGGGCGCGACCGACGCCCTGCTGCGCGGCGAGGGAGCGCATGGTCCGCGCAGTAGACTGGCCGTCCCGGTCTACGAACGGGCGCTCGAGTTCGAGCGCGTGCTCGACCGCATGCCGGTGTTGGAGTTCAAGGAAGACCGCGCGCTGCTCAACCAAATCTTCGCCCGCATCGAGGATAAGATCGGCCGCATCCGCGGCGAGGAGCTATAGGCCCGTTCATTATGGACTATTTGGGAGAGATCGTGCGGCTGCAGGCGCAGCGGGGGAGCCTGAAAGCAGGACAGAAGCCGCACCGCTATTACGACCCCGCGCCGATCACCGTGGTCCCGCAACTCACGCTCGACGCGGGCGGTGTAACCGGCCACGATCATGATGGCGCGCCGATCGCCGATGTCCATCACCGCGATCACCCTGCCTCGCGCTACACGGATGGCAACGGCGTCTCGCTCGGCTTCACCGCGCACTACGATGCGATGCGCGCGCGCTTTGGCGCGCATGTAACCGATGGGCTGGCCGGCGAGAACATCCTGCTGCAGTGTGGCCGCGTGGTTCTCGCAGACGACCTCACCGGTGGCTTGCTCATCGTGACGGCGGAGGGGCGAGAGATCGCACTGCGTGGCGCGACGGCGGCGGAGCCCTGCGTCGAGTTTAGCCGCCACGTCCTGCGCTACCCCCGCGAGGCGCGCTCCGACGCCACGGTGACCGCCGCGCTGGCGTTCCTACGCCACGGCATGCGCGGGTACTACTTGACGTACGATGGCGCCCCCACGCGTATCCACGTCGGGGACCGCGTTTGGGCTTGTACATCCGATAGCTAACGTCGTGAGCAATCCGATTATCGGAAGGGTACGGTGAGACGATGGCTCACGCAGCGTAGGCCCAAGTACGATAGAATGTGGTCACGTCGCTAGTGGACCGCTGTTTCGGGAAGGGTGTGCATGGATACACTGCTGCAGCAATTGGTGAATGGCCTCACCGTCGGCTCTTTCTACGCGTTGGTGGCGCTCGGCTACACCATGGTCTACGGCGTGATCCGTCTCATCAACTTCGCCCACGGCGATCTCTACATGGTCGGCGCTTTCATCGGCTTTACCTTGCTCGGCGTGCTGGGTAACCATGTGGCCGCGCTCCCTCCGGCCCTGCTGGTACCGCTCGTCTTCATTGTGCCGATGGCCGTCGTCGGCGTGCTCGGCGTAGTCATCGAGCGCGTGGCCTACCGCCCGCTGCGCCGCGCTCCACGCCTCTCGCCGCTCATCACGGCCATCGGCGTGTCACTCGCCCTGGAGACGGCCGCGCTGCTGATCTGGGGCTCGTCGTTCCAGGTCTTCCCATCCATCTTGCCCAACGCGACGTGGCACATTGGAGCCGTCGACATCAACGCGGTCCAGGTGTTGATTCTGCCCGTCACGGTCGCGCTCATGCTCGCGCTCTACCAATTCGTCCACCGCACCATGCTGGGCAAGGCCATGCGCGCCGTCGCCGTCGATCAGGACGCCGCGCGCATGATGGGTGTCGATGTCGACGCGGTGATCTCGCTGACCTTTTTCCTGGGCGCGATGCTGGCCGCGGCCGGCGGTGTCATGGCCGGGACCTACTACAGCGAGATCGACTTCAACATGGGCTTTCTGATCGGGCTCAAGGCTTTCACCGCCGCCGTGCTCGGCGGCATCGGCAACATCCCCGGCGCGATGCTGGGCGGCTACGTGCTGGGTATTCTGGAGACGCTCGCCGCGGGCTACATCTCGGCGGCCTGGAAGGATGTCTTCGCATTCAGCATCTTGATCCTGGTGCTTGTGATACGGCCGACCGGCATCCTAGGCGAGCAGGTCGTGGAGAAAGTATAGATGGCTACTCGCCCCAAGGCCGCCGCATCGTCGGGCCGCGCGCGGTTCGCCCTGCCCGCCCTGCCCGAGCTGAATCCCCTGACGCGCGGCACCTTACTGGCCGCGCTGCTCGTCGTGGTCGTCGTCGGGCCGGCGCTGCTCGGCAGCAACTACATCACCTCGCAGCTCACGAACATCGGCGTCTACGCGATGTTGGGCCTTGGTCTCAACATCGTCGTCGGCTATGCCGGGTTGCTTGACCTGGGCTACGCCGCCTTTTTCGCCATCGGGGCCTATGTCGCGGCCTATTTTATGACGACCTATAACTGGCCGTTCTGGTTGGTGCTGCCGGTCGGGGCACTGGTGGCCGCCATCTTCGGCGTCCTCATTGGCGCGCCGACGCTGCGCCTGCGTAGCGACTACCTCGCCATCGTCACGCTAGGCTTTGGCGAGATCACGCGCATCACCGCGACCAACCTCGACATCACGGGCGGTCCCAATGGCCTCGTCGGCGTGCCGCCGCCCGCCATCGGCGGGCTCACCCTCGAGACGCCGCTACAGTTGTACTATCTCATCCTGGCGCTGATGCTGGTGACCCTCTTCTGTGTGGCGCGGCTGGCCAATTCGCGCATTGGCCGCGCCTGGGCCTACATCCGTGAGGATGAACTGGCGGCGGCGGCGATGGGCATCGACGTGGTACGCATGAAGCTGCTTGCCTACGCCCTCGGCGCGGTCTGGGGCGGTCTCGCGGGCTGTTTCCTGGCCGTCCAACTCACGACGGTGGCGCCGGAAAGCTTCACGTTCAACCAGTCGGTGCAGATCCTCATCGTGGTCGTCCTGGGCGGCCTTGGCAGCATCCCAGGGGTGATCTTGGGAGCCGTCATCGTGGTGATGGTACCTTCCCTGATGCAAGCCATCGGCCTCGCCTCGGCATGGCCGCTCTTCTACGCGTTGGCCCTCATCGCCCTGATGGTCTTCCGGCCTGAGGGTCTGTGGCCGAGCCGTCAGCGCCGGCGCGAGTTGCACTCCGTCGACATCGACCTTGTCGGTACGCCCGAACCGGCGCTCGAGGCCGAGCGGGCGGAGGTCTGAGACGAGTGGCGAGTGACGAGTGGCGAGTGACGAGTGGCAGGGACAAATCTCGTGCCTGCTTAAAGAGTGGCGAGGGGTGAGATCTGGTGACCGTAGGAAGGACTGATATTATGAACGCTTTTGGTAGGCGAGCCATACACGGACGCGCCGCCCATTGTCGCGCGCCACTCGTCACTCGTCACTCGTCACTCGCCACTCGTCACTCGCCACTCTCGTCTGTCTCGTGCTTGCGTTCGGCCTGACGTTACCCATACAACAGACACGGGTGGCCGCGGGCGCGACGTACTACGTGGCGCCGAGCGGAGCCGACACCAACGATTGCTTGTCTCAGGGTACGCCATGCTTGACCATCGGGGCGGCCGTCGATAAAACAGCGCCCGGCGACACTGTCGCGGTCGCGGGAGGCAGTTATCACGAGCACGTCGTCATCGCCCACGATGTGACGCTCACTGGCGCCGGCGCCGCCGCGACGATCGTCGACGGGACCGGTCTAATGACCGGCACGCTTGTAAGCGTCGAGCCGTCGGCCACCGCCGTTATATCGGGGCTCACGGTGCAATACGGGCTCGCCGACGAAGGCTACGGCGGCGGCGTGACGAGCGGAGGCGCCCTGACCCTCATGAACGCCGTGCTACAGGACAACAGCGGCGGGTCCGCCGGCGGCCTCTACCAGTTCGGAGGCGCGGTGACGGTCATAAACAGCGTGGTCAGCGGGAACGACGGCGACACCGGCGGCATGGCCGTCACGAACGGCGGTCTGACCGTCATGAGCAGCACGGTCAACGCCAATAGCGGGAGCGTCGGCGGTATCGGCGTCGACAATGCGGCGCTGACACTGACCAGCGCCACGGTCAGTGGGAACAGCGGGGGCGGCATCCTGAACGGGGGCGTGGCGACGTTGGTCAACAGCACGATCGGCGGCAACATCGGCATTGGGCTGGATAACGTCGGCGTCTCCGCGCTGTACAACAGCACCGTGAGCGGCAACAGCCGCACGGGGATCTTGAGCGAGGGCCATACTCCTGTCTCGTTGGCGAATACGATTGTAGGGGATAATATCGGGCCCGACTGCGTTGGCATTCTGGCCTCACAGGGTTACAACCTGCTGGGGAGCGGCGATGGGTGTAGCGGCCTCGTCGAAGGTGTGGATGGCGATCGCGTCGGCCTCGACCCACGCCTCGGTCCATTGGGGGACAACGGCGGCCCCACGGCGACGCGGGCGCTGCTGCCCGGCAGCGCGGCTATCGACGGCGGCAATCCAGGCGGCTGCATGGACGAGAATGGGCGCGCCATCGCCATCGACCAGCGTGGCCTGTCGCGGCCGGACAGTGTCAATAGGCGGTGCGACATCGGCGCGTACGAGGAGCAGTCACCACCCCCCGGCGTGGCTACACCTGTGCCCACCGCGACGAACGCTCCACCCACGGCCGTTGTTACCCCCTCGCCCTCAGCGCGCGCCACGATCACGCCGACCCCAAGGGTTACAGCGCACTCCCGCACGGCCGCCCCGCCTCCGCTCACGCTCCACCTCGGCGGCCACATCGTGACGTCCGGCGATACGTTGGCGATCCGCCTGGGGACGGACGCGCGCGCCCGCGTCCGCATCACGCTACAAGCCACGGCAAGCAAGACTGTGATGGCTGGCAGCGGCAAGAGTCGCCATCGCGTCACGCGCCACGTCGTGCTCTACCAGACAACCTTGACTGGGACGGCCAACGCGCGCGGCGGCTACAGCGCGCGGCTGCGCGTCGGCTACCGTCCGGCCAAGCCTGTACAGGCGTCCCTCTCGGCGACCATACAGACCTCGCGCGGCCACACCACCCGCACGGCCGCCATCACCATCGACCCTCCACGCCAGGCCCGCTCGCGTGGCGCCAAGAAAGCCCTAACTGTTGCACCGCTCGGCGCGGGTCTACAATTAGGGAGCCACTCCCAGCCCAACTTCCGACTTCCGACTTCCGACTCAACCGGAGGGACGCATGACGGCGCTGCTACAAGTGCGTGACATGACGCAGGCGTTTGGCGGCCTGACCGCCGTCGACAAGCTCTCCTTCGAGGTCGAGGAGGGCGCGGTCGCCGCGCTGATTGGACCGAACGGCGCGGGTAAGACGACGGTGTTCAACTGCATCACCGGCATGTACCGGCCGAGTAGCGGCGCCATCCTGTTCGGCGGGCGCGAGGTGCGCGGCATGAAGCCGCACCGCATCGCCCAACTCGGCCTCGTGCGCACGTTCCAGAGCATCCGCCTCTTCCCCAACATGTCGGTGCGCGACAATGTGCTGGCGGGACGGCACTGCCGCACCCGTTCCGGCGTCCTTGGCGCCATCATCCGTCCGCCGAGCCAGCGTCGCGAGGAGCGCGCGAGCCGGGCGGTGGCTGAGGAGATGCTGGATGTCGTTGATCTTGGCGCGCGTACGGACGCTCTGGCCGCCGGCCTCTCTTACGGCGAGCAGCGCCGCCTGGAGATCGCGCGGGCGCTGGCCACGGCGCCCAAGATGCTGGTGCTCGACGAGCCGGCCGCGGGCATGAATCCAGTGGAGAAGGAGCGCCTGGCCGCCCTCATCTACCGCATCCGCGACCGCGGCGTCACCGTGCTGCTCATCGAACATGACATGCGCTTGATCATGGGCGTGTCGGACCACGTAACAGTGCTCAACTACGGCCGCAAGATCGCGTCGGGCGCGCCTGCCGCAGTGCAGCGCGACCCCGCCGTGATCGAAGCCTACCTTGGAACGGACGACGACGATGACTAATGCGAGTGATTCGCGTAGCGCAGGCGCCGCATTGCTTGAGATTGACGACCTGCATGTGCGCTACGGCGCTATCACGGCGGTGCGCGGCATCTCGCTGCGTGTCGCCAAAGGCGAAATCGTGGCTCTGCTGGGCAGCAACGGCGCCGGCAAGACGACGACGCTGCGCGCGATCGCGGGGTTGCTGCAACCGGCTGCGGGGCGCATCGTGTTTGGAGGAACCGACGTGTGTACCGTTCCGGCCCACGCCATCGTGGAGCGTGGCCTGGCGCACTGTCCAGAGGGGCGCAAGATTTTCGCCACCATGACTGTCGAGGAGAACCTGGAACTCGGCGCCTACGCCCGCCGTCGCGACAATCTCAGCGCATACCTGAGCGAGGGCAAGGAGCGCGCGTTCCGGCTCTTTCCCATCCTGGCGGAGCGACGGCGGCAGCTGGCGGGGACGCTCTCGGGCGGCGAGCAGCAGATGCTGGCGATCGGTCGGGCCTTGATGTCGCGTCCGACTCTGTTGGCGCTGGACGAGCCGTCGATGGGCTTGGCGCCGATCGTCGTCAAGACCATCTTCCGCACCATCCGTGAGCTCAACGACGAGGGGGTCACCGTGTTGCTGGTTGAGCAGAACGCGCGCGCCGCGCTGCGCCTGGCCGACCGCGCCTACGTCCTCGAGACCGGCCGCATCACCACCGAGGGCACGGCCCAGGAACTTGCCAGCGACGAGCTACTGCGGGCGAGCTATCTCGGCAGCGCCTAACCTCGTGGAGTTACTCGTCCTGAATATCGAGAAGCTGCTTGATCGTACGCATGGGCAGTATGAGCCTATACTCTTGATCCGGAAAGCGGCTGAAGCCATAGCCCTCGTAGAACGCACGCGCGCCATCGTCTATCGCGTCCACGACGACACCGACCGAGGCTACCTGTTGGGAGGTATCGTAGCTACGGCGCAGGGCATTGCTGAGCAGGAGTTCGCCAATGCCGCGGCCACGGTAACGTAGGTCCCGCGCAAGGCGGCCGAGCAAGGTTGTCGGGACGGTCGGATAGCGGGGCATCCGCTTCGTTAGCTGCGCGGGAAGTGTCCTGAGATCGACCGACGTTGCCGAGAGCGTGTAGTAGCCGGCGACCGCCCCCGTGGCTATCTCGACCACAACAAATGGTCGTGCGACGCCGCGCTTCTGGTCCTGGCTTGCCTGTTCGCGAAAATAGCGGTCGAGATCGTCATTGCCACTAGCAAAGGACACCCGGTCATGCTGTGCCCCGAGCGGTTCCCAGCGGTAGGTCACAGCCATGTTCGCCTATCGTACCTCCGTATCCTCGACTTCAAGTATGTGCCGGCGCATGGCGGCGCGCAGGCGGTCGTTTGGCGGAGGAGGATCGAGGATCAAGGATGCGAAGTGCTGGCTGTCGCGCACACTCAATCTGATCACGTCGTGCTCCTGAATGACACGTTCGGCCTCCGCTTGCGCGCTGCTGACCAAGAATTCGGTCAACGTACGCCCTTGCAAGCTCGCGGCGCGCTGCAACAAATCTTTCTGCTCCGCGCTGACGCGCGCCTCCAGCCGGTCGCCTTTCACGCGCGTGCCACGGCCGTGTATAGACTTTCGCATGTGCGTCTGTACCATCAACGTCCCCTCCCATGTTCATACATTACATATTAGATAAAAGAGTACGGCTAGTGGCCGTACTTGTCAAGGTGAACGCATAGTGACGTAGTAGTCTGTCAAGGCTACAATGAGCGGCGGTCCCAGTATGCAACCGTCAAGGCGACGCTTGACGGACTAGTAGTGACCACGTCGCAGCTCTGATAGGTCTTCGCGGGTCGTCCTGCTCGTTGCCCTGTCCCCCCCCTTAACGCGTCTGGGGCAGGCCTCCCCGCGCCGGCACGCCGAACACACGGAAGCCGAGTTCGACGGCCGGCCCGACGCCGAGAGCGAAGACGAGTGTGCCAACACCCACTGTCCCACCAAGCAGGAACCCGGCTATGGCGACGGTGATCTCCAGCGCCGCGCGCGTCACGGCCACCCGCACGCCCGTGACGCGGTGCAGGCCGAGCATTAGCCCGTCGCGCGGACCGGCGCCCAGTTTAGCGCGGATGTACAGGCCGGAACCGAGCCCGACGAGCAAGACGCCACTGGCGTCCATAACCAGTTGCGCCGTCAGACCGTGCGGCGCGGCCAGGGGGATCACATGGAGAGCCAATAGCCGGTCGACGAAGAAACCGATCAGGAGCATGTTCAGGACGGCGCCAAGGCCGGGGCGGACGCGCAACAGCAGACCGATCCCGATCACCGCGACGCCCACCACCTGACTGGCCTGCCCAAAAGTAAGCGGCGTGTGGCGGCTGATGCCCTGGTGTAGGACATCCCAGGGGCCGAGACCGAGGCCGGAGCGCAGGGTGAGCACGACGCCAAGCGCGAACAGGAAGAGCCCCGATACAATAATCACAAGTTGTCCCATGAAGCGGACGTACGCCGGCGCGCGCGGGCGCTCAACCAACCCGACCATCTCAACACACTCGCTCGCCATGCGCCCTCCTAATCGTTTCGTTGTCGTGTCTCCGTCCAGCCCTCCCCATAAGACTGGAGCCGTCACCGCTCCAGGGAGAGCGCGACAGGCGATACCACCAAACTATACCATCCGGCCTGATGAACAACGTTCAGCGCATGCGTGTGCGATGCGCTTTTGGTAGCGTCGCTTGCCGCCGTTGTAGGCGTTCCGCGGCGCCCTCGACCACTCTTCTCGCCTCTATTGGGCCGACATTGTGGAACTCGCGGAACAACGCCAGCCACTGCTCGAACGGTACCGCCGTGGGCGTGGCGTCCAGATCCAGCGCCAGGGTGTGTTGTATGTAGCGCAGCTGTCGCGGGCTGAAGAGCCCTTTCAGGGTGTCGCGCAGCGAGGGGCGCCACGCGGCGAAGCAGTACGTCACGAAGTCGCGGTAGATCCGCGCGTCGGCGCGGGCGATAAGCGGGGGACCACGCTTATGCAGGCGCAGCATGACCACTTCGACACTCGGCGGCGGCGCGAAATCGGCGCGCCGGAAGTGGTACACGATCGACGGCGCGAACCACGGCTTCATGAGCGCGGCGTAGAGCGACTCATGTGGTGTCCCCGCGAACTTCGCCGCCGCTTCCCGTTGTACGACCAGATAGCAGTCCTCCGGTGGGTTCGGCGCTGTGATCAGCTTGGTCACGATGGCCGTCGTGACGTTGAACGGGATGTTCGCGAAGACTTTGTAGGGCGTATCCGGCAGCGAGACGCACAGGACATCGGCGTGGCGGACGGTTACGTGCGGCGCGCCGCCATACGTTCGACACAACAGGCCTGCGAGGCGGTCGTCCTTCTCGATCGCGACGACGCGCCGGCAGCGGCGCGCCAGTTGCTCCGTGATGGCGCCGGTCCCCGCCCCAATGTCATAGACGGTATCGTGCGGGCCAATGTCCGTCCGGTCGAGCAGCATAGCGATGAGGCGGCGGCTGGTCAGGAAATTCTGCGCTAGGGCGATGCGATGACGACTGTGCTGGCCTTGGGAAGATGACATGGCGCTCTATCCTTTCAACACTTGAAGGGCACAAAAAAGCCGCACTGCCATTGGCATGTGCGACAATAAGCGGAGCCCTGTCTTGAAAGGACAGCTAGATCGAAGACGCGCGCTACTACTGTTCGTGAAGCAGGTCGGCGCGCCGCGCTACAGCGTCATATTCGTGTGGCGGGGTCCGCTTAGACCAGCCGTAAACGCGTCATTCCCACGAATCCTCCTCAATGTCGATCGCTCGGTACACAGGTAGCATACCACAGGTCTCTACCGGCGACAGGGTATCATGTGGGCATGGACTTTATAGACGCCGCCGAACTGGCGCGCCGCGTGTCGATGGAGGCGGCCATCGACGCCCTTGATCACGCATTTGGAGACGGCGCGCTGCCAGAGACGCCGCCGCGCACGCACTTGTCCGTCGCGAGTGGCGACCTGTTGCTGATGCCGGCGGCGGGCGCGGCCGGCGCCGGCGTCAAGCTGGTGACGGTCAATCCCGCGAACCCGGCGCGCGGCCTGCCCCTCATCCACGGGCTCTACGTGCTGTTCGCGCCGGAGTCGCTCGCGCCGCTGGCCGTCATCGACGGGGCCGCGCTGACGGCGCTGCGCACGGCCGCCGTGTCGGGGTTGGCCACGCGCTACCTCGCCCACACAGACGCGCACCGCCTGGTCATTTTTGGCGCGGGGACACAGGCGCGCGCGCACCTCGACGCCATGCGCGCCGTCCGCCCGATCACGCATATGCGGGTCGTCTCGCGGACGCCCGAAGGGGCGCTGCGGTTGGTCGAGCAGGCGCGCGCGCTGGGCCTCGACGCGGACGTGGCCGGGCCCGACATCGTGGCCGAGGCCGACATCGTATGCGCCTGCACGACGAGCCCGACGCCGCTGTTCGACGGCGCGCTCCTCCCAGCGGGCGCGCACGTCAACGCCGTCGGCGCCTACACGCCCGCGACGCGCGAACTCGACGACGTGACGGTGCGGCGCGGCCGGCTGGTCGTGGAGACGCGTGAGGCGGCGCTGGCCGAAGCGGGCGACCTGATCATCCCGCTCCAGGCGGGAGTCATCGCGCGCTCCGACATTGTGGCCGACCTGTCCGAGGTCGTGCGCGGCGCGCTGGCGCCACGCGCACCGGCCGACATCACGGTTTTCAAGTCGGTTGGCGTGGCCTTCGAGGACCTCGCCGTCGCGGCTGTCGCCGTCGATTAGTGCGCCGCGCCGACGATCTCGTTGAGCGCGCGCACGCCCTCGCGCTCCATCCACGCGGCCAGGTCGTCGACGAGACGGAGCATGGTGTGCGGCTGCGCGAAGGTGGCTGTGCCGACCTGCACGCACGAGGCCCCGGCCATAAAGAACTCCAGCGCGTCCTCCAGCCGCGTGATTCCGCCGATGCCGATGAGCGGCAGGTCGACGGTCTGCGCGACCTGGTAAACCATGCGCAGGGCCACCGGCTTGACGGCGGGACCCGAGAGGCCCCCCGTCCCATTACCCAGGCGCGGTTGGCGCGCGTCGATGTCGATCGACATGCCCAGCAGCGTATTGATGAGGCTGAGCGCGTCGGCGCCGGCCTCGGCCACGGCCAGGGCCACGGGGCGAATGTCCGTCACGTTGGGCGAGAGCTTGACGATCAGCGGCAGCGTCGTGGCGGCGCGCACCGCCGCTGTAACCTCGCCGGCCAGGCGCGGGTCGGTCCCAAAGATCATACCGCCGGCGGCGACGTTGGGGCACGAGATGTTGAGTTCGATGCCGGCCACGCCGGGCACGCCATCGAGCGCCGCCGCCACATCGGCGTACTCGTCGATTGTTTCGCCGGCCACGTTGACGACGACCGGCGTCTGCCAACGCGCCCAAATGGGGGCTTTCTCGCGCACGACGTTGCGCACGCCGGGGTTCTGTAGGCCGACGGCGTTGAGCATACCCCCAGGGGTCTCAGCCAGACGTGGCGGGGGCGCCCCCCGCCTGGGATGCAGCGTGGTGCCCTTGGCGAAGATAGCGCCGAGCCGCTGGATGTCCACGACACGCGCGTATTCCGTCCCGTAGCCAAAAGTACCGGAGGCTGCGGCCACGGGATTGCGCAAGAGCAGTCCGCTCGGGTTGCGCGGAGCGAGGTTGACGGATAAATCGGGCATACCCTTAGTTTCTTCGCATCATGGGAAAACGGCAAAGTATATGCCAGCATACGGGAGTGGTAAATTAGAACGAGTGAACAGAGTAGGGGTAGTGTTATAGTGCAAACATAAGGAGGTTCATATGGACTATCGTTCGCGGCTGGCGCGCGCGCAAGAGGGCATGCGCGCGGGGGGGCTAGACGCCCTACTCGTGGCCCCATCGGCTGACTTGACATATCTAACGGGATTGCACGCCAAGCCGGGCGACCGCTTGACCGCGCTGCTGCTGCCTGCTAACGGCGCGGCCGTCCTGCTCGTGCCTACGCTCGAAGCGGCGGGGCTCGACGCGGCGGCGCTGCCCGGTGAGCTACTGCGCTGGCCCGATGGGACCAACCCGCTTGACCTGCTTGTAGCCCGCCTTGACGGCGCCGCCACCGTTGGGGTGAGCGAGAGCCTGTGGGCGCGCGACCTCTTGCAGTTGCTGGCGCGCCTGCCCAACGCGCGCATGGTCTCGGCCGCGCCCGCGCTGCAGCCCTTGCGTGTGATCAAAGACGAGACCGAGATTGACCTGTTGCGGCGCGCCGCCCACGCCGCCGACCGCGTCTTCGATCGTATCAGCGCGATGGGGCTGGAGGGACGGAGCGAGCGCGAGGTAGCTGGCCTGTTGGAGACGCTGCTCGTCGAGGAAGGGCACGACGCTCCTACTTTCACAATCGTCGCCTCCGGCCCCAACGGCGCGTCGCCGCACCATGAAACGGGCGACCGCCGCATCGCGCGGGGCGACCTGGTGGTGCTGGACTACGGCGGCTCCATCGCGGGCTACAGCTCGGACATCACGCGCACCGTCGCCGTGGGCGAGCCCGGACCGGAGGCGCGCGCGGCCTACGAGGCGGTGCGCGTGGCGCAGGAGACCGGCGTCTACGCGGTGTGGCCCGGCGCGACGGCTGGTTCGGTCGACACCATCACGCGTGACGCGCTCGATGAGGCGGGCTACGGCGCGTACGTCGTGCACCGCACGGGTCACGGACTGGGCCAGGAGTTGCACGAGCCGCCGTACCTGGTGGCGGGCGACGACACGCTGCTGGAACCGGGCATGGTCTTCAGCGTCGAGCCGGGCGTCTACCTACCCGGCCGCTTCGGCGTGCGCATTGAGGACATCGTGCTCGTCACGCCGGACGGGGTCGAGCGGCTCAATAGGGCGCCTCGGGAGCTAGTGACGAGTGACGAGTGGCGAGTGGTTAGTGACTAGTGGGTCACGCTGCATTTAAGTGGAATTGGGCGGCGACAGCGGCAGACCCGCCAAGGCGGCGTGCCCGCGCGCGGCGGCGGCGCTCCCGTCGTTTGCCATCCCACACGAAAGGGGTCGGCTCC
>JAABUM010000989.1_pt1 | contig 45143 bp, 82 predicted proteins | sample 5559161 | NCBI WGS metagenome assembly JAABUM01 (sample SAMN10711868, study PRJNA513369) | rock metagenome | isolation source: Antarctica rocks | place: Antarctica: Victoria Land, Siegfried Peak nord
ATCTGTGTAGTCGTGCTCACTACGACGATTCTCGGCTGCGAGACACGCGACTGCCTGCTGCAGGACCAATATGCTTTCGGAAGGATCCATGGGTGTGTTTCGACGATTGCTGACACTGAAGCTTGAGCCACACAGATCCAGTCTACAGCTGGTGTTGCTTGTAGCATGCAAACCAGGACGCTGCTCGCTTCCGCGTTTAACACTCGTTGCTTTTGCAAAAATCTTGAATGCAGCGCTTGGCGCAATGAAACGACTGCGTCTCCGTGCAGTGGCCAACCCCCACATGATTTGTCTTGACGACACGAGGGTGGCAAAGTAGAATCCAGATGTCCGGAACTGGTTCGCTGAAATGCAGGCTCACTTTGCCGCCAGATCTATCTCTCAGCTCGATAGAGCTACTCAATGACACTCCATGTCGAACTACAACCGCTCGTCAGCCTTTGGCTGCAAGAAAGCACCATGCTACAGGACACCGCCAGCAGCCAGGAGGTCGAGTTCCTGCGACGGACGCAGTACTTTTCGAACAGGCAGCGAAGTAATGAGGACTGCGCTATCTGAAGATGGCTGCTTTGGCACAATCTGTGCAGCTAAATGGCTGGGTGCACTGCACGCCGCTGCGTTCATGACGCGCGGTGGCGGCAATGTTGCCACAATAGTCACCAGGTCTGCTCCTGGCAGCGATGACCGGCCCAGCGTGGAGGCCGTGTGTAGACTGACGGGCAGGTCGGGCACGAGAGCGGATACCTTCGGAGTGGAGGCACTACTTCACCAACGGGCAGAGACGGAGCGTGGGGAGCGTTCGAAAGCACGCGCCCCCCGCGCGGGGAGCGTTCGAAAGCACGCTCCAAGCTCGCTCCAAGCGCGCTTGCACTCATACACCGCATGTGCATGACTCCCACCAACACTGGCCCAAGAGATGCAGGAAATTCGGTGCAGGGAACACACCATTTGGCTGCGCCGAGGGACATCATGCATGGGATGAGGGTTTGTGAGGTTGTAATGTGACGAGATTGCGCAGATATAAGGATTTTTCGATCATCACATCACGCACACCCATGCATCTGTCGTTGAGCGGTTTCAATTCGTATTATGCACTGACTTGAATGCAAGTAGAAATCTCACGCTTTCCACACATCACTGCGGAACGCCCTTGTCTGAGACTGCTGACATCGCGAGGAGTTTGCTAAGCATATTACAAGTCTGTCTGCTGCACGGGCTGCACCTCTGGCTCCGCCTTCGGCTCTGCCTTGACCTCCGCGCCTGTCCCTGGCTGCTGCTGAACTCCCGGCCGCGCCACCGGCATGGAGCTCGGCGGCAGCGGCGCCGCGGCGGTGGGGAACTGCACTGGCGCCGGCGGCTGCGCCGGCGGCGCGCCCACCCCCGGCGGCACCTGCGACTGCGGCGCTGGCCGCTCGCCGCCCGCCGACGCTGACGCCGACGACACGTGCTGCAGCCGGCTGGTCTGCTGCTGCTGGACGGCGGCGGCGCCGTCGGCAGCGTTTGGCGTTGCGGTCTCAAAGTCGGAGCACTCTGCATCGGCGCTGGCGGAGGCGGCGGGCGTGCCGGTGCGCGACCTGCCATTGAGCGCCCTCTCGGCCAGCAGCCTGCACATTGGAAGGAACCAGTACGAGTGGAAGCCTCCTGGACATGCACACATTGGCAGCCTGCGTCCATACCTGGAGCTCTTCACCATGTCGCCAGTCGATGCAGCTCATGCCAGGGCATAGCAAGCCGTGTGTGTCGCAGGTTGCCCCCGACTCCTTCAGTACAATTCTAATTTGCGTTAGCTCGGTGTGCAGGAGGCAATGCGAACCCAGGCTGCAGTGGCGCGTCGCGGTGAGATCGGCCGCGGCGCAACCCCGCGGCCACCTCCTCTGCGGGCGTGGGCTTTATCTCGGGGTCCGCAGCCCAGCGCGGAATGGGCTCGTCGCCCTTCTGCGTCCCGGTCTGCATGTACCAGCAGTGTTCAGGCTGCACGCCCAGATGTAGTCCTTGCACGAAGCTGCTGGAAAGTGCTGCTTTTCACATGCTTCTGCTTCATCTTTGAGACGGAGGCACCCAGACAAACGACAGCCTTACGCCTGGAGGAGTGTGCGCTGGCGAGTGTGACCAAATCTAGGCTGCAAAGCCGCTCAAAGCGTAGGGGCGGCTCACCACGGCGCGGATGTCGTCATCGTATGACGAGTAGGTGTAGTCCACCTGCTTGCGCGCCCGCTGCGACCTGCAAGACCGGATATGAGATCCTGATCATCACATGCACGTGGACGACTGCTCGGGCATGACAAATGCCGGTGTTCTGAGGCCGTGCTAGTGGAAAGCATCCAGCTGAGCATTAACCAGCTGATTAACCAGCTAATCAGCTGGCTGGTCGTGGCAGGCCTGCATTGTAATCGATTGCGCAGTTACAAAATCACCGCTTGCACAGTCAGCACAAAAGCTCAGGGGCAGCGATGCGGGGGCGCACCTGCCAAAGCCGCCGTCGGCGCCGGCGGCGAGGCCGAGGCTGCGCACCTCGCGCTCCCGCCGCTGCTCCCGCCGGAGCACCGCCTCCGCCGCCTCCACCGCCTCTGGCACCGCCTCCTCCAGGATCTGCCGGCAGCAGCGGATGAGGACGTCGGCTGGCAGTGTGTTGACCTTCAGAACTGCAGCTGTCTGGGAAGCGCATGCAGCTGGTACGCCGGCAGGGACAGGCTTGCAGAGGTGACGAAGGTGCTTCGACTCGTCGAGTGCTTCGACTCGTCGAGCACTGCGCAGAAGCATGCACACCCTAAACCCTAAACCAAGAGGCGCACTGCGGAGGCGACATCCAGGTCGGCGGCCCGGCGGGAGGTGGTGAGCTGGGTGCCAACCGCCTCCAGTTCCTGCACCGACGTCGCAATGCAGCGCCAGGCCCCGCCCTCCAGCTCCGCCACCTGCGCCCAAAGCCACCGACCAGCGAGCTTGAGCCGCCTGTCTGTAGCCCCGGTCAAGAGTGGTCTCACAGAGTTATGCCTGCCAGCCCAGGTGCAGGGTCGATTCCGACCTGGGGCGCCGCGGGCTGCGGGTGTGGCTGACTGTGCAGCGGCGCAAGCTGCAAGCGGGCTTGATGTGCCAGAACAGGATGAGAATGTCTTTCTGTTGCAGGTGTGGCTGACTCTGCGGCGGTGCACGCTGCATGCGGGCTTAACGTGCCAGCTGCACGTGCCAGAACAGGATGAGACTGTTGTTCCGTCGCAGGCGGGGCACCTGCGAGCCTGGCGGGGCAAAGTCCGCGGCGCGACCCGCCCTCGCGCGGGCGCCGCCGCCGCGGCTCTTGGGGCGCGCAGCCGCTCGCGCCTTTGCTGCGGCCGCCGCCGAAGGTGCCTGGTTGCCGTCCGCCGCCCGCTCCTGCGCCGCCGTGGCCGAAGCCGCCGTGACGTCATGCGCTGCAGGGCTGCCCGGAGCGGAGCCCTCGCTGCGGCCGTCGGTTGCGGCGCCGCCAATGGCGCCAGAGTCTGTAGCTGGCGCTGACGTGTCTGCGGACTCTGTGGCCATGGCGCTGTCGTCGCCGCCATCCGGCGCCTCCCCCGCCGGCGCCTCGCGGTACAGCCGCAGGCCTGAGGATCAATCAACAACACTGATCAATGAAGCTGCTGAAAGCTGCATGAATGGGGCCTACTACTGAGGAGGAGGCTGCGCTTCTGGCTGCACCCTGAGCATATCACCAGTCTTTGTCACATGTCCACGCATGCACGCTGCAGTGTCAGTCTACAGCTATTCCATGAGGGGAATACCTCCTGCCATTCCGGTCCCGCAGCACGACCGAAGTGCACGCTCACCGGTCGTGTCGTAGAAGTTGTGGTACCAGTAGGTGCGCCCGGCGGCGTCTTCGCTCAGCGGCCAGCGGCGGAAGGACTCGATATCAGGGCCGTCGTCGGGCTCGCCCTTGCGCCGCCGCCGCGGCGCCGTCGCCGCCTCGATCGCGCCGCGGCAGTCGTCCCGATCCAGCCGCATCTCGCACAGCGCTTTGAGTGCTTGCACCCTGCAGCAGCGGAAGATGTGAGGATGGGGGCGGTTTCAGCATCAGGGCGTAGAGCTTTCAGTCGGCTGCGTCCACAGCCTCAGCTGCGGGAGCCTGCCTTGGCAGCGCCGCTCGTTGATCATGCAACATGCGGTCGTGCCATCCTGCGACACGCCTGTGCGCCCTGGGCAGGAGCTGCGTGCACAGAACACCCAGTACCTCTGAAATCTGCACAGCAGAATGCACAGGGTGAGATTTCCGACCTGGCGAGGGAGGGCAGGGTTGAGTAGACGACGGACGCGTCCTCCTCCTTGGCGACCAGGAAGGGCGGGTCGGAGAACTTCCACAACATGTTGCCGCGCCAGTGCGCAAACAGCTTGCCCGCCAGGTGGCGAGCCCAGTTGGAGGCGCCCAGTATGATGCGCGGGTAGATGCCTCGCAGCAGGTCCTGCGGCGGCAGACGCGGCTACATGTTAGGTGCTAGTTGCAGCACAAGCCTAGGGATGTCCCAGGAACCTGCTCAAGTATCCAGCGATCCTCAGATGGACGCAGCTGTTGGCAGCACTGAGTACGCCTGTGTGTCAATGCGAGAACATGCTCGAGCAGCCAGTAAGGTCTGCCAGGAGGCTCCTGTCAGCAGCACACCATGTGGATGTCAGGCAGGAGACCCTCGTCGCCGACGGATGCCACGAGGACGTCTTCCAGCTCTGCGGCGCTGAAATCTCGACTCAGGCCCAGCAGGCCGTTGAAAACCTGCGGGTGAAGGTTGACGGAAGAGTGAGCGCGCAGTGACTGACTGATAGCAGCTGCCCCAAAGCAAAGCAGGAGGCCTGGCCACGGCAATGCAGCCGAGCCCAGCCACAGGATATCACAAGACCCAGCACGTGGACCCTGCTGAAAGCTGCGGCCGCACTTTGCCAGCAAGCCGTGCCAGTGAGCAACTGCTGTCGCGAAGCCAGCGGCACCTGGAAGAAGTCCAGAATGGTGGCGAATTCGGGTGACGACCTCACTGCCACCCGGTCTGCCGACTCATCCTCCTCGCTCAGGCCGCGCTCCAGGACTGAAAGAAAGCACGACACGAGAGCATCAGATGTCAGGTGGCGAGATGATTTGTGCATGCCCGCATGAGGTGTTGTTGCTCATAAGCGCTCGACAGCCCTTTGGCTGGCAGCACATTGGACTAGCATTGCAAAGCCGCTGTGCCTTCGAACCGCATTTGGGCTGGGCAGATGCGGCAACGGAAAACAGAGATTATGGTTTAGGGTTTAGGGTCTAGGGTCTAACACAAAGATGTCTTCTGGAGCTCATTGGTCGAAGCGCCGGCTTACCAATGGGCTCAGGCTCAGGCTCTGGCTCGGACTCTGGCTCTGACGCTGCTGCCGGCTCAGCCTCTAGCGCCGCTTCTGGCATCTGCGCCGGCGAATGTGGCGCTGCGCCAATGGGCTCCGCCGCTGCCGCCCGAGGAGCCACGGGCGCGGCGGGTGCCACCGGCGTAAGCGTTGCCGCCAGCGCGCATGCTGCCACAGGCACGGACGTTGCCTCTGGCGTCAACGTTGCTGCCGGCAGAAAGGCCGCCGCCGTGAACCCTGCCACTGCAGTCGCCGGGGCGGCGAAGCTGGCAGGAGGCGCGGCCGCCGGCGCCAGTGCGGGGGCAGCTGCCACATGGGCAGACTTCACAGCAGCCGGCGTGTTGCCGCGGGAGCGCGTCGAGCGGCTCGCGACGCGGCGGCCCCGCCCGCTCGCCCGCCGCTCCTTTGCCCTGTGCAGACGCAACAGAGGTTGGCAGGACGGCTCAGTTGCCAAAGTTGCGCAATGCAGATCGCCTTATGACATGCACTGGCGACCACGCCCTCCACACCTCTTTACTAAACTAGCATTCCACACCTCTTTACTAAACTAGCATTCAAAAACACGCGGATGTTGATGGGCGCACTGTCAGCACGAGAATGTCCACTGACCGCAGCAGCTATCGATGAGAATCTCAATCTAAACCCTTGGGCCTGCACAAATCATACGATTGCAGTACGACTACATTCGCACCTGCGCATGGCCTCGTACTCGGAGTCCTCGTCGCTGTCGCCCAGCTCCGGGCGGTCCAGGTCCTTGGGCGCCTCCCACTCCTTGTCGGGTTTCCCCTTGCCGCCGCCCTCGCTGGGCGCACTGCTCAGCTCCGACTCGTCGGTGTCGGAGCCCGACAGCGACGCGTCCGAGTTCGCCCAGGCGGCCGCGGCGGAGCGCTTGCGGGCGCCGGCGCGGCTGCGGCGCCGCGGCGCCGCCTGCCGGTACACCTGGGTTGCAGGCAGCAGACGGTCAGATCTTCCGGAGCCGAGGGTTCCATGATCCAAGAACACTTCGCATCATGACGAAGTGCAAAGAGCACGTCAGATGCACGTGCTTTGAGTGTGCTCCCAGCAGCGAATCACGCTTGGGAGTCCAGAGAATTTGCCAGTTTGACACCGCCCACCTGCTGCCGGCCGGTGTTGCGTGGCGCAACCTGCCAGCCATGCAGCCCGAGCCAATTGCTCTGCGTGCCGTCGCCGTTGGCGATCACTGGGCTGTCATACTGGCTGCAGTCCAGCCGCGGCGGCCGCTGCTTCCCCGGCACCTGCGCATGAGCACATTCTGCTGACAACCGGCAGTCTGATTGATTTGCTGGCAGTATTTTCCGCATGCATATGCCCTGGGGTGGCAACCTTGTATGACGGCAATGATCTGGTCATGACGACTGAAACGATTCCACAAGAATGCTGATCTTACCGCGCCGTTCCAAATGCGGCAGCGGGCGCAGCCGTCGGGAGGCGGCGCCGAGTCCGCGGCGTGCGTCTGGCCACGCAGGTCGGCAGCGATCCCGCTCGCCAGGGTCGACCAGCCGCCAGTTTCCACCGGAAAGTCCGGCTGCGCCGGCGGCTGCGGCTGCCGGCCGCCGGTGTTTCCGGGATACACAGACGGCATCTGCAGCAGCGTGGGTGGCATAGGGCCGGCGCCGCGGCCGCGCCCCGGCCCGTTGATCAGCGGCAGCGACATCTGCGGCGGCTGTGGTCCCGGCGCTGTGCCATACTGCTGATGCTGCGCCGCCATGCTGTGGGGCCAGAAAGACTGCCGATGTGGCGCGCTGGCTCCAGGTCACCTTGCGCCGGCTGCTTCACGCGCTGCCCACATCACCAGCCGCTCTACCCTCTAAGTGCTGTCTGGCTGCTGTCCCAGTCCTGCGTCGATCTAGAAGCTGTGCTGGCAATTGCAGCCGATCGACCTGCGATTGCACACACACAATGCCTTGGTCGAACTACTGCGATATGTCCCGCGCTCCCTGATGATAGCCATGTCTGGCTGCAAGGAGGGCCTCGGCCACTTCGCAACATCACTCTCAACTTGAATCTCTATTGCAGTGGTCGTGCCGCACGTTCTTGTGTGGCCAACAGGCTCACTGCCACACCCCGCTGCGCAGCAGCAGCCATGGAGCACGATGTTGCGGAACGGTCAGCCCTCGAACTGACGGGATGAACATTGCAGTATGAATGAGCAATCTGTACATGGAGGAAGCACACTATCTCCGTTGGTGCGGTTGCGCAAGGGCAATCACATGGCTGTTTATGTTTTGAACATCGGCAAAGCAGTCTACCAGCAATGCCGCGCGTTCAGCTGCGCACCCACTAGAAAGACAGCAGCTGACTGGCAAATGTCATCGGAGCGATCAGATGCCGAAGAAATGCACACCGCCGGAGCAAGCTTACAAGCCGCACACCTGCAGACTGGGTACTGCTGTTGCAGACCACGTTGTACAAGCCTCGGAACGAAGCTTTTCTGCTCTCAGCTTCTGTGAGCGCTACTGCAACGGATGTGCAATTGCGTGCGCAACGCTCCTGGACCAGTGCGCAATTTATGGCCGGTTGCAATGAGAGCTGCGGAAACACGGCGGACGATTGAGAGCTGCAAGTGCTTTCGTTCACACCACATTGCAATCGGCTAGAGATGTATGCAACCATCTTGCGTTCCACATGGCCAGAGAGCGTGGGGTCGCATGAACATTGGTTACAGTAAAGCCCGTTTGGTAGTTGGTTTGGTAGGTTAGCTGCGTCCCGCCAATGTGCTAGGAACTAGAGCACGAACAGGGACTTGTACCCTGACAAGGATCCTGCAGAACATCGCGATACAAGAAGGTGCGAGACGGTGTGCGTCTGTTTCCTTTGGCCAGCCGCACAAGCGGCGCCCTGCCATTACCGGCGGGCAGCCGCGCCCGGGGTGCACAGGCGCATTACTGCAGACTCGCTGCACACAAGCCACCAGCAGCCGGGCCTCGCTGGCAAATGTCAGAACCTCCCGACCCGCACGCTGCGCATGGGCGGCATGACAGCTTCACACCGCGCCCACGCCGCAGATCTAGCCGCCGCAGCAGGCTGGCTTCTTCTTCTCGCTGGTGTCGTTGTTCTCGGGGGACACCACGATCTTGACGCCCTCGCCTGGCTTGTTGGGGTTGTCGTCCGACGCCAGGCTCTTCTTCGACACGATGTGGTAAATCTCCGTGAGGATGCGCTGGAATGCGAGCTCGACATTGGTGGACTCCAGCGCAGAGGTCTCGATGAAGGACAGGCCCTCCTTCTCGCAGAACTGTTGCGCGTCGTCCGTTTGCACGCTCCTCAGGTGCCTGCATGCATGGAACCCAGATAGCGTTGAACAGGTGAATGTCATGGCCACTGACTGCGCCCGTATGAATGCATGAACATGCATCGGCAACTGATGGCAGGCATGCAATGGCAGCAAACAATTGCGCCACGCACAGCACCCTGCAGAGCAGACCAGCATGCACAACAGCTGCAATCCTATGTAACGTCACAGCATGCAGCTTGAACACGTCAGCGGCACGGCAAGGACTGCACGCACCGCAGATCACTCTTGTTTCCGACAAGCATGATGACGATGTTGGCGTCAGCGTGGTCGCGCAGCTCCTTGAGCCAACGCTCCACGTTCTCGAACGTCACTGCGGGCGGATGAGCGATGCAGATGGATCAGCAAAGTGCACATTTGTGATTTGAAGGATGGCACACGCACACGAGGCCTCCTGGTGCCCAAGCAGCATTCGGTGGTGCTGGCAGGTCTTCAAATCCACATTGCCAGCACGTGGACGTTACAGCCAGCCAAGCGGCTGTAGCCTCCTCACCGTTCTTCGTGATGTCATACACGAGGAGCGCGCCGACAGCGCCGCGGTAGTAGGCGCTGGTGATGGCGCGGTACCGCTCCTGGCCTGCTGTGTCCCAGATCTGCGCCTTAATGGTCTTGCCATCCACCTGTGCGCAGCAGGCCAGGTGCTGAACAGTACATCGCGAGGTTTGAAGCGAAGTGGAGAAGATCACTGCCACCCACAGCAGATCCTGAGAGCCTTCGCGACGTACGGACTCGCCGCTGTTGAGAAGTTTACTGCCAGAGCCTTGCATGCACACTGCCGAGACATTCTAGTATCTCCGTTCTTGTATAGAATCTACAGCAACAAGGCAACCCACCTGAATGCTGCGAGTGGCAAACTCGACGCCGATGGTGGACTTGGACTCCAGGCAGAACTCATTGCGCGTGAATCGCGACAGCAAATTGGATTTGCCGACGCCGCTGTCTCCGATCAGCACCACCTTGAACAGGTAGTCATAGCTGCACCGCAGGAGCAGGCGCTATTCAGACAAAACACGTGTCGTTGGCCAGGGGAGGCAGCGTATGTAAAAAGCCACTGCAAAAACCCAGACCCCGGCGCCTGCATGCAGCCCGCAACATGGACAACCGATGTTCAAATCGCTGTCGTGTGTGGCAATCGTAAGACATCGAGTCAGAACTGATATGCTTCGACTCATGCATGTACACCATAAGAAGTTCGGTGAAGGTTGTAATCACGTTCTGCAGCTGGGTTCAGAAGGCAACCCTCGGCCTAGAGCAAAGCCAGCAACAGAGCTGTGCGTTGCAAAATGCACATGACAGACACGATGCCAAGCATCTCACGCAAGCGTGGCATGTTGATGCGAACACGAAGTGTGGACTCGTGCAGCTGGGTGGTCGTTGGAGCTTCTGGCACACAATGAGCACCGTGCGGCATGCTGATGCGCATCAGGACGCTCCCACACTGATTTGGAGCGTGCCCGCATCGCCAGGCTTCAAAGCACAGGAGCAGTAGAGCCCCCAGTGGACAAAGACTAACTAAGATCGGGAGCTCGGGGCCGCATCGCATGACGCGAATGAGCAAGGACTCACTCGTCATCAGGCTTGTGAGACATTGTGGCGCCTTGCAGGCCGCGCTGCGCGCTAGCAAGCTGCCGGCTGTGTCAGTGGAAGTCAGCTGTCCAGCGCCCGCTGCCAATCCGTGAGCTGAATAGCGCCCGCGCGATAGCAAAATGCGCTGCCGCAGCCGCTGTGTAGTCCTGGCGACGTGCAAGGTGTTGCAGGTGTGCAGAATGTGCGAATCGGAGTGCCGCGGCCTGCAAAGTCGCACCGCTTCAAAGCAATTTGTCGAGCGGGAACTGGTTCTGGGCTGCCTGTTTTCAGTCCCTCCCGCGTCAGCCTCTCCCGCGCTGCTTCGATGGCAAAATTGAAAGCGGAATCGGAACGCCGTCTCACTCACTTGTTCACGTAACGGTCTCCAGTGATCGCACTGCACATACTGATTCAAAGCAGACTACAAATTTGCAGCCAAAGTTTTGATGGCTGCAGTCCGCCGATGATCTGACAAAGTGCGGAGGATATTTCGACCGTCAACGGGCGACTATCAAGCCAGTCTAAAATTTAGCGACTCGACTGGTCACTCTCCTGCACCGGCCGGCTCATGACCTTGTCCGGATCATAAACCTTGACACCATTGGCACTGCGGACCGCGCCCCAGCCAGATGGCGGCCGCATCGCTGCTGGATGAGCGCACCGTGGCAATCCTTGAAGCTCTGCTGCGGGCCTCTGCCAGAAGGCCGCTGAGGGACACTGAGGCGGCGTTCAGGGCCGCCTTTTACAACGATGCCGCAAAATTTCACGCGTTGGCCTGCCTGCTGCTGGTGCTCAGGGTGAGCACCACATATTTCTGGAAGAATCCAACTGCGCAAATGCTATGGCTGCTGAAACACCACGTGCATAGCCTGTGTGGCCCAACTACCGCTTGGGTCTACTGTGGCGCCCATGCACATGAGGCAGAGGCGGCAGCGGTCCATTCGCCTCAAATTTCTCGAGAGCGACGTCTCCTCGTTGGGTTTAAGGCTGTTTGACGGACGAATCTAAATCACCGCAGGTGCCTGCCCTGCAGGAGGGTGCCCCGTTGGTATGGGAGGACCGACTGTCAGGCTACCACCTGCTGGTCAAAGCTGGCGCGCTGGTGCCGGGTTTGCGCGCCAATACCTTTGACGCCTTTCTCGTCGAGGTGCTGCACGGCCGGGATGACTTTGAGAACGTGCTTGATTGACTGACACCGATGCAAAGCGATGCGTGCAGCTGCAGAGATGCGAACTGCTCGGTGTGCTGACCAGCTTTCTGCTGCCCGGAGAACAACCACCAGTTCTGCTACTGCCACATTGGGTGCGTGCCAAGTATACCATTATCCATAGATATATCACTTGCGGGCGCAGGCAGCGCTGTCGCAGGAGCGACCGCCCAGCCGCGAGGCCGCCTTCGTGTGCTGCCTGCTCTTGGACGGCGGTGACGTCAGCTCGGTGCGAGATGCCGCCAGGAACCCGCATGCCCTCTGCCACATGTGCCACATGCTGGATGCCTGGCCTCGCCGGCCTCCCAGAAACTTGCTTCCATATTCGCAAGCAACAGCACGGCTTTTGACGGCGATGTCCACCTCTCCTCGTGAGCCCATACCCTACACCCGATGTCAGCGTTCGGTCTTCTCCTGCCTCATAGGTGGATGGGCTGACGCCGCGGCGGTGGGTGAGCGAGGGCGGACCGCTGCATGCGCCCGGGCCCTGCACGCGAGAGCAGCTACGCTTGGCGCTGACCAGGTGGGAACTGGTGTGGGACGAGAACAGTAGAAGTCGGATACTTCCAGCAGAAACTGCAGGGCAGCATGCAGGATTTGATGGTGGAATGATCACACACATGATCCAGCGTTGCAGATCTGCTCAGGCCTCACGTTCAAGCTCGGACCGTATGCTTTACGTGCTGCGATCGAATGCTAACGTCGCCTTGCAGGAAGCGGCGAACAGAGGCAACTGCAGACGATGAGTACAACGACCTGGTCCCAGGCGGGCCGCCGCTGCTGTGGTGCCGTGCGCTGCCGCCGCCGCCGCTGGCGATGCAGTCGAGCGAGCTGGAGTGGCTCGACTCCGCAAAGCAGCGCTCTGATGATGGAGGCCGGCTGGACGAGGACCTGCAGGCTGCCAGGGACATAATTGCTCAAGGCTCCGAGGTGCAACGGTCACCCCTCTGGCTGACAGGCTGGTGTGGGATACCTGTAGGTGCAGCACAGTGTCCTGAAAGGTTACTGTACCTTAGTGCCTTTCAACGGCATTGGGACGGACTTTGAGACGGAGTTGAGACGGACTTGAGACGGACTTGAGATGGACCAGAAACCCACAGATTCTGACACCGCAGAGGGCCCTGGCGCCGGCAGAGGCGCAGGCGGCTGCAGCGGCGCTGGAGGCGGACGAGGCGGCCGCGTCGCGCCTGGCGCCGCACCCTCAGCAGCTGCCGTCGCTGGTGCTGCACAATGCGGGCCTGGCGGCGCAGCTGCTGCTGGCCCTGACGGGCGCCTCACAGGCACGTCACGTCTGGTGTACATCACATTGCTTTCGACCCTTCCACAACTCGATCCTCGCTATTGCCGAGGGACTGGAGCTTTTTGCCTGCTGAAACCTTTGCGCATGATGCCACTCAGTAGTCTGCATGTGCATGCCGTCGTTCTGGACCTGCACGCTGCCGAGAGCAAGCGCCCACCAGCAAATTTTCTGCACCGCTTCTTGCAAGCAGGCGGAGGCGCACTTCCAGGTGCTGGCGGGCATGGAGGTCGGCCTGCAGTCCATGGAAGTGGTCAGCCGCCTGGCCGCGCGGCCGGGCCCGCTGCCGCCCGGCTTCCTACAGGCGTATCTCGCCAACTGCATCGCCTCCTGCGAGGCCGAACCGGTGTGGCGCCTGCCTACATGCTGGTTGGCGACGATTGCTGCTGTAAGGGTCTCTCATGTGCGATGTGATGTGCGCACTACATACACACTGCTATGATTGCGCAGTTCTACTCCCAACCCTCAGCCTGAAACTGCCAGAGTATGGTGGGCTACGCATCGCAGCCCGCGCCATCCTTGAGAAACCCCAAACTCGCTCAAGGCGAAAGCAATCGGATGCTGCAGGATCCGAACACGGCAGCGCGGCGGGTGCGCCTGGTGTGTGTGTTCATGACGGCGCTGGTGCGCACGCGGCTGCCAGAGGTGGCGCCGCTGCTGATGGAGGCCCAGGCCTTTTGCATCCAGTTCTCCCGCGTCAGGTTTGCGATTCCATGCCCCAGCAATAGAGACTCGGTTTCAACACGAGTCCGGCTGAACAGGACGCTGCGTTTCAAGGCATCTAATAGCATGCAGCAGCTGTCTTTATGACACATTGCTGTCTGATCTCTCTGTGCTTACTTGTGCATGCTGCTTGTAACAGGGAAGGCGCGGCCCTGTTTAGAATGCTGAAGTCCCTGGAAGGCGGCGATGCGCAGCTCACCGCTGCGGGGCCAAGCGATTGACCGCTGCCCATCGTTCAGCCGCTCCACGCTGGGAGCCCGCGAGCAAGCTTGTGCCTGGTTGTTTCTGACTGTCCGCCTAGACGTATTCGTTGGTGATTTACATTCCAGCTGACCAATCTGCTGCTGATCGTGGCTTTTTAAGTGATGCCGCGGTCAGCGCGACGATGCAGTACATAGCTTCTTGTCATCAGAGTTGTGATGACCGCAATACAACGAATTCTCCCAATGCCCGCAGCTGCTGCACCGAGACTTTTGCACTTGTCACTGTCTGTCCACACTTCAAACGTCATGTCCCGACTCGCCGTACGCACCAGCATAGACGCACAGCGCTGGTGCACCTGTCTGCATTCAGCCGTGTGTTACAAGCAATGCGAGATGTAGCCCATGTTACTACAGCTGTTGTGCTGCGCCAATGACACCCTCCGCTGGTTTGCTCTGCTGTGTGCGTGACCTGGAGCTTTGCCAGCTCATCAGCTATCACATCACAATTGTGTTGCTGCACGGCCGCAGAACTTGTTGAAGTCTCGCAGGCATGGCGCATGCTGCATGATGTGTCGTGCTCGTTGCAAGAGTGGCACACCGCAAGGACGCGCCGAGCTGGACACATGCAGATGGGAGTCCGAACACTTTCGAGGGCGTCCACGGCCGGCAAAGCAAGTCTGCGCTGAAATGGGCTCGAGAATGCTCAACGTGTTCTGGTTGGGCATGGTACACAGGCCTGCAACTGCTCTGGCCCGCCATCATATCTGGTGTTGTGTACCCCGGACTGCACAATATTTTACATAGCCAATCATGGGCTCTTGAGCTTGGCGACATCTGAACTTGCAAAACGTGCATCGCGTTCAAGTGCTTTTCATTGTCGTACAGGGTGTGTGATATGCGCTTGAGATAAGCAAAGCGGCGCGTACGGCTCACCTGTGCAGGGCCTGAACCTTCATGGAAGGTGTGCGCCACATCTTGACAACGGAAACTGCGCAGCAACACAAGTGCCGTCGCGTTGTGAACGCGGCTTGCACTGCATGCTTGCCTGCGGTACCTGATGCGCAAGGTTGCAGTAGTCATGTGTCAGAAAGAGGACCATACGTCAATCTCCGAGCCACTATATTCCTTACTGCGCTTCGGCTGCGCAGGCCGCCCAGGCCTGTTTGGGAATCGTCCGCCAAGCGGCGCCGGCAGGGACGAGGGCGGCAACCCGCGCGGTCTGGCGTCGGTGGTGGCGATGCTGCAGTCGCAGCGCGGGTCGGGCGCTGGCGCCGCCGCCGCCGCCCTGACCGGCGGGCGGTCCCGCCTGTCGCAGCAGCATGGGCCGTTTGCCGGCGTCGGGCTGGCGGCCGCTGCGGCTGGGCACGGAGGCGAGGCCGGCAAGCAGCATGGCGGCAGCGTGCACAGCCACGCCATCAGTCCGTCACCCACCAGCTACCAGCCCGCATCGCCGCAGACGCAAGTTCATTGAGCGGTTTTCGGCACCTAGTGTTTGCTAAGGCAACGCATACTTGCTGAACTTCCTTCTTTGCAAAAGGGTTCTGAATATGTTCTCCATGGTGTTCCTGCTGCTGCATTTCCTTCTTCGCCATGCGCCTGTGATGCACCTATGACGCTGTGGTACAGGAGGGAGGCCGCGTCGCCGGCGCGATGTGCCGCGAGGGCACGGCTGGCGGGCTTCCCGCTGATGAGTGGCGCCTCGCTGACGCCCTCCATCACCTCCGGAGAGGAGGACGAGGTGAGCATCGGCGCCTGGGCGCTCGGCAGCGGCAGCGGAGTCAACCCCGCACAGGTGCGGCGCAGTACATGCACAGTGGGTACCTGCAGTGTGGTCTGTGTAAAAACTGAGCTTGGAGGCGAAATGTGTCTTCGGACCGTTCCAGCTGGCAGTGACGACTCCTTTTGCAAGTGTGGTCCCAGGCGTGACACCGATCCCTCTGCATCTGCTCCTGCAGACCATCGCGCAACTGCGCAATGCTCTAGCTGCGGCGGAAGGCGCCGCACGCGTCGCGGCGTGGTCGCGGGACGCTGCCGAGCGGCGCGCAGCCGCGGCAGAGGCCGCAGCCGCCGCCGCGGGCGCAGGCTCAAGCTCTGGCGCCTCCACGCCCGCCACTGGCCCCGGCTCTGCGCAGTCGTCCGCCCCTAGCTCACCCAGCAAAGGCAGCGACGCCACAGGCAGCGCTGCTGGCGGGGCGACTGAGCCGTCTGCGGCAGCCCACCGAACAGCGCCTGGGGACGAGGTGGCGCCCGCGGCTGCGGCCGATCCGGCAGCGGGCCAGCAGCATGCGGACGCGGCGCTGGCGGATGCGCGGCGGCGCATTGCGGAGCTGGAGAGCCAGCTGGCGCTGACAAGTGCGGAGCTCGAAGACCGCCAGGTGAGATGATCTGCTGCACGGTCAGCTTGCACCCCCAGGACGATGTTTGTAGGCCATGTATTGCCACCCCAGCGGCTGCAGATACAGCCTTCAAGTCGGTGTCAGACTCGGGCTTCAAATACCCACGTGCGTAGACAGGAAACCCACCTTCGACGGGAGTCGGCCCCTGCCGGCGCGGCATCTCCTCTGCGCTAGAAGCCACCCGAGGAGCACCAGGGCTGACGGCTTGCCCCCTTGTTCGGATCCATCCGCAGGCGGGGGGCAACGAGGGGCAGGAGGAGGCGCCGGACGTCGCCGAGCTGCAGGCGCAGCTGCTGGGGCAGTCGGCGGCGGTGGACGCCGCTGAGCGGCGCGCCGAGCTAGCAGAGCGTCAGAAGGCCGAGTCCCAGCGCCTGCTGGTGGCGCTGCAGGTGTGCTGCAGTACACCACGTTGCATGAGCTCAGCAGCATCTTCTGTGCGCATGGGCCGGTATGGGGCAGCATGAGCTGGGTGGTGTGCCCCCGCATCCGATTGAGGTTCTACTGGGAGAGGGATGGGCGAGGTGCGAGGTGCACAATGGAGATTCGCAGCCCTGATGCTCAATCATCCGTTCCAGCAAAACACTATTGCCACCGCCGTGCAGGCGACGCTGATGCAGTCGGCGATCGCAAACAGCGCCGCCGGCACGCCGCTGCACAGCCCCCACGGGATGTCGCGCACGCCGCGCTCACAATCGCCCATCGGCGTGCCGCGCAGCGGCAGCCGGAGCCACGTCGCCAGCGCCTCCTCGGACCTATGGGGTTCTGTCAGCAGCCCGCCGACGCGTCTCAGCGCATGCAACAGCGCTACAGACCTGGCCAGCAAGCCCGGCGGCGGCAGCAGCGAGGCAGCAGAGGTCTCGCCGACGGCGGCGTGGCTGCCGTCGCGGTCTTGTGTGGTAGACCAGGCAGCGGCGGCGGCGGCGCTTCAGCAAGACGATGACGCTGCTGCAATCTTGGCGCTGCATGAGGAGCTGGAGGCAACTAGGTACGATCCACTCCGACACTCCTCGAAGATTCCAAAGTACAACCGACACGCGCCATGCTAGCCACGGAGCCCGTCCTGCAAGAGGGGTGCTTCATCCCCTCAGGGGCAACATGCAAGCTGACCAACGAGTGTTGCTGCATCGGCTGTCCAGCAATGGTCGCATGTCTGCAGGGCGGAGCGGGATGCCGCCCGCGAGGTGGCAAAGCGCGCTGCCGGTGCCGACGCGCCGGGTCTGGCAGAGCTGTGGCGGCAGCTGCTCGAGTCAGAGGCTGCGGCGCGTGCCGCGGCCGCCGCTGCCGCACGCGTAGCCTTCGTGGCCGGCACACCTGGTGCCGCGTCAGAAGGTGGGCCTTGCAAAGCATATGCGGGATGCTGCACACGGTGCGTGCAGAACGGGCTTCGATTCGGGCTTGGCCATGCTGTCACTCTGTGCTGTGCTGAACAGTCAGGGTTTAGGGTTTAGGGCACAAGCGACCGACATGCTTTCCAGTCCGCAGGCTGCGCCGCCGCCTCAACGCCGCCGCGGCCACTGGGCGAGCTGTGGGCGCGCCTGGGCGAGGTCAGCGCCGAGCGCGAGGCGCTCAAGCGGTCGGCTAGCCAGGCGGAGCAGCAGCTGTCCACCCTGCAGCGGGCCCGCTCTGCGTCGGCCGGCAACTGTGAGCTCCTTGCTTGCGGTGCCTCCTTCGAAATGTGCATCTGCAGTGCCACGAGCCGCACAGTTGGACAGCCAGGCGGTGCGTCAGGCTTGCTCCATGCAGCAGCTGCTGAACCTCCCATTTCAAACTTTTGCCCGTACACAGGCGACTTGAGCCGCGCCTTTGCCGCAGCGGCTGCCGCAACACCGCCGGCGACTCCGCCGCCCGCCAAGCGAGCCCGCCGTGCCAGCTTCCGCCTGACGCCCGCCTCATCGGCTGGCAACGCCGCGGACGTTGCTTCGCCTGGAAGCGAGGCGTACACCACGCCAGGCACATGGAGCAGCGCTTCTGCAGCCCGACGCAGCCCCACCAACGACACAGAGCCGCCCGCGCCACAGGCGTTGCCTGCAGCAGCCGCCAAAACCGCCGTCACGGTCGCGAACGAGCTCGCCAGCGATGCCCAGCTGCAGCCGGCGCAGCCTCTGCCGGCTGCCACCGACGCTGCAAAGGCGGCCGGCGCCGTCCCTGCGAGCCTGCTGGCCAGCATCGCGGCGGCCACGGGCGCCGCAGCCGACCCTACGGCGCGGCACGGGGTGCTGCGGGGCAGCAGCGCGGCTGTGGAGGGCCTCAGCGAGCCGCTGCGGGCGCTGGCGCGCGCGCTAGCGGCGCTGCCCACCCTGGTCCGGCTGCTGCTGCTGCGCGCTCTCACGGCGTCCCGGGCGGGGGCTGCTGCTGGTGGCAGCGACTCTGGCATCGCCAATGGTGCCCGCAATGTCGGCGGCTCAGCCTCGCCTGGCAGCAGCGATTGTGGCCGCTGCAGTGTTGCAGCGCCTGACGATAGCGCGCATGGCAATGGCGTGGAAGCGGCGGCACTAGGCGGCGATGTTTCACGGCCGGCAGGCGCGATCCAGCCGGACGACGACGCCGGCGTGGCTGCTGCAGCAGGCGGGGCCAAGGCCCTCGCTCAGGCGAAGGCAGCGACAGCCGATGGCGGCAGCGAAGCGGGCGATGCCAGCGTTGTGGGTTTTTCTAGCACTGTGGGCGGCTCTTGGGCCGTATTGAAGCCGCTGGGCAGCCTGTTGGCGCCTGAGACGGCGCTGCAGCAGGTGTGCTCACCCTGCTTTCAGCAGACAGGGCAGGTTTCCTGCATGTGTAGTCCCCTTGAACATGTGCAGGCCTTGCCTTGTCGTTGTGCGGGCTTGCGCAGGCACCGGACACCTCAAAGATACAACGTGGATGTGACGCAGGCAAGCCTGGCGGGCGTCTCGCTGACGGCGCTTGGAGCTGTGGCGGCATGGTGGTTCACCTCCTCGCGCCGCCGCCGCCGCCTGCCACGGATCTTCGGCTAGACCCCTGGCACCACTGCTATGGCATCATCCGAATGGTCTATACGGCCGGAGATTGTTGTCGCCACAAATGCTGCCGGCAAATATGCAGCAGACTGCTTGGGCCCTGAAGGCAACCTGCCTTGATATGCTGAAACAAGCCTCTCTATAGGTTTATGTCGTCCAGTTGTGGTCGACTCCGCGAAAGTGAACCGCCAAAACTTGCTCGTGGTGGCCCAAAGCGTTCTGGTGCTGTGCACGTACGACTGTGCATGTTGTGCTGTGCAGTTGATATTTACAAGTGCGGTTGGCATTTGGTTTGAAAACCCTTACCGGCGTCTCACACAGACACCTGCAACAATGCGTGGCCGACAATATGTACAAGCAAGCACTTCGTGATGAACTACAAATCAAAGCTGCGCAGTCAAGACCTGTGTGCACACAAAATTGCTCGACCAAAATCCATCACTCGACCATCCAAATTTTTCTTCTCGGCAGTGCCCTCGTCCGCAGTCACACAGGCATCAGAGGAGGTTGTTCCAGGCGCGGTATGCAGAGTAGAGCCCGCGCCAGGCGCTGATGCAGAACAGCGCGGCGACAATGACCTCTAACTCCGGTGCGGCCATGCCCGCGGTCGCATCCGGCGCCTGCATCGTGCAGCTTTAAGATCGGGATTAGGCGCAGCTTTTCAGGAGCAGGGTACGCATCTGCGCCTGGCTTAGCCAGCCACGCCCAAACCAGAAAACGGGTGCCCACAAGGTGGCATTACGTTAGTGACCTGCCCACCGGATGCTGAAACAGTGGAGGGCGCACCGTCAGCCAGGGCAGGCCGCTGGCAAAGGTGGACAGCGCGGGGCGCGGTGCCATGAGCTCCGCCGGCAGGAGGTGCTGCGCCGCCAGGCTGCCGTACGCTGACGCCGCAAACGGCGCGAAAATTGCCTGCGCATGAACGTTCAGTCCTGATCCGCAAATAGACGCTCCTCGACATGAGGTTTTCCCACGAGAGTGTCCGCCTCATAGATGAGGCGGGCATGAAACTCAGGCACTCAACCCAGCAGTTTGGCGAGACACAATGCTCAACATGCATGCAACCAAAGAGCATGCTGACCCACGACAAAAAGGTCAGCGCACCCAGGTGAGCGCCGCTGAGCGCACGGCAGAGACGACGGGCGCGGCTACCGACCAGGCGTCATAGTCCGAATCCCCCAGCTCGTAGTCCCGCTTCACAAACGCGACCTGCGCGGCAAGCAGAGCTGTGATGGGCGCTGTATTATTTGCGGTTTCTGAAGTCTCAGGCGGATGCGCTCTCGGGTACAGGTTTTGATTACGACTCAGAAGATGGAAGCACATGTGGAAACGAAGGTGCGCCGCTGTCCAGATGGTCAGCAGCAGCGCGCAGACGATGCCCTGGTTCTCCATCGGCAGCCGGTCGCTGGACTGCACGTGAAACATTGCACAAATTTTCCAGGCACCGGCAAACACGGTGACACCCAATGGAGTAAGGGCATGAGGCTCAAGGTTTCAAGGTCCAAGGTCTGAAGTGAGCGAGGTCCACGATGCCGAAGCAAGCATGGTCCAAAGTGACAAGATTCCTTGGCCGGCTGACCGCAGAAGGTCGCTGAGAGCAGGAGCGCACCATCTGGGTGCACAGCAGCACGATAGCGTCGCCCACCCACAGCGTGGTGTCCCTGTAGTACTGGTGGCGATTTGCACTGGCAACCGCCGCTTGCCGCAGCTGCTGCTGGCGCTGGGTCCGAGCGGCGCTGGTGAGCGTTCTGCCAGCCCCGTGGCGCATGCTGCCTGGAGGCATCAAAGCCTGCGGCAGCAATGGGCCGACCTGTCATGGAAGTGTGAGCTGATACGCGGGCAGGCAGCAGTGGTGTGATAAAGCATGCGCTAAAGCAGCGTATGCCGAACCCACCTGCTGCCTCCTCAGCGCCTGGCAAGGTTTTGACCTGTGCTGAGCTGCAGATTGCAGTTCTTTGCACATGCATCTCGAGGCCCCGCGAGCTGTGACCCGGCAAAAATTCGACGGATAGGATTGACCCGAAACAGCTGGCAAGCCGCTCAGCACAGCGGCAGACGCCATGTCCACTCGTAAGACAACACTGCTGCCTGTCTGGCTGACTCTAAGTTGCTCACTGCTGCTGAGCACTGCTGGCCTGCACCTGTGCCCCAGCTCACGTGATCAGGTCTGAAGTGCAATTGAAGCGCTAGCTCGGGGCACCGCGCTTGCAGCGCGTGGTCCAGCGCTAAGACTGCACTTGCCTGCTGATGATAAGTTGCGCCGTGATGCAAACGCTGTCTTAGCACCTGGTTTTTCGCATGATCCGGAAGCTGGATGCGGCGGAAGCACCAGAAGGCTTCATGCACGTCGACAGCGCGCAGGCTGGCAGCATTTGCATGTCAACAGGCAGGAGTACCTTTTCGGATTGCTCTGTTGTAGGTTGCTGAAGTAACCGCAAGTGGCGGCGCCGCGATTTGACAGGTTATCTGGTTTCAAGTCGGCCAGTTTGTGCATTTCCGACATGCTGTCGGGCGTGCTTGGCGGCCAAGCATCGTGCTCAGGCCGCGCAGACGTTCAAGATGCACACAACACTCTCAACGTCCGCCCACACAGTGGCAATGCCGCCATGCACAGCTCAGCTCGACGAACGCGGCGCTGGCAAGGAAGCACCTGCATGGCACAGTTGCGCCATGCAGAGCTGCGCCATGCAGGCAGAGGAATCAAACTGCAGTGGTCGGCGCGGCCAGCCCCGCATCGCCTTGCTGGGTGCGTCGTCGCTGCCGCTGCCGACGGCAAGGACGCCGACTTGGATGACCTGATGAACGGACAAATCAGTGATGAAAGTGAGTCGAGCGTGCGAGTGCAGCAGTGCACAAGGAAAAGCAAGAGACGTCGCAGGACTGCAATCATGACTTGCACATCCCATGCAAACTGTCATAATCAGCATGTAGACTGGGCACGCACCACGATTGACATGTCCTAACAGCGCTGCCCGCTGCCCGCTGCGCGCAGTGATGGAGCGCATCAACGAGGCCACAAAAATGATCGGCTCCATGATCATGGAGGTGTCCAAGGACGTGTTCGTGGCGGACCCCAGCGGCCAGGAGCTGTCACGTGAGTTCTGTGGCTGTGAGTGTGATGTTGCTGACCGCCGCCATGGATGTGTCGCTTCAGCACGACTGCGATGCTGCTTATGTCAGCCATCTGCTGAGTGATTGGGCAGTGATTGGGCCACGGGCATGAGAGAGATCTGATCTGATCGTTTGGCCATTGCCGGGAGTTGATGCGAGTCCCCTGCTGGTCAGCTCGTCAGAAATATGACATCGCCGCCTGGCGTCCCTGCAGCGGAGCAGGAAAAGGCGAAGGAGAGGGAAGCGGTCCGCAAGGCGGTGCAGTCGCGCATTCACACGCTGGATGAGGCGTTCCTGATGACGCTGGGCGGCTTTGTGCGGGCCGCCGCGCAGGAGGGTGACGCGGCGATGCATGGTGCGGCAGCTGGCTTTTGATGTGACATCAACTGTGCTCCTGCACACGCGTGCCAGGCGTGATGCACAGGGTGCTTGAAACATAGGCGCGGAACCCGGCTGCCGTCTTGACACTCGCTGACTAGAGTATCCAAGGATCAAGGCCTAGCGGCAGCGGGCCAATGTGCCGTGCGTCGCATGCAGGTCGGCTGGACCTGATGCACAGGGAGGTGGTGGCGGAGGTGCGGGCGCGGCTGCCGCCCGAGGTGCAGCTGCTGGATCAGCTCGTCGGCATGGAGGACAGGTGCGTCGCGTGTTTACATGTGACACTTTCCATCTGCTGTCTGATGAGCGAATTTGAACATTCAATGCCAGACTGCGCCCGCACCATCTCTCAGGCTTAACATGCCTTGCTCAGGCCTTATTGCAATGTCTGTGCGCCAACTGCGCTAGCAACACCTGCATCCACCTGGTGCAGCGAGGAGCGGCAGGCGGTGCTGCGCAGCCGCATCCCGGGCTTCGGGAGCCTGGATGCCGCGGCGGAGCCGGTGGACGCAAACCGACTGGACGTCGCCGCCTCCCAGTTCATCGAGGACATGGAGGACAAGGCCGAGGTGCCCGACCGGTGAGGGGTCATTTTTGCACTTTTGCATTTTTGTCCTAAACCCTAAAATGACCCCTCACATTTTTGCATTTAGGGTTTAGGGTAACTCCATGCGGGCTGCAGCTTGCGACCGATGAGCCTGCTGGTGACGGTGCATTCCGGGACCATGGCCCAGATGTCCAGAACTGTCTGATTGCGACCCCAGGGTGGCCTGATGCCGTAGGTACAAGTTGCGGCAGCACGTGTGAAGGCAAGTTTGGCGCATCCATCAAGCCAGCGCTCTCTGAACCATGCGGCACGTCTGTGCTCCGTCTCAGACACGACGCACTGCTGTCACCGTACTGAGCAGGCGACTTCTGGCGCGGGTGTGCCTGGTGCGGGAAGAGGTGCAGAATGTGGCGCGGGAGGCGGCGTTCAACGCCGGCCGTGAGTTCAGCCCCACCGCCGACCGCGCGGCGGAGATGCGGGGCGGCGTGCCACGCCGCGCTGTCGCCTTCCTGCAGGTCAGCGATGGCAGCCGACGCTCAGGCCGCATTCTCTCTTACGCTCGGACATGCAAGATCAGCATTGAAGCATGTGCCAGAGAAGGAGGCAGCGGCGGCCAGATCACAATGTTGTGCGCAAAGGTGCGTCAGCCTGGATGTGCATCGTTCGACTGGGGCCTGCCTTTCCTCTTGTCAGAGGCCATCCCTGGTGGCAGGTTCTTTGACAGGTTCAACAGGTGATTCCTTGTTCTGCGGCACTGTAGGCGGTAATGAAGGTGCCGCGCAAGGAGGGACGGCTGGCGTACCTGCGCAAGGCGTTCACCTCGGACTGGGAGGGCGCCGCGCCCGTCCGCACCAGCGGCGCCAGGTGGGGGCCCCGATCCCCTGGCTTGAAATAGCCCGCTGCGCAAAAAGTCCTTACAGCGCATATCGTGTGCGGCGTCGAATGTGCTTTTGCCTTCACTGCTGCAGCTGTTCAGCGTCGGAGCCAGAGGTGACTGCAGGGGAATCCCTGCAGTCTCATCCCAGGGCGCTGCTCGCCAGCGCTGACTATTGACCCTGATGCGACCTGGCCGCAGCTCCGGCGACGAGAAGTCGGACGCGGTGCGGCCGGGGCGCTTCCTCACGGCGCTGGGCACGACGCAGGCGGAGATGACGGGGGACGACTCGGAAGTGGCCGTCGGCGTGCTGGAGCGGCTGGAGGATGTGCGGCGGGAGGCGCTGGAGGTGCTCATGGAGATGGCCATTGCGGCCTGATTGCGGCTCTGTCTCCTTCTGGTGACAGAGGGTGAAACGTTCTGTGAGATGGCTGTGAGTCTGTGAAGGGGCGCGTCTCCAGCAAGGTGTCAGTCGGTGTTTGGTGATCATCGTAAAACAGAACGTCGAAGCAAATAGGCAGTGCTCTCTAGGTAGATGACCTATTCGACCATGGCCGAAGCCGATCATCTGTTGCTTCATAATTGTAGTAGACCGACAGGACTCTCACAACCAAGCACTCGTCCGCGCTCTAAAAAGTAGACCTCAAAACAAAACGAACAATGTCACTGTTTGTTCCGCCCGCTTGCATCGAGCGCATCAGATGCCGAGGCGCAAGCGCCTGTTCAACCACTAGTCAGAAACAAAAAATGAATCTGTCGTCAAGCCTGCGCAATGCTGCCGCTTCTGGATGCGGTCAGCTGTGCTCAGCGATCAGCTCTGCTCAGCTGCGCAGCGCCGCGAGTGCCACCGCCGCCTCGCCAGCAGCTGCCTCGAGCTCTGAACCTCCAGACGGCAGCCGGTGCACCGCAGCCCGCAGCTGCCGCACAGCATCTGCAAACGACAGTCAGACTTATTCAATAAACTGTACAAATGCAGGATATGCATCCCAGACCCTAAACCCAGATTGCAACGCGGAGTCAAGGTCCTTGCCGTCGACTCGAATTTCAGAGCCTTCCCCAGCCGGCGGCGTGCAGGCATTGTTGGTCAGCCTGCACAGACGACGCACCTGGAACCGCGGCGCCGGTGCCTCGCGCAGCGGCCGCGGCGGCTGCGATGCAGATCAGCAGGCCGCGGCGCGCCGGCTCGCAAGCGGCGCCCGGCGGGCCGCCCAGCAGCGATGCGGCCACCAGCGACGCGCCCTCGCGGCTGAACAGGATCTCTGCAGCAACAACAACAGCCGGTCAAGGATGAACTGCAGGAACTGCTGCTGTTCCCGTCAGAGGAGCGCTATGCTGCAGCTGTGGATATCAAACGACGTGACCTTTGCAGAGAGCATTGCGTTTTGTGTGTTCAGGGCGGAGTGAAGCACACCGGCAGCGTCGTGTGGCGACAGCCGCGCGACGCCGGCAGCGGCCTGGGCGGCCAGCGCGGCAGGCCCGGGCTCCTCCGCGCTGCTGAGCTCTATGAACACCGGCAGCGCTGGCAGCAGGCCCCGCGCCACCTCTGCAGCGCCTGCAGACAGGACAAGGGTTGCTATGCGAGGCTGGCACACCAGACGACTGAAGACCACAATGATCGCGGTGGCTGACAGGGATAATGCTTGAACCTCAGGAGTTGCAGCTTTCGACTGCCTGTCAGCTCATTACAACACATGGCCAAAACTTTACAACAGACTGCGCTTCGAGACGCGCACCTTCCGCGGCCGCGGCGCCAAAGGGGCTGGGGCGGCCGTTGGCGGAGGGCAGGTAGGCGGCCAGCAGCGCGGTGCACAGCTCCAGCACCGGCTCCTTGAACAGCGCCACCTGGTTGTTGTACGTGTACATCAACACCTCCGCCACCTGCAGGATACTTTGCGCATGGTTGTCATGTCCTGTTACCTTGCAGGAATGATGTGCTGCGTTGACAGCTTGGGGCTTATAAGAGGAAAGCAGCAGCAGTCCTGGGCCCGCACCATGTCCATGGCGCCGGTGTCGAGGAGCTGCGACGGTGGCAGCGCGCCGCCGGTCACCATGAGGCGCACCACGCGCAGGTTGTGCACGTTGTTGTTGGGGTGCTGCAGCGCCATGAACTCCACAAAGCACGGCACCAGGCCCGTCCTGCAGGCAGCGCAGCTGCTGAGTCCAAGGTCACGCATCTTGTTGGGCGGCACAAAGTGTGACAGCGCCCATCTTCTCTGGGCCGCATTCCTTTGCTTCCAGGGTGAGGTGGGCTATCGCAGCGCTGCCGGAAGCGTTTGATCACAGCCTGCATCTCTTGAGCAACATGGGTGACCGACGCAGCACACGGTTTGCGAATGACAGTCGAGACATTGTTGCACCTGGCGACGGACATGGCCCAGGCGGGGCGCGCGTCCAGCAGCGCCGCCAGCAGCTTGAGCGTGAACAGCGGCATCGGCGGGTCGTCGGCCAGCATCGGCCCCACCGCCGACAGCAGCCGCGCTGTCACCACCGCCTCCAGCTCAGCCGCCCAGTTGTGCCCGCCGCCTGGGCAGCATTTCACGTGGTTGTCAGTCCCTGGCCTCAGGCTGCAGCACTTCAGCAGCGCCTCCCGCCGTTCGACAGCGGGCCCTGCCGGGCTTGCCAATTGTGTCGCTTCGAGACCTCAAGTGAGACCTCGAGTGTTCAGGAAGGACAAGGACTTCCAGCATTGCATCGGGAGGGGAAGTACTCATGAGGCAGCACCTTCAGGGTCGACGGGCTCAGCAAGGAACGGCAGCGAGATGTCCAGCAACATCTTGAGCGCCGTGAAGCGGGTGTCGGCGTCCGCTGCACCCGCCGCCGCGCCCGCCAGAGCCGGCGCCAGGGCCGCAGTGATGGACGGGCCCAGCGGCAGCAGCATGTCCGCGCCGCGGCCCGCAAGCGCTTCCACTGCTGCCAGCACCTCTACCTGTGTCACGACAAGCAAAAGCTGCTGCCAGTGCACGATCACAGCACAAATGCTGTGACCGACTCCGCGTGTTCAGCAGCATATGCTGGAAGTGCAATTCACGCAGCATGCACTTGCGGCAGCTGCAGTGTACAACAGCAAGAACAGCGACATGGTTGGTTGATGTACTTGAAGTTTGATGTGCGTAATGCAGTATCAGGGTGTGCAACAGCAACGCATAGCACGTCTAGCATTCGTCCTTCGCACGTGCAGCCCAGCTCCTAACAACCACTGAAAGCAAGACTGCTCCCAAATGGAGCATCACACAGCGAGGCCTCACCTTGAGTTGTGCGGCCACTGCATCTTCGGGTGACGCTCCCGCTGTGCCCTCCAGCGCCTGAGCCAGCACATCCACCAGCCCCTGCGACGCCACCGCGGTGGCCAGCACCTCGCAGCCCAGCAGCGACGGCACTGCGGCGGCAAAGTTGGCGGCGGGGCCGCCGGGGGCCCAGGCAGAGGCCCGCAGCCTCGCGCCGCCGCGGACCACGGCCAGCACCTGTGCAGACACAGCAAAGTCGGCAGCGTTAGGGTGTTGCAATGGTGCCGAGAAGGGAGGACACGATCCTCGTTGGGCCACATGCTAGCGCGGACGAGCAGTCTGTGCGTGCAACACAGGGACTCAAGTCAAGCTCAATCAATCCGCAACCAACACATGCGCTGTACCTGGTCAATGATGCCCGGCACGATGGCGGCGACCTCAGCATGCAGCGCTTTCAGCGCTGACCTCGCGTAATCATCTGCCTGCCCCGCCAGCTTCTCGGCCGCTGCCGGCAGTCCGCCTGCAGGGATGCATGCATGGTGGTCACCTTGTATTGAAACCACATCTAGCACTGCACATGTGGTCCGTGAGCACCATACATGACCCAGCGCACCATCTGCTCTCCAGCACCACGAACCGTGCTTTCATTCAGGCACTGCCTCAGATCCCGCACAAGGGCCATAAGACCAACAAAGGCATCGCCACTCTGGCAACCTGCAGCATGTGTGCGTACTCACATGCAGTGCCCAGTCACAGCATCCGTTGACACCTCATGCCGGCAAACCAGACGCTTGCATGAAGCAGCTGCGGCTGATGCTGCCGGGAGCGCACCATTGCAGGCGGCGGCCAGCGCATGCGGCGAGCCGCGGACGAGCAGCGCCACCAGCAGGCAGCCCTTGGCGCGCAGCGCCGCCTCCGGGCTGTCCAGCAGGGCCAGTGCCGCGCCCAGCGCGCTCCGCTCGTCATGCGGACCGGCCTGCACAAAGTGGTATCAACGCCGTCAGGCGCACACTGACAGGGCGTGACTTCAGCGCATATACTCCCCCAGCTATCCGTGTCAGCAGCGGCCGCCCCGTGCCATGCTGTCGAGGAGTGGACGCCTTAAGTTGCGAATCTCCAGATAGGTGCGGATGCAGTGTCCACTGCTCAGCAAGAGGCATTATCGGTACTCTACCGTGCACGCAGCAAGAGAGCGCGTGCCTGCAGGGATGCGCGGATGCGGTGCCCAACGTCTGGGATCGCCAGAGTCTGCGCCAGCATGTTGACCGCGCCCGTCTGCACCATGACGGACGGATCGGCGAGGCCTGTACAGAGGCAGAGTTGGGTGTTAGCCGTCCTTTACATGTGCATGCTGGGGCTCGTGACTGAAACTTACTGGCCTTTTAACATGCGGTCGAGCGGCAGTGCCAAAGCAATTGCCAAGGTGGATCTAGGTAGGCTCTCACCAGAGACGAAAATGCGGGTGCCAAACTTGCCGACCAGCGCCGCCAGCTGCTGCGGCGAGTGTCGCAGCAGCCTTGCGAGGCCGCTCGCCGCCGTACCCCGGATGCCCTCGTTCCTGGTGCACGTTGCGTCATAATTCAATCGTCTTCCCATTCATGCAAGCTTACGCCCTGCTGGACGAGACAAACATCGTCATGCTCACAGAATCGGCACATCCTGTGCCAGCGGCCCATCACCTTGAGCACAACGTCTTGCACAACTGGAGCGCACAAGGAAGACAGGGTCAGCGCTCGGCAAAGACACATCCGAGCACTCGGAGGAGTCCGACTGCGCACTTGGCGACGCTCCAGAGGCTGATGAGGTTGGACACGAAGGCGGGCTCAGCAAAGCGCCTGGCCCAGTCGCTGCCCATCGTCACCACGTTCTCGAGCGTGTGCGCCGCATAGTGCTGCAGTCGCAGGTGGTGATTGAGTGTGCTGCACCAAGCTGACTCGGACTCCATGACAAAGGCCTGCACTCTGACATATCTAATCTGACGATCGGTGGCCAGCACAGCAACGCTCGCACAGCTGCCTGAGGCTACAGGGAAAGATTCAACGAGAGCAGCACCTGGGCGATCTCGTCTGCGCCGGGTCGCAGCAGGTGGCACAGCACGTTCACGGCCGCCGGCGGCACCTGCCACCCGCCGGCGCGGCCTGCCGCGCCGCCCGGCGCCTGGACCTCCGGGACGGTGGAGGCGATGTAGAACAGCAGTTCCCCCAGCGCGGCGGTCGCGCGCCGCTGCACCTTCTCCGACTTGTCGCTTGCCGCCAGCGTCAGCACTTCTACGATGCCTGCGGCCGTCAAGGCAGGCTTTCAGAGTGTATACAACCTGCTACCGTCGATTGGCAGCGCCCAGCAGCCTGCTGGTGCGCAACACCAGCGATGCGCGCGTGAGTTCAGGGCATCAGCCGCTGTATACATGAACAGCGCTGTGCTCAGCCGCATGTCCGCTTCGAGGTGTCGAATTCACCTGTGCCGGCAAGGCTCTTGTCGATCGATGTGGCGTGGCGCAGCAGCATGCCCAGCACGCCCGCTAGGCGCGCCTTCAGGCCATCCTTTTCCCGCCCGCTCCTGCTGGCTGACGCGCCCCGCAGCATGCGCACCTGTTGGGCAGGGTTCAAAACGGTCACTGTCTTCGCAGCTATGCTCGGACACATCATCATGCTGGCACAGGGCGGGATCCGTTCGTGAGTGCATGCGAATCCGGGCAAGGGCAGATGCGCTGGCACTGAATGCGTCAGTCAATTTGCGCTGGCATCGTGTCAGTGGCTGCGCGCACCAGCAGGCCGGCAATATCGGAATTGATGAGCAGGTTGGCGGGGTTGGTGTGGCAACTCAAGTAAACCTCGATGTACGCCAGCACGTTGGTCTGCAAGGCGTCACAGCCATTTCAGAGAGGAGAAGGTCGCCTTCACGAGTGTGTGTTGACTTGCAGCATGTTTCGTTGGCAAGTGCCGCAGCAACTTTTGCCTTCCCGCAGCTCGGCAGAGCAACAGTCAGCACGCTCCTGCACGTCGTGCCGCAGCTGCGGTCCAGCGGCGGCTGGCCTGGAGATGCGGGGACGCTGGCCTATCGGGTCAAATCTAAAAACTCAGAGAAAACGGGATCCAATGAGCACCTTGTCCTTGATGGGCGCCTCGGTGGCGAGCGCGTGGAAAATGGCTGTCAGGAAAGCGTCTCTGTCCTGTGGCTCGGCGCTCATCAACTGCCCCGCATCCTGTGGCAGGGATGAGGACACACTGAAATACTATGTGAGTGCAGCCTCTCATGGATGAACAGTCGCAACAGCTCCAGTGAAGCTATTCAGCTCAACAGGATGGAGCGTTAGAAGGCAGCAAGAGTGCAAGGGGAAGTGGCGCACCCAGGCGGGCACAGGCAGCAGCATCTTGTCGCATTTGGCCTGCGGGATGCGCTCGATGCGCGGGTTTGCGACTATTGGCGATATGCGCCCATCGCTCGCGTGCCATATCAGCGCCTCAGCTGGCGGCGGGCCGCCACGACCTGCCAGAATACAGCAGCTCTGGTTGTTCCAAGTGCATCCATGACAGGTGACCGCATCGATACTATGCAGTGCATTGCTGACGAAGCATGGCATGGCAGCGAGTTGTCATGGGCTCGCATGAATACAGCGTCCAGCCCAGGCAGTCGGGTGCCAATGCATACCTACTGCAGGAGGCACTGCTGCATCTGAAGGGACGCCGCCCCATGCCGCTGCAAGCGCTGAGGGCGAGCGCGGCGGTGCTGGAGCGCCGCCGCCTGGCATGGGATGCTGCCGTGGTGCGGCGCCAGCACCGCAGCCGACAGGTGCCATCGGGACCGCCTGCTGCTGTTGCTGCTGCTGCTGCTGCGGCGCGACCTCCTGCTGCTGCGGCGCCGCCTGCTGCGGCGACCAGTTGGCAAAGGACACGCGGGCGGAGCCGTCCGCCAGCGCCGCGAGCTCCGATTTCTCCTCCTTGCCGGAGGCACCCTCAACCGCGGAGTTGTCGACGGCAGCGGACGGCGCCGGCTCGTCGCCGCTCTCTGACCCGCCTGCGAATAGCAGAGGGCATACAGTCAGACCATCAGGGAGCCAGAGAAGGCAACAGCTTCCACCGCATGCCAGCAGATTCATTTGCGCATTTGTTCCTCAAGCTGCCTTCGAACTCGTGATGCCACACGTCTTTTTGTCCACCAGCCCCTTCGATCTCCTCACCGGCATCGGACGCGCGCTCGTCAAAGTCGACCTCCGCGTCCGGCGTGTGCAGCTTGACGTCGGCGGCGCCGGCGCCCGCGGAGGCCGCGCCGTACTCAGTGGCGGCGCCTGCAGCCTCCGCTTCCAGGTTGCGCCGCACGATGCGCGACACCCGCAGCGAGCTCTTGCCGCCCGGCTCGTCCTGCCACCGTGCCTGCATGAGACGGTTTCAACCTCAGCGGTCGGTTTGTGGTTTTCATACACATTCTGTCAACAAGCACCCAGCTTCATGCAGTAGGGTGCTGCGCGTGCTTCGCAGACGCGGCAGGCTCTGCCTGCAGCATTTGCCGATGAGGAGGACAGCGCTCGTGTGTGCAGTCGGTACAGGCAGCCGCGTCCTGCCGCCTAGAATGGTAAAGACTGCCTCGGAGGCTGCATTGCGGGCGGCAGATTGACAGCCCCCAGCACCCACCTTGTCTGGGCCGGAGCGCAGCTCTCTGCTCTGTATGTAAGCCTGCAGCGCCGTCTCGGACGGCAGCGCCAGCTCCGGCAGCGGGCGCTTCCAGAAGGGGTGCGCCCGCATCCCCGCCCAGTCCAGCCGTGTCGCGGGGTTCTTGTCCAGCAGCCGGAACACCAGGTCCGAGAACTCCGGGCTGGCACCTGCAGCATGTCGCCAGCTGTACTGTGCACCAGTTGTGCGTATGTCAAATGAGCCATTGCGCCTCAAAGTCAGCAGGGTCGAGAACACAGCAGAGCATGGGACTGACAGCAGCAGGGCAAGCCCGGACATTGGGCACGGCCCGCACCAGACAGGGGCTGCGGCGGCGCAAACTTGATGTTGTCGATGAGCTCCTCCAGCATCGGCGCCTGGAAGGGCAGTCGCCCCGCGGCACACTGGTACAGCACGCAGCCCAGCGCCCACAGGTCGCTTGCGGTCGAGTGCACGCCCCCGTCATGCAGCTCGGGCGCCATGTAGAACGGCGTGCCGCTACTGGGCTGCATGTGCAGGACACATAGATGTCAAAACCTGTGCATGCAGCTGCCCCTGTAGATGTCTGTAGAGCAGCAGTTGCCGCTTGCAGCTAACGTGGCACATTGCGTTCTGAGCACTGAACGCACACCGAGCTTTCATGTCCGGCCTGGCCTCATGACCGATTCGGACAGGTACTGCCTATGAAACTCATTGCTGGTGCAGCTTGCAGCAGCAGCTAGCAGCACACACCTGCGGCGCATGCTCATCGCCGTTGATGACGGCCAGACGGCGCGATAGCCCAAAGCCGCCCAGCTTGATGCGGCCGTTCTCGTCCAGCAGCACGTTTGAGGGCTTCAGGTCAGCGTATATGACGGACTGCGCGGCAGCAGGGTGGCAGGTCGCATCTTAACAGGACGACTCATTGTGTGTGCTCTTTGCGGCACCGCTGCACTCTCGCGTGAACCAAGTGCTTCGCCGCTCCTCCTGGCTGCTCCACCTGTGCCAGGGCTGTGCTTTGGGGTATTGCACCGCTCAGAAGCCAGGACTGCTCACCTTGTGGTGGCAGTACTGCAGGGAAGAGGCAATGCCGCGCGCAAAGTCGTGAATGGACGGCTCCGGCAGGCGGTGGTCCTTTTCCAGCAGCTTTTGCAAGTCGCCGCCCACGCAGTACTCCAGCACCATCCACAGGTGCTTGCTGGTCTCGTACCTGCGCAGTGCAGGATGTTTGCTTGCTGGGTTTGTACGCACGGACGTGCCGTGCCACGGCTCTTTGTTAGGAACAATCATACGCATTGGCCAGAGCAGCTGCCTGTGCAATATTAATCGAGACGCGCAAGGCGCTACTGTCCGCAGCCAGACCGTCACTGTCGGCTCAGACGCCGCGCACCATCTCATAAATTGCAGCACGTGCGGATGCTGCACTTCATTCATCGTCGTGATCTGCGAGCGCAGAGGAGCGTCAGTGGCTTCGACACTGCAATGTTGATAGGGACCATGCTGGACGGCACCCCAAGCATCTGTGCAGCGTGAGCACGTTGCTCCTCACCTCCTGCAGCACCCGATCCTTCTGCGATTTTTCCACCCGCTTGATGGCGCAGAATGCGATGGTCTTGCGCCTGCGCGCCTTGTAGACCGTGGAGTGCTTGCCGCTGCCGAGCGTCTCGGCGATACTGCAGCGCACAAGCGGTAGTGTCATTCCTGCACATCCTCATTCCTCATTACTAGGACGTGGGGGCGTGTGCGGCACGGAGGCACACGGCCAGAAATGCCGTGCAAACTCACTGGAACTGGTCCATGGAGGGCCTGAATCCTCCAGCGGGCTGTCGCGGTTATCGGAGCGTCAAGACGCTATGAGCTACGTGCTGGCGCCAGTGCTGATGGCTGGTGTGGCCATCGGAAACCAGCCTGCAAGCAAGCTGACAGGTGCGGCCTGTAATGAAACTGAGCGAGATATGCTGCAGCAGATCACTGTGACGCCGGCCTCAAGCGGCAAAACCAATGCAGCAGCGGCTCGGAAGCAGGCGAGCCCGTGTCGGAATGCCAACAGGACCTAAGGCGCAGTGCAGCGCACGATGTACACCACAGCACAGTCGACGGCTGACAGTTTCTTAGACACTGCGAGACACGCTGCCAGCCTGTTGCTGTACGAAGCTCAAGATGGAGCGCTTGGCTGTTGGGCGGAACTTTCATATTGTGGCGGGCCACGTTTTGCCGTATTCCACACCCTGGCATTCCACACCCTGGCGTTTTTTCTCGCCCGGATCGTCGAAGTCAGTTTCACATCTGCAGAGAGTTCTTCTGTTGAAGAAGAGGCATCCTCCATACGGGACAGTGTCCCAGCTGCCACCGTTGCTTGCATTCTTGCAGCAGCCAAACTCGATCGAGTCGCAGCAGCCACCATGGCGCAGCCCAAGCTCAAGCTGTACACCTACCCCGGCAACAAGAACGCCTACAAGGCGCTGATCGCGGCCGAGTATGTGGGCGCGAAGATCGACGTGCCCTCGGACTTCCAGATGGGCACGGACAACAAGAAGCCGGAGTTCCTGAAGCTGAATCCCAACGGCAAGGTGGGCCTGTGAAGTTCTGGTTCAGTGGTCCTAACGCATGCAGTATGTCAGCGTGCGGCCGCGCAACGCTGGCAGGCTGCCTCGGACGCGGCATCGGCGGCTGCGATTGCTATGCATCCGCCAGGAAGCCGCATGCCGCGCCACTTGCATCGTGTCTCAGGGAGGCTGTCAGTAGCAGATGTCTGCGAGGCTGTTTCGGCTGAACCATCCGTGCATGTCTGCATGAGCCTGACATGCATTGGCACAACGTCACCACCACAAGCAAATTCGTCTGCAATTGCTCTGCATGTCTCACAAGGCATCCGATCTCGAACTTGCATGCAAACATACAGGTGCCGACGCTGGAGACGCCGGAGGGCGGCGTGTTCGAGTCCAATGCCATCGCGCGCTACGTAGCGCGCCTGGCGGATAAGGGCCTGTTCGGCACGACGTTGCTGGACACGGTACGGTCTGCATGCGATGCCCGCTGTGAGCTTCGACGAGCTTCGTCGCAATCAGTGGCGCCGCAGAACCTGCAGACCAGCGGCGGCGAACATTGACGGCCGCCAAGAGTTGGCGCAAGCCGTTCACCTTTCCAAAGTAGCCATGGCAGCGGTGTGTCAAACAAAGCACAGCTTGGTGCTCATGCATATTCTTTCATATACGCAGGCGTTTGTGGAGTCGTGGATCGACTTCAGCACCAACGAGATTGACGGCCCGCTGCTGTCGTGGATCCTGCCGCACTTCGGCATGCTCCCCTACGACAAGAAGGTGAGGAGTTGTTCGGAGCTGGCTTGCAAGCGCCAGCAGCATTGGCCCCATCGGCAGCCTGCAGGTCGCTGATGTCTGCCAGCGCGGGTGGCAGGCAGCATGCTCAACGCAGAGGAGAGTGCAGAACCTGCCTGCCAGCAGTGCTTGCGTAGCATTCAGCGCACAGCAATCGACAGGAAGCGCCGTGGGCATCATCAGCAAGTCGGAGCATGCTTTGATCCAATGGTTCAATGCTTGCCGTGTGCAGAAGGAGACGGCGGCGCAGGACGCGCTGAAGAAGGCGCTGTCGACGCTGGACGCGTACCTGCAGAGCCATACCTTCCTGGTGGGCGACACCGTCACGCTGGCCGACGTCATCACCTTCGCCAACCTGTGGCTGGGCTACACCAAGGTGGACGTCTGCTCAATGTGGTGCAGCTCAATTTTTCTACCATGCATGCATTCAGGGGGGAAGCTGAGCAGGACATGCCTATGTGCTCATCAGACAAATCCCGAGCAGCAGGCTACTGGATATGCGAAGCTGTGGCGCCCATGAACAGTGCATCTGGTCGACCACCTCATACTTACCATGCTGCAGGTCTTCGACCCGGAATTCCGCAAGCCCTTCCCCAGCGTGGAGCGCTACTTCTCCACCCTGGCGCGCCAGCCGCAGTTTGCCGCGGTTGTCGGCAGCGACTGGAAGCTGCCTGCCGAGGCGCTGAAGTACACACGTGCGTGCAGCTTTTGTATCGTTGCTGAGACAGTCGTGCTTCGGTCTGCTGCAGTTTCCAATGCTCTGGACTCGTCGAGCATGCATACCAGAATGCGCATGCAGCAATGACGTCGACTGTAGTTTGCCTTTTTCCTGCAAGCTTCAATACATAGACGAACTGTGGTGCGTTCGCGCAGCGCCGAAGAAGGACGCCGCGCCAAAGAAGGAGTCTGTCAAGCCCAAGGTGCAGCAGTGCCTTCTGATCCATGTTGACACAACCTCTGCAAGCATGCTTCGCCTTTCTGGCTGGCGTTCTAGGCATTGCTTTGCTGATGTCACTCCACTGTGTCACTGCAGGAGGCGGACAAGCCCGCGGCTGCGGCTGCGGCGCCCGCCGCCGAGGCCGAGGCGCCGAAGGAGAAGCCCAAGAACCCGATGGACGCGCTGCCGCCCTCCAAGATGGTGCGCATCTTAGGCACGGTATCAAACATTGCCTGCTTACCCGTGCGAGCCTGAAGATGGATTTCCTTTCCAGACCCCGACTGCTGCCAGGTGCTTGGGCGCAGGCGCTGGACTCGTGGAAGCGGCTGTACTCCAACACGCCGGCGGCCAAGTTCAACGAGATCTGCATTAACGGCCTGTGGAATGGCGCCGACGTGCCCAACAGCCCCACCAATGAGCACTTTGTGGGCTTCGACCCCGAGGTACTTGTTTGCGCGCTGCACCACTGCGCAGTGTCGAGACTGTTTCAATAGGGCCGTCAAGAATCACGTCAGCGCTGCTGCGCCGCACTGCCCCTCTCTGTACCCAAGCTGCAATGTGTCCTTCTCCAGCAATCTACCCAAGCTGACGATCACGAATCACATGTAGGGCTTCAGCCTGTGGTTCTGTGACTACAAGTACACCGACGAGAACACGGTATGCTGCTGCTGTTGTCCAACTGGCGTGCAATTGCTGTCTCCTTTCAGCATCTCCAGGACTGCGCAATTCTGGAAAGAGAACAGGCCTCACTGGTATTGCTGATGCGCTGCTGCAGGTCAACTTTGTGGTCATGAACAAGGTCGGTGGCATGCTCCAGCGCGTTGACTACGTGCGCAAGGTGTGTATCCCTGCAATCTACCGTGCACTGTGCGCCTACCGGTGGCTGCTGTCTTCCTGCGGCAATGCTGCTCGTGATCTATTCTGCCTCGTACCCGCTCACGGTATCCGTCTTCCTCCGCAGTACGCCTTTGCGGTCATGTGCATCCTGAAGAACGAGAAGGGCGAGTTCCCCATCCGGTAAGTCCCGCTGCTGCTTCTGGCTGCTTTTGCCGTAGCTTTGCCGTACTGTTGCATGTTTGCGTCGAATCAGCTCGAGGCATTTTAGGCTGCTGGCACATAGCATGTTTGTGCAGCAGGACCACCCACCTCCATGCAATGATCTGTGCCGGTGTGCAGGGGTGTCTGGATGTTCCGAGGCCAGGACATCCCGCAGATCATGCAGGTACGCTACCCTACTTAGTGTGTGGACGCCACTCTCTCGCCTGGCCATGTCTGTCTCGGATCCTGCTCCAGTTGCCACCAGCTGTGTGGAAACAGTGAAGCAGTGTGCTCGCCGGCTGTCGTTGTCCTTGTTGGGGAACGAAACTCAACATCTCTGGATGCTCGCTTCAGGATGAGTGCTACGACCTCGAGCTGTACAACTGGACCAAGGTGGACCTGTCCGACGCCGCCCAGAAGAAGCGGGTGGAGGAGATGATCGCCGAGGAGGCCAAGATCGACGGGCTGGAGAACATTGAGTGCAAGGTGTTCAAGTAGACACCTGGTTCAAGATGTGAAATTTGCCGCTCACATCGAGTTGGCATGAGTCACTGACACTGTAACTTGCTTCTCAGTCAGTCGACAATACCTTACAGGATGACGCTGTGTGCCACGGCAGTTGACAACTGCAGCACCCTCGACCACCTGCTCTCATGCCTACAAAAAAGCTCACAGTATCCTCCGGAGATGTGGCCATCACGTGGACCTAGGTAAGAGAGCGCTCCTCTGCTGCCTTTCGCGCTGCTGCCCTGCCTTAGCTTCTGCTACCCATCTCCCGCCCAAAGGCCCCAGCTCCTCCCTTCGTGGCCGGAACCGCGGCTGCGCATTTCTCATCTGCTTCGCAGGGCTATTACTCATGGGCAGTCAGCCTCCAGCCGCTGCTTACATGCTTTCACATGCCGGCCGCGCCGCCCGGCAATGCACCAAGCCTTAGCGCACTGCTGCACGGCCTGCCGCTGCCTCCTCGTCCACAGCTGCCTGCATGCAAATTATTACATCCGCGTTTGCTGATCGACTCCAGATGACAGTCTGCAGCAGCCCCCACAAGCATGCAGGTGCGCTGTTATCACTTTGGTTGGCGACGACTGAGAAACATAAGATCATTGGAGCTCAGGCAAAAGATTTTCAGGAACTGGGAGCTCGCCTGCTGCTCGGCAGTGGTCACGCGGCCTCTCTCTGGCTGCGCCGGCTTGCTGCCCTCCACGCCGCTTGGCGAGCGCCACCAGTGGTGTTCCATGGAGGGCAGCCCCCTGAAGACCACAAGGAAGCCCATTCACAATGGGAAACCACAGTTGCTCACGCCCGACTGACCTGGCAAGCGTGGCGTAATATTATTTTTCACATTAATGTGAAAAACCAAGCGAAAAGCTGTCAGCAATTGCTGTCACCGTTTCCACACGTAACAGCATACCCACCTCCGGGGTGGGCTGCAACAGCGGCGACCTCCATCGCAGCCGGCGCGGCTTATATCATGGCCAAAGGCGGGCTAGTCGAGACTTCCAGCGTCTGCACAGTCGGCATGGCCTGACACTGTTCTGGCGTCCACACGCTCATTCATGAGCGTCCAATATTGGAATATGACGCGCAGGACAGAAGGCAACATGCAGCAGACAGGCAAGCATAACCATTTGAGGGATAGCCTTGTGTATGACGGCGGCACTGCGGAGGAGGCTGCATGCACAGGCTGCCCTGATCTCCACAGCATGTTCTAGACAGCTGCACCCTGAGCGACGTCACCTTGCTAGTGGTGCCGGACAGCGTGACGGTGTCGAAGGCTAAAGCGCCATCACGTGTGTGACAATTGTCCAACCTACGTCACATGAGTACTGGTCTGCTTCAGACACCGCCGTGCCGGGAGCTGTGCGCCGCCAGCAATAAGCGGGCCTTCAGCTGCGGTGCGCTGAGCTCAGCGGCGGGGGGGGGGGGGGGGGGCCCGGGCCCCCCCCCCGGCCCGCGCCGCTGCAGTATGATGAAGTCCTGCTGTCCTGCTGAAATGGGAAAGAAATGCCAGTTTGGGGCAGTGAATCACTAGAGGCCATGCTGCATTGCTGCGCTGCGCCGCGCTCGTCTGTCCTGCCTTGAGGTATGCATGACCGTCATAGACTTTCGGAGTCCGTCAGATGCACAACATGAACACGCCCGATGCTCTATGCCTCTGACCCTTGTGCCTCACGACCCCTCGGAGCTGGCATCCTTCCCCCAGAGCGGTCTTCAAGACAAGGCTTGTACTACTGATACACGTCAGAACGTGCTTCACCCTGACCAGCCCTGCCCGAGTGCATTGTGCCCAGCCTGCACCGTGGTTGCGTTTCCGACGGTGGGTGAGAGGGTAGGGTGAGAAAAATCCGCGGGCGTGTTGCGAAGGCGCAGCCTCCTATGACGGCGCCGACCAGCTTTTCCACAAAAAGCTGCTGTCCAGAGGAATTTGCCAGCATCAGATCCTCAATGCCTGCTGTGCTCATTGTGTTTTGGGCAGTTTTTCTCAGCTCCCCTATCTACTGCCCGCGGCTGGGTGGTAGTTTGCGGCGACCGCCTCGCGATGTCCCTGCGCTGTCCTCATGCGAGGCAGCGCAGCAACAGCGGGCATGGGAGGCCCTCAGCGTGTGCCCTCGGACGTGCCGGACCGAGGGTGCACGTAAGTGCACGTACTGGCGACGGTTGTCCCGCACGCCGCAGCAGCAGGTGCACCTGCGGATCTTCCGGCGGCGGCACTCAGCGCGGCGCATCGGCAGCTATCTACGGTTTCGACTTGGCTGCAGCACACTTCCAGTGGTGATGGGCAGGCGGGACCACACGCTCAGGCACCGGCGGCACTGCCAGCAGTGCGACGCCGCGGTGGTGGGCGACGAGCGGCACATGATTTTTGAGTGCCCAGCAGTGCAGCACATTTGCGACCAAAACCCGGACTTGTTCTGGGACGGTCAATCCAAGCGTGAGTTCATCAACCAGGCAGACCAGGTTGCTGTGGTGGACTTCAGTTGAAATTTAAAAGTTTGACGCCGTCTGCGCCTAGAAGGGCGTCAGGCGTGAATACAGCGACAGGATTCCCAATCCCCTAGTTGCTGACAGACAAGTATGATATGACACTTCGCTAAGAGCCACAGGTTGCTCTCTCTCTCTCTCTCTCTCTCTCGCGAGGCCACAAGCATTGCAGCCCCGCTGAAGTCGAGAACAGAGTCGCATGCCACACTACTGCGTGGCTCTGCGCTTCTGTCCCCTTGAAACTGAAACTCGCCCACAGTCAAAAGGCAGGCCATCCATCTGGGCGGGAGAAACAGGGTTTCCCACAAGCGGCTCAGCATGCTGAGGAGGCCAAAGAGATGCAGAGGGTAGGGGCGTAGCTCTGGGCCGGGCGATCGGCGACGGGGCAGCAGGCTGTCCCGGCGCCGGTGCCGGCGCGGCTGAGGTCTTATGCCGACTTTGGCGTCGGCGGAGCGGCACACTGTGCGAGCTGCAGCGGCGACGTGCGAGGGGACTGCCTGCGTCCCAGTGATAGGTAGTGTTCACGAATTTGGCTGGAGTGATACGAGGCCTTTCGCCATGCATGCTTGGGTCTTCATTGTTGCTTGTGTCGACAGTTTCGTCTAGACAGATTCGCAAGAGGGGATCCCACCCCGTGGCCGGCACCCTTTTAGCCCCTCAGGGCACCCTCTCCCTCGCTCTCCCTGACCCAGTTTGCGTGGGACTGCATTGCACAGTCGGGCTTGGACACCAGGCGTGTTGTGGACACTCAGGTGAAGGGGCAGCCGCACGGAACGCTGCTGCTGCTCGCTACGACGCTGGCCGGTGGGTGCTGACTGTGCTGACTGGAAGGACCATGCCTCCCGTGGCAGCTCGTACCCTGGCCTCGTGCCTCTTTGTGGACAGTGAACAGCTCCTCAGTCGCAACTTTCATGCATGGTACCTTTGCTGCTGTTGCGGCCGCTTTTGTAGCGTCAGCAAGCCACGGGGGGGCTCGACGCACGCCAATTGCCGATGCTCACAGAGGTCCTTCCCTTTGCAGTGATTGGGTGGCTCGGGGATCAGCCCACGGGCTTCGAAACGCCCATCTGACGGTAGTGCTGACGATCAGGCCGGTGCGTGGCTGCGATGTCGAAACTGAGTGTCGACGCTGCAGATGCCTCCCCAGCTTGCATGCCTCCCCTGCTGCTTGCCTCCCTTGCCTCGTTGTGCTGCTCTGACACCAAGGCTGACTGTCTGCCTTGCCTACAATAATGTGCAGCCGAGTCCGGACTCCGACGTGACCATCGGGCCGGTGCATGGCTTTGTTGCGGCTTGCAAGCGTTGGAAGCTGCATGCCTTCCCAGCTTTGCATGCCTTCCCAGCCGCTGGCCTCCTCAGTGCGTGTGGTGCTCCGGACACCAAGGCCGACTGTCCGCTGTGCCTGCAATGACGTGCAGTCCAGCCCGGACTCGGACTCGGACATCGGGTGGCGATGATGAGCACCGTAGCCCTGAGTGTGGAGACGGGCGGGCAAGTCTAGAGCTGCGACCTCCGTGTCGCTAAAACCCGGCAGCACCGTCCGCCAGGCAGCAGGTGCGGGTTTTGCTTTCGAAAATGTAGATTCATGTAGATTCATTCTTGCTCGCAGCGCTGGTGTCACGCGTTTTTGGTTTTTTGCTTCAATATGGTCGGCACCATCGCGCGCAACACTGCAAGGCGTGCCTTTTCAGACGAGCGGGTGCGTACTGTTATGGGGCGCCTCTACAAATACGAGGTCTACTTGTTCCATGATGGCATGTGGTAGTTCTTTGGATCGCTCGACCGCCGCATCCTTGGTGCGCTCCATCCCTTCGTGCCGCGCCCTCATCTGTATCATCTGTATCATGCGCCCACTTACTACGGAGGGTCAACCTTGATTGCAAACTCTGCAGGCGATGAGCTGACGGGCTTCAACTTCGAGATCCGCGTGTCGGGTGCGTTGTGCTTCAGGTTACCAAAAGTCTTGTCTCCTTTTGGCAACTCCGGCAAGCCAATCGTGTAGCACTCTTGCCCAAGCCAGCGAGCCGCCTTGACCACAATGCAGTGCCGGGCGGGCTGGTGACGCGGACCATGCCCCCTTTTTTTGCAAAGGTGTGCGCCAAAGCATGCATGCCCAAACTGCACATGTGCTGGCAAAGAGCTCTAATCAAACTCTGTTGCCAAGATCATGCGAAAGTCATGCGAACGTCTGCTTGTGAAAAGCCGCAGACGCTGACGTGCGCGCTTGTTGCAATCGCAGATGTAGCAATCGTGAAGTACTTAGAGGATTAGCTAGAGACGATTAGGGTTTATCAGAATGCACCCTGCATTGACATGGATTCCTGCATTCATGTTCTGAGTCTCGGTTTTGACGATTGCGCGCGCAGAGCGCTGCACGCTCACACAATTCCACTTGCAAGTTTCCTCACTCACAACTCCACCTCTTATATCGCTTGTAAACCTTCGTACCACACAGCCACGACACTGTTGCAGCGCTAGCACAGCCTCCGCACGGCGCATCGTCTACGAACCTCCCACAGTATGCATCCCATTCATCGGCAACTCCCATAGCTCTTGCCTGTCACGGGCACTTGTTTCATTTGGGTTCGGTGCTATCTTTCGATCGTACGGCCTGCAGATTGGGCCGCGCCACGCTTTGCGCATTCGAATTTACTGATTGAACGATTTTGACCAATCGACTTCGCCGGTACCGTATAGCAGTTGCCCGTGATAGGCAAGGCTAATCAGGTGTGCGCGCGGTGTATGCAGAGAGTGACGGTGAGGGCACTTCGAGTACTCACGGCGAGAGCTCTGTGGTGCTAGGGCAATGATGGAGGCGGCTTTATATCTCTGGATATTACAAGGTGCGCAAGGCGATGGTGCTTTGAGAGGAGAGAGTGCAAATGGATTGTGTGCACAAGGTATCTAAAACACAGAATGCATCACAAAGATTCTCCAAAGATTCTCCAAAGATTCTCCAAAGATTCCTCCAATGATTCTCCAATGATGCTCCAATGATTCCTCGTACGATTCAGGGTCTAACAGATGAGGGTATAACGATAGACTGTTATGCTGATGTTAGTTACTTAGAACGCTGTCCTGATAGCACAACTGCTACATTCTCCTCCGCTTCGCCCGACATGCTCCCGGCGGTGCCATGCCTTTGTCCATTACGAACTTCTTGCCGTAGGCGTTTAGGTTGCGCCATGGTTCCCAGGTGTTGTTCTCCGGCGGGTAGTCTTGCCACTTGACCAGGTACTCCCATGAGGTCGTGTTGTTGGTGTTGCGTGCTGCTCTTCTGTCCAGCACATCTTCGACTCTGTAGAACCCTCGCTGGTCACGTTGCTCCAGTCTTGTCTTCATCGGACGGGTCGTTGGCCTGTCCGAGAAAGCCTCCGTCTCGTGGAATGGCTGTAGGTTGCTCACATGAAACACCGCGTGTATTTTCCAGTCCGCCGGCAGCTGCAGTTTATAAGCGACGTCGTTGATCTTCTGGATGATCTTGAATGGACCAGCAAAGCGGGCACACAGCTTGTAGGCTGGTCCAACGTTGACTGGTGTGTGCTCCGTGGCTAGTCGAACCTTGTCTCCGACTGCGAACTCGACGTCCCTTCTGGCGCGGTCTGCGTTCTTTGCTTGGTGTTCTTGGGCTGCTTCCATATTCTTCTTGGCTGTCTCGATGATGGTCTGTCTTGTATTGAGAAATCTCTCGACCGCGGGTAGCCTGGTGTCCGTCTTGTGCAGCAGTGATGCTGGGGTGACTGGCTCCCGTCCGTGGATCATGCCCAATGTAGAGACCTTAGTAGAGGCTTGCTTGAATGAGTTGATTGCGAATTGTACAGATGCCAGATACTCGTCCCAGTCGTTCTGCAGATCGTTGATGTAGTTACGTAGGATCTGCTCCACCGTGCGGTTGGCGCGCTCCGTCAGGCCGTCTGTCTCTGGGTGGTATCTGGACGACATCTTTAGCGTTGTGCCCATGCACTTGTAGAACTCTTGCCAGAATTTTGCCGTGAATCTTGGGTCTCGATCTGACACGATGGATAGCGGCATGCCGTGGTTCTTGAAGACGTTGTCGTAGAACAGGGTTGCCGCCTCTGCTGCGGAGACGGTGGCGTTGGTTGGAATGAGGATGGTAAGCTTTGAAAGTCTGTGTCTACCACCACGAGCAGTGCGTCGTTCCCGCGAGCCGTCTCCGGCAGTTGTGTTTTGAAGTCCATGCTGACGGACTCGAAGGGGTAGCTGGGGATGTCCAGCGACTTGAGTAGTCCTCCCTTATTTTGATTGCTGGGCTTGTTGCGCTGGCAGGACCCGCAGGTCTTCACGTAGAGCCGAACGTCCTCCACCACCTTGGGCCAGTAGAACAACTGCTGCAGCGCTGCCAGTGGTTTGTCCACTCCCAAGTGTCGTGCATTGGGGTGTCGTGAAGTTCCGTCAGGAGGCGCTGCCGCAGTTCCCTCCCCTCCGGAATGTTAAGCCTGCCGTCATACAGCCACAGGTCGTCCTGCTGCTGCAGTCTGCTGTCTTGTGCCGCTTCCAGGTTGGCGATGTTGTGGTCCTGGCCGTAGCTCGCGACGATGTGCTCCTTGATGTTGGCATCGATTGCAGCAAACGAGATGCCTGCTGCGGTGATGTAATCTGCGCGGCGCGATAAGCCGTCCGCCACGACGTTGTCCTTGCCCTTCATGTATTTGATCTCGTAGCTGAATCGATCCATGTATTCCATCCAGCGGGCAGTTGTGCTAGTAGGACAGCGTTCTAGTAGTTAACATCAGCAGAACAGTCCCTCGTTACACCCTCCTTTGTTAGACCCTGAATCGTACGAGGAATCATTGAGGAATCATTGGAGAATCTTTGGAGAATCTTTGTGATGCATTCTGTGTTTTGGATGATTCGGGACACAATCCATTTGCACTCTCTCCTCTCAAAGCACCATCGCCTTCCGCACCTTGTAATATCCAGAGATATAAAGCCGCCACCGTCAGTCCTTCGGCCGAGCACCACAGAGCTCTCGCCGTGAGTACTCGAAGTGCCCCCTCCGTCACACTCCCTTTGCATACACCGCGCGCACACCTTATTAGCCTTGCCTATCACGGGCAATTGCTATA
>JAABUM010000991.1_pt1 | contig 45062 bp, 46 predicted proteins | sample 5559161 | NCBI WGS metagenome assembly JAABUM01 (sample SAMN10711868, study PRJNA513369) | rock metagenome | isolation source: Antarctica rocks | place: Antarctica: Victoria Land, Siegfried Peak nord
CGCTCTATCTGCCGCTTACCTACGTGGGGGCGCCGGCGCCGGTGTGGGCGCAGGTCGACCGGACCGGGGCGTCCATCGCGGCAGCCGCAGTCCAGCCGCACGCGTTCCCGCGCCGTCCGGAGCACCCAGCGGATCCCGTGCCGGACGACCGCGCCGACCTGCAGCCGGGCGACGCCGTCCTGTTGATCGTCGAGGACGATCCACACTACGCGCGGGTGTTGGCCGACCTCGCCCGCCCGGGAGTATGCGCCGACAGCCATTTCGCTCGACGTGTTCCTGCCGGACATGCTGGGATGGACCGTCCTGAGCCAGCTCAAGCAGGATCCGGCGACCCGTCACATTCCGGTGCAGATCGTGACCCTCGACGAGGACCGGCAGCACGGCCTCGCGAGGGGAGCATTCTCATTCCTCAAAAAGCCGACCGCGACTGAGGAACTCGAGGCGGCGCTCGGCCGGATCAGGGACTACGCCCAGCCGCGGCGCAAGCGCCTGCTCATCGTCGAGGACAACACGGCCGAGCTGCTCGGCGTCAGCGAGCTGCTCAGCCACGACGACATCGATGTCATTGCGGTATCCAATGGCCGGGACGCGCTGGACTCGCTGCGCACGCAGCCGGCCGACTGCGTGGTGCTGGACCTGAAGCTGCCGGACATGTCCGGTTTCGAAGTCCTGGAGCACATCCGCGACGACCCGGCGCTTTGTGACGTGCCGGTCGTCGTCTTCACCGGGCGCGAGCTCTCGCCGGACGAGGATGCCCAGCTGCATACAATGGCGCGCAGCGTGGTCGTGAAGGGCGTGGAGTCGCCGGAACGCCTGCTGGACGAGACGGCGCTCTTCCTTCATCGGGTCGTGGCCGATCTTCCGCCCGTGAAGCAGCGTATGCTCGAGCGCCTGCACCTGTCCGACGATGACCTGGTGGGCCAGACGGTGCTGCTTGTGGACGACGACGCACGCAACATCTTCGCGCTGTCGAGCATGCTGGAACGGCGCGGCATGCGGGTGCTGACCGCGACGACCGGCAGCGAGGCCATCTCGGTGATCCAGTCCCAAACCGACGTCGCGATCGTGTTCATGGACATCATGATGCCGGGCATGGACGGGTATGAGACCATGCAGGTGGTCCGCGCCGACCCAGCGTTCCGGCGCCTGCCGATAATTGCGCTTACCGCCAAGGCCATGAAGGGCGATCGTGAGAAATGCCTGGAAGCGGGCGCGTCGGACTACCTCGCCAAACCTGTCAACACCGAGCAGCTCCTGTCCGCATTGCGGATGTGGCTGCATCGTTAGATGGGCGGTCAATCCATGGTCGTGAGCAGCCGCGTGCCCGGCGATAAGATCAACATCTTATTGGTAGACGATCAGCCGGCGAAGCTCCTCAGCTACGAGGTGATCCTCGGTGAGCTGGGCGAGCATCTCATCAAGGCAGCGTCGGCCCGGGAGGCCCTGGAACACCTGCTGCGGACCGACGTAGCCGTGCTGCTGGTCGACGTCTGCATGCCGGAGCTCGACGGCTTTGAGCTCGCGGCCATGATCCGTGAGCATCCTCGCTTCGAGCGGACGGCCATCATCTTCGTGTCGGCGATACAGATCACCGATTTCGACCGCATTCGCGGATATGCAGCGGGCGCCGTCGACTACGTGCCGGTCCCGGTGGTGCCGGAGGTGCTGCGGGCCAAGGTCAAAGTTTTTGCGGAGCTGTATCGCAAGACGCGGCAGCTGGAGCAGCTCAACGTAGAGCTGGAACGCCGGGTGGCCGAGCGGACCGCGGCGCTCGAGAAGTCTGCATACCAGCTTTACGAACTCAATGAGGACCTGGAACGCCGTATCGACGAGCGCACCTGCGAGCTAACCGCGGCGAACGTCAGGCTTGAGGCCGAGGCGGACGAGCGCGAGCGGGTCGAGGCGGCGCTGCGGCAGTCGCAGAAGATGGAAGCGGTGGGTCAGCTCACCGGCGGCCTCGCACACGACTTCAACAATTTGCTGCAGGGCATCTCCGGCAGCCTGGAGCTGATGCGTCATCGCGCCGCCCAGGGGCGCACGGCAGAGTTCGGACGCTACATCGAGACCGCTATGGGATCGGCCAACCGCGCTGCAGCGCTGACCCACCGGCTGCTTGCCTTTTCGCGGCGCCAGACGCTCGACCCCAAGCCGACCGACATGAACCATCTCGTCAGCGGCATGGAGGACCTGTTCCGCCGGACGGTGGGGCCAAGTATCAAACTGGAGACGAGTCTCGTAGGCGAGCCGTGGCCGATCCTGTGCGACTCGAATCAGCTCGAGAACGCGCTGCTGAACCTGGTCATCAACGCGCGCGACGCCATGCCAAATGGCGGACAGCTGCTGATCGAGACCACAAACACCGTGCTGCGTGACCGGCGCGGGGCACCGAAGGATTGGCCGCCGCAGGACGTGCCGCCCGGCGACTACGTGGCTTTGTCCGTCGCCGACACAGGCGTCGGCATGACCTCAGACGTGATCGCGCGCGCCTTCGACCCCTTCTTCACGACGAAGCCGGCAGGCCAAGGAACCGGCCTCGGCCTTTCCATGATCTACGGCTTCGTCCAGCAGTCGGGGGGGCACGTGCGCCTGCGCAGCGAGGCGGGCCAGGGCACGACTGCGGCGATCTACCTGCCCCGCCATTGCGAAGCGAGCGTCACTTTCGGAGAGAGTGATGCTGCTCCCAGCTCGCCGGCTATGACGGCGAGCAACGTGGTGCTGGTGGTCGATGACGAGCCTGACGTGCGCTTGGTCGTTTGCGATATCTTGTCGGACCTCGGCTACACGGTATTGGAAGCCGAGAGCGGCCGGGCCGGCCTGAATATCGTGGTCTCCAAGGTTCACATCGACCTTTTGCTGACCGATGTCGGCCTGCCCGGGGGCATGAACGGCCGGCAGCTTGCCGACGCGGCCCGGCAGCGGCGTCCCGGCCTGAAAGTGCTGTTCATCACCGGTTATGCCGAGAGCATGATAGTCGCCAACGGCCGCCTAGAGCCGGGCATGGAAGTCATGATCAAGCCCTTCGCTTTGAACACGCTCGCGACCAGAGTTCAGGCCATCATCAATGGCGACCAACAGAAATCAGCACGGTCCGTCGAGGTTCTGCCTGAGAGACCTCGTCGATGAAGCCAGGATAATCAGCGGTGACGCCTTGAAGGTATCGTGGGCAGCCAGCGCTGGACGCTGCCTCAGCAGGCTTGTTACCGGGCGTGAACGCTCAGGGAGCAACAAGCGGCGAGGTCGCGTCGAGAGATCAGTTATTGCGACGGGTCATCTCGGTGTTGGCTGGGGGACCTGGATTCGAACCAAGGCTTTCCGAGTCAGAGTCGGAAGTTCTACCGCTAAACTATCCCCCAACGCCACGACGCGCTGCGACCTGGCAGATAACATGCGCCCCCGGGCGCGGCAACCGTCCGCAGCCGATTGTGCAAGTTCAGCTTGCCCCCGCTATCGAACCGCGCCGACACTGGGGCCATATAGGACCACTGAAAGGGTCCAATTATGCTCCACGCACTACGAGCCGACGCCGATCGGGAGCGCCATGGCCCAGCATTCGCGGCGCTCGACCTCGGCACCAATAACTGCCGGCTGCTGATCGGGGCGCCGAGCGGCAGCGGCTTTCGCGTGCTGGACAGCTTTAGCCGGATCGTGCGGCTGGGCGAGGGCCTGCAGAGCACCGGCCGCCTGAACGCCCTCGCGATGGACCGTGCCATCGACGCGCTCAAGGCCTGCTCGGACCGCCTGGCACGGCGGCCGATCCGGGCCATGCGGGCGATCGCTACCGAGGCGTGCCGCCGCGCCGCCAATGTCGGCGAGTTCCTGGCGCGCGTGCTGACCGAAACCGGCATTCGCTTCGACGTGATCTCGGCGAGGGAGGAAGCGGAGCTGGCACTCGAGAGCTGTGCCCCGCTGCTCATGGGCGCCGGCCGCCGCGCGCTGCTGTTCGATATCGGCGGCGGCTCGACCGAGGTTGCCTGGGTGCGGCTGGACACCGGCGATGCGCAGCCGGAGCTGATTGGCTATGACAGCCTGCCGGTCGGCGTTGTCAGCCTGTCGGAGCGCTATGGCGCAGCGGCGTTCACCGCGGCTGGGTTCGAGGCCATGGTCGACGACGTCGCCGCGCGGCTCGAGCCTTTCGAGCGCGTGCACTGCATCGCCCATGAGAGCCGCATCGGCGGCGTTCGCCTGCTCGGCACCAGCGGCACTGTCACGACGCTGGCCGGGGTGGCGATGGGCCTGCTGCGCTACCGGCGCCCGCTGGTGGATGGCACCGTGCTTACCGACGCCGCGGCGGCCCATGCGCTTTGCGTGCTGCGCGGCCTCGGCCGGGACGACTTGGCGCTGCATCCCTGCGTCGGCCCGGGCCGTGCCGATCTCGTGCTGCCGGGCTGCGCGGTGTTCGAGGCGATCCGCCGCATTTGGCCGGCGGACGAGGTCGTCGTGGCGGACCGGGGTCTGCGAGAGGGCATGCTGCTGCGTATGATGCGGCAATGGCGTGGCGGCACGCACCGGGCAGCAATGCAGAAAGGCTGGCACTCCCGAGCGCTCTCCCGCACTGCGCTTCCGGCATGAGCAGCGGTCCAACCAAGCCGCCGGCGGCACTGCCGTCACGCGGCCTCTCGGTGTCGTTGAAAACGGCGCGGGGCCGCACGACGGCGTCGCAGAAATGGCTGCAGCGTCAACTGAACGACCCGTATGTGCGGGCGGCGAAGGAGCAGGGCTGGCGGTCGCGCGCGGCGTTCAAACTGATCGAGATCGACGACCGTTTTCACCTGATCGGCAAGGGCGCGAAGGTTGTGGACCTCGGCGCGGCGCCTGGCGGCTGGGCGCAAGTGGCGGTGAAGCGGGGTGCGGCCGCAGTGGTGGGCGTCGACCTGCTGCCGATGGACAGCGTGCCCGGCGCGACGATTCTGGTGGGCGACTTCATGGACGACGCGATGCCCGGCCAGCTCGCGGCGCTTCTGGGTGGCAAGGCCGATCTCGTGCTGTCCGACATGGCGCCGAACACCACCGGGCACAACGCGACCGACCATCTGCGCATCATGGCGCTGGCGGACCTGGCGCTGCATTTTGCAGTCGAGATGCTGGCCGACGGCGGCGGTTTCGTCGCCAAGGTGTTCCAGGGCGGCTCCGAGCGGGCAATGCTGGAGCGAATGAAACGCTCGTTCGCCAGCGTCCGCCACGTGAAGCCGCCGGCCAGCCGCAAGGAGTCTAGCGAGCTGTATGTGGTGGCCACCGGGTTTCGTTCGCAGGCGGCCGGTTCGCGGGCAGGCTTAGCGTCTGCTGGCGATTAGGTCACGCATTGCCTGGCGTTTGTCGCGCTAGGTCTTGGCGTAGCCCGCAGGGAAGCGTTCGTAGATCATGGCCGGAGCTTTAAGCGTAACTCCGCCCTGGTCGCTCGACCAAAGCTGACGGAAGCGGAACCCGCGTAGCCGGTGCCGCAGCACTTCTTGCTCAAAGTGCTCGGACACGAATAGCCGGCCGGCCCGGTTGCTCAGGCGGAAGATGTCGACGCCTTCGAGGACGGCGGTGTGGAACTCGAAATGGGTGATTAGGCCTTCAAGTCCCTCCCCATGTTTCGTCCGAACCGTGTCGAGCGCGTCGATATGGCGATAGCAGACGAATAGCTGATACCCGATTTCGTGCGGTGGGTTCAACCGCAGCAGGGCGCCAGCCTGGTCCAGCATCGGCCCCAACGCCTCGCAGGCGCGTTGGCTCAACACAAGTAAGCGCGGCGGGTTGTCCCAAGTCATCCGCAACACGATCGTGTCCACGCCGTACGGCAACTCGTCCACCCACGCCCTCCCGTCTCAACCCCGACGTATCCTGGACTTCTTTCCTATATGACTACAGTCCTAATGACTGCCCGATGAACACCGTCCCTCCGTGCTCACGCTGCGCTTGCGCCGCCTCCCGCCGGGGCCTATGTCAAACCGCCAAGGATGGGGACCCGCAGGCGGGCCGCCCGCGGATGAAAGGTCCCCACCATGGCTCCCGACACCACCCGTGCAGAACCGCCAGCCCCGTTGTTACGGATTGAGGAGGCGCTGGCGTTTGATGACGTGCTGGTCGTGCCGGCCTACTCGCAGGTGCTGCCCGCCAACGTCAGCACCCGCACCCGGCTGACCCGCACCATCAGCCTGCATATCCCGCTCATTTCGTCGGCGATGGACACCGTCACCGAGGGCGCGATGGCGATCGTCATGGCGCAGCTCGGAGGCATCGGCGTTATCCACAAGAACCTGGACATCGCCGAACAGGCGGCGCAGGTCCGCCGGGTCAAGAAGTTCGAGTCCGGCATGGTGGTGAATCCCCTGACCATCCATCCCGACCAGACCCTCGCCCAGGCCCGCGCCCTGATGGCGCAGCACAACATCAGCGGCTTTCCGGTCGTGGAGCGCGACACCGGGCGGCTGGTCGGCATCCTGACCAACCGCGACGTCCGCTTCGCCACCGACCCGGCGCTCCGCGTTTATGAGCTGATGACCCGGGAGAACCTGATCACCGTCACTGCCGACGTCGACCGCGAGGAGGCGCGGCAGCTGCTGCACCGCCATCGCATCGAGAAGCTGCTGGTCGTCGACGACGCCTATCGCTGCATTGGGCTGATCACCGTGAAGGACATGGACAAGGCCCAGGCGCACCCGCTCGCCAACAAGGACGAGCTCGGCCGATTACGCGCCGCCGCCGCGACCGGGGTGGGCGACGACGGCTATGCCCGCGCCCAGGCATTGGTCGCGGCCGAGACGGACGTGATCGTGATCGACACGGCGCACGGCCACTCCGCCGGCGTGCTGGGCTCGGTCGAGCGGATCAAGCGGCTGTCGAACGCCGTGCAGATCATCGCCGGCAACGTCGCGACCCCCGAGGGCGCCCGCGCGCTGATCGACGCCGGGGCGGACAGCGTGAAGATCGGCATCGGCCCCGGCAGCATCTGCACCACCCGCGTCGTGGCAGGCGTAGGCGTGCCGCAGTTCACCGCCGTGCTGGAGACCGCCGCCGCCTGCCGCGAACTGGGCGTCCCAGCCATCGCCGACGGCGGCATCCGCACATCGGGCGATATGGTGAAGGCGATCGGCGCCGGTGCGGACTGCGTCATGGTCGGCAGCCTCCTCGCTGGGACCGAGGAGGCGCCGGGCGAGGTGTTCCTGTATCAGGGCCGGTCGTTCAAGAGCTATCGCGGCATGGGCAGCATCGGTGCCATGGCGCGCGGCTCGGCCGACCGGTATTTTCAGCAGGAGATCAAGGACACGCTGAAGCTGGTGCCCGAGGGGATCGAGGGCCGGGTGGGCTACAAGGGCCCGGTGGCCGCCGTGGTGCACCAGCTTGTCGGCGGGCTGCGGGCGGGGATGGGCTACACCGGCAGCGCCACGATCGACGATCTGCAGCGCAACACGCGGTTCCGCCGCATCACCGGCGCCGGGCTGCGCGAGAGCCACGTGCATGATGTGGCAATCACGCGCGAGGCGCCGAACTACCGGCAGGAGCCGTGAGCCCAAGCGCCAAGGCTGGCATACGTGCCGTGGTGTTCGACGCCTATGGCACGCTGCTCGACGTGCATGCCGCCATGGCGCGCCACGCCGATCGGCTGCCGCTGGATTGGGAGCGGATCAGCGCGGAGTGGCGGGCGAAGCAGCTTGAATATACCTGGGTGCGGTCGCTGACCGGCCCCGCGCACCACCGCGATTTTTGGCAGGTGACGCAGGACGCCCTGGCCTTCGTCGCCGCCCGGCATGGCATCACCGATTCGGACGTGCTGCAACTGCTATTGGATGCTTACCGTCACCTGCCGGCCTACGATGACGCGATCCCCGCCCTGCAAATGCTGCGGACGCATGGGCTGCAGACGGCGATCCTATCCAATGGCGACCCCGGCATGCTGAGCGCCGCTGTCGACGCCACGCGGCTGACGTCGCTGCTGGATGCCGTGCTGAGCGTCGAGGATATCGGCGTCTTCAAGCCGGACCCGCGGGTTTACGCACTGATGACCCGGCGTTTTGGCCTCACGCCAGGTCAGATCGCGTTTGTGTCGTCCAATGCATGGGACGCCCAAGCGGCGGCTGCATTCGGATGCCAGGTATTCTGGTGCAACCGCAGCGCCCAGCCGGACGAGTACGGCCTGCGGGGCAGTGCGATTACGATGGCGGGTCTTGCCGACCTGTCCTGCCTCCTCGCATGACCCCACTGGCGTGACCCCGGCTGCACGTCTGGCGGCCTCGATTGAGCTGCTGACCGAGATCGACGCGTTTCCCCGCCGTCCTGCCGACGCGGTCGCCAACGACTTCTTCCGGGCGCGGCGTTTCATCGGCTCCGGCGACCGCCGCGCGGTGTCCGACCGTGCGTGGCGCGTGCTGCGGGCGCGTCGGCGGCTCACCTGGTGGATCGAGCAGGCCAAGACGGCGCCGACCCCGCGCATGCTGGTCGCGGCGTCGCTGCTGCTCGAGGGCTGGACTGCGGCCGGCGTAGCGCAATCCTACTCCGGCGGCCAATACGGCCCAGCGCCCATGCTGCGGTCCGAGGCCGATGCGGCCCGCGCCCTTGAGGGTCATACGCTGGCCCATCCGGAGATGCCGGCCGCCATCGCCCTGGAGGTTCCGGACTGGGTATTGCCGCATCTGCAAGCCCGGTTCGGCGACCGCCTCGACGCCGAGATGGCCGCAACGCTCGACCCGGCGCCGCTCGACTTGCGGGTGAACCTGCTGAAAGGCACTCGGGACGAGGCCCGCGCCGCCCTGCTCGCCGAAGGGCTGGAGACTGAGCCGACCCCGCTCTCGCCTTGGGGCCTGCGCATCGAGGGCCGTCGGACCGTCACGACCGGCGCCGCGTTCCAGAGCGGGCTGGTCGAGATCCAGGACGAAGGCAGCCAGCTCGTCGCCGCACTGGTCGGCGCAGCGCCCGAGATGCGGGTGGTCGATTGGTGCGCCGGCGCCGGCGGCAAGACGCTGGCGCTGGCGATGCTGATGCGCAACCGCGGCCATCTTATGGCCTGCGACGTATCTGCGCCGCGGTTGGATGGCGCAGTGCGGCGCCTGCGCCGGGCGGGTGTGCACAATGCCGAGCGGCATCTGGTCGGACCCGGCGACAAATGGGCCAAGCGGCGGGCCGGCGCCTTCGATCGCGTCCTGGTCGATGCGCCCTGCACCGGCACCGGCACCTGGCGACGCAACCCGGACGCCCGGCTGCGCCTGCGCCCGATTGACCTTGAGGAGCTTGTTCCGAAGCAGGCTGCGATTCTCGACGCCGCGGCACGTCTGGTGCGTCCGGGCGGACGGCTTATCTATGCAACGTGCTCGCTTTTGCCCGAGGAGAACGAGGCGCAGGTGGAAAGCTTCCTAGTCCGCACCTCCGGCTTTGCCGTCGTGCCGCTGCCCGCCGCCTGGACCTTGGCGACCCCCGGGCCAGGTCCGGGGCCGTTCCTGTCGCTGACGCCGCTGCGGCACAATACGGATGGCTTCTTCGCCGCGGTGCTGGAGCGGTCGGCGTGATCCAGGTGCGCCGGGCGCAGTCGGCGGACGCGCCGTCGATCGGGGCGGTGCACGTCTCAGCCTGGCGCAACGCCTACGCCGGCATCCTGCCGAATGACTACCTAAGCGGCCTTTCGATGCCGCGCCAGGCCGCGCAATACGACGCGACCATACGGACCGACGGCGGGGTCTATGTCGCGATCGCCGCCGCACCCGGCGGAAAGCCCGGCGTCGTCGGCTTCGCGACGGTCGGCCGCCCCCGGTCTCGTGGCCTGGGAGAGGGCGAAATTCAGACCCTGTATGTTTTGGACGATTGGCGCGACCGCGGCGTTGGCCGGCGGCTCCTCGCGGCCGGCGCCGCCCACCTCGCCGCGGCTGGCTGCGGCACCGCGTTCCTATGGGTGCTGCGCGACAATCCCAGCCGCTGGTTCTACGAACGCCTCGGTGGGCGGCAGGCGGCGGCGTCCACGACCCGGGTGGCCGGCGTGCCCATCCCGCAGGTCGCATTCGTGTGGGACCCGATTGATCGGCTGCTGGCCGAGGCCGACCGCCCGTGACGCTCGACGCTTGCTGTCCGGCCCCCGCCATGCTGCAAGCTGTGCCATGACCCAGCCCCCTTCTGCCGTTCCCGCCCGCGATCGAGTGCTGATCCTGGACTTCGGCAGCCAGTTCACCCAGCTAATTGCCCGCCGCGTCCGCGAATCCGGCGTTTATTGCGAGATCCTGCCCGCCGACGCTGCCCCCGAGCGCATCGCCGCGTTCGATGCACGCGCCTTCATCCTATCGGGGGGGCCGGCCAGCGTGATGGAAGCCACCGGTCCCCGCGTGCCGCAAATGGTGTTCGACACCGGCCTGCCTGTGCTCGGCATCTGCTACGGGCAGCAGGCCATGTGCGCGCAGTTGGGCGGGGAGGTCAGCATCAGCGACCACCACGAGTTCGGCGCGGCGGTGGCAGACGTCACCGACGATTGCGCGCTGTTCCACGGCGTCTGGTCGCCCGGCGCCCGCGAACAGGTGTGGATGAGCCACGGCGACCGCGTCACCCGGCTGCCGCCCGGCTTCCGCGTCGTCGCGCGCAGCGAGGGCGCGCCATTTGCGGTCATCGCCGATGACGACCGCCGCTACTACGGCACCATGTTCCATCCGGAGGTCGTGCACACCCCGCACGGCCGGCAGCTGCTGCACAACTTCACCCACCGCGTGGCCGGGCTATCTGGCGACTGGAGCATGGCGGGTTTCCGCGATGCCCAGATCGCCCGGGTGCGCGCCCAGGTCGGCGCGGGCCGGGTCATCTGCGGGCTGTCCGGCGGCGTGGACAGCTCGGTCGCCGCTGCATTGATCCACGAGGCCGTCGGTGACCAGCTCACCTGCATCTTCGTGGACAGCGGCCTGCTGCGGCAGGCCGAGGCCGAGGAGGTCGTGAAAACTTTTCGGGATCGGTTCAATATCAAGCTTGTACACCGCGACGCGGCGGAGCTGTTCCTGGCGCAGCTCGATGGGATCACGGATCCCGAGACCAAAAGAAAAACGATCGGCCGCGTATTTATAGAAGTGTTCGAGCAGGAGGCCGCCCGTATCGGTGGCGCCGACTTCCTGGCGCAGGGCACGCTGTATCCCGACGTGATCGAGAGCATCAGCGCCCATGGCGGCCCCAGCGTCACTATCAAGTCGCATCACAACGTCGGCGGCCTGCCGGAACGGATGCGCATGAGGTTGGTGGAGCCGCTGCGCGAATTGTTCAAGGACGAGGTGCGCGTGCTGGGCCGTGAGCTCGGCGTCCCCGACCACATCGTCGGCCGCCATCCGTTTCCCGGGCCCGGCCTGGCGATCCGCATCCCCGGGGCGATCACCCGCGAACGGCTGGACATCCTGCGCCGGGCCGATGCTGTGTTCCTCGAGGAAATACGCGCGGCCGGGCTGTATGACGCGATCTGGCAGGCCTTTGCCGTTTTGCTGCCGGTGCGCACGGTGGGGGTGATGGGTGACGGCCGCACCTATGACAACGCCTGCGCGCTGCGGGCCGTGACGAGCGTGGACGGTATGACGGCGGAAGTGTACCCTTTCGACATGGCGTTCCTGACGCGCACCGCAACGCGCATCGTGAACGAGGTCCGGGGCATCAACCGGGTGACATACGACATCACCAGCAAGCCGCCGGGCACGATCGAGTGGGAATAGCAGCAATGACCACAAAGACCGGCCGCCAGTTCTTTGCCAATCCGGGGCCGACCAATATCCCGGACTCGGTGCTGCGCGCTATGGACCGGCCCACGATCGACTTCCTGGATCCCGAGTTCATGGAGGTGTTCGACGCCGGGGTGGCCGGGCTGAAGCGTGTGCTGCGCACGTCGGGCGATGTGTTCCTGTATACTGCGTCCGGCCACGGCGCCTGGGAGGCGACGCTCGTCAACCTGCTGTCGCCCGGCGATACCGTGCTGATCCTGGAGTCCGGCTGGTTCAGCGAGGGCTGGGCCACGATGGCGCGGAAGTTCGGCCTGGAGGTGCAGACCGTCGCGGCCGATTGGCGGCGCGGGGTGGACGCGCAGGCCGTCGCCGCGGCGCTGCGGGCCGATGCCGGCCATGCGATCAAGGCCGTGCTCGCCGTGCATAACGAGACCGCGACCGGCCTCACGATGCCGCTGCCGGCGATCCGGGGCGCGCTCGACGCGGCGTCGCACCCGGCGCTGCTGCTGGTGGACACCATCTCCTCGCTCGGCTCGCTCGAGTTCCGCATGGATGATTGGGGCATCGATGCCGTGGTGGGCGGCAGCCAGAAGGGGCTGATGCTGCCGACCGGGTTCAGCTTCACCGCCGTTTCGCCGAAGGGGATGCAGGCGCACGCCTCCGCCCGGTCCACCCGGCACTACTTCGACTGGACGGTGATGCTCGGCCGCCCCTCCCGCAGCTTCGTCGGCACCATCCCGACCGCCCTGTTCTACGGCCTGCGCGAGAGCCTGCGGCTGATCGAGCTCGAGGGCCTGGACCAGGTCGTCGCCCGCCACCACCGCCTGGCCGAGGCTGCACGCCGCGCCGTCCGCGTTTGGTCGGGCAATGACGGCCCGCAGCTTTATTGCCTCGATCCGGCCCGGCTGTCCGACAGCGTGACGGCGGTGATGATGCCGGAGGGCTTCAATGCCGACGCGGTCCGGCGTACGGCGCTGGACCGGTTCAACGTGTCGACCGGCGGCGGCCTGGGCCGGCTGGGCGGCCAGGTGCTGCGAATCGGGCATATGGGCGACCTGAACGAACCGATGGTGCTGGGAACGTTGGGTGCTGTGGAGATGAGCCTGCGCATCAACGGCGTCCCGCACGGCAAGGGCGGCATGGACGCGGCGATGGACTGGCTCGCCGCCGCCTAACGTTGGGGGTTGCGACTCGGCGACGACCTGTAAGCTTTGGCCGGTGCCCGAGTCGTGCAGCTTAGGCGCGGACATGCCTGGCGGGAACACTCGCTCCGGTGACGGAAGCCGCCTAAAACTGTGTCCATGGCGTCACAATGGTGTGTTGCCTGTTCGCGACAAACACCACGGCTGGTAGGTTGCATTGCAGCCTGGCGACCAGATGTAGTAGCCTGCGGAAATGGACATCATCGCAGGAGACGCCACGGTGCTTGACGCAGTGCAGATGCAAGGCCGCCACCAGGTGCGGATGGACCGGTCGCGGGACAGCTTGCTGACGGATTTCGGCCGCGCCACCCTCGACGACCGTTACCTCATGCCGGGCGAGAGCTATCAGGACCTGTTCGCCAGGGTCGCCAGCTACTACGGCGACGACACCGCGCATGCGCAGCGCATCTATGACTATGCGAGCCGGATGTGGTTCATGCCGGCGACGCCGGTGCTGTCCAACGGCGGCACCACGCGCGGCCTGCCGATTTCTTGTTTCTTGAACGAGGCGTCGGACAGCCTGGACGGGATTGTCGGGCTCTGGAACGAGAACGTTTGGCTCGCCTCAAAGGGCGGCGGCATCGGCTCGTATTGGGGCAATCTGCGGTCGATCGGCGAGAAGGTCGGCCAGAACGGCAAGACCTCCGGGGTGATCCCGTTCATCCGGGTGATGGACAGCCTGACCCTGGCGATCTCGCAGGGCTCGCTGCGCCGCGGATCGGCGGCGGTCTATCTGCCGATCTCGCACCCCGAGGTCGAGGAGTTCACCGAGCTGCGCCGGCCGACCGGCGGCGACCCGAATCGCAAGGCGCTCAATCTGCACCATGGTATCCTGGTGTCGGACTCCTTCATGCGCGCGGTCGAGGCGGACGAGCAGTGGGCGCTGACCTCGCCGAAGGACGGCGCGATGGTGCGGCTGGTGAGCGCGCGCAACCTGTGGATACGCATCCTGACGGCGCGGATCGAGACGGGGGAGCCCTACCTCGTGTTCTCCGATCACGTGAACAATGCGCGGCCGGAGCAGCAGAAGCTCGCCGGGCTGGAGATCAAGACCAGCAATCTGTGCAGCGAAATCACCCTCCCCACCGGCGTCGACCAGCATGGCAAGCAGCGCACCGCGGTGTGTTGCCTGGCGTCGCTCAACCTGGAGAGCTGGCTGGAGTGGAAGGACCATCCGCTGTTCATCGAGGACATTATGCGGTTCCTCGACAACGTGCTGCAGGACTTCATCGACCGCGCGTCGGAGGGCATGGAGCGGGCAAAGTACTCGGCGATGCGCGAGCGTTCGGTGGGCCTGGGCGTGATGGGCTTCCACAGCTTCCTGCAATCGCAGAACGTGCCGTTCGAGGGCGTGGTGGCCAAGGTGTGGAACAAGCGCATGTTCAAGCATATCCGCGGCCAGGCCGACGCGGCGAGCCGTATGCTGGCGGAGGAGCGGGGGCCGTGCCCGGACGCCGAGGAGTACGGCATCATGGAGCGGTTCTCCAACAAGATGGCGATCGCGCCGACGGCGAGCATCAGCATCATCGCGGGCAACACCAGCCCCGGCATCGAGCCGATCGCGGCGAACGTGTTCCTGCAGAAGACGCTGTCCGGCAGCTTCACCGTGCGCAACCGGCACCTGCAGCTGCTGCTGGCGGCCAAGGGTATGGACACGGACGCGATCTGGTCGAGCATCACGCTGAACAAGGGCAGCGTGCAGCACCTCGACTTCCTGACCGAGCAGGAAAAGGCGGTGTATCGCACGGCATTCGAGCTGGACCAGCGCTGGGTGGTCGAGCACGCCGCCGACCGCACGCCGTATGTCTGCCAGAGCCAATCGGTGAACCTGTTCCTGCCGGCCAACGTGCACAAGCGCGACCTGCACCAGATCCACTACCTCGCGTGGAAGCGCGGGGTGAAGTCGCTGTATTATTGCCGCAGCCTGTCCATTCAGCGCGCGGACAACGTCAGCGAGAAGGTCGTGCGCCCGACCGAAATGGCGACCGCGGCGCCCAACGACACCGGCCGGCTGTCGCTGACGGGTGCTGCGAAGCCGAACAACTACGAAGAATGCCTCGCCTGCCAATAGCGGCGACCGGCGATCCACTACAGCCAGAATAGGAGCCAATCGATGGACGGCATGATTTCCCGCGGCGACAAGCCGCAGTTCGACCTGCTGACCGAGAACCCGGTCTATAAGCCGTTCCGCTATCCCTGGGCCTACGAGGCCTGGCTGACCCAGCAGCGTGTGCATTGGCTGCCGGAGGAAGTGCCGCTCGCCGACGACGTGAAGGACTGGCACAAGAACCTGACCGCGCCCGAGCAGAACCTGCTGACGCAAATCTTCCGCTTCTTCACCCAGGCCGACGTCGAGGTGAACAACTGCTACATGAAGCACTACAGCCAGGTGTTCAAGCCGACCGAAGTGCTAATGATGCTGTCCGCGTTCAGCAACATCGAGACCATCCACGTCGCCGCATACAGCCATCTCCTCGACACGATCGGTATGCCGGAGGGCGAATACACGGCATTCCTGAAATACAAGGAGATGAAGGACAAGTACGACTACATGCAGTCCTTCCGCGTGGACAGCAAGCATGAGATCGCCAAGACCCTCGCGGCGTTCGGCGCCTTCACCGAGGGCCTGCAGCTCTTCGCCTCGTTCGCCATCCTGCTGAACTTCCCGCGTCACAATAAGATGAAGGGCATGGGCCAGATCGTTTCCTGGTCCGTGCGCGACGAGACGTTGCACTGCCTATCGATCATCCGCCTGTTCCGCACCTTCGTGCAGGAAAATCCGGAAATCTGGACCGAGACCCTAAAACAGGAGATCTACGAGGTCTGCGCCACCATCGTGGATCACGAGGACGCCTTCATCGACCTCGCCTTCGAGCAGGGGCCGATCGAGGGGCTGAATGCCGCCGAGGTCAAGCGTTATATCCGTTTCATCGCCGATCGGCGGCTGGTGCAGCTTGGGCTCAACGCGCTGTTCCACGTCGAGGATAACCCGCTGCCCTGGCTCGACGACATGCTGAATGCCGTGGAGCACGCGAACTTCTTCGAGAACCGGTCCACGGAGTATAGCCGCGCCTCGACGGCGGGGACATGGGAAGAGGCGTTCGCCACCAACGTCTTCGAATCACAACAGCCGCTAGGCGCGATCCAGCTCGCATCCTAGACGCCCGCCTGCACCGCTCGAAACCTAACGGCACGCAATATCAGCATCAGGTCATACCGCACCCGTCCAAGCGTTTTCGCTTGGGCGGGCGAAGCGTTGCCCAGGCGCAGCTACTCAATCAGCAAACTACGGTTAATAATGCTACGGCAAGGTAAAACCTAAAGGTCGACATTCCCTCACATTACCGGTTAGTTTACGATATCGGAAAAGTGAGGCGTGTCTTGAACCGTACTATTGAGCAAGATGATGACGATGCGATTGTGACGGCGGACGAGACCGCACGAGGCAGCACGCCGAGCAGCCTGCCCCGGCATACACGCCGGCTCTCGGATAAGGTGCTGGTCGCGTTTCACCATGCCTGCGACACGTCTGACCTCGAAATCGCAGAGCATCTGCTGAATATTCTCGAAATTATGCTGACGCGGCGGCCGACCCACGCCGACGGCAATCGGCGGCGCAGCATCGAAGGCCTCGTAGCCGCGCATGAACGGCTCTGGTACTTGCGGCACCCAGCCGTCGAACAATAGGACGGCCCGCCACGGTCAGATCACCAACGTCGATCCATCTCGAAGCAGCGCCTGCGCCTCGGCGCTGAACTGACCATCAACGTCGTGCAGGACCAGGCCTGGTGTCACCCGGTCGGAGTCCCGCCGGCCTGCGAGGCCCTGGATGAGCAGCAGCTTGGCGTCGCGCCCTGGTTTCGGCCAGAGCGGCACCAGCGTTATCCGGCCGAAGCCCGCCGCATGCAGCCCCGTCATGGCCTGGCCGGTCCGCACGGCGCCTACCATCAGCGTCAACGACCCGCCGGGCCGAAGTGCTCTGCGCAGCGAGGCGATCCATCCCTCAAGCGGCAGCCGACCTTCGTGTGTGGCCAGGTGCCGTCGGTCCGTAGGGGAGGGGGTCGCAGCCGAGTTGTGCCATGGCGGGTTGCAGAACGCATGATCGAACGCGCCGTCTCCGGCCCACACGCCAATGTCGGCGGTCACGATCGAAAGATTGCTCCTACCGTTGGCTGCCATATTCCTGCGGGCGAGCTCGGCCATCGCCGGATCGATCTCAATCCCGATGCCGGATACATCTGGGACCCGGGCAGCCAGGCATAGCAAGCCGGCACCGGCGCCAACCCCGGCTTCCAGCACCCGATGCCCGGCAAGCGCCGGAACGCTCGCCGCCAGCAGCACAGGCTCGATCCCAGTACGATAGCCGTCGGCCGGCTGCGCGTAGCGGACGCGCCGATCCAGCAGCCAACCGTCAGTCGTCAGCATCAGGCCTCCCCGGCCTCGGCGAGCACGCGTTGCGCCCGACGTTCGTCTTCGGGCAACACGGCCAGGCGCCGCGGTATTGCGCCAATGCTCCCCTCGACGGCGCTGACATGGCCGTCAAGCAGAATGCTCTCAATGCCGGCGTCCCGCAGCAGTGCGGCCAGAAAGCTGAGCCGGATTAGGTTATTCGAGATCATTATCGTTCGCATGGACGCCTTCGAGTTTGCCGGACGATGACGCCTGGATGCTGGGCAACAACCCCGTGCGGGACAAGAGAGCACCGTGCTCGCCTTGACCCATTTTCACAGCCGCCGATATGGTGACCCGGTGGCCCATGCGGCCAGGTCAGGAGTTCAGCTTGGGCGTTGTTTCAAACATGATGCCAACGCCTGCAGCGGGCGGCATCGGGGCGCCGGTGCAGCCTGATGCCTTGTCGGCCCTAGTCACCCTGGTCGGTCCCGATCTGGCAGCTTGCAACCGCGCGATCATCGCCCGGATGGACAGCCCGGTCGCACTCATCCCGCAGCTCGCCGCCCACATCGTCGCAGCGGGCGGCAAGCGGCTGCGGCCTTTGCTCACCCTCGCCGCCGCGCAGATGTGCGGCTACACCGGATCGCGCCACGTCCATTTGGCGGCGTGCGTCGAGTTCATTCACACCGCCACCCTGCTGCACGACGATGTCGTCGACGAGAGCTTGCTGCGCCGTGGCCTTTCCAGCGCCAACGCAGTGTTCGGCAACAAGGCCTCGGTCCTGGTCGGCGACTTCCTGTTTGCCCGGGCGTTTCAGCTCATGGTCGAGGACGGGTCGCTCGAGGTGCTCGGCATCCTGTCGCAGGCGGCTGCGACGATCGCCGAGGGCGAGGTACTGCAGCTCGTGACGCAGAACGATCTGTCGACCTCGGAGCAGCGTTACCTCGATGTGGTCCGCGGCAAGACCGCAGCTCTGTTCGCCGCCGCGTGCCGGGTCGGTGCCGTGGTGGCTGATCGCTCGTCGTATGAGGAGCAGGCGCTGGCGGACTACGGAACCAACCTCGGCATGGCGTTTCAGCTCGTCGACGACGCGCTGGATTACGCCGCCGATCAGGTGACGCTGGGCAAGACGGTCGGTGATGATTTTCGCGAGGGTAAGATCACGCTGCCGGTGCTGGCCGCTTATCAGGCCGGCGACTCCGAGGCGCGGGAGTTCTGGGTGCGAACCATCGAGGCCAGCAACCAAACGGACGCCGACCTCGACCGCGCGATGGCGCTGATGGAGCGCAGCGGCGCAATCTGCACCACGCTGGCCCGTGCCGGACGCTTTGCCGACACGGCGAAGGCTGCGCTGGCGGCGTTCCCCGAAAGCCCAGTCCGCCGTGCGCTGGCGGACGTCGCGGATTATACTGTGAGCCGGGTGAGCTGACCGCGCATCCGGACCGAAGGTTTGCACGCTGAACAGGACGAGTCTTCGCGGCCGAACAAAACGCGTGAAACATCCCGCAAACGTTACAGCGGAACGCGACGATGTCCCCATTCAATGTATCACCCGCAATGCGGACCCTGGACGATCGATTGTGCCTAGATCAGATCACGTCGGGCTGCCCAGCGGAAGCGCAATTTGATTGCCCAAAGTTCCTCAGTCTTTGAAATACTTCTGGGTAATGCTGCATCAGATACTGGCTGGCTTTTTCTTCTGACTGTTTATATTCTATTGCATCGAAGTCTGCCGTGTGCCCATTGTTTTTTGGGCTAAAAGGGCCATGCACAAAACCGTGCGACCAATTGAGAAAGCGGTGGCCCCGAAAAGACAATTGCCGGAACCATTCCGTTCCTGTGTCAAGATTCATAAAAGCGAAGGGTACGACGTCGCCAATTGGCATAACATCTAGTCGGCACGCTTCAAGATTTATGAGACAGGCAAATTCGTTCAGTCGGCATTCCGGCAAGGGCACGGGATGAGCCGGATCGATCATAGCGACCTCCGTTCTAGCCGAAGCATGTGTAGTAATCAGAATTTTAACCTCGTCATCGCAGGGATCCCCTCATTTTATTCTTCGAAATCCGACCATTTTATTTAACCTTTATATGTTTGGGAAAGTTTGTATTATGAATACGGTGCTGCGTCACCATTCCTTGAAATCGGTAGACGCGGATGCCTCGGCGGAGATGCAAGGCGGTTGATCACTGCCGACGCGTATCTCATTGAAATCAAACCAGAAAAAATGAGGGGATACCTGAGCCTCGTCATAGGTCGGGCTGTAGGCGAGATAATTCTCCCGACTACACACACCAGCAGTTGAGGCAGGGCAGTTCCAACATTGTCCGATCAGTCCTACACCACTATATTGAGTTCCTTCGATTCTCTCAAGCATACCAGCAATGATATCGGATGAGTACAAGCAATCATTATGTGTTACAAACAATTTTTGTTTATTTGTAGTCTCCCAGGCATACTGGTAGCGAATCGACTGCCGATAATCTGTATCAGATAACTTTGCCGGATCATTTGCATGCCAACTTAAAAAGCGCTTTGGAATGTAACGGATGAACGCCTGATCCGGGAAAGCGCCTGCCACCCTCGAAGGGCAGGTGCCATGGGGTTGATTGAGTTCTTCCTGAAAATAGACTTTATCGATCAGACTACCACAATTCTCAAAGAGAGAAGCGAGCGTTACAGCCGTTTGAAACGGCTTCCCATATACCGATATGGCAACGTCTACCCGCCTGGCCATCTAGATTTATCTCCTCGGAACAACTGATAAGCACCAGAAAGCCTGCATCTCAGAAGCGTTTGGCTAGATTTCAGGCATCCCTGGAATAGGTGGAGGATACGCGGGCGGCAGCAAGTCCACCACCTTGAAACAAGCTCCCCGCGAATTCTACAAGCCCATCAAACAGGACTGTTGCCGCCTGCCGACGTTTTGTTATCAGCAATTGTACCATCTGAATGTGTCTGAGCACTGGTGCATCGCCCGAACATTCTGCTCTCTGTCCGGTCAGCGATGCTCGCTGACACAACAAGCTCTAGACAACAGCCAACTGCTCCCGCCGCAACTGCACCGTGAGCTCATCGAGCGCCAGGCCGACCCGGTCAAGCATCTCGGTGATCTCCGCTTCGGTGATGATCAACGGGGGGCTGAACGCCAAGCTGTCGCCCGGCAGCCCACGGGCGATGACGCCGTGCTTTTCACACAGCTTTGCCAGGCGGCCGACGACCTTGTGCTTCGGGTCGAAGTTCCGGTGCGCCTCCCGGTCGGCCACCAGCTCCATCGCGGCGATCAGGCCCACGCCGCGCACTTCGCCCACGAGTTCGTGGTCGGCAAAGCGCCGGCGCAGCTCCGACTGCAAGCATGGGCCTACAGTTCGCACGTGATCGACGATGTTGATCTCGTCGTAGATCTTCAGCGTCTCGACGGCGACAGCCGCCGGCACCGGATGGCCTGAGTAGGTATAGCCATGGCCGAAGGTGCCGATCTCGTGGCTCTCGCTTGCCAGGGCTTGGAACACCCGCTCGTTTACCATTACAGCCGAGATGGGCAAATACGCGGCGGAGAGCGCCTTGGCGCAGGTGATGATATCGGGCTCGATGCCGAATGTCTGGGTGCCCCAGTAGTTGCCGGTCCGGCCGAAGCCGCAGATGACCTCGTCCACGACCAGCAGCACGTCATGGCGGCGCAGCACGGCCTGGATCTTCTCAAAATAGGTGCGCGGCGGCACGATCACGCCGCCAGCGCCCATCAGCGGCTCCGCGAACATTGCGGCGACGGTGTCGGGCCCTTCGGCGATGATGAGCTGGTCCAGCGCCTCGGCGCAGCGCGTGGCGAAGGCCTCCTCGCTCTCACCGGGCTCGGCGCCGTGGTAGTGGTGCGGCGTCATCGTGTGCACGAAGCCCGGTAGCGGCAGGTCGAAGCTGCGGTGGTTGTTGGGCAAGCCCGTCAGCGATGCGGCGGCGATGGTGACGCCGTGGTAGCCCTTGATGCGGCCGATCAGCTTCTTTTTCGCCGGGCGGCCCAGAGCGTTGTTGTAGTACCAGGCCATCTTGACCGCGCTGTCGTTCGCCTCGGACCCCGAGTTGGCGAAGAATACCTTGCTCATCGGCACCGGCGCGCGCTCGATCAGCATCTCGCTCAAGTCGATCAGCGGCTCGTGCGACTTGGCGGTGAAGGCGTGGTAGAATGGCAGCTTGCGCATCTGCTCGTAAGCCGCGCGGGCCAGGCGCTCGTTGCTGAAGCCGAGGCTCGCGCACCACAGGCCGGCGACGCTCTCGATGTAGTCGCGGCCGTTCTCGTCCCAAACCCGGACGCCCTCGCCGCGGCTGATGATCATCGGGCCGGCCTCCTGATGGGTCACGAGGTCGGTGTAGGGGTGCAGCGCGTGGGCGATGTCCCGGGCAGCGGCGGAGTTGGCGCGAACGGCAGACGGCGGAGGGGTCATGGCAGGAACCTGCTGTAAAACGGGTGCCCCAGTCTAGCTCTTGCTCACCCTAATATGAAACATCAAACCATTACGGATCGTCAGGAAGATGGGCCGGCCGCCTTGCGCTCCGCTGCCTCCGCGGCCGAGGCGACGCCGCCGTGTGCTGCCGACCAGGCAACCGGATTTTCCAGGAAGCGCCGCACCTCCGCCAAGGCGGGCTCGGCAAAATACGGCCGGTCGCGGCAGGCCTCCAGCACGTCCCACCAGGTGCACAGGTGGTGCAGGGTGATGTCCATGGCGGCGAGCTTCTCGAAGCTGCCGGGAAAGACGCCGTAGAAGAACACGACGAAGGCGTGGTTCACCAACGCGCCGGCGTCGCGCAGCGCCTGGGTGAACTGGATCTTGGACGCGCCGTCGGTCGTGAGGTCCTCAACCAGCAGGGTGCGCAGTCCCTCCGGCACGTCGCCCTCGATCAGGGCGTTGCGGCCGAAGCCTTTGGGTTTTTTGCGGACATATGCCATGGGCGTCATCAGCCGGTCGGCGATCCAGGCGGCGAACGGGATGCCGGCGGTCTCGCCACCGGCGACCGCCTCGATCGACTCGTAGCCGACGTGCCGCATGATCTTCTCGGCTGCCATCTCGCAAATCTTCAGCCGGGCGCGCGGGAAATAGATGATCTTGCGGCAGTCGATATAGACCGGGGATTTCCAGCCGGAGGTGAAGGTGTAGGGCTCCTCGGGCCGGAAGTTGACCGCCTTGATCTCCAGCAGGATGCGCGCGGTGGTCAGCGCGGCGTCCCGGTCCCAGTCTGTCATATGTTCGGCAGCCATCTGCTTTGTCCCGTTTTCTTATCCGGGGTTCCTAGACCTTGGCACGCCGACCGTCCATTCTGACCCGAAAGCTCGAGGAGGCGCGTGATGGACCGGACCTACAGGATTGCAGCGATCCCCGGCGACGGGATCGGCAAGGAGACGCTGCCGGAGGGCCTGCGCGTGCTGGACGCCGCCGCCACGCGGTTCGGGTTCGCCCTGCAGACCACGGATTACGACTGGTCGTGCGAGCGCTACGCACGCACCGGCGCCATGATGCCCGCCGACGGGCTCGACCAACTGCGGGCGCATGACGCGGTGTTCCTCGGCGCGGTCGGCTGGCCCGGCGTCCCCGACCACGTCTCGCTGTGGGGCCTGCTGATCCCGATCCGCCGCGGCTTCGACCAGTATGCCAACGTCCGGCCGTGCAAGCTGATGCCCGGCGCCACCACTCCGCTCGCCGGCCGCACCGAGGCCGACATCGATTTCTACGTGGTCCGCGAGAACACCGAGGGCGAGTATTCGAGTCTCGGCGGACGCCTGTTCGAGGGCACCGACCGCGAGTTCGCCACCCAGCAGAGCGTGTTCTCCCGGCAAGGGGTGGACCGCATCCTGAGATATGCCTTCGAGCTGGCGATGACCCGGCCGCGGCGGAAGCTGACCTCCGCCACCAAGTCGAACGGCATCACGATCACGATGCCGTACTGGGACGAGCGCTTCGCCGCCATGGCCGCACACTACCCCGGCGTCGCCACCGACCAGTTCCACATTGACATCCTATGCGCGCACTTCGTGCAGCATCCCGACTGGTTCGACGTCGTGGTCGGCAGCAACCTGTTCGGCGACATCCTGAGCGACTTGGGCCCCGCCGTGGCCGGCAGCATCGGCATCGCCCCGAGCGCCAACATCAACCCGGAACGCCGGCATCCCAGCATGTTCGAGCCCGTACACGGCTCGGCCCCCGACATCGCCGGCCGGCATGTCTGCAATCCCATCGGCCAGGTCTGGTCCGGCGCCATGATGCTGGAGCATTTGGGCGAGACCGCCGCCGCGGCTGCCATCGTCGGCGCCATCGAGACTCTGCTGCGGGACGGCGGCCCGCGCACGCGCGACATGGGCGGGCAGGCGGGCACCTCCGAGGTGGGCCGGGCCTTGGCGGAGATCGTCGCCGCCGGCTGAGGTAACGGGTGGCGGCGCCGCGCCAGTCCCTCAGTTGGTTTGGCCACCCAATCTTATATAGCTTTTGCGTTTCGTTGCTCCTCAGCCTCCTTTTTGGTCCCATCCACGAACCGGGCAATTCGGCCTGCTCGTTGGAGTGAACCCGGACCGCGCTTGCGCGTGCCGGCGGGTGCTCTTACATTAGTTGAGTTGCTGCGAGTGATTCGCAGATAGGGGTTTGTCAATTGGGTCGTGACACCAGCACCATCGCCCGTCGCTGCGAACGCGCTGTCGTGACGGCCTATCGCGAGCTGCGTGTGCACGGCAACGCCGATCTCGAGGCGTTCCGCGCCTGCACGACACTGTATCGCATCCATCACCCGGAGTCGTCGCTGAATGAGGCCCGGCGCCTGGTGGCCGAATGGATCGACCACCACGTCGTCCAGGCCAAGTCCGGCCCGACCGCCGGTTGCGACTGCGATTAATCGGCTTCCCGCGCCCAGGCGATCGAGACTCGCGCCAGTGCATCGATCGTGTCGACCGTAGGCACCTGCAGCGTATCGACAGGCCCAGCTTGGATGCCGAGCGGGATTTCCGTGCATCCCAGAATGACCGCCTGGGCGCCTCGGGCGCGCAGCGCAAGCACGGCTTCCGCTAGCGGCGCATAGGCGTCGCCGCCTCGGTTCGCCTTGACGGCGGCGATGGCTGGAATGATAAGCCGCGCCATTTCCTCCGGCGTCGGCTCCATGCAAGGCCAACCGCTTGCAGCGAGCTGGTCTTGATAAAGCCGCATCCTCAGCGTTGCGGCCGTGCCCATCACGCCGATGGCGCCGGGCGGGATGCCTTGCCGCCGCAAGTCCGCCGCCGCCGCATCCACGATATGCAGGATCGGTAGGGTCGTTGCGGCGCGCATGCCGTCGATCCAGCCATGCGCGGTATTGCACGGGATTGCCACGGCGCCGCATCCGACCGCCGCCAATCCATGCAGCCCGCGAACCAGGAACGGCAGCGGGTCCGGCCCGGTGCCGCGCTGCGCCAGCCCACGGTCGGGCACGCGCGGATCGGACCATAAGATGGCCGGCACGTGATCCTGGTCGCGCTCAGCCGGGGTCAGCAAGGTCAGACGCGCCATGAAATGCGCGCTTGCCAACGGCCCCATGCCGCCTAGCACGCCAAGCACCCGGCCCATGCCTATGTCATCCATAAGGTAAGTCTGCCCAGTCCTGACGCGGACGCAAGCCTTGACGCGGATGCAAGCGGGCGGCACAGCCGTCAGTCATGTTCAGCCTGCAAGGCCACCGCGGCGCCCGCGCCCTGTTTCCCGAAAATACCCTGGCCGGCTTCCAAGCCACGATCGCTATGGGCATCCGCACCATCGAGCTCGACGTCGGCGTAACCCGCGACGGCGCGGTCGTGGTCCATCATGACCCGGCGCTCAATCCAAGCACGACTCGGGACCGATCCGGCGCCTGGCTGCGGAAACCCGGCCCGCTACTGCGAGAGCTGACGCTGGCTGACCTCAGGGAGTTCGATGTCGGCCGTCTGCGGCCCGGCTCGGGTGCAGCCCGCCGCTTCCCGAAGCAGGTGGCACAGGACGGCGCCCAGATCCCGACACTCGACCAAGTGCTGATACTCGACAGCGACACGGCGTGGAACATCGAGCTGAAGGTGGTGCCGACCCACCCCGAGTGGACCGTGGCTGCCGAGGAGATGGCCGAGCGCGTCCTGCATGTAGCGGGGGCGGCAGGGGCGCTGGACCGGATCACGATCCAGTCCTTCGACTGGCGGGCTCCGCGCCATGTTCGCCGTATCCGGCCCGCTGTGGCACGGGGTTGGCTGACGATGGCGCCAACCTTGGCGCGAGTCTTATGGACGAGCCGCAGCATCGCGAGCCCGAAAGACGCGCCAGAGGCCATTGCAGCCGAAGGCGGCGGCACCTGGACGCCGATGTACAACGACCTTACCGAGACGCTCCTGGCCCGTGCGCATAGCCTCGGCCTGCTGGTGATACCCTGGACGGTGAATGACCCGACCGACATGCGCCGGCTGATCCGCTGGGGAGTGGACGGCCTGATCACCGACTGGCCGGACCGCGGCCTCGCCGCATGCGCGGAACGCCCGGCCGAAGCCGGGCGTTCCTGACCACTAGCGGAGATTATTCGCGAGCGTCGATCGGCTTGAAGTCTCGCTGCGGCGAGCCGGTATAAAGCTGCCGCGGGCGGCCGATGCGCTGGGACGGGTCCTCGATCATCTCCTTCCACTGGCTGATCCAGCCGACCGTGCGCGCAACTGCGAACAGCACCGTGAACATGCTGGTCGGGAAGCCCATCGCCTTCAGGATGATGCCCGAGTAGAAATCGACGTTCGGATACAGCTTCTTGCTGATGAAGTACTCGTCGTGCCGCGCGATGCGCTCCAACTCCATCGCGAGGTCGAGCAGCGGGTCGTCCTTGATGCCCATCTCGGCCAGCACCTCGTGGCAGGTGCGCTCCATGATCTTGGCGCGGGGATCGTAGTTCTTATAGACCCGATGCCCGAAGCCCATCAGGCGGACGCCGCTGTCCTTATCCTTCACCTTCTCGATGAAGCCCGGGATGTTGTCCTTATGGCCGATCTCGGCGAGCATCTTCAGCACGGCCTCGTTCGCCCCGCCATGGGCCGGGCCCCAAAGGCTCGCGATCCCGGCGGCGATGCAGGCGAATGGGTTGGCGCCGGTGGACCCGGCCAGCCGCACCGTGCTGGTGGACGCGTTCTGCTCGTGGTCGGCGTGCAGAATAAAGATGCGGTCCATCGCCCGCGCCAGCACCGGGCTGACCGGATACGGCTCGGCCGGGACGGCGTTCATCATATACAGGAAGTTCTCGGCATAGCCGAGGTCGTTGCGCGGATACATGAACGGCTGGCCGATCGTGTATTTATAGGCCCAAGCGGCGATGGTCGGCAGCTTGGCGATCAGCCGGAACGCGCTGATGCGGCGGTGCTCTGGGTCGTTGATGTCCAGGCTGTCGTGGTAGAACGCCGACAGCGCGCCCACGACGCCGCACAGCACCGCCATCGGATGCGCGTCGCGGCGGAAACCGTCGAAGAAGCGGCGCAGCTGCTCGTGCAGCATGGTATGGCGCATGACGCCATAGTCGAATTCATGCCGCTGGGCAGCGTTCGGCAACTCGCCGTTCAGCAGCAGATATGCGACTTCGAGAAAGGTGGAGTGCTCGGCCAACTGATCGATCGGGTAGCCGCGATGCAGCAGGATGCCCTCGTCGCCGTCGATATAGGTGATCTTGCTCTCGCACGACGCGGTCATGCCGTAGCCGGGATCGTAGGTGAAAATCCCCAGGCTGCCATACAGCTTGCCGATATCGGCGACCGACGGGCCGATGGTGCCGGGCCGCAACGGCAGCGAGAGCGATTTGTTGGAGCCGTCCAGGGTCATGGTGACCGACCCGTTTGCAGTACTGCTCATGCTGTCATCCCGTTCTGACCAGGCGGAGTTCGCCGCCCTGCGACTGCGTGGGAACTGGTGTGCCGCCCAGTCCACGCTTCATGGCAAAATAAGGGCGACGTGCCCTGGGACGCAACCTTCGCAATTGCAGCAAAACTACACCCTAGCGTGCGGCCCATAGGCCAGCGACTTGGGGACGCGCCCGTAGCTCAAGCCATCGCGTGCGCGCCCGTCGCATGGGTATGGGTTCCCTTGGACCTGATGCGCGCCCAACGCCACCGCGCCGGGGCAAGCCTACGCAATCAATGACTTTTGCGTGTAGCTCAGCTCCAGAACGTCGGGGTCTTGCGAAACCGCTTCCAAGCCCGGCCGATCTGCGCCCGCGACGCAAGGGCGCCAGCCGCGACGAAGCCCTCCACCAGCCCGGCCGCATAACTGCGCTCCGCTCGACCGAGATGCGCCAGCAGCCCGCCGGCCACCGCGCCGTCGTTCAGCGCCCCCAGTTCCTCCTGCAACGCGGCGAGCTGCTTGGTGAAGCGGCGGGCTGGCTTGCTGGGGAACAGCGGCAGGAAGAACTCCGCGGTGTAGCGCAGCCGCTTGCAGTCCTTCCGCAACGCATGCATGGCCTCAGCTGGCAGGTTCGACAGGCCCCGCCCGGCATGGCGCACGCGCTTCATCTGATGCTCCAGCGCTATGCTGGCGAACACCGCGGTGTCCTGCTGCAGCCGCGGGTCGGGTGCGCTCTCGCTGTCCCACGGCCGCAGCACGGATGCGCACGCCAGGCCGATCTCCAGCTCACGGAACGCGGGGCCGGTCAGATGGGCGCGCAGCTCGGCGTAGGCTGCGTGGCGCCGCCGCCGCGCCGCGGCGAACAGGGCGCGCAGCCGAGGATCGTCGGGGAACGCCGCGCCGACCCGCTCCGCGATGCCGCCCAGGAACACGTCCCAGTCACGGGCGGCGCCGAGCCGGGCGGCTGTGTCGCGCAATGCCGCGCTGAGCGGCATGAGGTCCGGGAACGCCGCGACACGCTTCAGGACGGTAAGTGCGGACCGAAGCCGGCGGGTCGCGACGCGCATCTGATGCACCGGCACCGGGGTCGCGCCGGCGCCGGCGCCGGCCGACCAGTGCAGCATCGTGTCCAGGAGCTGTCCGATCAGCACGGCGGCGTTGTCGGTCAGGTGCAGCCCAGGCATGGTCACGGCTGGCCCCGCGTGGCGCGCTGCAGGCACATCGCCCCGCGCGACTGCGGCCGCCGTAGCCGCCAATCCTGCTCGCGGCACCGATAGCCGAACGGCGCCGGCAAGCTCCATCGCCAGCGGCTTGAGCAGCTTAGCGTCGCCTTGCAGCGTGACGCGGCACGTCGGCTGCTCGGCAGCAACCCCACGCAAGTGCCCGCTCAGCACCGTGAGCCGCACCGGCTCGGCCGCTGCCTCGCTTTCCTGTTCGGCAGCGGCGCCAGCGGAATTCGGCGGCGGACTCGAAGATCGCATGGCGAACTCCAAGCGTCGACCACGCAGGGCTGCGATGGGCGCCAGGCCTGCCGGCAACGAGTGGTGCAGGCTTGGCAGGCTGGCGCCCTCGGCGACGAGCGGGGCGGGGCTGCCGGGGAGCCATGGCCGGCTGGACGTCGGGCGCAACGCTTCCAGCCGCCAATGCCCACGCTGTTCCGACAGCGACAGCGAACGGGCCGCCAACGCGCCGTCCGGCGTATCGTGCCAAAGCATGGTGACGGCCGCGGCACGGCCGATACGCGTCAAGAGCGGGATTTTGATAAGCTGGGCGAGGTCGTCCGGATTCAGGTCCAATTCCAAGGCGGCATCGGACATGCCGTTGGTTTCAGCCGGCACCGCCGGGCAGGTCGCGCGGACACAGGAACCGGGTCAACCGACCGCCGCCTTCGCTCAGCGCCTGCCACGGGCCCGTTATGGTGAACTCCGCCAGGCTGCAGGACGGGAAGCCCTCCGCCAGCCGGCGTATGTCGGCATTGTCATACGCCGCCGCCTGCGCGCCGACCAGCAGCATGGCCAGATCGTGCAGGCCGGGATTGTGACCGACGACCATGACGCTGCGCGCCATGGCACCAACCTCCTGAATCGCCTGCAGGATCGTGGGCGCCGGAGCCAGATACAGCCCGGCGAGCTGATCCACCAACGGTGTATCGGCCCAGGGTCCGAGCGCCTCCAGCGTCTGCAGGGTGCGCCGCGAGGTCGACACCAGCACGACGTCGGGCGCCAAGCCGAGCCCCTCCATCGTGGTCCGCATAGCCGCCGCCGCCTGCTGCCCACGCCGATTGAGTGGACGGTCATGGTCGGGAGTGTCGCGTTCATCCCAGGAGGATTTGGCATGCCGGAGCAGGAGAAGTTGCCGCATGAACGGAGAGTGCCCGCACCCGGGCCGGGTCGCAAGCGGACAGGCGTGGGCTAGCCTTGTGCCCTGCCGCTTCGGCGCCATTGTTGCTACGAAGCTGTAAGGGAGCAGGCATGGCAGGACCGATGGTGATCGTGGGTGCCGGGGCAATCGGCTCCGCCATCGCGCGGCGCGTGGCGGCACGGAACCAGGCGGTTCATCTCATCGGCCGGGATGCAGGCCGCATCGCGGCGCTGGCGGCCGAGCTGGGCGGGACCTACGCGGTCGCCGACGCACTGGACGACGCGGCGCTGACCGCCGCCGTGCAGGCGGCCGGGCCGATAATTTCCGGCCTCGCCTATTGCGTCGGCTCGATCCTGCTGCGGCCGCTGCGCCGGGCGACGACGGAGGATTTCGTCGGCGCCTTCCGGCTGAACGCCGTCGGCGCCGCGCTGGCCGTCGCCGCCGCGGCGGACGCGCTCAAGGCCAGCCCCGGCAGCGGCCCCAGCAGCAGTATCGTGCTGTTCAGCACCATCGCCGTCCGCTCCGGTTTCACCAACCACGCGGTGATTTCGGCCGCCAAGGGCGCCGTCGAGGGCCTGACCATGGCGCTCGCGGCCGAGCTCGCGCCGCAGGTTCGGGTGAACTGCATTGCTCCCAGCCTGACGCAATCCGGTATCGCGCAGCCGATCCTGGGCAACGAGGCCGTGGCGAAAGCGATCGCGGCGATGCACCCAATTCCGCGGCTGGGCGAGGGCGACGACGCCGGGGCGCTGGCGGCGTTCCTGCTGTCGGACGAGGCCGGATGGATCACCGGCCAGGTGTTCGCGGTCGACGGCGGACGGTCCAACGTGCGGGTGAAGGGCTGATGGCCGGCACCCTCCATATCGTGCTCGGCGACCAATGCAGCGCCGGTTTGAGCGCGCTGCAGGACCTCGATCCCGCACAGGACGTGGTGCTGATGTCCGAGGTCATGGGCGAGTGCACCTACGTGAAGCACCACCCAAAGAAGATCGTGCTCGTGCTGTCCGCCATGCGGCACTTCGCCCGGGCGCTGCAGGCGCGCGGGGTGAGGGTCGACTATATCAAGCTGGACGACCCGGCCAATACCGGCAGCCTGCGCGGCGAGATGCTGCGTGCCGTCGAGCGGCATCAGCCCGCGGCCGTCGTCGCGACCGAGGCCGGCGAGTGGCGGCTCACCGAGGACATGCGGCTCTGGCACGAGGCGTCGGGCGTCGAGACGGACATCCGCGACGACGACCGTTTCCTGTGCCGCATCCAGGAGTTCCGTGCCTGGGCGCGTGACCGTGGGGCGTTCCGTATGGAGTTCTTCTACCGCGACATGCGCCGCCGCTACGGCATCCTGCTGGATGAAGGCGCGCCGGCGGGCGGCAAGTGGAACTACGACCCGGACAACCGCAAGCCGTTGCCGAAGACGATCGCCCCGCCGCCGGTGCCGCGGTTCGACCCGGACGAGATCACGCTGGAGGTGATGGCGCTCGTGGCGCGGAGCTTCCCGAACCATTTCGGCGACGTTGACGGCTTCGCACTGCCGGTCACCCACCGGGATGCGGCGATTGCGCTTGCCGACTTCGTGACCAACCGCCTGCCGCTGTTCGGCGATTGGCAGGACACGATGAAAACCGGGGAAAGCACGATGTATCACGCGCTGATCTCCACGTCGCTGAACACTGGGCTGCTCACTCCGATCGAGGCGTGCAAGGCGGCGGAGGCTGCGTGGCGTGCCGGCGCTGCGCCGCTCAATGCGGTCGAGGGCTTCGTGCGGCAGATCCTGGGCTGGCGGGAGTTCGTGCGCGGTGTTTATTGGCTCAAAATGCCGGAATATGGCCGCTTGAACAGTCTGAATGCGACGCGCGGGCTGCCTGCATTCTACTGGACGACGGACACCAAGATGAACTGCCTGCACCAGGCGATCGGCGACACCCGGCGCCATGCCTACGCCCACCACATCCAGCGCCTGATGATCACCGGCAACTTCGCGCTGCTGGCCGGGCTCAGCCCCGATGAGGTCGATGAGTGGTACCTGATCGTCTATGCCGACGCCTATGAGTGGGTGGAGATGCCGAACGTGCGCGGCATGGCGCTGCACGCCGACGGCGGGATCATGGGGTCGAAGCCCTATGCGTCGTCGGGCGCGTATATCAACCGGATGAGCGACTACTGCCGCAAGTGCCGCTACGACGTGAAGCTCAGCGTGGGGGAGGGGGCATGCCCGTTCAACGCGCTGTACTGGGATTTCATCGCGCGGCATTCCGAGCGGTTCGGCCAAAACTCGCGCATGACGATGCCGGTGCGGACGCTGGCAAAGATGGACCCGGCGCGCTTGGCGGCGATCCGCGAGCAGGCGGCCGGGTTCCTGGCGGCGATGGACGCGGGGGAGCTGGTTTAGCTCAGGTTATTCGACGGCCCTCACCCCGACCCTCTCCCGGTGGGAAAGGGAGCAGCTTCAAAGCCTTCTCCTCCTGGAAGAGGGTTGGGTGAGGGTGGTAGCAGCGCGAAGCTCCGACATGCGAGAGCCTTAGCCGGCAGCGCCCGGCAGATCGATCCAGGACAGGTGCCCACCCTTGCCGGCACCGGTGTCAAGGAAGATGGCAAGCCCGCCCGACGACCCGATGCGTCGATAAGGCCGCCCGTCCGTGCTGCGCTGGTCATGGCCGCAATACACCGTTAGGCCCGCGGGGATGCGGTCCACCCAGCGCAGCACGCGCTCGGGATAGCCGTCCGGCTGCATCCGGCCCGTCGTTTCCCCAAACAAAGCGCGCGACAGCAGCGGGTCCACGCGGCCCAGCGACGGCGGCGGCGGCTCGCTCAGCATGGCGGGATGGAAGCCGCCGTGCACGAAGGCGATGTCGCCATGCGACAGCCAGGCCGGCGCGTTGACGATCTCGCGCAGCGCACGCTCGCGCAGGCTGTCGTCCAGTTGGGCCAGCGTGGTCTGCAGCGCCGCGTCCATTCGCACCGCCTGTCCGGCCAGGGCGCGGCCGAGCTTGCGGTCATGGTTGCCCAGGATAAACAGGCCGCGCTTCTGGTCCATCAGCGCGAACATGGTCCGCAGCACGCCGGCGCTGTCAGGTCCATGGTCGCTAAGATCGCCGAGCTGCACCACGAACCGGTCCGTCGCGGTGGCCGCGGTGAAGGCACGGATGTCGCCGTGCACGTCGCCCACCACGCGCAACGGCACGCCGACGGGGATCACGCGGCGGCGCGCCGGACGGTGGCGCGATAAACGTCTAGCGCGCGCTGCCGGGCTCCTGCCAGATCGGTGATCGCGGCCGGATAGGTGCGGCCGAGTTCCACGCCAGCCTCGGCCAGCACAGCTTTCGGCGCGGTCCAGGGCGCGTGCAGATATTTGTCCGGCATGCGCGCTAGCTCCGGCACCCACCGGCGGACATAGGCGCCGTCCGGGTCGAACTTCTGGCCCTGGCTGACGGGATTGAACACGCGGAAGAACGGCTGACTGTCGATGCCGCAGCCGGCGTCCACTGCCAGCTGGCAGCGTTGCTGGCGAGGTCGGCGTCCACCAGGGTATCCCAAAAACACGCCGTGCCGGCCTGCCAGGGCAGCAACAGCTGCTTTACCAGGAACGAGGCGGCGATCATCCGGACGCGGTTATGCATCCAGCCGAGATGCCACAACTGGCGCATCCCGGCGTCGACGATGGGTATCCCGGTGCGGCCGCGCTGCCAGGCGCGCAGCTGGACATGATCGTCGCGCACCGCCAGGCGGGCGAAATCCGGGCGCAGCGGCTGCTCCGGCATGTGCGGATTGTGCCAGAGCAGATAGGCCGAGAACTCCCGCCACAGGATCTCGCCCAGGAACACTTCGAGGCCCTTGCCGGTCGCCTGCGAAGCCAGCTGCGCCGTGGCCCAAACCTGGGCCGGCGACAGCTCGCCCCAATGCAGATGCGGGGAGATCATGCTGGTGCCCGGCTGGCCCGGCAGGTTGCGGCCGGTGTCGTAGCCGTGCACCGTCTTGTCCAGGAACGCGGCGAGCCGGTCGTGCGCGGCGGCCTCACCCACCTGCCAGGTTTCGCGGAACCCGCCGGCCCAGTCGGGATGGGTGGGCAGCAGGCCCCAGTCCTCCAGGTGGTCTGATTCAAGCGGGGCCGATTGGGGCAAGACGGGGCAAGGGATGCGGTCGGGCGCTGGAGTGGGCGCATGCGGCATGCCCAGCGCGCGGCAGGTTTTTGCGAAGGGAGTATAAACGCCATAAACGCCGCCGGTCTTGGTGCGGATGCCGTCCAGGTCGAACAGCGTCGCGGTGCGGTGCAGCAGCAGGTCGGCGCCAGTCCGCTGCAGCACGGCCGCAGTCGCCGCGTCGGCCTGGCGCGCCCACGGCTCGTGCATGCGGCCAGCATGGACCTCGGTGGCTCCCGTCTCCTGCGCAAGCGCCGGAATGACTTCGGCGGCCGGGCCACGGCGCAGGACGAGGGTCGCGCCCCGCTCCGCCAGGCTTGCTGCCAACGAGGCTAGGCTGTGATGCAGCCACCAGCGCGCCGCGCCGCCCGCGGCCCAGGCGGCGGGGCTTACGTCGTCCAGTACATACACGGGCACCACCGTCCGCCCGCCGGCCATCGCAGCCTCCAGCGCCGCATGGTCCTGCAGCCGCAAATCTTGGCGAAACCACACGATTGCCGACGGTTTGCCGTCCGCCGGCGGCGTGCCGCTCGGTCGCTTGCTCATCTCCAACTCCGTGGACACTCGGTCCGACCTATTACATTCACTAGATGGGTCAGGCTGGAGGCCGGTCCATACCGCCCATGCTCAAACGCCAGAGAACACGATGCCAAAGAACATTAAGTGCCGGATGCCTTGCCGGGTTGCACCGGCTGTGCGCGGGCGTTCGCTGCCGTCTGCGCCAAGGTGAAGCTGAAAAGCCGGTCCTGGCCGAGCAGGAATGCCCGGCCGCCGCGCGGGAACAGCGCGGCGATCGCCGGATGCGCCAGGTCGAGCCCGCCGGTATAGGCGCCCAAGGCCGGCAGCATCAGCCGCTTGGCGTCGGCGACGAAGCACGGCCGGGTCACGGTCCCGGCGCGGGTCGTGACGCTGGCCTTGGGATGATGATGGCCGCATAGCTCGCCGGCGGCGCCGTGCTGGGCTTGGTGCCGGAACACGAGCGGCCCGGCCGTCCAAACATTGGCAGCGTGGCCGCCAAGCCCCTGCGGCGGGGTCGGGTCATGGTTGCCCAGCACCCAGACGAACTGCGCCGCTTCGGTAAGGCCTCGCAGCCGTGCGGCGTCGCTGGCCCCCATGCGCAGCGACCCGCGCGCATCGTGAAAACTATCGCCGAGCGCCACGACAGTGCATGGCTGCCAGCGCCGCACCAGCAGCGCCAGGCGGTCCAATGTCATACGCGTGTCCCAGGGCGGCACCAGCTGCCCGCGCGCCGCGCAAGCCGAGCCCTTTTCCAGATGCAGGTCCGCGACCGCCAGCAGCCCAGCGGCGGGCCACACCACGGCACCGAGCGGGTCCAGCAGCAGGCGCTCGCCCATGAAGTGAAGCGGCGCCGCTGTCACGCCAAAGGTGCCCGTTGGTTGCGCGGCTTGCGCTGCAGGATGGCGAGGTTGGCGCGATGCACGGGATGCACCCGCAGCGGCGCGGTGCTCGGCTCGGCGTCGCCGGTCGCCTCCGCCACCAGCGCTTCGGTTTCGGCCAGCAAGGCATCCTCGCCACCCGCGGTGCGCACCGTCTCCCGCCCTATGTCCAGCAGCACCGGCACCGCCAGCGGCGACACGCGGGACAGCCGCAGGTGCCGCACCCGGCCCGCCACTCGCCCGAGCATGCCCGACAGCCGGCCCAAATCCGTCAGCCCGCCCGCCGCGTCGGCCCGAGTCGCGCGCAGCAGCACGTGGTCCGGCTGGTGCCGCCGCAGCACGTCGTAGATAAGATCACTGTTCACCGTCACCTGCCGCCGGTTCTTCTCCTGGCCCGGGTGGTTGCGCTCGATCAGCCCGGCCACCACGGCCACATTGCGAAAGGTCCGCCGCAGCATGCTGCTCTCCGCCATCCAGGCTTCCAGATCATCGCCGAGCATGTCCTGCTCGAACAGGCGGGCGACGTCGAGCGGTTCGTAGGCCGACCATACGGCGATCACGTAGTCGGTCGCGACGAAGCCGAGGGGTGCGTAGCCGAACCGCTCCATGCGCCGGGTCAGCAGTATGCCGAGCGTCTGGTGCGCGTTGCGGCCCTCGAAGCAGTAGGCGACCAGGAACCAGCGGCCGTTGCGCGGGAAAGTCTCGACCAGCAGGTCGTCAGTGCCCGGCAACTGGGACCGCTGGGTTTGCAGCGTCAGCCACTCGCGCACCTGGGCCGGGTAGTGCGACCAGGTGGCGGGATCGTGCAGCATGGCGCGTACCCGGGCCGCAAGGTTCGACGTCAGCGGATACTTGGCGCCAGCGTAGGCCGGAACCATCGGCTCACCGGTGCCGCCCTCGGCGACCTCGACCGTCGTTTCCCGCATCCGCACGTAGCGCAGCAGCCTGCCCGCGAACATGAAGGTGTCGCCGGGCACCATCATATTGACAAAACTCTCCTCGACCTCGCCGAGAGCCCCGCCCCGCCCGGCCATGCGGACCTTGAGCAGCGGCGCCTCGACGATGGTGCCGAGGTTCATCCGGGCCATGCGCGCCATCCACTCGCCCCGGATATGCACCATTCCGTCGGCGTCGCGGAACAGCTTGCGGTAACGGTCATAGGCGGCCAGCGCATAGCCGCCGTCCTCGACGAAGCGCAACACGTCGTCGAAATCGGTCCGGGCCAGGCCGCCATACGGCGCCGCGCGGCGGACCTCATCGAACATCGCATCCGGATGAAACGGGCACCCGGCCGCCATCAGCAGCACGTGCTGGGCCAGTACATCCAAGCCACCGGGCCGCGGCGGGTCGCCGTCCTGCTCGCGCGCCTCGACCCCCTCGATCGCCGCCTCGCACTCCAGCAGCTCGAACCGGTTGGCGGGCACCAGGATGGCGTTCGACGCCTCGTCCATGCGGTGGTTGGCCCGGCCAACCCGCTGCAGCAGGCGGCTCACCCCCTTTGGCGCGCCCACTTGGATCACCAAATCGACGCCGCCCCAGTCGATCCCGAGGTCGAGCGAGGAGGTCGCCACCACGGCGCGCAGCTGTCCCGCCGCCATGGCCGCCTCCACCTTACGGCGCTGGCCGATGTCCAGGCTGCCGTGATGCAATGCAATGGGGAGGGTGTCGGCGTTGATTTTCCACAATGCCTGAAACAGCAACTCCCCCTGGGCACGGGTGTTGACGAACACGATCGTCATGCCGTGCGCGCCGATGCGCTCCAGGATCGCCGACGCGCTGTTGAGCCCCATGTGGCCCGACCACGGCAGCCGGTCCTCCGGCAACAGGATCGACAGGACAGGCGGCGCACCCTGCGCGACCTCGATCAGCTCCGGCATGACGCCCGCGCCCACGTAGTCCAGCAGTGCCTGCTTATGCGCGACGGTCGCCGACAGCCCGACCCGGCGCAGCCCCGGCACCAGTGACCCAAGCCGCGCCAGGCACAGCGCGAGCTGGTCGCCGCGCTTGGTGCCGGCCAGCGCGTGCACCTCGTCGATCACCACGGTCGACAGCCCGGCGAACATAGTGGGCGCCTCCGTCTGCGACAGCAGCAGCGCCAGGCTCTCCGGCGTGGTCAGCAGGATATTGGGCGGCTGCTCCTTCTGCCGCTTGCGTCGGTTGGCCGGCGTGTCGCCGGTCCGGGTCTCGATCGCGATCGTCAGCTTCATCTCGTCGACCGGCGCCAGCAGGTTGCGGGCGATGTCGGTCGCCAGCGCCTTCAGCGGGCTGACATACAAGGTGTGCAGCCCGGCGCGCGGCGTGACGGCGAGGTCGATCAGGCTGGCCAGGAACCCGGCCAAGGTCTTGCCGCCGCCGGTGGGCGCGATCAGCAGCGCGCTGCGCCCGGCCTGCGCTGCCGCGATCATCGCGAGCTGGTGCGGTCGGGGCGTCCAGCCGCGCCGGGCGAACCAGGCGGCGAAAGGCGATGCGAGCGTCTCGGGCAACAGTTCCGGCATTGTTCCCATCCCACTGAAATAGTCCGAGTGGCCCGGCTGTGAAAGGAGGGCTAGCATCGTCGGATGCCGCAACCGCCCTGGCACCCCGACAGCCTCGCCGACCGGCTGCCCTTCCTGCGCCGCCGGACGCTGCTGACCCGGGGCGTGCGGGCCTTCTTCGACGCCCGCGGCTACACCGAGGTCGAGACGCCGTATGCCGTCCCGGCGCCGGGCGAGGAGGTCCACCTTCGCGCCCTGAGCACCACGGCCGTCCGTTCAAACGGCACAAGCCGCGCTTTATGGCTGCACACCAGCCCGGAGTTCGCCATGAAGCGGCTGCTGGTCGCCGGCGCCGGTCCGGTGTTCCAACTGGCGAGGGTATGGCGCAACGGGGAGGGTAGCGCCCGCCACGCCGCCGAGTTCACCATGCTGGAGTGGTATCGGCCCGGCCTCGGCTTCGACGGGCTGATCGACGAGACGACGGCGCTGCTGCGCGCCGTGCTGCCGCCGGTGGTGACGAGCGGCGGCGTGCGGACCAGCCTGGCCGAGTTCGAACGCCTGTCGGTCGCCGAGGCGTTCCTCCGCCACGCCGGTGCGGACGTGCTCGGCACCGCGGGCGACGCTCAGGGCCTCGCCGAGAGCGCCGGAGCGACGTTGCGCACCGACGAGACCTGGGAGGACCTGTTCTTTCGCCTGCTGCTCGATCGCGTCGAGCCGCATTTGGGCCAGGCGCATCCCACCTTCCTGACCCATTGGCCCGCGGCGCAGGCGGCGCTCGCCCGGCGCGACCCGGCCGACCTGCGCGTCGCGCTCCGGTTCGAGCTGTTCGTTTGCGGGATGGAGCTCGCCAATGCCTTCGAGGAGCTGACCGACCCGGCCGAACAGCGGGCGCGCTTCATCGCCGACCGCTCCCGGCGTCATGCGCTGTATGGTCCGGATTGGCCGCTGGATGCGGATTTCCTTGCGGCGCTGCATCACGGCATGCCGCCGTCTGCGGGAATTGCAATGGGCTTTGACCGTTTGGCGATGCTGGCCGCCGGCGCCGACCGGATCGGCCAGGTGCTATGGCTGCCGCCCGATTGAAACGCGGTCGAACACGGCCAATTTCCGAGCCCTGGGACGACGTTTGAGGTCATCAAGCGCCGTCTCGTAACCTGGTTGCTGCAAGGCGATGCTTGTTGATCGGAACGAGACGGCCATCTCAGCGTTGGATCGTCATGCGAAACCGATTCATACGCGCTGCCCAAAATGTGGTGCTGCTGACCGGGGTGGCATTTGCGTTGCCTGTTACCTGCGCCCAGCCCGGCGACGGCCTTTATACCGGCGGCATCCAACCTAGCCCTGCCAGCCGCGTGAACCCCGCCGAGCCTGGCTTCACCAACGACGGCAATCACACCCGCTGATCGGATTTCAAACCATGCGCGTCGCCATCCTATTGCTTACCTTCGCCGTCGCGGCCTGCGGCGTCACCCCGTCTGGCCCGGCCGGTCAGCCAAGCGTTTCCAACGTTAATCCCATCACCGGTGAGCGGGGCGGGACCAGCGCAGGGTCGTCGCGGTAGCCTAGCGGGCAGCGGCAATCGCGGCGTTCATCGCGCGAACGCCCGCGGCTGGGCCATCAGGGTATTGCCAGACCGCACCCACTACAGCCAGGAAACTCGCCCCAGCCTGCACCAACGGCGCGCAGTTCAGCGCCGTGATGCCGCCGATCGCGACGGATGGCAGCTCCATCAGCTCGGCCCACCAGGCGATCAGGTCCGGCTCGGCGTGCGTCGGGGCATCCTTCGTGGCGGTCGGGAAGAATGCGCCGAACGCCACGTAGTCCGCGCCGGCCTCGCCCGCCTGCATCGCGAGGTCCCGGCTGTCATGACAGGTGACGCCCAGCGTGAGGCCGGGCCCTAGCAGCTTGCGGGCCTCGGGCGCGGCCAAGTCGGTCTGGCCGACATGCGCGCCGTCGCAGCCCGTCGCGTGCACCAAGTCCGCCCGGTCGTTCAGCAGGAACGCGACGCCGCGGGACTGCGCGACCGGGCGCAGCACGTCGATCACGCGGCGCCATACGTCGTCGTCGGCCTGCTTCAGCCGGAGCTGCACCGCTGCCACGTCGCCCGCGTCCAGCGCCCGGGCCAGCGTGTCGGCGAATGCGGCGTCCGCCGTAGTGGGCGTCACGAGGTAGAGCCGGCACGGATCGTCCGCGTCCGGCTCCGCTTGTCCTGCCAAACGTCAGCCCTTGCCGAGATAGATGTCGATGATCCCCCTGAGCAAGGTCAGCGCCTCCGCTTCGGGCCGCTGGAAGGTGTTGCGGCCGATGATGCTGCCGTTGGCGCCGCCGTCCCTGATGCCCTGGATGTCCTCAAGGATGCTGTCGATGTCCCCCCGCGTCTCGCCGCCGGAGAACACGACGAGGCGGCGTCCGTTGAAGCAGCATTGCACGACGTGGGCGACCCGCTTCGCCATCGTCGAGATGTCGATGTTCTGCGTCGCGTAGGTCTTCTTCGCAGCCTCCAGGCTCACGACCGCGGTGGGCGGCTTCACCTTGATGATGTGCGCGCCCAGCAATGCCGCCATGTGCGCGGCATAGGCGCAGATGTCGACCGCCGTCTCGGCCGCCTTGTCGAGCTCGGGTCCGCGCGGATAGCTCCAGACCACGACGGCCAGCCCGGCGTCCTTGGCCTCCTCGGCCATTTCCCGCAATTCCTCCATCTGCTCGAAGGCGTATTCGCTTCCGGGATAGATGGTGAAGCCGATCGCGGAACAGCCGAGCCGCAGCGCGTCCGACACTGAGCCGGTCACTGCCTGGTCCTTCTCGGTCGCCAGGCTGTTGCTGCTGTTCACTTTCAGGATTGTCGGGAGCGCGCCGGCAAATGTGTCCGCCCCGGCCTCGATCATGCCGAGCGGCGCTGCGTAGGCATTCAGCCCGGCCGCGAGCGCCAGGCGGAAGTGATATTGCGGATCGTAGGCGGCCGGGTTCGGCGCGAAGCTGCGGGCCGGGCCGTGCTCGAAGCCCTGATCGACTGGCAGGATCACCATCTTGCCCGTTCCGGCCAGCCTGCCCTGCATCAGGATGCGGGCGAGGTTGCCCTTCGTGCCGGGATTGTCACTCTCGTAGTTATCCAGGATCGCTTTGATTGACGACGTGATCTCCATGGTGCCCCCTATGTGCGGCTGCTAGCTGGGGCGCGGCTTAGCCGATGGCAGGGCCGCTGTCACGCTGGCCCCGAGCCAGGCCTCCAGCCGCCATGCAGCCCGGCGGTCGCCAAGGTCCAAGGATGACGGCGGTTCCGCCAGCACGACGGCTCCTTGCGCCCTGGCACGCTCGGCGATGTCGGCGGATGCGGGGCCGGGCCGCAAGACGATGATCCCGCAGCCGAGGCTCAATGCCTCCAGCGCGCGGCCCGGCGCGTCGGCGCAATCCAGCACGTCAGGCGGGTCCATCATGGGGAACTCGGCTCGCGCGGCGGCGATCACGGCGCGCCACCAGGCGCAGCCGGCGTAGGAGGGCACGCCCGGTGCGGAGAGCAGCGTGACGGAGCGTCCTGGCCGCAGCGCCAGCCGGGCGTGCGCCAGCCCGTGAATAACAACGGACGGCGGAAGGATCATGCTTGACGTTCAAGCGGTTACAGGCTTTCAGTTCAAGTCGGAACGCAGCCCCGGGACACAGCAATGGACGACGAAACCAACACCGCCCAACCGGCTGAACGGCTAGAGGCCGCGCTGGCCCGCATCGCCCGGCAGGCGAACGCGCCTGACCCGGTCGCGACCGAGATCGCGGCCCGGCTCGAAAGCCTGATCGCCCAACTGCGCAGCGCGCTTGAGGAATAAAGGACCGCAATGGCCCAGCTTACCGTCAAGATCAACGGATACGCCTACACCATCGGCTGCGCGGATGGACAGGAGCAGCATCTGCAGGCGATGGCCGAGCAGGTCGAGTCGCGGGTCAGCAAGATCAAGGCGCTCGGCAGCCAGAGCGGCGAGTCGCGCCTGCTGGTTCAGGCCGCGCTGCTGATGGCGGACGAATTGCACGACATGGTGCTGGAGTTGGCGGCGTTGCGCCGGAACCGGCACGCCACATCGGAGGACGCTGCGCTCAACGAACGCCTGTCATCGCTCGCCAATCGCGCAGAAGAGATTGCGGCGACGCTTGAGCGGCACTAAGTAGAATGGGCGGGGCTGCCCGGTGCGTCAGGTACTTCACCCCCGGGGCCAATAAGCACTCCCTCGGGAGCTGGCTCTGTCATGACCGTGGTCATGGTAACCGGCACCCACCTGCGCAAGCAGGCTTCGGGAGGGTGCGACGCCAACGGCCAGGGCGGCTCCGTATTCACTTATGCTCATCACCAAGCAGGACCAGCGCACTGCCGCGATGGCTGCCCGAACCGGGCAGGACCCGGCGTTCGGGTTTTTCCTTGCCGGCCATGTCCTCGCAAGTTGGCGCTTCTTGCCCGGGATCGTCGTCGCCGGCTTCTGGCCGCTGCCGGGCGAGATCGACATACGGCCATTGCTGCTGACGCTCGCCGGTCGAGGCCATCCCGTGGCCCTTCCGATCACCCCCCGGCGCGGCCGTCCGCTGACCTTTGCTCGCTGGCGGCCCGGCGATGCATTGGTTCCCGAGCGCTTCGGCACCGTCCGTCCCCTGGGAGGGCCGCTCGTGCCCGACCTGCTGCTCGTGCCGCTGCTGGCGTTCGACGGCCGGTGCCGCCGGTTGGGCTATGGCGGCGGCTTCTACGACCGGACGCTCGCGGCATTGCCGGGCCGGGTCGCCATCGGTTGCGCGTTCGCGGCGCAGCGGGTGGATTGCGTCATTGCCGAGGCGCATGACATGCGGCTTGATGCCGTCGCGACCGAGGGCGGCCTTATTTTTCCTGAGGGCTAAGCATGCGCATCCTGTTCCTGGGCGACGTGGTCGGGCGATCCGGCCGGGACGCCGTTGCCGCAACCCTGCCGCGGCTGCGCGCCGCTTTGCTCACGGATGTGGTCGTGGTGAATGGCGAGAACGCCAGCCACGGCTTCGGCCTGGCGCCCGACATGGCGCAGGCTATTTTTGCCGCGGGTGCGGACGTGATCACGCTCGGCAACCACTCGTGGGACCGGCGCGAGTTAATTCCGTATATCGCGCAGGAGCCGCGGGTGATCCGGCCGCTGAACTTTCCGCCGGGCACGCCGGGCGCGGGGTCGTTCGTGGTGGCGCTGGCGGACGGGCGGCGTGCGCTGGTGCTGAATGCGATGGGCCGGCTGTTCATGGACGCGCTCGATTGCCCGTTCCGCGGCACGGCCGAGTTGCTGGCGCGCTACAAGCTCGGTGCCAGCGTGTCGGCGGTCGTCGCGGATTTCCACGCCGAGGCCACCAGCGAGAAGATGGCCTATGCGCATTCCTTCGACGGCTCGATGTCGCTTGTCGTCGGCACGCACACGCATTGCCCGTCGGCCGACCATCATGTCATGGCCGGTGGCACCGCGTTCCAGTCGGACGCCGGCATGTGCGGCGACTACGATAGCGTGATCGGCATGGCGAAGGAGGGCGCCGCTGCCCGGTTCTGGTCGAAGATGCCCGGCGAACGCCTGCAGCCCGCGGGCGGCGAGGCGACGGTCTGCGGGTTGTTCGTGGTGACGGACGACCGTACGGGGCTGGCGGTCAGCGCCGAGCCGGTGCGGCAGGGCGGCCGGCTGTCTCAGGCCATGCCGGGTGGTGTCGCAATCTAAAATCGGTTCACACCCTTTGCGGTCTCTCGTTGACGTCACGGTCAACATGGCTTTCTATCCTTAAATGACGACGCTCACCCTTACCTCCAGACTGTATTACGCGCCGCTCTCCTAGCGGCGGGGTGCTTTCGTCATCTTTCAACCGCTGCATTGTCAGCGGTTGAACCAAGCAGGACACCGTTGGCCTTGCGGCTACGTAGAGGTCCGGCCATGTCATGCGACACCACGTCTAGCCCCTTTATCGGCATCATCGGCTTCGGCGCGTTCGGGCGCCTCATGGCCCAGCACCTCCAGCCGCATTTCCAACTTTGCGCCTATGACCCCGCATTGCCACCCAGCGCGTGCGCCGAGACGCACGGCGTCATGCTGACCAACCTCCCAGCCGCGGCGGGTTGCCCGATCGTCATCCTTGCGATGCCGGTTAACAGGCTGAAGGAGTCGGTCCAGGCGATCGGCCCTTATCTCCGGTTAGGTTCGCTCGTGCTCGACGTTGGGTCGGTCAAGGTGGTTCCGGCTGAGATCATGCGGTGCGGGCTTCCCGAACACGTCGAGATCGTCGCGACGCACCCGCTGTTCGGGCCGCAAAGTGCCCGCGGCGGCATCAAGGGCCTGAAGATCGCAGTCTGCCCAATCCGGGGGACGCGAGGCCCCCGCGTAGCCGCCTTCCTCCGGCGGGTTCTGGGCCTGGACGTGATCATGACGACGCCTGATGCCCATGACCGTGAGGCTGCGATGGTCCAGGGATTGACCCACCTCATCGCCAAGGTGCTGGTCCAGATGGAGCCTTTGCCGACGCGCATGACCACTCGGAGCTTCGACCTGCTTATACAAGGCGTGGATATGGTCCGGCATGACGCGCCGGAGGTCTTCCAGGCCATCGAGCGATCCAATCCGTATTCTCAAGACGTCCGCAGACGTTTCTTTGCCTTGGCTTCCATGCTGGATGCCGAGCTTGCACAGGGCCGGTTGTAGGTCCGCTCGCTATCAGCAGCGACGGCCGCGGCGCACAGCCTGATCCGGAGCTTCGGGGCGGTGTTAGGCGAAGCCTTGCTCTCAGCGCCAAGTGTGCAGCCGGCGAAGTGTGCGTTTGAGGTAGGGATAGTAGTTGCCTCCTATGCGCTTCAAGCGCATACCCCCTCGATGGTGTTCGAGTGGGACCCCGACAAGAGCAATGCAACTTACGCCGCTCAGGGATTCGATTTCGCTTTCGCCGTCGGCATCCTCGCTGGTCCCACAATCGAGGTCGCCGACGCCCGGCGCGACTACGGCGAGGTCCGCATCCCAGCAATTGGTGAGACGGCAGGCATGGCACTGGTCGTGGTTTACACGGACCGGGACGACATGCGCCGGATCATCTCGGCTCGGGTCGCCAACAGGAAGGAGCGCACACAATGGCTGAGCCTGTCCGCATGACGCTGGAGCAGATCAAGGCGGCCGGCGGCGGCCGGGTGGATCGCGCCAAGCTGGCCGTAACGACGGGGGAGGACATCCGGCAGCACATGCTGGAGGACAGCGAGGACCCAGAAGCGCCGCTACCGGCCTATCAAGCTCTCCCGGATGTGCAGGCAATTCGTGAACGGCTCCGCATGTCGCAAGACACGTTTGCCCACACGATCGGCGTGCCTGTTGCGACGGTGCGCAACTGGGAACAGCGCCGCACCGGCATCGCACCTGCCGCACGCACGTTGCTTCGGATTTTGGAACGCGAGCCCGATGCGGCGTTGCGGGCGTTGGCGGGGTGATCGAACTACCGTTTCAATGAGGTCAATCACATATGACGCGTTCTCCTCCCTCTCCCGGAGATACCGTGTTGCGTGTCAAGCGGTTCTGGGGGCATCCGGGAAGGGATTGAACGGTTTCTGGGTACGAATGACGGCGTGGGCAAAGACGAGAAGCTTGCGAGCGACGGCGATCAGGATAAC
>JAABUM010000992.1_pt1 | contig 45031 bp, 87 predicted proteins | sample 5559161 | NCBI WGS metagenome assembly JAABUM01 (sample SAMN10711868, study PRJNA513369) | rock metagenome | isolation source: Antarctica rocks | place: Antarctica: Victoria Land, Siegfried Peak nord
GCGTCATCACCTGCGCAGGTGATGACGCACCGAAGCAACCTCAGCAAGGCCGCTTTATCAATTGGATTCATGGCACCGCCTGCCAGCTTCGAAATTTCATGCAGCCTCCTCTCTGCGGTGGCAGTGGCGGAAGTACGTCTGGGCATATTCAATGCATGTGCATGTTGATGCTGTGTGTTGCACACTTCACGCGACGCAGGGACAAACACATTCCTAGACGAATACAGGCACAGTTGTTCAGTTTGCTTGATGGATGCCGCTGTCCTGTCCTTGGTCGCCAATGGCCGCTCCGAGCGGCCGTTGGCGTTGCAATATCATGCATTGTGTGGAGTCCACACAATGCATGATATTGCAAAATGACTCATGGCATTTCCACCGATATACATCTGGTATCGAGGGCTGCAGCTCTCGCTTCGCTATCAGCCCATGACCACGTGGTACGCACGTAGACGCTGGCGCCGCTGCTGCGCATGGTAGTCATGACGCGGGTGCCGTTGCCGCCGACCACAGTGGTGACGCCGTCGCTGCCGCAGTAGACGGTTCCGCCTGCACTTGTGACGTTGCCGCCATTGCCGTCCACAGTGATGACGTTGCTGCCTGCACGCACGCTGGTGCTGCCGCCGCTGATGCCGACAGACGTGGTGCAGCCGCCGCTGCTGACCACGACCTGCTGCCGGACGCGCGCACTGGTGCTCTGCCATTCGGTGCTTGCAGTCTGGGAACTGCACACACGAGGCAGAGTATTAGCAGTAGCGAACCACAGGTAGGTTGCAAGTCACGAGCTCACTGCTCACTCGCCAATGAGCCACAAATGACCAGCCTGAATGCAAATTCAGGCGTTGATGTCCACGATTTTGCCGCCTCCAGCGGTTATCTCGGTTGTGCCAGTGGCCCCCATGAAAGCGATGCTGATTCGAGACACCCAATTCGGCTCGCTCGCTTGCTCAATGTTCTGGAGACGTTCCTCTAGTCCCTCGCACAAGCACAGCACGCTCAGGGCTGTACCTGCTGGTCAATGCCTGAGAGCGCCCACGACTGCTGGATGCGGCAGGCGAACAGGTGAAGTCCTCCACTTCTTCGTCACTGGTTCTCTGTCGCTTGCGTGCGTTTCTTTTTGCTTCCTCATTCTCCTCGTGCACCCACAGGGCGACCAGCCCTGCGCTAGCGGCTACCACAATCATCGCGAACCACACCATTATAGAAGTATTGCAGCGCGACACACCAAGGTCGACAGGTTAGCAGCTGGAGCGCTGCAGCAGGAGGACGAAGTGGCCAGGTCTGGGTGAGACAGCGAGGCGCCGAGGCTCGCCGAGGTCCGCCTCGGAATGTACGATGGTTGTAGGGTTTTCCTGTCAGAAACGTCTGACAGGGACCTTTTGCGGTAGAGACAAACCTTCCAGTAGACTAGAAGGTCACCAAGTGCGTGCCCCAGCAGGTAATGACGCACCGAAGCAACCTCAGCAGGGCCGCTTTATCAATTGGATTCATGGTACCGCTTAAGCTGGCAAGCTTGCCAGCTTCTAAATTTCATGCAGCCTCCTCTCTACAGTGGCAATGGCGGTGGCAGTGGCGGAAGTACTTACTAGTACGTCTGGGCATATTCAACGCATGTGCATGTTGATGCTATGTGTTGCACACTTCACGCGACGCAGGGACAACACATTCCTAGACGATTTACAGGCAAAGTTGTTCAGTTTGCTTGATGGATGCCGCTGTCCTGTCCTTGGTCGCCAATGGCCGCTCCGCACAATGCATGAACTTGCAAATTAATTCACGGCATTTCCACCGACACGCATTTGGTATCGAGGGCTGCAGCTCTCGCTTTGCTATCAGCCCATGACCACGTGGTGCACCTGCTGCTGCACGTCGATGCTGGCGCCGCTGCTGCGCATGGTAGTCATGACGCGGGTGCCATTGCCGGCAACCACAGTGCCACTCCCATTGCCACTCCCATTGCCGGCACTCCCGGCACTCCCACTCCCGGCGGCTCCCATTGCCACTCCCATTGCCACTCCCATTGCCACTCCCACTCCCGGCACTCCCACTCCCATTGCCGGCAACCACCAGTGGTGACGCCGTGGCTGCCGAAGTAGACGGTTCCGCCTGCACTTGTGACGTTGACGCTATTGCCGTGCACAGCGACGACGTTGCTGCCTGCACGCACGCTGGTGCTGCCGCCATTGGTGCCGACAGACGTGGTGCGCTCAGCAGGCTGCTGACCACGACCTGCTGCCGGACGCGCGCACTGGTGCTCTGCCGGACGGTGCTTGCAGTCTGGGAACTGCACACACGAGGCAGAGTATTAGCAGTAGCGAACCACAGGTAGGTTGCAAGTCACGAGCTCACTGCTCACTCGCCAATGAGCCATGAACGGCCAGCCTGAATGCAAGGTTAGGAGAAAGGGGCCCATCGCACACCTGCAGGTCACCGCTGTCGAGTGCTGCGCAGACGTGCCAGCAGCCGAGCAGTCGAAGTCGTCGCTCCCTTCGCCGTTGTTGCCCTGCTTGCGGCCGTGAGCGAGCAACCAGTAAAACTCTTCAGCGGCAGTTCTAGGACGGCGTCGGGCCGTTAACAGTACGATCGGGCCGCCATGGACCCAGTCAGGTGCGACAAGCAGCAGAAGAAATGTGAGAAGTGTGGACAGCCGAGACTCTGGTTACAATCTGGTTGAAACAGCAAGGCGACAAGGTGTCTCGGCAGAATCGAGGCAGGAGATGATTGCGCTTCCATTGCTTCCACTACTTAAATGACCAGAAGTGCAAGGCATACCGTCCCGCTTCAGGTCACAAACGCTTCACTTCCAGCTTGACAAATGGGTAACAACCAATGCTGATCAAAATTGGCGCTGTTGTGCAACCACTGGTGGGCAAACTCGCAGATCCGAAAGCGCCGCAAGTACAGTTCAAGCCACTGAAGTCAATTCGAGAAGCACAATCGCAGTTTGCATGCTCTCTCATGAGATAGGGCAAGAATGCATCACCCAAGAGATTTGCGCTGAGTGCCGGCATGTCACAAATGGGAGCTACGCCCTGCCATGCCCCTCCGATGCTGGCGTTTCACAGCCCTAAAGCCTCACTCCACCCGCCGCCTGACATCGGCGGCCGCAGGCGTCCCGATACCTCTTTTTGAGAAAATTCCCACACTATGATCCCCTCGTGCCCCCCTGCGCATCTATCAGTCTGCACCTGCGGACCACTGCGGCCGCGGGATGCGGCCGGCCGGCGACAGCGGGCTCGGCGGCTCCCGCCCGACGCTGCCGTTGCTGGACGGCACCCGCCGCACGGCCGCCGCGCCGCTGACGGGGGAGGGGCCGCTGGGGGTTCGCGGCGGCGCCACCGGCGGCGGCAGCGCTGACAGGCCCCCGCCCCCGGAAGTAGCGGCGGCACTTCCAGCAGCGTCTGGAAGGAGCTCCTCAAATTTGCGCTGCGGCGTCTTGAGCACCACGTTACTCACCTGCGCAGGATGTGCGCGCAGTAAAGGCGTCAGACTGGAGGACGAAACAGCTTGGACGATGGTTGCAGAGGGAAGTGATGGATGGACGTGTACTTGGCCACACTGAGGCACCGCTGATGTAACTGACGTAACTCGGCTGAATTCAAACCTCAGGCACAATCATCAATCTGCACAGAAGATTACGCTTAAAAAGCAGCACCTTGGAGGCGAAGTTGAGGGAGGAGAAGGTGTCGCCGGCATGCAGCGCGACGGGCGCGACGTTGCAGAACATGAGCGCCTTGGCGTCACCGCCCAGCGAGTCTTGCAGCAGCATCGTCAGCTTCGAGTTCCTGCGCGGTGATTCAAATGGGGACTGTCCGTCAGGTCTTTTGCGATCGCAATAACACCCAGAATACCAGGCGAACGGGCCGGCCTCACAAGCAGTCCACAGCCACGCCTCTGCTGCAGCTACTGCTCACGAGGATGCCCACATGTGGAATGGGCGCGATGCACAGCCACCTCACATAGGTGAGATCTGCGGCGAGAGGTTGTGTGAAGCACGCACCGGTAGGGAACGTGCGACGCCATCTGCATGAGCGCGGAGATGACGTTGCCCAGCTCCAGCAGCGACCGATTAATGTTCTGCGCCTCCGTCAGCGTCAGCCCTGCAGCATAACGAGGAAAACGCAGTGAGGATCAGGGTTTCTTGAACGCTGCCCAGCATGGTTGATGTTCTGTGCCTCCGTCAGCATCAGCCCTGCGGGGTACAGCGACGATGCAGTTAGATGGATTCGAGGTGGTTTTTCATCAGCATTTAGTGTTTTGACTGCTCAGCATGGCTGCAGACGGAAGTTGTTACGGCAGCAGCTGGTTACTTTGCACTTAGGACTTCAGATAACGGGTGAAGTGGTGCGGACGTCCCACTGACGACTTGAAGCTCATGTGGAGCTCTGATGCAGAACACGCACCCGTTGCCGGTCTTGCTGATGCGCTCGGAGCCGGCCAGGTCGGCACAGCGTCAGTTTGCCGATGGTGCGCACGCCGGAGGAGTTTTTCTGGTTATTACAATCAGAATGGGGACTCAGACCAGAACGCACCCGTCGCTCCGGTCTTGTTGATGCGCTCGGAGCCGGCCAGATCGCACAGCGTCAGCTTGCCGACGGTGCGCACGCCGGAGGAGATGTTGGTGCCCACCACGCCGACGATGAGCAGGCAGTGGGAACGGGAGGAGTGCGCGTTGATGTCGTGGCAGCCGACGGCGCGATGCTCGAAGCCCGCCGCCATGATGTCGAAGATCTGGTCCGGCGACGTCACCTCTGCAGCACGGGTTCAGGGCTTTTACGCCGGGCGGGCATGAGGGTGAGTTGCAAGCCGAGAGTGCAACGGTAAATGGAGAGGCAGCGAGCATCTGGGCGGCTCAAGCCGTGTCAACGACATGGCATGGACGCAGCAGGGCATGTGCAGAAGTGTGCAGGGCTGACACGAGTTGACGTTGCAGGAAAGTCAGAGCTGCCGCGGCATGCAGCAAACATGGGAGGATTTGTTTGCTCCAATGGACTGTTTTGAACCCAGTCAGGACGCGCACCAATGCTGGTGAGGCCGGGGATGTCAAAGCCGGAGGCGGTCTTCTGCAGCTCCACCTGCGCCCTCGGCTCCGCCGCCAGCAGGTCGTGCACCACCTGCGCACGGCAGCGATGAGCTTTGATGCTTGGTGGCCAGGTCGCATGAAAGGACAGCACAGCAAGCGTGGTATCATGTCTCCTCTCAGCAACTTCACCAAGTCAGGAAGGACACGAAGCAGAGGGCTTTGATGTGAAGCAACGCAAAGCTCTGTGGCTGCTGAAAGTGAGCAGGCAGCCGCCGGGCCGCACCTCGTTGTAGATCTCCACAATGGAGCAGGTGATCTCGTAGTTGGTGTCCGTCGCGCGGTCCTCCTCGATCGAGCTGTGCACACAGGGAAAGTCCTCTTCAACGACCACCAACCTTTCCGATGCAGCGTTGATGCAGCCACGAGCGCTGCCCTACCGAGCTCTCGATACGAGCCTGCCGTGGCAGCGCACTGCATGGCAGCTGTGATACCTGCAGCTGAACCTACATGGCAAACTCCTGCATTTCTGCAAGGAACAGCCGCAATGGAACAGCTCCTTCATGGTGCGCTAGTTGATGCCCGGTTTGCTGGGCTCGCCCTCCATGATGTACGTCGTGAATTTCACTCTCTTTCGAATGTTAAAATTTAGGCTCCCACCGGAACAGCTCCTTCATGGTGGGTAGTTGATGCCGGATTTGACGGCTCGCCCTCCACAATGTGCGTCTCGCCGGCTCATTTCCGACTAATGATTATCTAAGGCTTAGTTATCTTGAAAACTCAGAATCCAACGCATCGGAACAGCTCCTTCATGGTGCGCTAGTTGATGCCGGGAATGGACGGCCCGCCCCCCATGGTGTACGTCTTGATTCGGATTAGAGGTCATGAGCATGAAAGCAGGAATATAAAAAAATCGCATGAATCGCACCGGAACAGCTCCTTCATGGTGCGGTAATTGATGCCCGGGTTGCTGGGCTCGCCCTCCATGGTGTACGTCTTGCCGGCGCCCGTCTGGCCGTACGCAAAGACGCACACGTTGTAGCCGTCCAGCGCTGATGTGACCAGCTGGCTCACGTCCGCAAACACCTCCTCCTGCCGCGAGTGCGGCCCAAACACGCGGTCGAAGTCGAAGGCCTACGGAAATACGATAAGTTCAGGTGTGCAGTGACGGTTTTAAAGAGCAAGGAAGGTGGAAAGCTGACCCGCGGATGATGCATTTGAAGCTAGCAAGCGCTGCCAAAACGTACTGCCACACTGCCATGCAGCAGCGTGCACACTGCGCCATCTGTTCAGGATGTGTGCAAGGCTGGTGCAGCCTCCAGCTCCGTTTTGATAGGCGTAGGCCGGTCTGGGTATGAGGCGGGGCAGGATTCGCATGTCTTCTTGCAAGTATGGCTGTGAATCCACCTTGGCAGAGCCCTGGAAGTTGACCGACACGCGGTGGTCCGACTCGCAGCGCACGACAGAGGCGACGCCGGCGGCAATTTCTGCACAGACACATGGAAAGGGCTCAGACGACCTCCTCAGGTGAGCGGGACTTCAGACTGAATCCTGACGACATCTGCGGGCGGCCAGCTTGTGCGGCCAGCTTGTCCATCGCAGAAAGGTCTTGAAAAAACAATACCTGAGGGCGTGGCGGGCTTGACGCGGATGTAGACGCGGATGTTGCCGCGCAGTTCCTGCACCAGGTTGTGCAGCCGCCGCCGCTCCACTGCCTCCCTCGTGTACGCCGCCCTCGACTCCGCCAGCAGGTCCTCCTGTGCGTCGTCTTCACATCTTCAGAATCAGGGTTCAGATCAGGTCGGGAATCGTGCACATGGCAGGTGCATCCTGCACTGGACTCGACGAGCAGGTCCTCCTGCGCGTCAGGGGAACCGAGGTTTGACTCATCAATAGCCTCGGCTTCGTTGACAACATCAAAAGCGTTTCTGGATGGAAATCTCGCTGGTCGCGCATCACGATTCTCTACCTGGCCCCGCCCACCCTGCTGCCGGACCTTAGGTGGAACACAAGATGGGCGTGCACATGGGACGCGCCTGCTGCTTGAGGGCGTCGGAGATGCCGCTGGCGGCGCCCTGGATGAGCACCGGGATGAAGGCCTCCAGCTGGGCGGCCTCGCGCCGCAGCGCCGCCTGCAGCTCGCGCGCCTGAGCCAGCCCCCGCCGCAGGCCGCCCACCGACTCCGCGAGGCGTGCCTCCATCTCCTGCCCCGCCAGCGCCCCGATGTCCCTGCACACTCGAAATTGCAGCTCCATAGGCTTGTCGTGATAGGTCATACGGTTGCGGTCACCGACTCCGCAAGGCGCGCCTCCATCTCCTGCCCGCCAGCGCCCCAGTGTCCCTGCGCGATGTCGACAGATTTTCATGATGTATTTGATATCGCTCTTTGAAGTGCCGCAGGCCGCCCACCGACTCCGCGAGCCGCGCCCTCCATCTCCTGCCCCCGCCAGCGCCCTGATGTCCCTGTGCAACATCACAACGGGGTTCAGATTCGATTCACATCCGGTTCAGAGTGCCGCATTTGGCCCCAACGTTTGGGTTAGTGCCTGAGCCAGCCCCCTCAGCAGGCCGCCCACCGACTCTGCGAGCCGGCGCACCTCCATCTCCTGCCCCCGATGTCCCTGCGATGACGTCGACAAGTGTGACACAATCACCATTGTGTACAGCATTGCACAGGCCGCCGACGCTCTCCGCAAGCCGCGCGTCCATTTCCTGCCCAGCCAGCGCCCCAATTTCCCTGCGTAAGACAATGTGATATTCAGCCGTCACTGTGCGTGCGGCGCTGCAAGCCACGCACGCTCCGTGCGCCCACACAAATTGACATCTCTGATTAAATTCACGAATGCAAGACTAGGTTTCAGGGGAGGGTGCATGACGCCGCGCCGGGTGGCGATGTCTCAGCTGGCGCGAGAGGTTCACATCTGAACGTCGGCCTGCTATGTCGGTTGCACAGTTGTACTCAGCCCCGTTTCAGATGTCAAGGGAAGCGCCCTGTGCACCTTGTTGCCCAGCACATATTTTTTGCGTTGACAGCACTTGGCAGCCGTAGCAGCCAAGCATGGGAACCGCTGCAAAGTGCCCAGGCTTAAATCATATTGCCCAAAGGGGTTGCCACTGCTCTTCCGCAGGCAGGTGGCAGAAATAGCACCATCTGCCCCGTGTGCACGAGCAAGAGATGCAACGTGGCAGCAACAGTCCAGTTACGCACCGGAAGACGGTGAGGGACATGGGGGAGCCGCGGATGTGGTGTCCGCCCAGTGTCGCCGTGAGCGTGTAGCTGCCCTCGCCCGGCACGCAGTAGTCCACCTGCACAATAAAGGACAGCCATCGAAGTCCGTTCACATCGCACTTTACCTCGAACAGGAAGATGAAGGCTGGAAAGACCACAATCAGTTGCTGTGTTACTGTACAGTAGAAGTACAGATTGTACCTTGTAGGTGCCGTCGCCGCGGTCAACGACCGACACGGCGTCTGCCGCGACGCCCCGCACCTCCACGTGGAAGCGGTCCGCGCCGCTCTGCCTCGAGTTCCCGAACTCGTCGCACGCCTGCATGTCGCTGAAAGAGTCGATGCATGACACACAGCATCGATGCAGCGTTGCCTTTTGGTGCCAGCATGTAGAGTTGAGGCAAACACAGCATCGAATGAGGGCGAAGGCGCTCTCAGTATGAGCAGTCAGCGGCTCGCAGCAGGACTTCAAGAAAGCGCTGGACGGGATTCACTAGAATCGGAACACAGGGTCGGCACTGCCATGGCACTGACAATAGTAGTAAGCTAGCTGGAGGCGCGCACCTGGATGAGGAAGCCGGCGGACACGGCGGCGACGGCGCCGGTCTCGGGCCAGAATCCGGTTGCGTACGATTCGGCGGCCACGGTCGGAGCCTCCTTGACCGCGACCTCTGCCTCTGCGAGCTTGAGGCTCCTGCGGCGGTCAAGAGACTGGTTGAAAACTGTGTGTCGAAAGCAAAAGAGTGAAAATGTTGACCACCACCTCCGCTCCGCCTCTGTAAGCCTGAGGCTCTTCGGTGCAACGAGGAAAATATGTGGTTCGGGCGGGAATTGATACAGTGGAAAGGCTATATGAGACGCATGACGATTCCTGCAGCTTGACGCCACACACCTTGCACATACCTGGTGTGCAAGATGACTGCGCTCAACAGCTGCAGGAACAGTCATCCCCAAGAACAGCCGGCATGACAGCCGCCAAGTATTGAGCAGAATGTATTCTGAAGGTGTTGACCCATCCGTATTCGTGTTTTCTGTTGCTAGGTCCCTACGAAAGAGCGCCAACAGCCACGTACTGGCCGTCGGCAGTCTGCACGTAGACGCCCAGGCCCCAGGTGCCGGCGTGCGTCGCGGTGAGCGTCGCAACGGCCGCGCGCACGCCGCCGGCATTGCTCTCGGAAATGGCCACCGCCACGGTGTCCTCCCCGGAGATGAGGCCCGCCAGGAACTTGCCGCCTGTGGCAAAGAGGTCGAAGCGTCAACACCGTCATTCAAGTGGTGGCTAGCTGTTCACGGCCCCCAGAAGCTGCAGACGATGCCGCCTGACGAAGCGTGTGCAGCACCCGCCTGGCGACGGGTATGGCGGCAGCAAACCAGTAGCAGGCATTGTACGAACACACACCTGCGGCGCCGCGGTTGCCAAACTGGTCGGCGGGCAGGACGGCGAACTCCGCGGGCACGCCTGCTGTGACGGTGGTAGGAATGCACTGCACCGCGGTGTGCCGCGCGGACAGCTGCCCCGGCACCACCTGCGTTTACGCACGAACTCTCGCATGGAGGGCCGCATGTGAAGACTCTTGCATCACCGATGTCGAGAGCTCAAGTCTGGCAGCCACTGCTGGAAGCTGGACAGCTGAGGATGCCTGCCCAGTGCGTGCTCTTCACCAACCCAGACGGAGGGCTGTCGTTCCTTTTGTCTGGGTGCAAGCTGAAATCACGAGGCTGCACCCGAGCAAGCTGACCACAAATGGACAGTGGACAAAAATCCAGGACAGGCGTGCGCTGCTATCTGCCATATGACCTCGCACACAGCCATCACACAGACAAGCTGCAAACGAGCTCCATGCATCTATCACTCACCGTGAAGACCATGTAGAAACCCAGACAAACATCAGAAATGGCGGACATACCGTGACGGACTCTGGCGAGCCGCGAGCCGGGATGCGGGTGACCGCGCGCGTGCTCGGGGCTGTGACTGCTACTGCCAGCGTGTAGGTGCCCGCCTGCGTGACTGTCGCAGCCAGCCGCAGCTGCGTCGCGCTGCCGGCGCCGTTGGTAGAGCTCGCCTGCGGCAGGACAGGCCGATCCAGATGAGCACTCGGCACTGTGTCTGCCAGGCATCGGACAAGCCTTCAAGTGCCTCAGCCGCCTGGTGTGGAGCATGACGCGCAATGTGTGACGATGAGCATGCTGGCAATGCTGGTAAAGCTCCCGACAGCAGCTCAGGCCAACGATGGCAACACACTTGTCGATTGATTCGGGGCCCACCTCCACCTCGCAGGGCACATAGTCTTGTGGGTCGGTCGCCGCGGCCTGCAGCACGCCGGCAGCCGGAGTACAACAGTAGGCTTTCACGACAATCGGAAACATGATTAAAGACCTCACCTCTGCCTCGAAGGGCACAGAGCCCTGCGGTCCGGTGGCCGCCGCCTGCAGCGCACCGGCCGGCAGCGCCGCCAGGTTACCAAAGGCGTCTCGCGCCGTCACCGCCAGCCGCAGCGGCGCGCCTGCCGCCACGGTTGCCGTGCCGCCGGCGCCGGCGCCATCCACTGCGTAGCTGCAGGCTGCTGCGTGCACAGGCCCCGCCGCCAGCTCGACCTGTGAAGGCAGTTTACAGACGATATTGGAGCACAGGCGCTTCAGATCAGTCCTGGTTTGCCTCGATTTGCAGCAATGCCTCACAAGTCAGTTGTCAGGATGCTCCCATTCGCTGGCCAATCGCTGCTCTACATGTGCACTCGAATTGAAACACTCGCGATGAATAATTGTTCGTTGCAACCAGCCAGCCACAGATAGTGCACAACTGCAGCGGGCTGTTGGGCAGTGGCTTCTCCGTGCGGCATACAGCGCGAAGGGTTTTATAGTTTCAAGGGTTGAGACATCAGGTTTCATGCCACCTGCAGCGGGCTGCCGGGCAGTGCCTCCCCTGTTGCCGCATCCGACACCGAGATGAAGTAGGCGCCCGCGACACGTGCGGCGTACGCCACGTCCGCGCCGCCCGCCGCATTGGGGCTGACGCTGGCCGTCACAGGACCAGGGCCCTTGCCGCTGGCCACGACGGCTGAGACGCCGGCGCCGGGCGGCAGCAGGTTGCCATGCCTGCGCATGTGATGCAGAGCCCTTGTTCAAGTATCATGAAACCCATTTCCGCATGTTGCATTAGAGTCCACATTGGCTGTCATGCAACTTCGCAAATTTTTGGTGAATGTGCTGCAAAGAAGATGAACTTCACTTCACTTTGTGGCAGTCTGCAGATCACGAGCCGGTCTGACAGCCTCTGTAAATCACGTGCACACCCAGGGCAGAGGGGGTGCGAGCAGCAGCATCAGAAATTTGACTTGCCTGTCCGCAAGGCGAATGTGCAGGCGGCCCGGCCGCCCGGCCGTCCAGCCGCGCAGGCCGGCGCCGTCGACAGCGCACCGCGCCGGCGCCGGCGCCGCCGGCGAGCAGGCGCCGCTGGTGGAGATGACGCTCTCAACGATGCCCGTGATGCCTGCGCTGAGCTGATACGGCCCCGCCTGCGCAGATGCGGGCAATTCAAGTCAGGGACGTTACCTGACATGTTGCATGATCCCCACACTGCTTGTGTTTCACGTGTTGCCGGCGCTGAGCTGACACGGCACCGCCTGCAAAAGGCCTTCAGCACATGATGGCTGCCATGGTGTGGAGTCAAATCTCGAAATTGTAATCATGCTTCAGCAAAGAAAGAGACGCACAAGGACCCGAACGAACACATGGCGAATCGAACGTTGGGCCATGGTGAACCGTTCGACAAGCCAGCAGTCTGCAAGGTCCATGTGTGAACATGTTCGCCTCACCGCCAGAGCAGAGACACTCATGATGCAGCAACGTGACATGTAATGCACACCGTGCCCAGGTGGAAACTAATCTCGTGCAGGCCGCTGCTGCGCTCGGTGACACATAAAAGCTTTTCATTGCCGTTCAACCCTCCCCACCCGGCAGTCCAACATGCTGATGAAAGACGCACCGTGTCCAGGTGGAAGGCGAGCTCGTGCAGGCCGCTGCCGCGCTCGGTGACGCGCACGGGCGCAGCTGCCGCCGCGCCCTCCACCAGGCTGTGCACCTCCGCCCGCACCGGGCAACCACCCTGTGGTGATACCACATCGACGGTGAGAAGCTGTGCCAATGCTGCAGCTCGAGTAGCATGGTTCGCAACAGGATTGAATGTGAAGGGCAAGCTCGTGCTGGCTGATGGAGTGCTGTCTCATCGACACGGACATGCAATTGGACACATCACACAAGGAAAAGTACCTGGATCAACAGCTAAGTCGAGAGACACTCACGTGCAGGATGCGCTGGCCAGCAGAGTCCCGCGTCTCCACCAGCACCGTTGCGGGCGACCCGGCGGTGAGCGCCGGCGCGCCGCCGGCCGCCAGCCACGCCAGGCTGCAGCCGCAGCCGCCCGCGACCGCCAGCGGGATCGGCTCTGGCCGCACCGCCTGGCCACGCACCAGCACCTTGAGGCTGCCTGTTCACATCACACAAAAGTGGTTCAAAGAGATGCAAAATCAAAAGCCGCAATGTTGCTGTCAGCCGCCGCCAGCGGAATATGCTCCGGCCTCACCACGCACCAGCACTGCCTCACCGCGCACCAGCACCTTCAGGCTGCCGGGTGAGATTGCACAGAAAATGTTCAAGCAGATGCACAACGTAATCACTCTGTCTGCCACCACCAACAGAACTGGCTCTGATCGCACCGCCTTGCCGCGCACCAGCACCTTGAGGCTGCCTGCAAATGCGGATGATTGAGAACGAGCTGTGCCGCCGCTGCACCAAAAGCCAGTGAATTCGGATTCTTGCGAGAGTCTTCATCTTGCAAGACTGCATTGCATATGCACAGCGGCAGCCAAGAAGGCGATGAACGAGGAGGGGAAGCGAATCCCTTTAAGCAGACAGCTTTCAGAGAAGCAGCAGCTCCTCCAGCACGCCCACAGAATTTCAGGGATTGCCTGCTACTTCGTATCAGATGCCACATGCGCATGTAGTGGGAGGAGCTTCCACTGCATGCACAAGTCGCATCTTGAACGCAGTAGCAGGCGGCGCTAGGAGTGTGTGCAGCGTGCAACGAGAGACACCTTCGCAGGCAACGGTAGCCTTCACAACCACAATCGATGGCGAGCTGTTGGGCGCGACGCTGATGTCCGAAAGCGCGTGCGACGGGCTGCAGGCCAGGCGCACGTCCTCCGGCGCCAGCGGGCATGCGTTGGCAAACGCGTCGCGGCCCGCCACCTCGAACGTCAGCGACTGCAGCCCGCCTGCAGACGAATTTGGTACACTGGCAAGCAGGCGGCGGGAATCTACTACTCACACATTGTAAAAATCAATGGTACTCAGCTCGTGCCACTGCCTGTTGCCTTTGCCTTCAAGCCATGCATGCTGCTTGGATTGAGCTCACCGAGACGAAGGGTCCGGCAGCAGACAGGCAAATTGAAAGGTATGCATTGGTCAGTCCATTCGCATCGTGCACCGTGTGCCGAGTCCTCTGCGGCGCGGTGGTCATTCAGGCCCAGCAGCTGGCAGGCGGGCGGCGAGAGCGGCCCCGCGCGCACGTACACGGCGAAGGGGCTGCCGCCGACGGGCGCGCCGTCCAGCGTCACCGCCACCCGCTGCACGCCCACCTCCACCCACCGCCACCTCGCTCTGCAGGTGCAAATTGCAGAGCTTTGTAAGTAGGGGCAATGCCAGCACCAGCCCCCGCCATCTTGCCGTGCACATGCACGCCCTGCTCAACAACACACACTGCATTGCTTGACTGCTTGGCGAGCTCGAGCCCTGAAACAGGCCAAAGAGGCATGTTTCAGCGACACGCACCGGAAGCGGGTGCCGCCGTCAACGAGCTCCACGGGCACGGCGGCGGCGGCGCCGGTGGGGCTCACCAGCTGCACGCTGACCGCCTCCGAGCCGCTGACTGCGCGGCCCTCCTCCTTCTCCAGCGCCTGCGGCGACAGTGAGGTGTTGGCTCTGCTGTCGCAGTACTGAGATACTGGGCAACCGACAGCTGCCCGCCTCCTGGCCACTTACCGCTCGCCCCTCCCACTTTCCCAGCGCCTGCAAGTGACAATTCTAGGCGTGATTCTCGACTCACACGACGTTCGTGATGTTTCGTTCAATGGCTACGCGCGGCACTCCTGGCTGCTCACTGCGCCTTCGTTGGTGCCGAGCGCACCTGAATGAGTGTCAACCATGCACCTTCAGCACTGATGGATCACACCTCATGGCTCCGCTGTCCGGCCTGCCGGGTTAGCCAACTGCTGATGCCAAGCCATATCAGCGATGTATCGCTCAGGGAAGAAGGTCTGGTGTGCACATGCCAGCGGCGTGCAGCACGAGAGGGTATGTATTGGGCGCCATGGATTGTGCCAGCATCTACCGTGCCAGCGTCGACAAAACAGCCCAGGCATGAGCGGCACCCTGCGCGTCATGTACGGCGGCTGCACACCGTCCTCGACTTGCACTGCTCAGCGCACGTCAAACTGCAGCGTTGCAGAAACGACGGCTTTATCAGGCATCATGCGAAGCTGGAAGCGGCACCTCGACAACCATCTCCTCGGCGGCGCCGCAGGTGGCAGCGATGTGGCCGTCAAGAGTCCGATGCACTGTCACCTGCAACATGCATTTATAATTCAGCATGCAGGTAGGAAGCTGGAAGGCCCACCTCGACGATCAGCTCCTCGGTGGCGCCGCAACTGGCGACGATGTGGCCATCGGCGTTGGGCGCGCCGCTGCCGGTGATAACGGCGCGGCACTGGCCCGCCGTCAGCGGCCCGTAGTCTGCCACCAGCGGGTGCGCTGCGCCGCGCACCGCCTTGCCGCCGACCAACGCGTGCAGCATGTGGTCGCCCGCTGCCGGCAGCGTGAACCTGCGCCGCCGGTGAGAGTTTTATCAGCCATCGGAGGTTAACATTAGTGCCGCGCACCGCCTCCCTGCCCACGAGCGCGTGCAGCATGTGGTCGCACGCCGCCGGCAGCGTGAAACTGCGGCGCCGACCAGCAGGGCTTCACTTGGTAGTGTTTCCTCAGCTCTAGCAAACGACGGTAGCGTGCACAACCCCTCCGCCCACCAGCGCATGCAGTATGTGGTTGCCCGCCGCCAGCAGCGTGACCCTGCTGCGTTGAATTGTTAATTTCTGGCAGGCAGCCACAAGCATGCATCCGAACATGACCCATGCTGTCATGCTGACAGCTACTGTTGTTTGGCAACGTGGACGTATTGAAGAACATTCGCAGCTGGGACACCTGCCTCTATGCACTCTCTGGCAGCTTGCCGACCCGGCACAACAACTTGTGACGCACCGCAGGGCGTAGGTGCCGTTGCCATTGTCCTTGACGCGGGCGGGGTTGCCGCGGCGGCCGCCCCTGGGCGTGTGGCTGGAGGACACCACCTCCCCGCCCGCCGTGCGCACATTGCCGTACGCGTCTGCCGTGTGAAGCGTTGCGACGGCCGTGGTGCCGCAGATGACGCCCTGCAGCATTTCATTGTATTTGAGTCCTTAATGCTGCTTTGTGTGCCCGGGTGTGCAGATTGTGCCGTACGCATCAACGGCGTGCAGCGTCGCCACCGCCATGGTGCCGGGGACAACGCCTGCACACACGATTTGCATGATTCAAATTTTACTGCCTGTCAGGAATGAACCATAAAGAGGGTGCAGCACAGCTGTCGCAGTTATGCTACGCCCACTGGAATGTTCTGCGGGGCAATCCACTGAAGCTGCTTTTCTGCAACAGCTTGCTTTTCCAGTCACGGCGAATGCTGCCGCACCTGAAGCGGCGGGCCGGTGAGCCAGCACTGGGCGGCGTCCGACAACTGAAATGTCTTACACTCCAATGCAGATCCCGAGCTCATCGTCAAGTCATTGCACACCTGAAGCGGCGGGCCGGTGAGCCAGCACTGGGCGGCGTCCGAGAGCCCCGCCTCCACGTGCAGCGGCTGCGGCCAGCCGGGCACATTGTGGCCGCCCACCGTGGCGCGGATGACGTAGCTGCCCGCCCGCGTCGGCACCGCCCTGAACAGGAAGACGAGCTTCAGCGCATCAGGTTGCTCATGCGGCTATCCGGGCTGTCTGTGACATCCTCAAGCGTCACCTCACGCGATGAGGACTGCATAATTGTGACGTCTGCGCCGGAGGGCCGCAATCTTGTCAGCGGCGCCGGTGGCCTTCACAATTCTTGAGGTATCAACTGCAGGTTTTGAAGCATGTGACTGCTATTTGACGCATCGACCACCTCGCCAGAAGACGCCGTCGACGGCGACGGTGGCCTCCATCTGGCAAACAATAAGTCAGCTTGAACGTGCACATGAGGAGCACCAGAAAACGCCATCGTTGGCACGCTCGAACTTGATGTCCGCCGCGCCGGTGGCTTCCACCGCGAGCGGCGCGTCGGGCGCCGCCTGCGCCGGGTTGCCAAACTGGTCCCGCAGCTGCAGCGCCACCGCCACCTCCTCGCCCGCGGTGCAGCGCCCCTCCGCTGCCGCACCCTTCAGCACCGCCTGCAGGAACATTTGGGAAAGAGGCTGCCAAATGTCAGTTTCAAGCCTTTTCTTGTTGTTCGGCGCGCCCGATGCATCTGTGTTTGGGCGCTGGGCTAAAGCTCATAATTCGGCGAGCTCCACCCGAGCACTCTCGTTGTGCATGACGCAGTGCTTGTGCAAGGCAGAGTCGCCTTGCCAGCAGCCACATCTGCAATCAAGTTTAGCAGATACAAGGGAGCCCCACCTGGCAGCGGGACACGGCGACGGGAGCGGGCACCACGCGCACGGGCATGAGGCTGCCGCCCAGCAGGGTGTCGTCGCCCGCGCACCGCAGCGCCAGCGAGTACTCGCCCGCCGCCCTGCACCGAAGCGGCACAACTGTTTATCAACAGGCGCATGCTGCCATTGTGTCTGCAGGCAACTCAAGCAAGGCAGTCCTGTCGCTTCCTTGGCTGGGCACAAACGCAGGGCTGGATCTAGGCTGCCGCTGACGCGGCTGTCACAGGACAGCCAAAAGTTGCAAGTCCAAAAGCCAGTCAGCTATGAAACCCAAAGGCCGCACTTGGCGGTGTAGTAGACAGCGGAGGCGCCGTCGGCGTAGTCCACCACCTGGGTGGCCAGTGTGCCGGGGCCGTGCGCATCCGCGCTCAGCGGCGGCTGCCCCTCGCTGCTGCCGACGCGGTTTGCAAACCTGCAGCGGCGCGAGGCCCAAGTTTTGTATGTTCACTTTGAGGCAAGCTGCGAAGTGAGAGACAAACCCGCCGCCTTGCTGAATGCAGTACGTCCAACCTTGGTACAGCAGATTGCTAGATGTCCATGGCATGCAAGCGCCTCAACGCAGCAGCAGACTGCTGTACCTGTCGAAGCGGGTAATGCGCAGGCTGGCAGGCTGGCCTGCCACGATCTCCGTCTCCGCACCCGACACCACGCACTTGGACGCCGCTGTTGCCGCCGGCGCGCACACGCCATCGTACGTTGTCGCGCCCTGACAAAGCAATTCAACATCACAACCTATCCCAAGTGATAGAAGCTTGCACATCGCTCACGTTTACATGGCCCAGCACACCGAGATCAACCCCATCTCGCACAAGACTCTCCAATCACCCGAGATCGAGCTGGTGTATCAAAGCGCAAAAACAACAGAGGAACGAAGCGCACCTGACCGCCGGCGAGCTCCAGGGAGATGACGAACTTGCCGGCCTTGGTCAGGCGGTAGGCGGCCGCGTACCAGCCGTCGCCGCTGTCCGTGACCTCGCCCTTCACCTCCTCACCTGCACCGAACAGTCCCGAGGCCGTTGACAGAGCCTGACTGACGGCGTATTCACACGTGTATGGTATGCAAAACTCATTTAAGAAGCAGTGTTTGTCCAGATGCGAGGCGCATGATCTGACAACACCGTGCGCCAGACTCACAATCTGTCTCGAGTCAAGTCAAAAGTGCAATGCATGCCATGCTGTGTAACCCGCACCCTGGCAGGCGACGGTGACGGAGAAGCTGCCGCCGCCGGTCATGATGGGGTTGCCATTGGCGTCGTGCGCCGCGATGCGGAAGGTGGCCACCTGGCCGGCGGTCGCCGCCGCCAGCCCCGCGCCGCTGGCCTGGCAGCACTTCAGCGCCACCTGGCATGAGAATATGATCGCAGTCGGAACCATGCGTGAGGACGATGAGGTATGCAGGCATTTTCGCCTGCACTGCTGTGAACTGAGTACGGCTCAAAGTGAGAGCCTCACACGATGCAAGATGCTGCAGAGCAGCATGTATCTGACGGATGGCAAGAGGCTGACGGCGCGGCTGCCACCATGCTGCATTTTGTCGCAAAGTTCAATGGGTGGAAGCAGCACGCACATGCATAACAGATTGCAATGCTCTCACCTCCGTGGCAGAGGCGCGGATGCTGTAGGGGCAGCCCGGTAGCAGCGCGTCGTTCAGCATCGCCGACACCTTGTGATTGCCCACCTGCTCACGCACAGGCGCGATTGAATTCAAGAATGCCAAACAATGCACCGAGTTCACGAGCCACCGGAAGGTTGTCTGCGGCATTCCCCTACGGGAGAGGCATTGCGCTTTCCGAGGTGCAATTGCGCAGCGGCTCAGTCGTATAAGGTATGCTTGACCCTCCTATCATCTCAGACTATGTGCAGTCGAGCGAAGCTGTCGGCGGCACAGAGTAGCAGCAACCGCAGCTGCTCTGTGAAGACTCGAAGCCTCTCCTCCCACGACGCCTCTATGGGACTCGATGAACATCAATGCCGAGACTATCGCTTGTGGCTTTCGCAGAGAAGCCGCGTAAACGTAGGCTCATTGATTGGCAGTACCTGTTCACTTGATCCAGCCACAGGTGGTGTTCATTGCCGTTCAATCCATTGCCATTCAAATCGAAGTGTTCGGATCAAAGTTGGAATGATCACACCTCGGAGCAGGTGAGCAGCGTGGAGTATGCACTAATATCGAATGATGTAGTACACAAATCGATTGACAGAATACACAATTTGAAGTTGACAGCGAGTACGCGCCTCGAAGCAGGTGAGCAGGGCGGAGCAGCAGCCGGCGCCGTCCTCGAGCGCCAGCGGCAGCAGGCGCTTGATGTGCCGGATCATGCATGCAAATTTGTTGTTGTTCAGATTGAAGTGGCGCAAGCACAGACCTCGGAGCAGGTGAGCAGGGCGGAGTAGCGACCGGCGCCGTCCTCCAGCGCCAGCGGCAGCAGGCTCTTGGTGCCGCTGGGCGCCTGCACCGTCACCATCACCGCCTCGTGCCCGCTCACCACGCGGCCGCCTGAGCGGATGTTGCACAATTCATGGCCTTCACATATATTTGCACAATTCATGGCCTTAATATATGTTTACACTAAGATAAATTTACATTATACGTATACACTTAGATAATGACATGTGCAGCTGCTGGATCGTGATGGGGCGCCTGCAGCGTCACCATCACCGCCTCATGCCCGCTCGCCACGCGCCCGCCTGCGGCGACAGCAACTCACGGACCGGCTGACAAACACATACTGCAAATGAAATGACGAGGGAAACATTTTCATCGATGGATTTTATTCGGCGCCTGCACCGTCACCATCACCGCCTCGTGCCCGCTAAAAACCCCACGATGCTCTGTGGTCATCGCAAAGATTTTTTCGTGTGCAGTGCGTAGCACACAGATGACAAAATTACATTTAATGGTAACTCACTTGACGTAAAATTAACCTATTGAATAAATTTCTAGTTTAGTATATTCACAACAGATGGGCTCGTTGCAGACGACATTCCGGGTGCAGGTGCCTCTCAACAGAACACACCCATCCACCTCCAAATCAAATCAGCAGTCAGCCGCTAGCAGATTGCATTCTGTCTCCGGGCACAACAGTCCGGATTGCAGCTTTCTTTGCTGCCTTGCCGGTTGCATGCGAGACACAATGCACACGTGGCACATCGAGGATGGCACCACATGTGCATCAGCATCTCACCACCGGCCAGCGCACTGACGCGAAGGCTGCATTACGCTTTTATCGCTCGCGCAAAATTGCAACCTGCACAGAGTCGACATTTTGAGGCGAAGATTAATTCAGTGCAACTGGTGCAAGACGCACCTGAGGAGCCCCACAGGGCGGGCTGGATGAAGAGGCGGTGCGGGGAGCCGCAGGTGAGGCTGCCCACATCGCCGCCCAGCATCACGCACTCCGCTGCCGTCAGCGGCCCGTAAGCCGCCTGGATCTGCAGAGATGATATGCACGGAATTACGGCGATATCTGGCATGCAGGTCAGCGGGGCATATCCCAGGCGTCCAGCATCACGCACTCCGCCGCCGTCAGCGGCCCGTACGCCGCCTGGATCCGTGCAAATTGTGAGGAAAAGGGTTGGAGCTTATCCTCGTGGCCAATGAGCGACTTCGGCTGTCCGACATCACGCACTCCGCCGCCGTCAGCGGCCCATGTGCCGCCTGCATCTGGAGACATGATAGAGAGAGTCCTGCTGGCCAATGCTCAGATTCAGCTGTCCAACGTCACGCACAACGCCCGCGTCAGCGGCCCGCACGCCGCCTGGATCTGTACACGTTGCAAGTAAAGGGGTTGGTGCTTTGCCTGGTGGGTCATGAACGAGTTCAGCTGTCCAGCATCACGCACTCCGCTGCCGTCAGCGACCCGCACGCCGCCTGGATCTGCAGTCATGAAACACACGTGATTGGGGCAGGCATAGCACATACAAACACACATCGGCTAAATAGCATCCGCCGCTGTCTGGCCCCCAGCCTGTGCACTAACAGGAGTACATCTGGCATGATACTGGAGCCCTGGTACTCAAGGGGTATAGGCCATGGCGTGGGGCCGTCATGCGCTGTGCTGGCAGGATCACAGCCAGGCGCAGCATGCAACCCAGCATTGTTTAGGGAACCGTTCACCTAAAGACAGCGCCAAAGCAGCACTGTCATCGGCATGGACGCTCTTCCTAGACGATGCCTCTACAATGCGTAAAATCTGCCCTCGACACTGTCAGCCGGTGGCTGCATGTGTATTGAAGCCGGTCCTCAATTGTGTCATAGCACAGCACAGCAACGCCTGGCCAGAGGTCCAGATGTTGCGCCACCTGGACGGCGGCGGCGGCAATGTCTGACGAGCGACATCAGGGATGCCCGCACAAATCCAGTCGTCGCCTTGGCATTGCGCTTCTAGCAGCCTCAGAATCCATTCACCGCCCTGGCATTGCGCTTGTGCAGTTGCGACGGTGAAAAGGCACCTTGACGGCGGCGGCGGCGATGTCGGCGCCGTTGACATGCGGCGTGAGGCGCCACTCGCCCTGCAGCTCCAGGCGGAAGGCGAGGGAGTAGGCGCCGTTGGTGTTGTCCTTCACCGTCGCGCGCACTGCGTTGCTGCCGTCCGCGTGCGTCAGTACTGCCTCCACCTTGTCGCCGCCCTCGCTCCTGCAGTGCGGAGATTTCCAGGACGTTGGATCATAATACCAGTTGGCAGAATCTTTCTTGTACGAAAGCTGACGAAGCATCACGTGCTGCTGCAAAGCTTAGCGAGCTGGTCAGCAGTGGTGATTGTGAGCATGCAGAATCCTGCTACAGGGATCTGTCGTCGGAAATACAGTCAGTCAGCTCTTCACAGCCGCGCAACAGCAAGAAACGCACCGGGGGTTGCCGAACTGGTCGGCGGTGGTGAGGGTGAGGGTGTAGTCGCGGCCGCAGAGGGTGCCATACAGCGCGTCGCCCTTTATGGACACCCGCAGCTGCCCTATCTTCGCAGGCACAACCTCCAGCGGCTTTGGCCACCCTGTGTTCCACGAACGCATACGGAATGAAGCTGTTTTGCTGGACACTGCGCGCAGTAGCCGCACTGTCGCTAGGCCGCAATGCAACATACCGCCATTCCTTCCTGCGGCCAACCTGAAGATTCCAATGCAAGCATCCGCCACCGGATGCACTCGCCAAGCGCTCTGCTGAAGCACACCCCGGCAGGGCGCACCTGAGGCCAGCTTGCCACCAAAGGTGGCGGTGAGGACATAGGAGCCGGCGGTCGCCAGCGTTGCGGTGTGGCGGCCGTAGCCCGCGTTGACGAACTGCACCGTCTGCGGGCCGCTGGCGGTCACCTTGACATCCGAGCCCTCGCCTGTGACAGGGCGGTTTCATTGTCAGCCTGTTCAACGGTTGCCAATGCTCTGTCACAAACATTCCTGGTGAGTCTCCTGCAAGTTGCGGTGTAGATGCTCGTGGCGAGTGTGCTTCCAGTCGCCATGCAAAGGCCGGGGGGCAGTAGAATGGACCATGTCGCGCTGTATACGCAACTCATCGCCAAGATGCATGTCACGTAGCATTTCAGCAACGGTGGCAAGGGCAAGAGCCTCAGAAGAAGTTCAAGAGCTTGCTGCAGTGTTCTGCAACCTTGTGGCGAACGCTTGGACACACCCGTCTCAGCTCTTGCCCGCTTAGTCGCCAAAAGTGCCATTGCAAGATGCACCAACGGTCGTGGTGGGGTTGCCAAATGCGTGTTGCAGCTGGATGGACACGGTCAGCTCCTCGCCTGTCCCTGCATGCCAGCTGCTGATGTGACTGACACAGTATGATTGCAAAACAGTCGGAAACACACCGACGGTGGTGGTCGGGTTGCCAAAAGCGTCGCGCAGCTGGATGGACACGGTCAGCTCCTGGCCCGCCTCCAGGCGCCGCTCGGAGCGCCCCGCCGCCTCCACCGTGGCTGTGGACTTGGCAGCGTCCGCCAGGCCGGGGGCGATGCCGATGGCGAAGGGGCTGCCCTTGAGCACCTGCAGCAGGCAAAAGGCAACATGAAGGATTTAGGGGACTTGGGGGACAAAAGGATTATCGGTACGAAAGACTGGCAGTGGACTTGGCGGCGTCCGCCAAGCTGGGGGCGATGCCGATGGCAAAGGGGCTGCCCTTGAGCACCTGCAGAATACAGCAGTGTCGATCAGAATCGTCAGGGATATCTTAGTCAGTAGGTTCGTGCATAAACCTGCAGCACATCTCTAGCAGACAGGGAAGGTAGGCTGACCCGCCATCTGAGGCCCATTAGTCTTGTACAGCTGCGCCAAACGAATCAAAGAGCCTTGCATCGAAGCAGCACACCTCGCCGGTGGAGGAGCAGCGGACGACGAGAGAGTAGCGGCCGGCGACGTCCGCGGAGTAGTGCACCGCCAGTTCCGCGTCGGAGGCGCGCACTACCGCCGCTGTCAGCGTGCCGGGGCCGTTGCCGTCGGCGCCGAACGCCGCCTGGCTCAGCGGGTTGAGAAGCCTGTTGCCGAACCTGTGCGGCGACAGACGCCGCAGTATTGATAGCGATTATTGATAGAGGAATTGGTGACACAGCAGTCAAACGAGCCGCTGTACACCTTCAGTCTGCAACCCACAGATGCAGACTGCAGGCGACAGCCAGGTTCGTCAAATCGCAGTATGACTGGACGTCTTCATGTACAGCACGTTTGCATCAGCTGCCGCGAGAGCTGCTTCAGCGTCAGACATGACAATCCAGCTATCATCAAAACTGTTTCTGGACATCATTGACTGAAGCCGCAAGACTACCTGGCGGCGGTTCAAAGCTGTGCCGGCTCCGGAGAACTGCATTTGTAGCTGCCGAATGATCCAAATTGTGTCAACTGACGCCCACCTGTCAGCTGTCCAGAAGCGCAGCTGCCCCGCCTGCCCCGCCGCGATCTCCGCCTTGACGTGCTGCACCTCGCAGTGCCCCGGCGACACGGGCCCGGGCGCGCACCCGCCGCGGAAGACGCTCTTGGCGGGGTCCCCCGCCAGGCCCACCACCAGCTGGTACTCCCCGGCTCGTGTCACCACGTAGCTGGCCTCGTAGTCCCCCTCTCCATGGTTCACGATGCCGCCTGCAAGTGCCGTCAGTAATTGTGTTTTGGCAAATGGTGTCGATGAGAGGCTTGCCGTCAGGTGAATGGTCAGTGCAGCAGCAGCTGGCGGGTGTGAGTCCCAGAGGTGCTGCTGAGAGGTGCAGGGGAGGCGTGATTCTTGATAGAACATGCATCGACCGGGGATTGACGTGCGCGGCGCGCGCGCGCGCGGTGAGGGGGGGGGGGGGGATCCTGATTGATTCATGAAGCCCGTCAAGGGCTCGCACCTGGGATCTCCTTGCCATCGACAACTACGGTGAGCGTGAAGTCGGCGGCGGTGGAGGCGACAGTGTAGCCGCGCGAGTCGCAGGCGCGCACCCGGAAGCTGGCGGTGCTGCCTGCCACGCACGCCGACAGGCCCTCGCCCTCGAACACGCAGCTCGCCAGGCTCACCTCCTACACGGTGCGAGTGGCGATAATGAAAGTATTGGGCGACATGAGGAAACAGGATGTTGGAACACATTCACAACGGTGCGAACTGGAGGTGCTGAGGAATCGGCAGCGTCAGGAGAAGCGCGGTCAGCCTTTCTCAGCTTCTGTGCACTCTTGCGGCTGTCGCCACAGACAAAGAACCAAACGAAACAAAAGCCAAAATGAGGGCAGAGGCGCGCCTGGGTGATGGCGTCGATGGTGAAGGGGGAGCCGGCGACGTGGGCGCCGTGCAGCGTGATGGCCACGCTGTGGCGGCCCACCTCGCTCCAGGGCACCGCCACCTTGTACGCACCGCCCCCCTCCGCCAGCGCCGCCGCAATTGCACGCCCGCAGCCGCTGGGGCCTGTACACATGCATGACAATCATAAAGGCACAAGTGTCTGTCCCTTTGTACGCGCCACCGCCCTCCGCAAGTGCTGCCGCAATTGCTCGACCGCAGCCGCTCGGGCCTGTGCAAACATATGCATATCCATGAAAATACGGAAGCGCAGTTGCTGTCTTTGTGCATGCCGCCGCCCTCCGCCAGCGCCGATGCCTTCGCGCGCCCGCAGCCGCTTAGTCCCGTTGCTGCAATACAAGCTATCGGCACTACAGAATGCCGCATTGGGGTTTTCTGGCTTTCGCTATATGCCACCTTGTACACGCCGCCGCCGTCCGCCAGCGCCGCCGCGATTGCGCGCCCGCAGCCGCTTGGGCTGTGCAAACATATGCATGTCCATGAAATGCTGAATACCAGGCACCGCAGCCTTGCACGCGCCGCCGCCCTCCGCCAGCGCCACCACAATTGTGCGCACACACCCACTAGGACCTCCTGTGTGTAAATTGTTCGCATGAGAACTGCACTCTGTTTTGGGAGCTTGGTCACTTCAATGAAGAAGCATAAAAAGAAGCATGTAATGCCGCTTTGTTATTCCGCCGACCGTCGCCCTCTGCTTGTGGGAGTGCACAGGACGATTGCAGCAACTTTGTACAAGGCACAACCCCTACCAGTGATGGTTGCGGAGAGGGCCTCAGGGGCGGAAAGGCGCCGCGGCGCCACCTCGGTGCCCCGGTCGTGCGGCTGCACCAGAAAGTCGGTACCGGCGCCACACACAACGGGGCCGCTGTCTCCGCCCACGACCTGCGATGCCAAGAGAAAGCAATTCATGTGCGTGCTCTCACCAGCTGAATCCATAGTAATGTACGAGCATAGTAACGGGTCCTACTGGCTGGATGTATTGAATTGTAGGTGGTGGACTTTCTGGGCGTCTTGGCTGCTCTGTGCCCCGATCAGAACAGCACAATCGTCAACGATAATATTTGCGCATCACAGTGCATCCCACCGGCGTGCCATCACTGCTGGAGACCTGCAGGCCAGGCGCTCGAAGAGCCTGTGCTTTTGCATCTTGTGCGCATGACAACAGCGGTGCCATTTCGCGGAAAAGCACACAGATATACAATTTCAGGTCCTAAACACATGTACCACTCCACTGCCTGACGCACGGGCAGGCAGGGAGCAGTGGCAATAGAATGTGGAGTGAAGGGGGACGCGCCGCGCAGTCGGCGGCAGACAGTGCGCCAAAGGTGGCGGCGACTTCGTAGCCGCCCTCCTTGATGGCATGCCCTCCAATCCTGCAACCAAGTTCGGGCACAGTTGTGGGCAACCCACGCGTCGAATCAGCATACTATTGACTTGCAACACACGACGACGCAATATGCAAATGGAAACTGACAATGGCGTCCTCTGGTGCAATCTAGATGCAAGAGAACAATGCCGAAGAGACAGTGCACACATCGACTTGGAACACGCTACATCTGCAAGGCGAACAGCAGATCAGCGATGCTCACTTGGGCAGAATGACCCAGGGACCGGCACGGTCGACCTTGAAGGCTACAGCGTAGGTGCCATTGCCGTTGTCTGATGTCATCGCCTTCCAACAGCCTGCACCTGGGCGTGAAGGGCCCACCAGGATCGGCGCAACACCATATACACGCACGTCGTTGGGCCAGTGGTCTCGTGGCCTGGTGTGGCAGGAGAAGCTTTGCATGCGGGCACAGCCTGCCCTCGACCTGAGACGGCCGTTCCGGCGCGTGATGGATCCATGCGTGTGTGCATGCGCGACAGAATCCATATGGTGACAGAAGTTTTGGCACTTTGGTGCGAGTAACCAACGCACCGGTGGGCCCCCGCAGCTCGACGTCAACGTCCTCGCCGCCGGCGGCGCAGGCGTTGCCGAACCGGTCGCGCGCCGCCAGTGTCAGTCGTGCCGGCTGGCCCACCACCAGCCCCTGCAGCGCCTCGCCGTCCAGACGACACCTGCACGGCGATGCAATATCAACCAATCCCAAAACCAGAAGATGAGCTTGCGCCGGCTGGCCCACCACCAGCCCTTGCAGCGCCTCCCCATCCAGGCGGCTCCTGTTTCAGCATGAGGGGCTTTTTCGGCAGGCAGCCTGGCACACCATCAAGCGAGTTGGCGGAAACTTGGCGTCAGCCGCGCCGGCTGGCCCACCACCAGGCCCTGCAGCGCCTCCCCGTCCAGGCGACACCTGTCGTGGATAACGTTTCGGTCCGATGTCAAACTAATGCAAACAAAGGAGGCAGATGACTAGCGCTGCGCCGGCTGGCCCACCACCAGCCCCTGCAGCGCCTTGCCGTCCAAACGGCACCTGTTGCAGACGATTCAGAACAAGCTGTTGCTAACGACAAAGCCGTGTGAGCTGCGCCGGCTGGCGCACCACCAGCATTGCCTTGCCGGCAGGCGGCATCTAACTCAAAAGACGGCATCTTCAAACACCCAACATGAAAACGGAAAAGACCACTTGTGAAGCTGACACTCTCCACACCAGCATGGATTCCCTCAGTGGCGGCATGCCTCCCACGCAGCTAAGACCTAAGCCAAACTGGCAAGTGTTCGGCTGCTTCCAAACGGTTGCTGTCTGCTCATAGTCAGTGGGTAGGACATTCGTCGCGAAGAGCTGTGCACCCGCCAGCTTGGTTCCATGGCGGCTTGCAGGGAAATTCCGGAAGCGTGTGAAGCGCAAGCTCGCGCTGCCGGCCTATGGCAGGGATTGCCCAGTCCGGCATTCCGTCAGCAGCAATGGTTTTGAATATTTTCACTTGGTGCCTCTGACACTGACACATGCAAATCGTACCTTGCGGGGTCGGCGGGCGCCGACAGCACGTGCAGCATGCACGACCAGCCGGAGATGGGGCGCTGCCCAGCCACGCATAGAGCAGCTACACATGCAGTCACACTAATGAGTGTGCTTTGCAAAGAGGGTAGGTACCTTGCGGGGTCGGCAGGCGCCGTGAGCACATGAAGCACGTGCGGCCAGCCATAGAGGGGCGCGCCGCCCAGCGTTGCGTGCAGCCAGCCCTTGTGGTCTCAGCCGGTCACACAAATGCGCTTTCATAGGGTGTAAGTACCTCGCAGGGTCGGCGGGCGCGGGCAGCACGTGCAGCACGCGCGGCCAGCCGGAGACGGGCGCGCCGCCCAGCGTCGCGTGTAGCAGGTACGCGCCCGCCGCCTCCAGCACACCCGTCCGCTGCGTCGAGGCCCGCCCGGCCGCGAAGGTGACGGTCGTGGGGCCTGCCGCCTCCACCACAGCGTCGATTGCTGACGAGCCCTCCACCTGTGAAGAGTTTTGCATGCTGTGTTAGACATCTATGAACGTTCCGATGTCAAGATGAGCCAGAAATAGCCCGGCTGAAGCGCTTGCAGCTCCTGCAGAAGACGGTCTTGGCCTCAGGAGGCCGCAATTTCCGGCAGCCGAGCCTGTGCTTCTGCACCACGCTGCCGAGCGCGTCGCGGGGCTAGAACTCCAGCAGCACCATCGAGCCATGCAGTTTGCAACACGCAACCCACAGATGGCTGCACATCCGCGCATGTTTTCAATCGGCATGGGTTGGTATACAAAATTTGCAAGCAACACACCGCGTTGCCGAGCGCGTCGCGGGGCTGGAAGTCCAGCAGCACCGGCTGGCCGGCCTCCAGGCACCCCGTTTCGCAGCCGCGCAGCGCCACTACGCTCTGCGCCGCCGCTGGCGGCCCCACCTGCGATTGAACAGAAACACTTGAGGAATGGGAGACCGGGTTTCAGTGACAGGCTCTCGCACCGCAACGTCGATGTCGAAGGGGGAGCCGGGCAGCGCGTCGCCGTCATCGCCGGCCAAGACCCTCTTAAAAAGCTCATTGGTAATAGGGCAAAGCCAGAAAGGCAATCCACAGGTCAGAAGCCAAAAGTGACGCACCGCGACGTCAATGTCGAAGGGGGAGCCTGGCAGTGCGTCGCCGCCGTCACTGCGCATGGGCGTCTTGAGAAGCTTATCGTATCATAGAGAGCGAGTCCAGAAAGTCAGAAAGTAATCAACAACTCAGAAGTCAATCACGCACCGCGACGTTGATGTCGAAGGGGGAGCCGGGCAGCGCGTCGCCATCGTCGCCGCCCACCACCGTCAGCCGGTACTTGCCCGCCTTGGCTGCCGTGTACCTGGTGGGACCAAGAGCACGGGTGGATGAGGGTATTGTAAGCTTTTCTGCTATCTCTGCACCTGTACGCTCCCACACCTGCTGGGTCCAGCAGCCTGTCCAAGCTATAGCGACACAGAGACTTCGGAGATTGGCCGTACGTCAGTCAGGCACGAATATTTGCTAGAGCATGTGAAGTCAGTGGTGCCATCGCCGCAGCCACATCATCATGGTGCCACATACCAAAAAGCATACCGAGTTGCATCAGATAGGCAGGCCAGCAGAGTGGCTGGAGCACCTGACGTCGGTGGTGCCGTCGCCACAGTCGTGCACCGTCGCGTCCAAGCGGCCCGGGCCATGGCCTGTCACGCTCAGGCTGCCGCCGCTGGCGGCGGGGTTGCCGAAGCGGTCCACGTGCCGAATTTTGAGGTGCCCCTGTCCACCTGCAGGTTCCACGAGAGCACGTCCATACAGCATCATGTGGTGTCACACCTGCTGGGAAGGTCTGCCGCAAAAACTCAAGTTGATGCTGCAGCAAAGCTCCCCGCGAGGGCAGATTCTTGTCCGTACCTCTTGGAACTCGTTGATTCATTCTCACACTCTCTCGCTCTGTCGCTCACTCTTCAGTGACACAGCCACTCTCTTCCAGTGAGACAGCCACACTCTGAGGAGTGCTGTCTACTGTGTGAAGGGAGGGACTGTCTCGGACTGAAGAGTGAGAGCTGTCACTACACGGCTTCAGGCGGTGGCGGTCCAGCAGCCTACTCTGGATCATGTTTAGGATTGGCAAAACCCACGATAGCGCGCACCTGCCACGATGCCGGTGGGCTCGACCTCCACGGCGCAGCAGCTGACGCAGGTCGGGCCGGGGCTGCAGCTGCCCTTGACCGTGACGCCGGGCGCCTTGCTGCCGGTGACCGCCGCGACCACCTGCCACACGCAAAGCTGCGCTTTTGGCAACAGGGCAGGACGCAGAGGACATTTAGCCCGACAACCAGGAAGGAAGTTCATGCAGCACACATGCTACCAAATCTTGAAGAAGAACTTTAAGGAAAGTCTTTTTCGGGAAGCCCACTTCGAAGTCGAAGGCGGCTGTCAGCACGGCAGCAGACTCGAAGCCGCCACGCAGGCGCGCGTTCACCTCCAGCAGTACGCTGTCGGCTTTTGAAATTCCTAGACGAATTGTAGAATCAGCTCACCTCGAAGTCGCAGGCGGCCGTCAGGACGGCTGAAACCTCGAAGCCGCCGTGCGGGCGCGCTTTGACTTCCAGCGGCACGCTGTCTGCTGCGCCGCCAGCACCATCGGGCGGCAGCCGCAGCATCGCGGTGACGGCCTCCGGGCCGGCCGCCGCTGCCGCATTGCCGTGCTCGTCCGTTGCCGCGATGGCCAGCACCATGCGCTGTCCTGTTTCAAATGGAAAGGACGTTTTCAGAAAAGCATGACCTGCAGGTCAAAGCGGTAGTCAGATATGTGCTGCTCTGCTTGTCGAGCCGCAGGGGCATCAGTTGTCATGACGAGCACATGCCTGAAAATGCTTCCACTGACGAGGCGCCAGGATGCTGCTGAGCTGCCACATATGCAAGTCGATGTGCCACTGACTGGCGTCCATGCGTATGCTCGTCAGATTGCGCCAGCCAAGCTGTATGCCAGCCAAACCAGCATGAACTGGGGTGAACGCGCTGCTACAAGCTGTCTGATCGGAAGCACGCAGCTGGCCAACTCCAAACTGTAGACAGAGTGTTCTGAGCATTGGCGTCGGCCTGCGCGGCCATCACGATTGACAGCATGTCTATTCAAGGCATCATGACTACCGCTACGCCTACCGTCTTGAGCAGGCCGACCACCTAGCCGGGTGCGCTGTCCAGCCCTCCTAGTTTCACACATAGTCAGAGCCCAAATCAGCATTGCTCACCCGCGACGCAGTGCGGCGCCAGGTCCAGCGCCGGCGCCAGCGCGGCGAGCGGCCCGGGCGCCACCGCCAGCGTCTGCGGCAGGCCCACCAGCTCGCCGTTGACGTGCGCCGACAGCGTCAGCAGCCCCGCGCGCACCGCCCGCAGCTGCGCGCTGTGGCTGCCGTCCTTGTTGTCGGTCACCGGCAGGCTGCTCACGCCTGCGGCAAGCGATTTTGCCTTTGATCAGTCATGAACAAGCGGGGCAGGCCGTGACCAGTGGCTTCTGAAGTGCTACTGTTTCAGGATTTCTAGACCCCGGATGGAGCCAGGACGGCACGACAGAGACTTAGACAAGGCATGACAAACATCTGTCATGACACAAGACGCTGTTGGTATTCAAAGATGCACCAACATCAGGGCTATCAATCCGATGTTCCGAAAATCCAAACCCTACCTTCGGCGGCGCTGTCCAAGTGCACCTCCACGCGGTCGCCGCTGGCCGTGAGGTTGCCGGCGGCGTCGCGCGCTGTGACTGTTACGAACTCCGCCTTGCCGGCCACCAGCTGTGCCGGCAGCGCAGACACGGCGGAGCGCACAGCGTGGCCCGCGTCCGGCGCCACCTCCAGCGCCCACGGTGAGCCTGCACCCAGGGAGGGTAACAAAACATCAATTTGGGTTGCAAAATACGGCAGGTACCCCCTTCACAGCCGAAGGTGAGATGGTAGGTCGGTCAGCGGCTTTGCAGTTGTGTTCACTGCTGGGGCAGCCCACTTGAGCATCGAGATTGTGCACACTTTGTTCGACTGTTCCTGACAGCGGACAGCAACATGCTGTGACTGAGGACTGAGGGTTGCCGCACCCTGGATGTGGGCGCCGCCGTAGGTGATGGCCAGGTGGCAGGTGCCCGCCAGCTGCGGCGTGTAGGCGCCCGTCAGCTCATGGCCGCCCTTGCCGCCCGCCTCCCACGCCACCTTCACTGGCTGCGTTCGCACAGGAAAGCTTCGTGAACATTCCGGCTGAAGATAGGAACGTGAGAAGACAGGAAATTGTGCAGCTCGTGATTGCCCCTGCTGTGCGTGTAAGACTTGACACGCTCAAGGCGCACCCGGCTGCCGATGATCTCGGCGAGGAAGCCAGTGTTACCGCTGGCATACAGGGCTGTCAACGCAACCATCGAGCCGGATAAGGCCATTTTGCTGACGGCTGCAACCTGCACCTGGCTGCCGGTGATTTCGGCGCGGAAGCCGGGCACACCGGGTGCCTCAGGCGGCGCCGCCACGGAGTTGCCAAAGCGGTCAGCAGCGCGGACGACGAACACTGCGCGCCGGCCGCTGCGCGCCGCCGCCAGGCCCTCGCCCGCCGCGGTGCTGGTGCGCGCATCCACCTCCGCCGGCGCCACCTGCGCATTGTTGCGGATCGATCGGTGACCGGTGGACGAAGGCTTGTGATCACATGAGTCGTGTGCAGTTGCATTTGTTAAACTGCAACAGTACAGTAGCACTGTTGCAGTTTAATGGGCGCATGCAACAGTGCTACTGGCGTTAACACGCAGGTCGAAGCAGCTGCCTGCAGATGTCAGACATCCATGCCAGTAGCAGCCGCAGAGCTGATGTGCTGTTGCGTGCGCATGCACTGCACGCGACCCCTGCACTATGATGCCGAAACTTCGGGCTGCGCACCTCAGCGGCAAAGGGGCTGCCGCCGATGTGGGCGCCCTGGAAGGTGACGGACACGGAGTAGGCGCCGGCGGCCGTGGCGGAGAAGGCGCCGGTGTACTCGCCAGTCCCCATGTCCTCCATCTGCAGACCCCACAGTATCATGAGACAGGGGGAGCTCACACATCAAAATTGGACTACAAAGCATGCTCCATGCCCCGAAGTGGGTGCCCCCAGGGCAGCTGAGGATCATCTGTGGTGGCGCGCGACCTATGGCATTCTTTGTACATTGTCACCCTCGTAAAAGGTTCTGCTGTCTACTTCAGCATTTGCCAGGTGTGACTATTGCACCCGGCCGGCGTGGGGCGGGTCGCCGGAGCCGGCGCGCGTCCAGGACAGCGCAAAGGTGTCCCCGCCCAGCGACTTGCGCACGCCCTTGCCGTCCTTCGCCACCACCACAAAGTCCGCCTGCTCGCCTGCAGACGCAAGGAACGGCAGAACTTCTCAAATAACCTCTGCAGGACAGTTCAAAAGTGAACATGTCTGCAGAATTTGGAACCCAGCTCGAAAAGTCTCAACCCGCAGTGCAATGATGAAGCCTGATGTGCGTGGGAAGGGCACTGTCAGTCTCGCAGCTGAATTCCAGCTTTGCCTTGGTGAATTCAAAGCGCACCGGAAGTTGTGTGCAGCGTGAGGGGGGCGCCGACGACCTCGCAGTGTGGCGCGTGCGCCTGTGCGGTGGATGCCTCCACCTCCGCCGGCGACCCCGTCATGTGCTCGCCAGCGATCAGCGCCGAGATTGTGTATGTGCCTGCAGGGTTTTGGGTGTGTAGAATTTGCTTGTGGTCACTGAATGCGAAAGCTGCGACATATGCAATGCAAACTTTGCTTTGGATCTTGCCTGTCAGCGCTGTGACGAAGCTGAGTGCATCTCGGGTTTACATCGCCTGGGATGGAGGTCAGATGTGCATCAGCGGTGACACCATATCCAAAATTTATCGAACGGGCGTAAGCGCCGCCAGCAATAATCACCTGTGGAGCGCGCGCAGTAGGAGAAGGCGTGCACGCCGTCGCGGATGGAGCCGGGCATGACGGCCGTAGGCGCCGGGCCCTTCACCAGCACCTGTGCCGGCAGTCGCATGGAGGCAGGCGTCATCCTTGCAGCAGGGGCGGTTGCATGGTGCGAGCCCTTCACACATCTCCCCACAGCCAGCCCAAGCAGCAACTTTTCGCTTGTACATTCAATTCTGCATGTTGAGGTCGGTGCCATTGGCGGCTGTGGACTCCATCGTATTGTAGGCCGAAGCAGACTCTTCATTTTGACCAAAGTTTGATGTGTCCCGAGCATCAGCAACGCACCTTGAGGTCGGTGCCGTTGGCGGCGGCGGACTCGACCTTGTTGCCAAATGCGTCCGCAAGCTCGCAGAACAGCTGGCTGTCGCGGCCCAGCTGCACCGCAGCCAGCCCCGGGCCGAAGAGGCGCGAGTTGCTGGCGTCCACGTCGCCCGCGCCCACGTGACACATGAAGGGGCTCCCGGAGATAGGCTTGCCTGTAGAAGAATGGTCGACAATCAAGGTGGGAGGTATCATCAGGGTGAGCACGGCTGTGTTCTAGACCGACCAAACAGAAGTTCATGTGGGCTGCGCCGGATTCTACGCGCACCTAGCATCGCACTGTCCCGCACGTTTGAAATCCGCAATGCAGACAGCATAGCTTTGTTTTGAGCTGCCCGCAGGCACAAACTCGCACGCAGGCACAAGACATAGGGCACGCCAGCAGGTGCGCCATGATCTCCAGCTGCCGCACCTGCGCAGGTGACATGGACCTCGTAGGTGCCGGCGAAGTTGGCGACGTACGTAGCGCGGTACAGGCCCTCCCCAGTGTCCTCCACACGGCCGCGCACCGCTGCTGCAGTGGACGCCTTGCCGGCGCGCTTCACCAGCACGTCGAATGCGTCCCCGCCTGCGGCGCCACATGACCATCCTCAACAAGCTGCACGACATAGTTTAGAAAATATCCAACACACCACCTGCGCAACTCGAAACATCGTGCAACGCCTGGCTGGCAAGTCATGTTGTGCTGTCTGCGTGACTGCTTGGACAGCTGAAGTGTGTTGGCTTCTTGAGTGAGTGTCCTTGATAGTGTTGCACAGCTACATTGACACGTTGTGTTGCGGACACGAGCATCGAGACCCCCTGCATGTGTTCTCTCGAAGCAGCATATAGTAAGACAGTGCAATGGAAGGCACCTGAGTTGCGGCGGTTGCCGTAGCAGTCCACCGCTTTGATCTGGAAGGCGGCAGAAATCCCGGCCTGCGCCTTTGACAGCCCATCGCCGCTGGCGGTGCACTTTGCCGCATCCGTCGCCGCGGCGTTCACTGCGCGAGGAGGTGCAGCAGCAGGTCAGCACAGATGCCAACGACAGTCCAGTGTGTCTGCTGGGGATTAAGAGTTGCCACTCGAAAACAGTTGGCCTTTCTTCCATCTGCGGCATGCCCCTCCCAGCCTGGCAACGATGGAGGGAGGCAGTCCTGCTCCTTCGAATGGCATGTGCACTGCCTCTCGGAGGCCCTCAGCATGTGCAGAAACCCAATTTGTGTGAGGAAATCCGTCACGACTAACCCGTGCAGGAGACGGGGCAGCCGCCGACGGTGTAGCCCTCCAGCTTGGCGGTGATGAGGTAGTCAGCCGCGACGGTGGTGGCCCAGCTCACGTTGTAGGTGCCGTTGGAGTTGTCCGCCACGACAGGCTGCAGCTGCTCGGCCGGCACCGGGCCCGCGATGGCGACCTGGAACTTGTCGCCGCCGACGGCGCGCGCCTGCGCCTTGCCGTCCACGGCTGCGGGACAACAACACTAGCTCGATGGTTGATTATGGACAGCGCTGCTGTTCCATGAGTTCTGGCGCCGCCAATGGCATACTCCTGCGCCTTGCCGTGAACGGCTGCAGGGGTCCCAAACAAAGGGCGTTCGGATAGGTGCCGACTGTTCGTTATGAGGCGCATGCAACGATAGGCATTGCCTTGGACAGATGCCATGCAGGCTGCTGTGATGCAGATTGCGGTCCACAGGCATGGCAGCATGTCTGCAACTCGATAACTTTTCCTTTGCGGCGACTTGGTCCTTGACGCCAAAACTTCATCCTACCTTGGATGCAGAACTGGTTGCGCTGGCCTGCGGTGCCGACGGTCAGCCCGGGCCCATACAGGCGACAGTTGCCCGCGATGGTCTCGTCGTTGCGGATACGGATCTTGAAGGGGCTGCCCTGCAGCGGCGTGCCGTTGAGCACGATCGCCAGGCCGTACGTTGCCGAGATCTCCGGCTTGAAGGACACCTGCCGCGGCGCAATTTGGGGGCGCTCGAAAATCTGAATGCCAGGCAAGGTCGGTAGCTTTGACAGGCACCTTGAAGGGCGGGCTTCAGCAGACAGTGCGGCTTGCACGCTCACCTCAAAGGTGCCGCCGCCGCGGTCCGTCACGGTGGCCGGGAACAGCACCGTGTGCGCCTCCGACTCGATGTCCACCACGCTGGCCGTGACACGTGCGCGGTCCTGGAAGCTGCATACACATTGACACGCCTGGCGTTGGAGTCAGTGCTGGTCCACTGGGTCAAGTATCCAGGGACAATCGCCGCGGAGACTTTGCACGCCGTGTGGGCGCGCACAGGCCGCGGCTCCAGCTGAGCCATACGGGCTGACGCTGGTGCGTGGAATCCAGTGCCACAGATGACAGCGGATCAAGGACCGCATCCCTCTGCTACTGCCGCTTGTCACGATGGATGTGCTTTGCAGCAGCAGTCGTGTGCAACATGCCGAGTCAGCTCCTGGTGCCAGCGGCCCCGCTCGCCCATAAAGATCCGCCGCCCACCTGCGGCTGAACTGGTCGCGCACGGTGACGACCGCGGTGTATGGCTCGTCCACAAAGCCGTGCCCATTGCGCAGGTCCACGGTGGACTCCGCGTCGCTGGGCCGCGGCTGCTGGCAGGGCACGCGGAAGGGGCTGCCGGCGACCGCCGACGGCCCGATCGACATCGTGATCTTGTACTCGCCCGACATTGGCGCCTGCGAATTGAGGAATGGCACCGGCTTTTGCAGGAATGGCTTTTGCAGGGCGGATGTCTGCTGCATGCAACTGAGCCTGCGCTGAGTCTCCCAACATGGTACTCCTGTCATGCATTCCAGTGCATCGGGCTGCAGGTTTCCGGAATGGCGGGCGACGCCATCCGGGCAGCAGAAATGCGTGTGGCCACCCACCACATAGGTGACGGACAGGCTGCCATCCTCGCTCTCCGCCACCTCCGGCTTGACGATGGCTGATCCACGGATGGACAGCTTGAGGTCCGACGCCTATGATAAACAGAGTGTGCGGCCATCAGTCGTGCATTTGGGTGAACAGCAGGCGGCCCTAATGACCAATATGCGCCTGCCTCACAAATACGGCAGTGAACGGCTCTCTTCTGGTGCTGGGTGCTGCTGGCCAAAGGTGCAAGGACATGCCATAACTTGCTCCTGCCTCTCGATTGCAGCGGCCGCAGTGCTGCGCAGCCATGCAGCTCGTCTGTGACCCCTTAGTGGCATTCCGGACACCGTGCATGGACGAACGTGCTGTTGATAGATATACTGCGATTGATGCAGCAGCTTCTAAGGCTGCTGGCCTGGCCGATCTCGTCAGGTCATGCATGCCAGCCGGATGGTGCAGAACGCGGCAAGACGGGTCGTGCATCATCCTTTATGTTTCTACCATGTTTCAGGCATCAGATGGGAGGAGCGCGCACTCGCAACCTCCGCCCGGCAGTTGATGTGACGGTGAAAACGGTGCTGACTTTGGGAGCTGCAATCTGCAAGCCTGGACCTTCGGCATTGTACGGTGAGGGCGTGGATACCCTCCTCGAAGCCATCTTTGTTTTGCTGCTAGATCGGCCAGACGCTGAATTCGCATCCAGGCCCAAAAAACAAATTACAAGCCTCAACTGGTCCACTGCCGGTGTCGAATTTTTACATGACGCCTTGGCTGCAAACCAGACGAGCGTCAAGCTGTTCTCGAAGCCGGACCGAAAACAGACAATGTACGCCGCCTGCGCCACATGAGTGCGATCGCCAGAGGCCGGCCCGGTCACGGGCATCGAACCACCAGCCAGTACTTCAGTGCATTTGCCTGAGGTTTAAATGTCGGAGCGGTGGCGGCAACAGCGGCGGGAATCGTATTTAGTCATGCCGACAGCTGTTGAATTTCAATTTAGGTACTGGACGTGCAGCAGCATCTGCAACGTGTAATCAGCACCCGCATCGGCCAAGTCTACCAGAAGCTCATCTTGGACAGGCTCGCGGCGCGGTCGACTGTCACGGCTGATCGGTGCGACTCGGCTGCTGCCCCGATTGCTGCCGCAGAAGCTACACCGCCTATCGTATTGCTTCGATTATCGTGCGCACTGAGCATGCGTGGGTGACCGCGACCAGTCCTGATAGTGTCAGCAACGCTCGGGGATGTCACAGCTTCGCATTCGGCGACGCGGCGTGTGAGATTTGGTGCCTGTCCGACGCCCCGTGCTCACACTTGTCAAATTCAGTCCAGAAGTGCTAGACCGTGTGGACACGCTGTCTGCTGTTCATCCGTGTACACAGCAAAACCCAGCCGGGAGTCTTTCCCTCGCCGATTTCAGTCAGGGTGTGAGCACTCCCCGCCCGACACTTGCAGTGCTGACGCGTCAGCCACAGAGCTTTGCCGACTTCGGGTCCCTGCATGATTGATGCCGCGCTCTGATACCTTGTTGACGCTGCTGCATGTCATCAGGTACCAACTGCTGGGGGCCAGCGACACACACCCATGACGTGTGCGCGGCACGCCGCGGCACTGGCGGCGGCGCTGGTGCTTGCTCTAGCGTGTGGCACGCCATCCGCCTCGGCGCAGAGCGTGCTGCAGCACCACAACTCGGCCACGCGGCAGGGCTTCTACACCTCCAGCGGCCTGGCAAAGGCCGACGTCAGCAAAACCGCGCGCGTCAGCACAATCAACACGGTGCTGAACGGCGCCGTGTACGCGCAGCTGCTATACTACAGCCACAAGGGCGTCGACGTGGTGATAGCCGCGACGGAGACGAACCACGTCACCGCCGTCAACGTTGTCACCGGCAGGGTCGTGTTCGACAAGGTGCGGCTGTGGTTCTGGGCCGCTTACTTGCGGTTGTTTGCGGCCATGTGTCTGCATCGTGGAAATTTGCAGTCCGGCAGCGCTGCTGATTGTACACTGTGTTCACATCCTAGGTGCTGGCGCCGCCGATGATTTCGGCCAAGCTGCCCTGCGGCAACATCGATCCCACCACAGGCATCACAGGCATGTCTCAATGTGCTGCATGCCCTTTCGAGTGTTCTGCCCTTTTGGCTGCAAATTTCATTGTGGCACCGACACCTTGACTGTACACAACCTCAGCAGGAGGAGGGGCATGTGCATGGCATACAGCAGGTCTGTCAATAGGATTTGAGGCCGAAAGGGAGCTTCCATCGCTGCAGGCACGCCCGTCATCGACGACGCAAGTCACTCGATGTACGTTGGCGGCATGAGCACGCCCGACGGCGGTGTGACCACACGGCAGCTAATCTGGCGCGTCTCAGCGACCACTGGCACCATTTTCAAGGGCTGGCCGGTGGACGTAACCGCAGGTGAGGCGCAGTTTTGTCGAGCACACATCGCTCTCCTCTGATGGTGTCAGCACTGGCTGCAGCATTGTTGTGCGAAGCCGCCAACGCTGTTCTGGCCATGCCGAGTATCTGTCAACAGTGGTGCTGAGATATAAACTCTGCTGGATGCAGTGCTCAAGGCCAAGTACAATATCCAATTCACCTCGAACGTCCAGAATCAGAGAGGGGCCCTTCTGATCTTGAAGGGCAGGGTAAGTTTGGTCGTCTCGTCTGACCGTGCAGAAGCTGCACGAGTTGTGTCCTGCGTCTTCCCGTTTTGTGTTTCTGAACTTCTGCTGCGCCTGCGACAGGTCTACGTTCCGTATGGCGGGCTTGCTGGGGACTGCGGGGACTACCACGGGTGAGCTGGCTACTCTTTCAGGCTCCTGCTGGCTGCACGCATTCTGAAATGTGCTTGTGTCCGTCTCCTGGAAGGAGCCTGTGTCCATATGCTGCATGTCTGATCTTTGAAAACTCTGCTCGAGCGCGTTTGATGATCTGCCTTTGGCATGCAGATACGTCGTAAGTGTATCCCTCACGAATTCAGCGGACGTCACCTACTACAGGACAAGCGGCATGAAAGGAGGTGGCTGACTGCCCACTGTCTGCGTTCAGTCTTCAGCCCAACACCTCCAAAGTCTTTGCATCTCCGAAGATGTGCTGAGCTCTTGGCTCGATGCACTTGAAACTGGTGGAATTCAGCTCGGGTATGAAACTGCACATCGCAGGCATCTGGACGCCAGGAGGCGTCAGCTCTGATGGGACCGACCTCTTTGTAGCTACAGGAAACACTTTTGGTAAGTGCTGCGTGCACCATCCAAATATACTCAGACGCCACTGCTGCTGCCGCTTGCCTTGACAGCTTATGAATGCGCCATCACCAACGCTTGCCAGATTATGCAAGCAGGAGATCCCTGCACAGTGGCTTCAACACTGGCCAATTGTACGATACGATACGATACAGTTTATAAAGTGTCCTCAAATACACTCTGGCACCACTGCAGATGCTCCCTACTGGCAGGAGGGCAATGCTGTGCTGCGGCTCAAGCCGGGCCCTGCCTTCCGAAATGTGTCAGCAGATTTCTTCACGCCGGCGCAGTGGCAGCAGTACGACATTCAGGTGGATGCAAGCAGCGCCTTCGCCTGGCCTTGTGCTGGCTCCTGCATGTCGTGGGGATGCCTCCATCTGCTGCAAGTTGCCATCTCCGCCATGCTTTGCATTCTGTGCGGCGCACTGGGCAAAGATATTGCAGCCTGACTGTTGTCTTCGGGCGGCTGCTGTCGTACAGGACATCGACCTGTGTGGAACCAACCCTATGATCTTTGACTACCCCAAAGGTACCCGGCTCGTTGCGGAGTTTGGCAAGGATGGCATTGGGTGCGTCCCTGGTTGCCTCCACCTTGGCAGCCTTGCAAAGGATGTGCGCACAACCGTCGCACAGATGTGACTCTGTCAGGTTGCAGCTTTCCGAGATGATGAGCACGGCATATTGCTGGAGTACCAGGCTGCAGTCCCTGTGTCCGCAGGTACCTCCTGAACCGGAGCAACCTGAACGGCCACCAGGGGCCCATTTTCTCGAAGAAGCTGGCCTCCAGCGTCATCATCACGGCACCAGCAGTGCGCATTTTGTGACAGTTCTGTGACACCGATACATTGCACATGCCTGTACTTCCACAGAATGAACTGCAAGATCCAATACATCCCGTGCGTCTTCCATGCCAACTGCAGATCTACAAGGCAGCCAACGGCGGCACCTACATCGTCTTCAAGGGCAGCGGGCTGATGTGCCCGTCCGGCAGCAGCGGCGACGTGATGGCGGTGCGCATGAAGAACACAAAGCCCAGCCCGTCGTTCGATGTCGCCTGGTGCGCCACCCAGGGCGGCGCGGGGTCGCCAATGGTGACCGCGGCGTCCGCAACCACCGGCAGCAAAGCCACGGTGCGACAACCCAGCGTTGCTCGCCCGGTCTGCTGTGACAGCACTATGGTGCCATGTCAGCACTCACGTCAAACGTGAGCAAAGTGCATTTCTCGTCCATGTTCAAGATGATACTGCGTACAATTGAAAGAAAAACAAAAAGAAAGAAATACATATAACTTATCTTGAATCATGCAAATGCAAACTGCAATGGCTCTTTGGCACGAAGGTGTGGAGCGCCAGCTCCGATGCGGCGTCCAACCAGCTGCATGCGTTCGATGGCGCCACCGGCAGGCAGCTTTGGGCAAGCGCCGCGCTGGGCACAGTGGCCCGCTTCCACGCGCCCATCATGGCAAAGGGCAAGGTGTACATCGCCAGCTCGTCCGGGCTGCATGCCTTCTACATCGGAGGGCACACCGCCTGGTCGAAGGCCTTTTGAAGTGGTTTCGCACGCTCCGGCTGAAGTGCGGGGAGTGCCGCGCACAACCCAGCAGCCGCATAGCGCCTGCGGACGCGGAGCACGCCTGCTTGCTTGCGGCCTCATTCGAGGGCTACCTACATTCACTTTGTTGTTTCAAATTTTGGCATGTATGATTGAATCTCTCGCACTTCCCTTGTGCATGCATGAGCTGTTATACGACAACTTGTACCCTTGTGTTCAAACATGCGTTTACTTCTTCTTAAGTTTCGGCAAGGCCCTCTGGCAGTCCTACAAAGTAATGCAGCCTCCGCAAATTGCTGCAAATTGCGGTACAACTGTGGTATATGCAAGTGAGAGGTTTGGTAGCTCACGACATCCTCGTCTCAAACATTCGGAAGTGCAGCCAGTTGGCCCTGCAGGATGCACGGCCACTGCCGCGGGGCGTCAGTCCTGCCAGCTGCAGGGCAGGCCGGGCTGTGCACAGCTTGCTGCGTCCTCTGGCGGCTTCACAGACGAGTAAATGTCCAGTGAATGCTGGTTGTGGTGACTGCCACCACCGCCGCCGCCATCGCCAGCGGGGCCTGCCGCTCTGTCGCTGCGGCCGCCGCCCCAGACCAAAAGTGCCAGGTGCGCACCCAGCGTGCTGAACCGCTGTTGCACCGGCGACATTGCCTGCGGCGCAGCCACACTGCTGTTTCAAATATCAACAGCCGGCACTGGCAATGCGAGCCGGAAGGACGTTTGCACATAGAAAAGAACATAAGCTTGACCGGTGTGGCCGCTAGATGCCTTCCTTCCAGCTGCCAGACGGCGCCGGCACCTATGCCGGCAAGATGGCGTCACGCGTGAGCATGTGGCTTCTCTCCACCTGGCCATCCCACGAAAGCAGATTGGTTAGTGCTGGTGCTGCCTTTGCTCGGGTGGGTAGGGGGCCGAGGGTTGAACTTTGGCCATAACAAACCGCCGATTGACGACTGCAGCACATGCAATGGGCACTTCCAGCAGCTTTTACGGTCACACCCAACCCAAGGTATCTCGAACAATGACCCTAGTGTTGACTGGTGGCCTTGCCATGCACCAGCTCTCCCAGCTTGGAGAGGGAGGGTGCTTACCCCAGCAGCAGCAGCAGTGGCGGCGGTGGCGGCGGGGGCAACAGCAGAGATGGTTGCGTTGGTTGCGGCGCCCAGAAACATAATATATTCAAGCTGAGGTCCTCACCTGCGGTGCGGCAGCGCCGGCGTGCCATCGACGCCGCGTCAGGGCTGCTGCTTGGCTGCAGCTCTGCGGGCACGCCGGCGGTTCCGGTCTTCGATCCTGTGGCAGGCTCTGCATTGGGACTGCGGGACAGCACAGACGCCTGACTTGACGTCTGCAGAGCGAGCAAGCACCAGCACCCCGAAAGCCAGCACGCTTTGTAACAGAGCTACCTGTGACTCCTATACATGCATGTACCCTTCCCCAGGTGAGCGCCTCCGTCAGGTGTTGGGGTGTGACCAGCACACTTGGCAGCTTTGTGAGTGACGATGTGTGGCAGCTTTGCGCGTGAAGATGTATGTCAGAGACATACGCTGTTATAACCTACCGGCAGGCCGGCAACTGTTCTCCGAGTTGGAGTGAAATATTCCGCTGGCTTGGTCAGCCCACACCTAGAGCACCGCTTGGCTGCGACGGGCACCCTGAAGAGTGGTGTGCGCACTCTATCGTAGCTCCTCATGCAGTCCCGGCACCTGCCGCGCCACACGCGTCAGTGAGTGAGGGCAGCAACTTGAGTGTCAATTCCCTTTTGCCGCCCGAGGTGTGGTCCTGATGGTATCCTGGGAACGCGAACCTATACGATGACAGCAGAGGCGTGTGCGCAGGCGCACCAGTGCATGAGACCGGCTGCGGACCGGGCGTTCTGGTGGAAGGCTGTCGCGGGGAGGTCCATGCTGCAGCGGCCGCACACCTTTCTGTCCGGAAAGGCCACCTCCCGGGTCGCGTAGGCTTGGTGCCGGGCCGCAAGGCACGCGAGACACCCCTTATTGCGTCCTAGAGTGTTTTGGGGTTTGAGTCGGAAGAATGCTGCCCGCAAACCGCTTGTTGCAGGTGACGCACACCAGCTGGTCCTTCGTCGGAGGATGCTCATACTCCTCTGGCCTGCACATATTAGGCTCGTCACCATACAGGGCCTCAACCTGAGCAGAGGCATGACCGTGTGGCTGCTGTGAGCTGTTCAAGCTCGTGCCACTGAGAAGGGCATCGATGAACAGAATCGTAGCAAGTATGCAAGCATGCATATTGCATTCCTGCAGCATCCTGAAACTATTTCTGGTGCAGAGGAACGCACTGCCGGGGCGGCTTGGCGATGAGCCGCAGCTCGTGCTGGCAGCCGAAGCAGTGCACCCAGTGCCCGCCCAGCTGCGTCTTGCGGCGCGGGAAGTAGAACAGGTCGTGCACCTCACCACACCGCTCGCAGGCTTTCGCAAGGCCGCTTTCCAACTCTCCTGCGGCGTTGACCGGACCTCGTGCGGCCGTGCCCTCCTGCAAAAGCAGGGCGATTTTCCACGACTTCCGGCAACGCACCAATATTGTTGTTACCAACCCCCAAATGAGGCAGAACCAGCTGGGGATGCAGTGGATCTGCACAGACAGAAGACTTCACGTCAGCATCACAGACCAATGCAGCGCCGCCTGCCCCAGCATGCATATGCATGAGGTCACGCGCATCAGGCAGTAGACGCGCTTGTCATCTGCATAGGTCAGCCTGGCACAGAACATGCCATGCAAGAAAACGACTGTCACCCTAGCACATAGGAGGCTTTAATAGCTCACGTCCGTGATCGCAGGCTTGAAGAGGACGATCCACATGAGCGGCGGGATCCAGAAGGTGGTAGGCCCAGTGGCGATGGCGCCGATGAAGCCCAGCAGGTCGCCGAAGAAGGGCTGCGAGGGGCACACAGTCACAGATCATTCGGTACCGGCAGCTTCCATGGGTTGTAAGCAGCCGACGCACCGTGTCTGATGTACGCGGATGTGGCAGGGCAGAAAAGCCGGCAAAGCGGCACAGCCATCATGCCCCGGAAAGACAAGTGCGGCGTCTCAAGATGCGCCGCCATCCAGGCAGTGCCACCATCCCACGAGATTGGGGCCCCTTCCGAGTCGTTCTCCAATGCAGCAATGCAGTCTGCGCACATGATTCAGTCGACAACTCGATACGGCTGATTTCGTCACACACCAGGGTGATGGCGACGAAGGTGGTGGCGATGACGTAGACGGTGCGGTAGCCGAAGCGCACGGGGAAGCTGATCTTGACGTTGTGGCGCAGCATCAGGTGCTCGATCATGTCGTAGACCGGCACTGTGTATACCTGCGGTTTCAGGGAAAACCTGCGGTGGGAGACTAGGGCAGTGAGGAGAGGGGGCGGCGCTCGTCAGATCCTCCCGGAGCCCGGCAGCTGGGGCCTCACGTGTCGGAACCACATGCGCCTGCCGAGCCTGCGGGACGCGGCGCGCT
>JAABUM010000993.1_pt1 | contig 45006 bp, 39 predicted proteins | sample 5559161 | NCBI WGS metagenome assembly JAABUM01 (sample SAMN10711868, study PRJNA513369) | rock metagenome | isolation source: Antarctica rocks | place: Antarctica: Victoria Land, Siegfried Peak nord
TCACCCCGGCCCTCTCCCGGAGGGAGAGGGAGAAGACGCAGGACTCCCGCCATGACCGACTCCGTCGAGACCTGGTCCGGCAAGAGCCGCACGGACGAGAACTTCCCGGTCGGCTCCGCCCTCATCCGCCCGGCGCTGCGCCCGCACGTCCACGCCTTCTACGCCTTCGCCCGCAACGCCGACGACATCGCCGACAGCCCCGTGCTGACGGCGCCGGACAAGCTGCGGCGCCTGGCGCGCATGGAGGCGGTGCTGACCGGCAAGGCCGATGCCGGGTCGCCCAGCGCCGCCGCGCTCCGAAAAAGCCTGGCCGAAACCCTCGTCACGCCGCAGCACGCCCTGGACCTGCTGGCCGCCTTCCGACAGGACGCCACCAAGCGCCGCTACGCCACCTGGCGGGAGCTGCACGACTACTGCCGCCTGTCCGCCATGCCGGTCGGCCGCCACGTCCTGGACCTGCACGGGGAGGCCGCGGCGACGCACGCGCCGTCCGACCCGCTATGCGCCGCGCTGCAGGTGCTGAACCACTTGCAGGACGGCGCCAAGGACCTGCGGGCGCTGGACCGCTGCTACCTGCCGGCGGACCAGATGGAGGCCGCCGGCGCCCGGATCACGGACCTGGCGGGACCGCGGGAGACGCCGGGGCTGCGCCGGGTGTTCGGCCGCCTGCTGGACGAGGTGGACAAGATGAACGCCGCCGCCGATGCGCTGCCCCGCCAGGTCCGCGACCGGCGGCTGCGGCTGGAAGTCGCGGTCATCCTCGACCTGTCCCGCCGCCTGGCCCAGCGCCTGCGGGACGGCGACCCCGTGGCCACCCGCGTCAAGCTGCGCCGCCTGGACGTGGCGGGGAGCCTGCTGCACGCGGCGCGGTTCCTGCGATGAGTTTCGTGCGATGAGTTTCCTGGGATGAGCGCGCCCCTGGGCGCGGCGCCGCCGGACCTTGCAGAGGTGGAAGCCCTGGTGCTGCGCGCCGGCACGTCGTTCCACCGCGGCATGAAGGTGCTGCCGCCGGACCGCCGGGCGGCGATGTATGCCGTCTATGCCTTCTGCCGCATCGTGGACGACGTGGCGGACGAGCCGGCGCCGGTGCCGGACAAGCTGGCGGGCCTGGCGGCCTGGCGGGCGCGCATCGCGGCGCTGTATGCCGGGCAGGCCGACGACGCCGTGACCCGGGTGCTGCTGCCGGCGATCCAGGCGTATGGCTTGCGCCAAGAGGACTTCATCGCGGTGATTGACGGGATGGCGATGGACACCGACGCCATCGTCGCCCCGGACCTGCAGACGCTCGACCTGTACTGCGACCGCGTGGCCGCCGCCGTGGGCCGCCTGTCCGTCCGCGCCTTCGGCGATGCGTCGGCGGATGCGGACCGGGTGGCTTGGCACCTCGGCCGCGCGCTGCAACTGACCAACATCCTGCGCGACGTGGCGGAGGACGCGGGCCGGGGCCGGCTGTACTTGCCGCGGGAATGGCTGGAGCAGGCCGGAGTGCCCGCGGCGCCCGGCGCGCTGCGCGACATCCTGGGTCATCCCGGCCTGCCCGGCGTCTGCGCCCGCATGGCGGCGGAGGCGCACCGGCACTTCGACGCCGCCCACGCCGCCATGCGCCTGTGCGCCCCTGCTGCCATGCGCCCGGCCCGGCTGATGGGGGCGGCCTACGACGCCCTGCTGCACCGGCTGGAACGGCGGGGCTGGGACCGGCTGGACCAGCCGGTTCGCGTGCCGAGGTGGCGGAAGCTGCTGATTGCCCTACGTTACGCACGATGAAGTTCCAGCATGTCCACGTCATCGGCGCCGGCCTGGCCGGGCTGTCCGCCGCCATGGACCTGGTTGCGGCCGGCGTCGCCGTCACCGTCCACGAATCGGGACCGGCCGCCGGCGGGCGCTGCCGGTCCTACTTCGACCGCGAGCTGGGCTGCCGTTTGGACAATGGCAATCACCTGTTGCTATCCGGCAACAGGGCGGCTTACGCCTTCCTGGACCGGGTCGGCGCGCGGGGCACGATGGGCGGGCCGGGTGCGCCGGTGTTTCCGTTCATGGACCTGGCCAACGGCGAGCGCTGGACGGTCCGGCCCAATGCCGGCCGCCTGCCCTGGTGGCTGTTCAGCCGGCGCCGCCAGGTGCCCGGCGCACGGCTGCGGGAGTTCTTCGCCGTGTTCGCCCTGTCCCGCGGCGGGCCAGATGCCACTGTGGCCGAGACTCTGCGCCCGGATGCGTCAAGGCCGGGCGAGCTGTATCGCCGCCTGCTGGAACCTCTGGCCGTCGCCGCGCTGAACACCCCGCCCGAGACCGCCAGCGCCGCCCTGCTGGGCGCCGTCATGAACGAGAGCCTGGCCCTGGGCGGCGGCGCCTGTATCCCGGCCTACCCCAAGGAGGGGCTGTCCGAAAGCTTCATAGACCCCGCCGTTGCCTGGCTGCAGGCCCACGGCGCCGACGTGCTATTGGGCCGCCGCGTGGCCCGGCTGCAGCAGGCGGGGGGCCGCCTGGTCGCCGTGGACGACCGCCCGCTGGCCGACGACGAGGCTGTGGTGCTGGCCGTACCCGCCCCGGTCGCCGCCGGGCTGTTGCCGGGCCTGCAGGTGCCGGACCGGTTCGAGGCGATCCTGAACGTGCATTACCGCTGCGACGCCGACCCCGGGGAGGCCGGGTTCACCGGCCTGGTGGGCGGCACCGCCGAGTGGGTGTTCGTGAAGCCCGGCGTCGTCAGCGTCACCATCAGCGCCGGCAACCGTTGGGTGGACCTGCCGCCTATGGACTTGGCGGCACGGGTTTGGGCCGATGTCCGCGCCGTGACCGGGTTGCCGGAACCCATGCCGGCCTGGCGCGTGGTGAAGGAGAAGCGGGCCACCTTCGCCGCCACCCCGGACCAGGACCGCCGCCGCCCGGACGCCCGAACCGGCCTTGCCAACCTGGTCCTGGCCGGGGACTGGACGCGCACCGGGTTGCCCGCGACGATTGAAGGTGCCATCAGGTCCGGTTGCACCGCAGCGTCCCTGCTGACCTGCCAGCCCGAATGAGTATCCAAGACAAATGCCGAGCGAGACCCTGACCCGTCCCACGAGCTACGGCAGCGATGGCCTGTACGATGCGCCTCCGAACCTTTCCGAGCACATGCTTGAGGACGCCATCGGCCGTGCCTCCGCAGCCCTGGGCAGCCGGCAGCAGGTGGACGGGCATTGGGTGTTCGAGCTGGAGGCGGATGCGACCATCCCCGCCGAGTACGTGTTGCTGGAGCACTACCTGGACCGCATTGACCCGGCGCTGCAGGACAAGATCGGCGTCTATCTCCGCCGCATACAGGGCGCGCACGGCGGCTGGCCGCTGTTCCACGGCGGCGCGTTCGACCTGTCGGCCAGCGTCAAGGCTTACTACGCCCTGAAGGCCATCGGCGACGACCCGGACGCGCCGCACATGGCCCGCGCCCGCAACAGCATCCTGGCGGCGGGCGGCGCCGAGCGCACCAACGTGTTCACCCGCATCCAGTTGGCCCTGTTCGGCCAGGTGCCGTGGCGCGCGGTGCCGGCCATGCCGGTCGAGATCATGCACCTGCCGCGGTGGTTCCCGTTCCACCTGTCCAAGGTGTCCTACTGGTCCCGCACCGTGATGGTGCCGCTGCTGGTGCTGATGGCGGTCCATCCCCGCGCCCGCAACCCGCGCGGGGTCGAGGTGCGGGAGCTGTTCCGCACCGCGCCGGACGAGGTGCGCGACTGGATACGCGGCCCCTACCGCAGCGGCTGGGGCCATGTGTTCAAGGCGATTGACGGCATGGTGCGCGTGGCCGAGCCGGCGTTCCCCGCCGCCGTCCGCATCCGCGCCATCGAGGAGGCCGTGACCTTCGTCACCGAGCGGCTGAACGGCGAGGACGGGTTGGGCGCCATCTACCCGGCGATGGCCAACACCGTGATGATGTTCGACGCCCTGGGCCACGGCGCGGACCATCCGCACGCCGCCACGGCCTGGGCCGCCGTGCGGAAGCTGCTGGTCGTGACGGAGACGGAAGCCTACTGCCAGCCGTGCCTGTCGCCGATCTGGGACACCAGCCTTGCCGGACATGCCGTGGCGGAGGCGGAGGGCGCGGCGACGCCGGGCATGGACGCCGCCTGCGCCTGGCTGGTGGACCGGCAGGTGACGGAGCTGCGCGGCGACTGGGCGCAGACCCGCCCGGACGCGGCGCCGGGCGGCTGGGCGTTCCAGTATGAGAACGCGCACTACCCGGACGTGGACGACACCGCCGTCGTGGGAATGCTGCTGCACCGCAACGGCGACCCGGCCCATGCCGGCAGCATCGCCCGTGCACGGGAATGGATACTCGGGATGCAGAGCGCCAACGGCGGCTGGGGCGCCTTCGACGCGGACAACACGCACCATTACCTCAACCACATCCCGTTCGCCGACCACGGCGCGTTGCTGGACCCGCCGACGGCGGACGTGACGGCGCGCTGCGTGTCGTTCCTGGCGCAGGTCGGCATGGAGGCCGGGGAGCCGGCGATGGCGCGGGCCATCGAGTACCTGCGGCGGGACCAGGAGCCGGACGGAAGCTGGTTCGGCCGCTGGGGCACCAACTACATCTATGGCACTTGGTCCGTGCTATGCGCGCTGAACGCCGCCGGGCTGCCGCATGGCGACCCGGCGATCCGGCGGGCCGCGGATTGGCTGCTGGCGCACCAGCGGGAGGACGGCGGCTGGGGCGAGGACGAGGACAGCTACGCCGCTGCCCGGCCGGGCACCTACCATATCAGCACGCCGTCGCAGACGAGCTGGGCGCTGCTGGGGTTGATGGCAGCCGGGGAAACCGGCCCGGCCGTGGCGCGCGGCGCGGCTTACCTGGCGCGGACGCAGCGGGAGGACGGGGAGTGGGACGAGGCGCCCTATACTGCCGTGGGCTTTCCCAAGGTCTTTTACCTGCGCTACCACGGCTACCGGCTGTTCTTCCCGCTGCTGGCGCTGGCGCGGTTCCGCAACCTGCAGCGCGGCAACAGCCGGCGGGTGGGATTCGGCTTCTGACGCTTCCCCCTCTCCCTCCGGGAGAGGGCCGGGGTGAGGGAGGCGGCCAGCGCGGACGCTGGCCCGGAAGGGATGCAGCCCTTGATGTGCTAAGGGCTGCGCTGCGTGGCTTCCCTCACCCCGGCTCTCTCCCGGAGGGAGAGGGGGCAGGAAGCAAGCTTTTTGGCTTCGTTGTCGGCTTGGCGGCCGAGGCCCGCATCGCCCGGCCGCTCGGCGCCAGCATCGCCATCGGCGGCGGCACCGCTGCCGGAGCCGCCCAGGCGGCGGAAGCCCTGGCCCCGCATGTGTCGGCCCTCATAAGCTTCGGCCTGGCTGGCGGCCTTGATCCCGCCCTGGCACCGGGCACCCTTCTCGTTCCTGCAACCATTCTATCCGGCGACGAAGCCTGGGCCGCCGACGCTGGCCTGATGACCCTGCTAGGACCTTCCACCCCAGGCGCCCTGTTCGGCGACGACGCCATTCTCGCCACCGCCGCCGCCAAGGCAGCCCTGCACGCGCGCACCGGCGCCGTGGCCGTGGACCTGGAAAGCGCCGCCGTCGCCCGCGTCGCCGCGCGCCACGGCCTGCCCTTCGCCGTTCTGCGCGCCGTCTGCGACCCGGCCGGGCGCGACCTGCCCCGGGCGGCCTTGGCGGCGCTGGACGGCGAGGGCCGCATCGGCGCCCTGCGCGTCGCCGCCGCCATCCTGGCCCGGCCCGGCGACATCCCCGCCCTGATCGCCCTTGGCCGGGACGCCGCCCGTGCCCGTCGCGCACTGGTCACTCGCGTCAGGGCCATCGGGCGTCTAGGGTCCGCGCCATGACAGCATTGAAGCCTGCCGCCCGCTACCCCGCCATGAACGACCCGCAGCAACAGCCGCGCTACACGGGCATTCCCACCTTCTTCCGAACGCCCCTCGCGCAGAACCTGGCCGACGCCGACATCGGCCTGATCGGTGTGCCCTTCGACGGCGGCGTCACCAACCGCCCCGGCGCCCGGCACGGCCCGCGTGAGGTACGCAACCAGTCCAGCCTATTGCGCCCGGTCAACACCGCCACCGGCGCCACCCCGTTTGCCAACCACCGCGTCAGGGACCTCGGCGACTGCTGGGTCGAGCAGCCCTATGAGCTGCAAGGTGCGCTGGCGGAGGTCGAAGGCTTCTACCGCCGGGTCGTCGAGGCCGGTATCGTGCCCGTGACCTGCGGCGGCGACCACTCCATCGCCTTCCCGATCCTGCGCGCCGTAGCGGCATCAGGCCCCATCGGCATGGTCCACATAGACGCGCACGGCGACACCGGCGACGACTACATGGGCAGCCGCTACCAGCACGGCACGCCGTTCCGCCGGGCGGTGGAGGAAGGGCTGCTGGACCCCGCCCGCGTGATCCAGATCGGCCTGCGCGGCACCAGCACCATCCCCGGCAGCCTGTGGAAGTTCAGCGAGGACAGCGGGATGCGCGTCATGCCGATGGACGAGCTGCACGACCGCGGCTGGCGCTGGGCGGTGGAGGAGGCGCGGCGCGTGGTGGGCGACCGCCCTTGCTACCTGTCGTTCGACATAGACAGTCTGGACCCGGTCTGGGCGCCGGGCACCGGCACGCCGGAGGCCGGCGGCCTGACGATGATCGAGGCGCAACGCATCGTACGCGGGCTGATGGGCCTGGATGTGGTGGGGGCGGACATGGTGGAGGTCTCGCCGCCATTCGACGTGGGCGGGCTGACGGCGTTCCACGGGGCGGGGATGCTGTTCGAAATATTGTGCGTGGTGGCCGCAGCGCGGACGGCGCGGACCTCTGCTGCTCCCTCTCCCTCCGGGAGAGGGCCGGGGTGAGGGGGTCTTAAGGCGCGGTCCTTGCCAAAGCACGAGCGTGTTCCGGCGGCACCCACAGTTCACCGCTCCGCAGCCAAGACCCCCTCACCCCAACCCTCTCCCGGAGGGAGAGGGGGCAGAAGCTTCCTACCCCGCTTCCGCCAGCGCCTTGATCGCCCGCAGGTCCTCCACGAACGACGCATACTCCCGCGCCTTCATGTCGTCGTCCGGGATGCGGAGCAGGTAGGACGGATGCACCGTGATGAACCCCGTCGTGTTGCCGTCCAGCGCTATCGGCTTGCCGCGCTCCTTGGTGATAGCGACGGCCTTGCCCGTGACGGCGCGGGCGGCGGTGGCGCCCATCATCACGGTGATGGCGGGCTTTATCTCCTGGCGCTCCAGTTCCAGCCAGAAGCGGCAGGCGTTGATCTCGCCGGTACCGGGCTTCTCGTGGATGCGGCGCTTGCCGCGGGGGGTGAACTTGAAGTGCTTGACCGAGTTGGTGACATAGACGCCCCGGCGGTCGAAGCCGGCCTCCTGCATCGCGCGGTCGAACAACTGTCCGGCCGGGCCGATGAACGGGCGTCCGGCCAGATCCTCCTGGTCGCCGGGCTGCTCGCCGACGAACATCACGCGGGCGTCCGCCGGGCCTTCGCCGAACACTACCTGCGTCGCCGGCTCCCATAGCGGGCAGCGGCGGCACTCCTCGGCCTCGCGTGCGGCGCGCTGCAACGGCGTGCCGTCCCCTTCCGCGGCGGCGGGGGCGGTTGCCGAAGCAGCCGCCGCGGTGGCGAGGTTCGGGCTGGGTGCGCGTACGGGTGAGATCACAGGCTGCTCCACCATGCTGTCAACCCGGCCGGCGGCGCCGCGGATCAGCTCCGGGATCGCGGCGGCCTCGGGCAGGTTCTTCCAATACTTCTGCGGCATCTCCGACCGCATGGCGCCGACCTTCAGCCGGGCCGGGTTGAAGATGCTGCTGTAGTAGGCACGCCAGTATTCCTCCAGCTTGTCGTCGTCCGGCACGTCCGCAGGAGATGCGCCCACGTCGAGGCGTAACTCCGTCCCGTCCCAATGCACGCTGCGGTAGGGCGTCAGGATGGACCAGACCATCGTGGCGAAGCGCCGAGTGAAAAACGGCCCGTTGGCCTCGACGATGTAGTGTTCCGGCTCGAACCAACTGACGTAGCGGGTGCCCTCAGGTTCCGTCACCTCGCGGAACCTAACGAAGGCGCGCATCTTGTGGGTGTCGCGCCGAACCGCCGCGGCCAGGCGCTGCACGCGCTGCACCTCGGGGTCGGTCGTCAGCTCCAGCAGGTGCTTCTCGCCGTGCTGCGCGCGCCAGATTAGGCGATACAGCAGGGCGAAGCGCTCGGGGTCGTGCGCCTGGATGGCGGTCTCGGCCAGCTCCACCAGGGCGCGCGGCACGGTGAAGGTGCCGGTCACGGGCGCGGCGGGCGCCTCGTCCGGCGGGTCGGCGAACAGGTCGGCAGCGGCGCGGACGGACCATACGGCGTCCTCCGGGGCGACGCCGCCCAGCGCCAGGGACCGCGCGGCGGCACGCCAGCCGCCCCAGTCCACCTCGTGCGCCAGCACGACGGACCTCATGCGAACAGGTCCGCCTGCTGCGCCTTGGGCGCCAGGCGCTGAGAGAGCCGGGCGCTGTCCAGCAATCCGCCGGGCTGATGGTCGGCGGCAACGACGAAGGGCGCGACCTTGGCCATCGGCAGGCGCAGCCGGGCCAGGTCCTCCATGCGCAGGCGCGCGTAGCGGCGGGCACGTATCAGCTTGTCCACCGACTTAACGCCCAGGCCGGGCACGCGCAGCAACTGCTCCCGCGTGGCGCGGTTCACGTCCATCGGGAACTGCTCGCGGTGCTGCAATGCCCAGGCCAGCTTCGGGTCCATGGACAGGTCCAGGTTGCCGGTGGCGTCGGTCGTGATCTCATCCGACTTGAACTCGTAGAACCGCATCAGCCAGTCCGCCTGGTACAGCCGGTGCTCGCGCAGCAGCGGCGCCTTCTTCGGCGGCAGGATGGCGCTGCTGTCCGGGATCGGGCTGAACGCCGAGTAATAGACCCGGCGCAGGCCATAGCTGCCATACAGGTTAGTGCTGAGGTCCAGGATGCTGCGGTCGTTGCTCTCGTCCGCACCGACGATCAACTGCGTGCTCTGGCCGGCGGGCGCGAAGCGGGGCGCCGCCTTCTCGGCCTTCGCCTCGTCTATGCGGAGGCGCATCCGGCCCATGCTGCGGCGTATGCCCGCCAGATCCTTCTCCGGCGCCAGCTTGTGCAGCGCGGCCTCGGTCGGCAGCTCCACGTTGATGCTCAGGCGGTCGGCATACTTGCCGGCCTCCAGCAGCAGCTCGGGCGAGGCGTCGGGGATGGTCTTGAGGTGGATGTAGCCGCGGAAGCCATGCTCCTCGCGCAGCAGCTTCGCCACGCGGACCACCTGCTCCATCGTGTAGTCCGGGCTGCGTATGATGCCGGAACTCAGGAACAGCCCCTCGATGCAGTTGCGCCGGTAGAAGCCGAGGGTCAGCGTCACGACCTCCTCCGGCGTGAAACGGGCGCGCTGCACGTTGGAGGAACGGCGGTTGATGCAGTACAGGCAGTCGTAGATGCAGGAGTTGGTCAGCAGTATCTTCAGCAGGCTGATGCAGCGGCCATCGGGGGCGTAGGCGTGGCAGATGCCCATGCCCTCCGTGCTGCCGACGCCCGTGGTCTCGCCCAGCGAGCTGCGCTTGACGGTGCCGCTGGAGGCGCAGGAGGCATCGTATTTCGCGGCGTCGGCGAGAATTTCCAGCTTCTTCAGAAGGTCCATGACTGCCTGCTGCTAGGCCCCTGTAGATGGGCGATTCCACCGATTTTTCAACGGAATCGCCCTGCCCTATGCTGCGGCGATGACCCTTTGTCCGACATCCTATACGGCTGGCAAGCCGTCAAGTTCGCCGGCCATCGCCCGATGACCCGGCTATGGCGCAACGGCCCGGCGCTGCTGGCGCTGACGATGCTGTTCTGGGCCGGCAGCGTCATCGTCGGCCGGGCCGCGGCGCCGGTGCTGCCGCCGGTGCTGTTCACCCTGCTGCGCTGGACCGGGGCGCTGGGGATCGTGGCGCCGCTGGCCTGGCCGCACCTGCGGGCGGACCTGCCCAAGCTGTGGGGGCGGCGGTGGACCACCCTGCTGCTCGCGGTGCTGGGGGTGTGCGCCTACAACATCCTGGTCTATCGCGGGCTGCACGCCACCACGGCCGTCAACGTGCTGCTGCTGCAATCGGTGATGCCGCTGGCGGTGCTGCTGGCGAACCTGGCGCTGTTCCGCGAGCAGCCGCGGCGGATGCAGGTCGCGGCCATCGCGGTGTCCATCCTGGGCGTGCTGGTGATCGCCGCGCAGGGATCGCTGGACACCTTGCGGCACCTGCGGGTCAACCCCGGCGACGCGCTGGTGCTGCTGGCGATTGCGGCGTTCGCGGTCTATTCTTCCGTGCTGCGGCGGCGGCCGGCGGTGCATCCGTTCAGCTTCCTGGGCGCCACCTTCGCCATCGGCGTGGCGGTGCTGGCGCCGCTGGCCCTGGCCGAGCACGCCGCGGGGGCGCGGCTGGTGCCGGGGTGGCCGGCGTGGGGGGCCATAGCCTATGCCGTGGTGTTCGCGTCGTTCCTGGCGACCTTGTTCTTCAACCGCGGGGTGGAGCTGATGGGCGCGGCGCGGGCCGGGCAGTTCAATCACTTGCAGCCGGTATTCGGGACGCTGCTGGCGGTGGGCGTGCTAGGGGAGGCGCTGCACGCCTATCATGGCGTGGGCATTGCGCTGATCGCGGCAGGGCTGCTGCTAGCGGGGCGGGGACGCCGCTGACGGTCCCGTGTCCGTTACGTTGCCCGACATTAATCCGTGGTGAGGCGGCGCTCGCTCCACGCCATTGCTACGGGTTAGCCCCCAAGGAAGGTTTGCCGTCGCTGCCGGTTCGAGGAAGAACCGCAATTTGGTCCGGCTTCATCCGCAAGGGCTGCAACCACCCCCCCTCCCGTGCGGTTAGCACCGTCGCATCCCGCGAGAGGACCCATCATGCCCCACACCAAGACCAAGTCCGACAACGACGACAGCCACGCCCGCTCCGCCAAGGCGCAGAAGGCCGACGAGGTGCAGCAGGCCGGCAGCGCCAAGGCCGGCGCCGGGCACCCCGTCGTGAACGAGGGCGGGCACGCGCCTACCCCCGTCCACTCCAAGGGCCACCCGATGCCTGCGGCGTCCACCGCCGCCGATGGCGAGACGGACGCGGGCACCAGCCACGCCACCGTCGGCAAGGCCGAGAAGCAGGCCGCCTTCGAGAAGGCGCAGGCCACTCAGGACACCCACGGCCGCGGCCACCGCAAGTCCGAGTAGCGCCACCGCGGGCCGGGGCGCCCTGCCCCGGTCCGCCCGTCACGCCATCAGGCCGCCAGCCTCACCGGCCCCTGCATCCCCGGCCAATCCGAATAGCCCGTTGCCCCGCCGCCATACCAGTATGACTTCGGCGCATCCGCCAGCGGCGCCCCGGTCCGTAGCCGCTCCACCGGGTCCGGGTTGGCGATGAACGGACGGCCGAAGCTGATAAGATCCGCCCCGCCCTCCGCAATCGTCTTGTCCGCCAGCTCCCGCGTGTAGTTGTTGTTGGCGATGTAGGTGCCGCGGAAGCGCTTGCGGAACGCCGGGTAGTCAATGCCGTCGGCGTCCCGGCTCATCTGCGTGACGCCCTCGATGTCATGCACGTACATCAGGCCAAAGCCGTTCAGCGCGTCCAGGTAGGCGCCGAAGGTGCCCATGGGATCGCTGTCCAGCGGCGTACCGCCCGGCACCGTCGTGCCCGGCGAGATGCGTATGCCCACCCGGCCGCCGCCCCAAACCTCCGTGACCGCCCGCACCGCCTCCAGCGGGAACCGCAGCCGGTTCTCCAGCGACCCGCCGTAGCGGTCGGTCCGCTTGTTGGTGCTGTCCCGCACGAACTGCTCCAGCAGGTAGTTGTTGGCCGAATGCACCTCGACCCCATCGAACCCTGCCTCCTTCGCGCAACGCGCGGCATGGCGGTAGTCCTCCACGATGGCCGGTATTTCGTCCGTCTCCAGCGCCCGCGGCGTCACATGGTCCTGCAGGCCCTTGCTGGTGAACGCCTGCCCCTCCGGCTTGATCGCCGACGGCGCCACCGGCAGCGCGCCGCCTTGCAGGTCGGGATGCGAGATGCGGCCGGTGTGCCAGAGCTGCATCACCATCCGCCCGCCCTCCGAGCGGACGGCCCGCGTCACCCGCTGCCACGCCTCGACCTGCGCCAGCGTCCAGATGCCCGGCGTCAGCGCATAGCCGCGCGCCTGGGCGCTGATGTTGGTCGCCTCCGACACGATCAGCCCGGCCGAGGCACGCTGCGCGTAGTAATCCGCCGCGAACAGCGGCGGCACGCCGTCGTCGCTGGACCGGCTGCGCGTCAGCGGCGCCATCACGACGCGGTTGCGGAGCGGAATATCGCCCAGCATGAACGGCTGGAACAGAGGGGAAAGCTGCACGGTGGTCTCCGTCATGGGTCCTCCTGACGTGGGGACCCGCCTACCCCGATGTCAGCCCGCGCCGGATGCACCCCTCCTGTGTGCAAGGGTCACTCGCCCCCGCCTCCACCACCGGAGTCGCCGCCGCCGTCCCCCCCGCCATCTCCGCCGTCCGTGGCGGCGTCGAAGCTGGACATGGCGCTGTCCAGCGCGTCGAACGTCCCGGCATCGAATGCCGCGCTGTCCAGCGCCCCAAAGTCGAACCCGCCGGCATCCTCGACGCGGGGGCCTTGGTCCCCGGGCGGGCAATGGCCGGTGCCCGGGCCATCCGACCCGGACGAGCCGGAGTCCGCCCCCTTGTCCCGCCGCTGCATCGCCGCGGCTAGCCGGGTCAAATGCGGCCGCAGCTCGTCCACCAGCAGGATCAGCGGACCTAGCGCGGCTGCGGCCAGCGCCGCCTGGCGCGGATCGGTGTCCAGCCAGCCCGGCACCCTCTGCCCCTGATCCAGCATCGCGTTCAACCTCGCCAGGGCGGCCGTGCCGGCCGGCGTCAGCGCCGGACGCTCGATCTTGAGCCACTTGGAGCGCTGCATCCGGGCCAGCCGCCGGTCGAGCAGCGCAGGCAGCACCTGGTCCCGCCGGTATCTATTGAGCGCGGAGCCGTACTCCCGCCTTGCCGCATCCACCACGGATCCGACCAGGGCACCGTGCGGCTGCCAGCGCATGACCGCCTGCACCAGCAAGACCACGGCCCACTCGTGCGGCAGCAGGGCGGGAACCTGCCCCGGCCGCAGGAGCGTGACCGTCCGTGTCCGAATCCAGCCACGCTCCACCTCGGCCTCGGCGCGAAGCACCCGGCGCAGCAGCAGCCCCATCGCGGACACCTTGAACAATCCCGCCGGCGACGCGCCGCGAAGGTCCATCAGCATCATCGCTTCGGCAGGAGTCAGGACGGGCGCTGCTGCATCCATTCCGGCATTGGACCACCCCGGCACGCCGCCAGCAACAAGGACGTCGGCAACAAGGGCGCCGCGGGTCCGCGTCACCCGATCAGGAACCACCAGCGGAACAGCAGCGTCTCCTGCCAGGTCTGCCGGGTCAGGCCGGACAGGCGCAGCGCCGCGGCCCGGTGGCGCAACCGCCCGTGCAGCCCGCGGTCCAGGATGTCCAGCGCCGCCGCCGCCTCGGGCGACAGCAGGTGCGGCTGGGCGCGCAGCGCCGCCACGTGCGCGCGCAGCACGCGCATGAACACGCCGGGGCCGCGCCGCAGCGCCGCCACCGCCCGGCGCCGCATTCCGGGCGGCGCCCCTACCAGGTTGCCGCCGTGCTGGCGATACAGCACCGTGGGCGTCGGGTCCGCGATCAGCCGTCCCCCGGCAGCCGCCACCACCAGGTAGCTCCACCAGTCGTGCAGGCTGGACGGCGGCGGCTCGCTGTCCGCGACCAGGCGGATCGCGGCGCGGTTGATCTGCACCGTGCAGCCCGTGGCGATGTTCTGCGTCAATGCGGTGGGGAAGCCCGGCGCCTGGCGCAGCGGCGCGGACTCGCCGATGCGTTGCAGCGCGTGGTCCACCAGGATTTGCCGGCTGCAATACAGCGCCGGACCGGCCTCCTGCGCCAGCGCGGCGACGCCGGCTGCCAACTTCTCCGGCAGCCACACGTCGTCCTGGTCGGCAAAGGCGATCACGTCCGGGTCGGCCGCGGCGGCGGTGCGCAGCAGGGCCATGAAGCTGGAGGTCGGCCCCATGCGCCCTAGCGGCTCCGCCACCGCAACGCAGCGTCCGGCGCCCGGTCCCGCAATGAAGCCCTGCATCACGGCCACGGTCCCGTCGCCGCTGCCGTCGTCCCGCCAGTATAACGTCCACCCCTGCAACGTCTGCCTGGCCAGGCTGTCAAGCTGCGCCTGCAGGAACAGCGAACCGTTGTAGGTGGACAGCAGGATGGCGACGCGGACGGAGGGGTCGGGTGGCGCCGGCACGGCGGCGCGTCAGCCTGGCGAGGCGGCGGGGGCCAGCAGCTCGTCAACGGTGCGGGCCAGGCTGGTGCGCCAGTCCGGCAAGCGGACCCCGAACACCCGGGCCAGCTTGGTGCAATCGAGCCGGCTGTCCGGCGGACGGCGGGCCGGGGTCGGCCAGTCCGCGGTGGCGATGGCGTCCACGGCGGGCACGGGATGGCCATGCCGGGCGGCCTCCTGGAACACCGCCGTCGCCAAGCCGTGCCAGGTCGTCTCGCCGCCGCCGCAGGCGTGGAACACGCCAGACCCGTTCGGGACCCTTGTCCCGGACCCGTTCGGCACCCTTGTGCCGGACCCATCCGGGCGAGCATCGGCAAGCTGCGGGGCGATGGCCAGGATCGCCACGGCCAGGTCGCGCGCCGCGGTCGGGCAGCCCCGCTGGTCCGCCACCACGCGCAGCCGCGGCACCTTCTGCGCCGCGCCCAGCATGGTGCGGACGAAGTTCTTGCCGGCGGCCGAATAGACCCAGGACGTACGCAGCACGACGGCACGCGGGCAGGCCGCCAGCACCGCCTGCTCCCCCTCCAGCTTGGTGCGGCCATAGACGCCGGTGGGGCTGGTCGGGTCGGACTCGATGTAGGGCGTGCCCTTCGACCCGTCGAACACGTAGTCGGTCGAGACATGGATCATCGGGATGCCGGCGTCGGCGCACAGGGCGGCCAGAGTCGCCGGGCCGTCCCGGTTGGCGCGGCCCGCGGCATCCGGCTCGGCCTCCGCGGTGTCCACGCCGGTCCAGGCGGCGGCGTTGACCAGCAGCGCCGGGCGGACCGCCTGGAACACGGCGGCCAGGGTCTCCGAACGGTCGAAGTCGAAGTCCGGGCGGCCGACGCGATGGATGGCCGCGCCGCCCTCCTGCACCAGTGCCGTCGCCAACTGCCCGGCGCCGCCCGTAACCAGGATCGGACCCATCATCGCCACCTAGAACAGCGCCGGGCTGTCGGCCCAGCGCGGCAGCACCCGGTCCTTGTCGGACAGCACCGCCTCGTCCGGGCGTATGGGCCACGGCAGCGCCAGGTCGGGGTCGTCCCAAACGACGCCGCGCTCGCTGTCGCGGTCATACACGTCCGTCACCTTGTAAATCACCTCGGTGTCCCGCTGCAGCGTGCAGAAGCCGTGCAGGAAGCCCGGCGGCACCCATAACTGCGCCCAGTTCTCCGCCGACAGCTCCGCCGCGTCCCATTGGCCGTAGGTCGGCGACCCCCGCCGCGCGTCCACCGCCACGTCCCAGATCGCGCCCTTGATGCAGCGCACCAGCTTGCCCTGCGGGTGCGGCGCGACCTGGCAGTGCAGCCCGCGCACCACGCCGCGCTCCCGCGACAGGCTCTGGTTGTCCTGCACGAAGGGGATGTCCACGCCGGCGTCGCGGAACGCGCCCAGCTTGAACACCTCCGAGAAGAAGCCGCGCGCATCGCCGAAGCGGGGCGGCGTGACCAGGATCAGGCCGGGAACGCGCAAGTGCTCGACGTTCATGCGTGCAGCCCATCGGCGAGTTCGAGCAGCAGGCGGCCCAGCTCGGTCTTGCTCAGGCCCTTCGCGGCAAGGCGCAAGGTGGCGGCGTCTATGTAGCCCATGCGGAACGCCACCTCCTCGGGGCTGCCGACCAGCATTCCCTGCCGGTTCTGGATCGTCTGCACGAAGGTCGCGGCCTGCAACAGGCTGTCGGGCATCCCGGCGTCCAGCCAGGCGCAGCCGCGGCCCAGGCGCTCGACGTGCAGGCTGCCCTCTTCCAGGTACATGCCGTTCAGGTCGGTGATCTCCAGTTCGCCGCGGGCGGAGGGCTTCACGCGCCGGGCCATCTCGGTGACGCGGTGGTCGTAGAAGTACAGGCCCGTGACGGCCCAGTTGCTCTTCGGCGCGGCGGGCTTCTCCACGATCTCCTGCGCGCGCCCATTATCGTCGAAGGTGACGACGCCATAGCGCTCGGGGTCGCGGACCTGGTAGGCGAACACCGTAGCTCCCTCCGGCCGGGCGCCTGCCGCGCGCAGCAGCACGCTCAGGTGGTCGCCGAAGATCAGGTTGTCGCCCAGCGCCAGGGCACAGGGCTGCCCGGCGATCCACTCCTCGCCGATGTGGAACGCCTGCGCCAGCCCCTCCGGCTTCGCTTGCTCGGCATAGGTGAAGCGGACGCCCAGCCGCTCTCCGGTGCCCAGCAGGCGGCGGAACTGCGGCAGGTCCTCAGGCGTGGAGATCAGCATGATGTCGCGTATGCCGGCCAGCATCAGCACCGACAGCGGGTAGTAGATCATCGGCTTGTCATAGACCGGCAGCAACTGCTTGCTGCTGGCCAGCGTGACGGGATGCAGCCGGGTACCGCTGCCGCCCGCGAGCAGGATGCCCTTCATGCGGCCATGCCTCTCATGCCGCGGTGCCGAGGCGCTGGCCGCCGTAGCGCGCGCCGCGGATCGCCTTCCACCAGGCGCGGTTGTCTATATACCACCCGATGGTCCGCCGCAGCCCGGCGTCGAAGCCGTGCGGCGCGGTCCAGCCCAGCGCCGCCGTGGTGCGCGCCGGATCAATCTCGTAGCGGAAGTCATGGCCGGGCCGGTCCGTCACGAAATGGATCAGCCGGTCGCGCGGGCCGGCGGGATCGGGTGCCAGCTCGTCCAGCGTGGCGCAGATGGCCCGCACGACCTGCAAGTTGCTGCGCGGCTGCCGTGCGCCGATGGCGAGGGTCGCGCCAGGCTCCGCCCGTTCCAGCGCCAGCACCAGCGCGGCGGCGTGGTCGTCCACGAACAGCCAGTCCCGCTGGTTGCTGCCGTCGCCATAGACGGGCAGCGGCTTGCCCTCCAGGGCGTTCAGCGTCACCAGCGGGATCAGCTTTTCCGGGAATTGCCAGGGGCCGTAGTTGTTGGTGGTGTTGGTGACGAACGCCGGCAGCCCGTAGGTGTGGAACCACGCCCGGACCAGGTGGTCCGACCCGGCCTTGCTGGCGGAATACGGGCTGCGGGGATCGTAGGGCGTCGTTTCCGTGAACGGCGGGTCGTCCGGCCCCAGCGCCCCGAACACCTCGTCGGTCGAGATGTGGTGGAAGCGGAACCGCGCCTGCGCCGCCGGGTCCAGGGCGGCCCAGTGGGTCCGCGCGGCCTCCAGCAGCACGAAGGTGCCGACCAGGTTGGTGTGGATGAACGGCGCGGGTCCGTCTATCGAGCGGTCCACGTGGCTCTCCGCCGCCAGGTGCATGACGGCGTCCGGGCGGTGCGCGGCGAACACCTGCTGCATGGCCGGGGCGTCGGTGATGTCGGCGCGCACGAGGATGTGGCGGCGGTCGGTGCGTGCCTCCTCCAGCGCGTCCTCGGACGCGGCGTAGGTCATCTTGTCCACGTTCACGACCTGGTGCCCGGTCGTGCGGATCAGGTGCCGGATGACGGCCGAGCCGATGAAGCCGCAGCCGCCGGTGATGAGTATCTTCATGGCGTGCTGGCTGTCCTGTCCAGTTGCATCAGGGCGGTTGCATCCGGGCGCAAACTGCCACCCGCGGGCGGGCCGGGCAATGCGCTTCGTCCCGGTGCCGGGCGCGCACGGGGGTGGGCAGCATTGCGCGGCGGCCAGGCTGCACGGGAAAGGGCCGCATGGGATCAGGCAGCATGGGATCAGGCAGTCTGGAATCAGGCAGTCTGGCGCTTGCGCTTTGCCGGTGCCTGCTTCGCCGGGGCGGCAGGCTCCCGGTCCGGGGCAGCATCCGCCGCCTGGTCCGCCTGCTCCTGGCTCACCCGTTCCCTGCCTGCCGAATCCGGGCGCACCAGGTTGATGCGCGTCACCCGCGGCGCATGGACGACGCGGCAGCCCGTGTCTTCCCGCAGCACATGGTCCTGTATCTTCTCGCTCAGCAGCGGGCTGTAGAACGGGTCCCCGGCGTCCAGGATGCCGCTCCAGCGCGTCAGCAGCCGATTGGTGTCCTCGGGGTGCATGACCTGCTTGGTGTCGCTGCGCGTCGCGCTCTCGTGGTGGAACAGCACGGCACCGCCGTCATACAGCACCTTCAGGCCGCGCTCCCGCAGGCGCAGGCAAAGGTCGGTGTCGTTGAAGCCGATGGCGAAGTCCTCGTCGAAGCCGCCCACGGTATCGAACACCTCGCGCCGCATCATCATGCAGGCGGCCGTCACGGCGGAGAAGTCCCGCACCGAAGTCAGCGAGCAGTTGTAGCCCAGGTTCCGCCTGCCCTCGTCGTTGAGGTAGGCGTCGCTGAACTTGAACGCATGGTCCGCCGAGCCGTTGAAGCCCAGGATCACCCCGGCGTGCTGCACCCTGCGGTCCGCATACAGCAGCAGCGCGCCGACGCAGCCCACGTCCTTGCGCGCCGCCAGCCGCCGCATCCGGTCCAGCCAGCCGTCGTGCAGCGCCTCCACGTCGTTGTTCAGGAACAGCACGAACTCCGCGCCCTCCCCGTGCGCGCGCACGGCCATGTTGTTCATGCGGGAGTAGTTGAACTTGCCCTCGTACGGCATGACGGCGTGGGTGCGGGCCAGGGTGGCAAGATAGCGCTTCGTCGCAGGCTCGGTGCTCTGATGGTCTATGACCACGATGCGGTAGTCGGCGCCCGCCGCCGTGCGCTCGATGCTGCCGATGGCAGTCCGCAGCAGGTCGGCCTTGTTCTTGGTCGGGATCACGATCAGCACCCGGCCCGGCGCCGCCGGCCAGGCGATGCTGAACTGGTTGAACGCCACGCCGTCCGATGCGACGGCGCCGGTGCCGCAGCGGTCGAGGTGCCGCTGCAACGCGCCGCGCGTCGCCTCCATCACCCGGCCCTGGCTGGCGTGCCCGGCGCTGCCGCCGTGGGTGCGCCAGCGATACAGCACCGCAGGCACGTGGGCCACGGACTGCGACCGCTCCAGCACGCGCAGCACGAAATCCACGTCGGCGCTGATCGTCATGGACTGGTCCCAGCCACCGACCTCCCGGGCGATGCTGGTGCGGACGCAGACCAGGTGGACGAAATAGGGATGCGACAGGTAATAGTCGTAGCTGAACGCCGGCCGGCACTTCACGTCGGCGATGCCGGCGATGCTCTCGTCCGTCGTGGCCTCGTCGGAATACAGCAGGTCCGCCCCGGTCTGCCGGGCGGCGCGGATGAGCTGCCAGACCGCATCCGGCTCGATGCAGTCGTCATGGTCCATGAACGCGACATAAGGGTAGCGCGCGGCGCGTATGCCGTAGTTGGTGGCCGCGGCGATGCCGCCGTTCAGCGGCGCGTTCAGCACGCGGATGCGCGCGTCGCGGCTGGCGGCGTAGTGCAGGGTCTGGGCCACGTGCGGCTCGGTGCTGCAATCGTTGACGCAGATCAGCTCCCAGCGGTCGCACCATCCCGCGTGGACGCTGGCGATGGCCTCCATCAGCATGTCGCGCGGCGTGTTATAGACCGGCATGACGATGGAGACGCCAAGCTCGCCCGCCGCATGGTTGAGCCGCCGCTTCAGCCGCGGCAGCACGTTGGCGGCGACCTCCCCCTGGCGCCGGGCGAAGCGGACCAGGTTGGGGTTCAGCTCGACCGTTCGGGGCGAGCCTTGCAGGTAGTCCGTGGTGCCGGCGACCCGCACCAGGATTTGCTGGCCCAGCAGGTCCATGAACTGCGAACCCAGGTCTATCTTGAACGCGCACAGCCCGTCCCGCAGCCCGGCGTCCAGCAGGTCGCCGCGGAACAGCCTGGCCTCCGCCTGGCCCAGCACGCGGCCGTCCGCCAGCACGGCCTCTACCAGCACGGGCGTCTTGGGCCGCCGCCGGTCGAAAACCCAGCCGTGGGCCGACGTGCCGTGGCAACTGTCGAAGTAGCCCTCGAACCGGATGTTCGGCGGCACCTGCAACGGGCTGCCGCACAGGTGGACGCCGGTGCCGGCCAGGGTGGCGGCGAGCAGGTAGCCCTTGCTGTCGTCGAAATCCTTGGGCAGCGCGTAGCTGAAGCCGCAGCGGCCAACCTCGATTCCGATGGCGCGCACGTCGTCGCGCCGGGCGTTGGCCGGCACGGTGGCGACGACGGCGCCGTTGATCCAGATGTCCACGTTGACGCGGCGGCGCTCCCTGCCCAGGCTGGCGACCCAGCCCTGCACCCGGCCGGCAACGGCGTCGAGGTAGCCGGCATAGCCCATGTCCGCCGGTGACAGCTCGATGACGGCCGCAAGGCGGCTGCCGACGCGGAGCTGCACGCGCAGGGTGCCCCTGACCGGAACGAGGGTGGGCAGGCGCAGGGTGAAGGGATAGGCGCTGCCCGTGCCCTCCCCGGCCGTGCCCCGCAGCGCGAGAGCCTGGGCCAGCACGCCGTTCCCGTGCGCCAGCTCGACCATGACGGCAGGGCCGAACCAGGGGGCGAGGCTGATGCTGCCCGATATCTCGCCGTTGGCGGTCAGCACCTGGTGGAGCGCGCATTCATACTGGCCGGACACGTCCAGCGGCGCCGTCAGGATGCTCTCGCCGGTCCGCGGATCGAGCAGGTCCACGTGGCCGACAAGCCGGTGCGGCGGCAGCGCGACATCCAAGAACAGGGCACCGGCCCGGTCCGGCGACGGCGCAAGCGTCCCGGCGAACGCTCCGTCCAACATGAGAACGAGCATGGGGGGTTCGGCACCGGAGGAGAGGGCAGGCAGGCGCAGGCGGAGGCTGCCGCCGCCTGCGGACGATGCGTTTGCATCAGCCGAGGCTGAGGCAGTGTGCGGCGGACCGCGATGCGAGCTTGGGCGGATGCCAGGTTTACGCGAAGCCAACTGCATCCATCCCTAATGGTCCTGACTGCCGCACGCTATCTTTGCGGCGCACCGGATGCAACGAGGGCTGGGCCTCGGCAGGGTCGGTAGGGCGGAGAACGGAGCGCTGCCCGAAGCGGCCGCAACGAGAGCGGAGCCTCCCCGGCCTGCCCTCGCAAACGTATCGCCTGCGGGTCAGTATCGCTGGGCGTTCCCGGTTATCACCGACCGCTTGTCAACCGCCCTGCCGCGCTCGAAGACGGCGACGCTGTCATAGATGTGCATGGATTGCGTCGCCACGCTGAACTCGGTCGGCGGCAGCGCGCCCCGGGTGTAGTCGGCGTTGAACTCGTCAATGAGGTCCTTGCACCGCTCGATGAACGTGCCGGGCCGCCGGAAGCCGCCGCCGAACTCGCTCCAATAGGCCGTGTGCAGGTCCTCGACCAGGTAGATGCCGCCGCTGTAGAGCCGCGAATACAGCCAGTTGAAGGTGGCGTTCACGTCGTCCATCTGGTGGCTGCCGTCGTCGAGCACGATGTCGGGCGCCCCGAACTCCTCGATCACCCCGGCGAGGAAGGCGGTGTCCGACTGGCTGCCGATACGCACCTTGACCTGCTCGTCCTCGTAGGCGCGGCACGCCGGGTTCACGTCAATGCCGACGATCCGGGCGTAAGGCCCGAAATACTGCTTCCACATCTGCGACGACCCGCCGCCGCCGCAGCCGATCTCGATCATGGTCATGGGGCGGCCGACGAACGGGGCGAAGTGCCGCTCGTAGATCGGGAAGTAATGCACGTTCTTGTGGATGGGGCGCCCCGAGTTCGACAGGAAGTACGAGAAGAGGCTCATTGCGCTCACCTGCTAGATGGACCGGATCAGGGCCTGCGCCACGGCGGCGGGGTCGCGGGCCTCGTAGCAGAAGGTCGCCGCGCCGGACGCCGATTCGGCAACCTCCCCCGAGTGGAAGTACTGGGCCTGGCTGCCCGCCAGGGCGTCAATCAGGGCGTAGTTGGAATTGAGGACCGGCCCATAGGCCAGCCCGATCATGCGGGGCGGGCGTTCGCAGAAGATGCTGGTGTGGAACGCCGAGCCGACCGTTCCGATCACCACTGCGCTGCTGGCGAACAGGCTGACCTGCCCGGCGAACGGCAGGGCTTCGGGATGCGCGACCTCGATGCCGCTCGCGCGCATGGCGTCCTCGATCAGCTCCTCGTTCATCAGGCGGTGGATGCCGTTCTCCGTGCGGGTCTTTGAGAGATAGACGATCCGGCCGCTTTGCGCCGCCGCCTGGAACGGACGGCCGATGCCCAGGCACAGGTCGCGGAAGACGCGGTGGGCGAAGTTCTGCTCCTCCAGGGCCGGCCGCGGGGCGTGCAGCCGGGGAATGAGGGTCGGCTCGGCGAAGCGCACGAAATGGTCCGGCGTCAGGCCGAGCTGCGTGAGGATGGTCCTGGCGTAATCGCGCTTGAACCAGTCCGCGGGCGTCTCGTGGGAGTGGCACACGATCCTGGCGTCCTGCGGAAGGCCGCGCCGCACGATCTGCCACAGCCTGGGCAGGGCGGCGGTCAGGAAGTGCCCGTAGTGCATGATGACGGGACCGCCATAGACGTAGGTTCCCGGCGGGGCCGTCGCCACGGAGGGCGGCACTTCAAGATGGCGGCATTGGCCGATCAGGGTTTTCGATTGGAGCCTGTAGTAAGCGCAAGCCTCTGCAAGCGAGCCGTCGCGGCGGTAGATGCCCCAGCCGTTGTAGGCGTCGAGGAAGATGCTCGGGTGCAGCGGAAAGTATAGGGCGTCCCGGATGGTCTCGCACGCCGGGTCGCTGTCAATGACGGTGGCGGACCCCCACAGGCCGTCGCACGGCTGGAGCGTCAAGCCAGGGCTGCGCGGCAGGGTGGTATGCTGGCTGGTCCGCTGGATGCGTGGCCCATGACCTGGATCAGGAGTCTTTTCGGTCTCAAACCTTTTTCAGCACGATAAAATTCTGCCAAAAATGCACCAGCTCCAATTGCGACGTAACTGCCGTAGGCGTGACCGCTCCATCCGAGTGCGGCCACTGAAGCCCATCTGCTGCGCGTTTGAAGTAGTTCATGGTTGTCCAAGGCTCGTCCAGGTTCCGGCTGCCGCCGCTGACCGGCCAGTACGACGTGCCGACGTCCTCCACGATATACAGCCCGCCCCGCTTCAGAAACGGGAACAGGGTTTCGAACGATAGGATGATATGGGCGCTGACGTGACTGCCATCGTCAACTATGATGTCCAAGTCGCCCACCTGTCGGGCCATGGCGCGCAGGAACTCAGGGTCGTTTTGGCTGCCCTGGAAAACTTGCACCCTGGCCTCCGCATGAGGCGATTTGTCGGTGATATCCACTCCGATGATCCGGCCCTGCGGGAAGTAGTCCCGCCAAGTCCGTAGCGACGCGCCGCCACTGGATGGCACCGGGCCTCCGCCGATTCCGATCTCCAGCAGAGTGATCGGCTGATCGCGCAGTTCACGCAGATACATCTCGTAGCGTATGCAGTTGTCCGCCTTGTCCGTTCCATGCTGAGCGGCCAGGGACGCCAGGCTTCTACGCTTCGGCAAGCTTTCGGCAAAGGTTGCGACCTGCAGGGACTCATAGGCCGGTTGTGCCTCGGCTGCCTCGTTGGCGCGGTCAAGCATCCTGGCCTTCTTGTGGGTGAAAGCGGAGGGCTGGGACGGCTCGGCCGATGACGTGTGCCTTGCAGGCCGAGACCTTTGCTCAGCCTGCACGCCACGGCCCGTCGGCAGCACCGTCCCGCATTCAGGCGCCCGAACCAAGCTGCCAAGTTCAGGAACGGCTGTTGAAGGCAGACGAGGTGCCTGGGACTCGGCCGATGCGCCGCCGGCCTCGTCCCAGCGGCGGAGATACTCGGCATAGGCGGCGGGGTTCTCGTCGAACAGCTCGCGCCAGATCGGCGGGACGGAGAAGCCGGGGTCGGCGATGAGACGGCGGACGACGCCGGGCTTCGGCCCGTGGAAATGCACGATGCGCGCGGCGTCGTTCACGCCCCAGTAGGGCTTCCAGTTCATCTCCAGCGGCAGGGTGTCGTAGCGGCCCGCGTAGTATTCGCGCAGCGCGTCCTGGTCGTGGGCGCCGAACCGCTCGAAGTTGTTCACGATGTAGTGCCAGAAGTTCGCCAGCTCCCGGCGCATCGCCGGGACGTTCATCACCATCACGCCCGAGTTGATGTCGGCCAGGTCGCTCTGGTTGCGCTGCGGGGCGCAGGCGAAGTAGGCCGGGCGGAAGCGCTCGATCTCCGGATCGGCCAGGAACAGCACGTCGCAGTCGGTGTAGAGGACGTATTCGTCGTCGAGTTCGAGGCCGGGGATCTCGGTGCGGAGATAGGCCCCTGCCATGATGGCGAGGCGCAACGGGTCGGGCGCCATGCCGATCTGGTGCCAGCGCCCCTGGATGTTCGGCAGGAACGTCAGCGCACGGTGCATGACGGTGACACCGAGGCGTTGCAGGCGCTCGGTGAAGGCGCTCGCCACCCCGTCGTACATGAAGTGCGCCTGCAAGCCCGTGTTGGCCTTTGCGGACATGACCGCGGCGTGGATCATCGCCTTCCAATCGTGGTTGGGATGGTCCAGGCTGGCCTCGCTGAGGGCAAAGAACCACTTGGTCATGTCGCAAGCTCCAACGGCGCCTTAGCGGACCTTGTTAACAGAGGTTCCGGTGGCAGTCACCGTCGCCGGGCGGGGCGCGGCGCAGCCCGTGGGGCCTGTGCCGGCTCGAGGCCCGGCACCTGGCCGAGGTGCAGGATGTGCTGCCCCTGCCCTGCACCCAGCCAGGCTCGTCCGCTGCCTGGCCCGTCAAGCCGCCCGTCACGCACCTAGCCCTTGTGAATGGCATCCACCCACGGCACCCCCTCCGGCCGCTCCACCGGCTCGATGTCCAGGTTCACCACCACCGCGTCCTGGTCGCTCCGCACCAGCACGCATTCCAGCGTCTCGTCGATGGAAGCGTTGATCTCCTGGTGCGGCACATACGGCGGCACCCAGATGAAGTCGCCCGGCCCGGCCTCCGCCACCCATTGCAGCCGGTCGCCCCAGCGCATCCGCGCCCGCCCGCGTATCACGTAGATCACGCTCTCCAGCGCCCCGTGATGGTGGGCGCCGGTCTTGGCGTCGGGGTGGATATGCACCGTCCCCGCCCAGATGCGCTGCGCGCCCACCCGGGCGAAGTTGACCGCCGCCGCCCGGTTCATGCCCGGCGTCTGCGGCGTGTTGGTGTCGAGGCTATCGCCGGGGATCACCCGCACGCCGTCCGTGCGCCAGTCTTTCGCAGTCCCGCCCGGCGCAGTCCCGTCCGGCGCCGTCCCGCCCGGCGCCGCACCGCCGCTTCCTGAGTCATCCATCTCCGCCCCTCCGATACGGCCCGGGAACAAGGCTGCCGGCGCCGCGTTGCCATGCTATACGCCGGACCAACCCAGGCATGAAGGCAGGTTCCGTGGACATCACCCTGACGCCCGCCACTCCGGCGCTTGCCAGCCAGGTGGTCATTACCCCACAGGCCCAGGTGCCCGCCGTCGCCCCGGCGCAGCAAGCTGACACGCTGATGCGCGGCCAGGGCATGGCACGGGTGGCGCTGTCCCTCGCGCTGATCGCGCTCGGCGCCTACACGCTGGAGGGGTTCCTGCGCGCCCTGGCCTGGGCCGCTATCCTCGCCGTCGCCACCTGGCCGCTGTTCATGCGGACGCAGGCGCGGCTCGGCACGGGCAGGCACAACCTCCTGCTGCCGCTGCTATTCACGCTCGGCGCCGCGCTGCTGTTCGCGGTGCCGCTGGGGCTGGTCGCGGTGCAGGCCGGGTACGAGGCGCGCGTGGTGGCGCACTGGATCACCGAGGCCCGGCAGCATGGCGCGGCGGCGCCGGACTGGCTGGCCCGGCTGCCGCTGGGCGGCCAGCAGGCGCTGGACTGGTGGAACGCCAACCTGGCGCAGCCGGAGGACGCCGCCGCCCTTCTGGAGCGCATGGACCGCGCCGAGGTGCTGCAGGCCAGCCGCCGCCTGGGCGGGCAGGTGGCCCGCCGGGCCGTGCTGTTCGCCTTCACGCTGGTGACGCTGTTCTTCCTGTATCGCGACGGCGCCTCGCTGGTGACGCGGATGCAGGTTGCGAGCCGCCGCCTGGTCGGCCGGCACGGGGAGCTGGTGGGTCAGCAGATCATCTCTTCGATCCACGGCACGGTGAACGGCATGGTGCTGGTGGGCCTGGGCGTCGGCGCAGTGCTGGGCATCGGCTACGCCCTGGCCGGCGTGCCGCATCCCGTGCTGATGGGCGGGCTGACGGCCGTCGCGGCCATTATCCCGCTGGCGGCGCCGGTGGTGCTGGGGGTCGCATCGCTGCTGGTGCTGGCAGAGGGCAGCACGGCGATGGCCATCGGGCTGTTCGCATTCGGCATGGTCGTGATCTTCGTCGCCGACCACGCCATACGCCCGGTGCTGATCGGCGGCTCGACCAAGCTGCCCTTCCTGTGGGTGCTGCTGGGCATTCTGGGCGGGGTGGAGACGTTCGGGCTGCTGGGCCTGTTTCTCGGCCCGGCCATCATGGCGGCGCTGATCCTGCTCTGGCGGGATTGGACGGGGGATGGCAAGGTCGAGGCAACGCCCTGACGCTTCCCTGACGCCCCCGGACGAGGCTCCCCATGGACCAGACCGTGCCCATAGAGATGACTGCGCCCGCTCCCGGCGATGGCGCCGGCATGGCTGCGGAGGCGTGGCGCACCCGCATATTGGCCAAGCTGACCTACCAGGTCGGCAAGTCTCCCGCCGCCGCCAGCGAGCGCGACTGGTTCGTGGCCACCGCCCTCGCTGTGCGCGACACCGTGCTGGACCGCTGGTTCGAGAGCCAGCGCCGGACCGAGGCCGCCGGGGCGAAGCGGGTCTATTACCTGTCATTGGAGTTCCTGATCGGCCGCCTGCTGTTCGACGCGGTGGGCAACCTTGGCCTGCTCGACCCGGTGCGCGCGGCGCTGGCCGCCGAGGGCGTGGACATGGACCGCATGAAGGAGCAGGAGCCGGACGCCGCTCTCGGCAACGGCGGCCTGGGCCGCCTGGCCGCCTGCTTCATGGAGAGCCTGGCGACGCTCGGCATCCCCGCCTACGGCTACGGCATACGCTACGAGCACGGGCTGTTCCGCCAGGTGCTGGAGGACGGCGTGCAGCAGGAGCTGCCGGAGGACTGGCTGCGCTTCGGCAACCCCTGGGAGTTCGAGCGGGCCGAGGTCGCCTACCCCGTGGGCTTCGGCGGCACCGTCACCGCGCAGGCCCACCCCGACGGCCGCATCGCCTACACCTGGAACCCGGCCGAGACCCTGTCCGCTATCGCCTACGACATGCCCGTGATTGGCGGCGCGACGGTGCCAGGCTCCAACCTCTACGGCACCGGCTTGCACGCCAACACCCTGCGCCTGTGGTCGGCGCGGGCCGGGCAGCCGCTGCACCTGGACGACTTCAACCGCGGCGACCACGTCGGCGCCATGCGCGACCGCGTCCGCACGGAGGCGGTGTCCCGCGTGCTGTATCCCGGCGACGAGAGCGACTCCGGCCAGGAGCTGCGGCTGCGGCAGGAGTTCTTCTTCGCCTCCGCCTCCCTGCAGGACCTGCTGGCCCGGCACGTCGAGCAGTTCGGCGACGTGGCGACCCTGCCGGACAAGGCCGCCATCCAGCTCAACGACACCCATCCCGCCATCGGCGTCGCCGAGATGATGCGCCTGCTGATGGACGTTCACGGCGTCGAGTGGAACGAAGCCTGGCGCATCACCGTCGCCACCTTCAGCTACACCAACCACACCCTGCTGCCGGAGGCGCTGGAGACCTGGGCGGTGCCGCTGATGGAGCGGCTGCTGCCCCGGCACATGCAGATCATCTACCTGCTGAACGGACGCCACCTGGAAGGCGTGCGCGCTGGCCTGGGCGCCATGTCCGGCCCGGCCGCCGACCTGATGGTGCGCGCCGCGTCCATGATTGACGAGCGGCACGGGCGCCGGGTCCGCATGGGGCACCTGGCGTTCATGGGGTCGCACTCCATCAACGGCGTGTCGGCGCTGCACACCGGGCTGATGAAGCAGACGGTGTTCGCGGACCTGAACGCGGTCTATCCCGGGCGCATCAACAACAAGACCAACGGCATCACCTTCCGCCGCTGGCTGCACCGCGCCAACCCCGGCCTTACAAAGCTGATCGTGGACACCATCGGCCCGCGCGTGCTGCACGACGCCGATGCGCTGCAGGACCTGCGGGCGCACGCCGGGGACAGCGGCTTCCAGGCCGCCTTCGCGCGGCAGCGGCTGGACCGCAAGGAGGCGCTGACGGCGCTGATCGCCGAGCGCGTGGGCATTAGGGTTGATCCCCACGCGCTGTTCGACGTGCAGATCAAGCGCATCCACCTGTACAAGCGCCAACTGCTGAACGTGCTGCACGCCGTGGCGCTGTATAACGCCATCCGGGCCGAGCCGACGCGGGACTGGGCGCCGCGGGTCAAGATATTCGCCGGCAAGGCGGCGCCGGGCTACCGGCTGGCGAAGCAGGTGATACGCCTGGCGCATGACGTGGCGCAGGTGGTGAACGGCGACCCCTCGGTCGCCGGGCGGCTCAAGGTTGTGTTCCTGCCGAACTACAACGTCAGCCTGGCCGAGCAGATCATCCCCGCCGCCGACCTGTCCGAGCAGATCAGCACCGCGGGGATGGAGGCGTCCGGCACCGGCAACATGAAGCTGGCGCTGAACGGCGCCGTCACCATCGGCACCCTGGACGGCGCCAACGTGGAGATACGGGATCGGGTGGGCACGGCCAACATCTTCATCTTCGGCATGACGGCCGACCAGGTGGCGGCCCGTGCCCGGCGCGACCTGGCCGCCTATGACGACGTGGAAGCCTCCCCGGCGCTGTCGCAGGCGTTGCAGGGCATACGCTCCGGCGTGTTCTCGCCGGGCGAGCCGGACCGCTACGAGGGGCTGATCCACGACCTGCTGGACCGCGACACCTTCATGGTCGCCGCCGACTTCGAGAGCTACCTGGAGCAGCAGCGGGCCGTCGCCAACACTTGGCAGGACCCGGCGGCGTGGTGGCACGCGGCGGTGATGAACACGGCCGGCGTCGGCTGGTTCTCGTCCGACCGCACCATCACGGAGTATGCATCCGAGATCTGGGGGGCGAAATCCACCCTGGGGGCCGGCAATCCAGGAAGCGGGGCATGAGGCCGCCCTCCGTCCTGCCGCGCTCGCTGGGTGCCGCCGCAGCCGGCGGTCCCCTTGCCCGGCACGCCATGGCCTACGTGCTGGCCGGCGGGCGCGGCAGCCGCCTGATGGAGCTGACGGACGTGCGCGCCAAGCCCGCCGTCTATTTCGGCGGCAAGTCGCGCATCATAGATTTCGCGCTGTCCAATGCGCTGAACTCAGGCATACGCCGCATCGGCGTCGCCACGCAGTACAAGGCGCACAGCCTGATCCGCCACCTGCAACGCGGCTGGAACTTCTTCCGGCCCGAGCGCAACGAGAGCTTCGACATCCTGCCCGCCAGCCAGCGCATCAGCGAGACCAGTTGGTACGCCGGCACCGCGGATGCCGTCTATCAGAACATAGACATCATCGAGAGCTACGAACCCCGCTACATCGTGCTGCTGGCCGGGGACCACATCTACAAGATGGACTACGAGCCGATGCTGCAGCAGCACGTCGAGCAGGACGCCGACGTGACGGTGGGCTGCATCGAGGTGCCGCGCATGGAGGCGGTCGGATTCGGCGTGATGGCGGTGGACGCCGACGACCGCATCATGTCGTTCCTGGAAAAGCCGGCGGACCCGCCGGGCATCCCGGGGGCGCCCGACCAGGCGCTGGCCAGCATGGGCATCTACGTGTTCGAAACGCGGTTCCTGATCGACCAGTTGCGGCGCGACGCCGCCCGCGCCGACAGCAGCCACGATTTCGGCAAGGACATCATCCCCGGCATCGTCCGCGGCGGCAAGGCGGTCGCGCACCGCTTCGCCCGCTCCTGCGTGCGGTCCGCGCATGAGGACCAGGCATACTGGCGCGACGTGGGCACGGTGGACGCCTACTGGGAGGCCAACATTGACCTCACGGACTTCGTTCCCGGCCTGGACCTGTATGACAGCGAGTGGCCGATCTGGACCTATGGCGAGATCGTGCCGCCTGCCAAGTTCGTTCACGACGAGACGGACCGCCGGGGCAGCGCGATCAGCAGCCTGGTATCCGGCGGCTGCATCGTGTCCGGGGCATCGGTGAAGCGCTCGCTGCTGTTCACCGGCGTCAACACCCATTCTTGGGCCACGGTGGAGGGCGCTGTGGTGCTGCCCTATGCCTGCATCGGCCGCAACGCCCGGCTGCGGAACGTCGTGGTTGACCGCGGCGTGCAGATACCGGAGGGGCTGGTAGTCGGGGAGGACCCGGTGGCCGACGCCGCCCGCTTCCGCCGCACCGCGCGCGGCGTGTGCCTGATCACCCAGCCGATGATCGACAAGCTGCAGGCGTGACCGCCTTGCGCGTGCTGTCGGTCACGTCCGAGATCTATCCCGTGGTCAAGACCGGCGGCCTGGCCGATGTGGCGGGCGCGCTGCCGGGGGCGCTGGCCGCGGAGGGCGTGCAGGTCCGCAGCCTGGTGCCGGGCTACCCGGCGGTGATGGCGGCGCTGCGCGGGGCGGTGCCGGTGCTGAACCTGCCCGGCCTGTTCGGCGCCCCGGCGCGGGTGCTGGCGGGCAAGGCGTCCGGGCTGACGCTCTACTGCCTGGACGCGCCGCACTTGTATGATCGCCCGGGGTCGCCCTACGGCGGGCCGGACGGCGCGGACTGGCCGGACAACCTGGCCCGCTTCGCCGCGCTGTCCCAGGCCGGCGCCATGCTGGGCCGCGGCGCCGCGGGCTGGGCGCCGGATGTGGTCCACGCGCACGACTGGCAGGCCGGGCTGGTGCCGGCCTACCTGCACTTCGGCGGGGGCGCCCGGCCCGCAACGGTGATGACGGTGCATAACCTGGCGTTCCAGGGCCGCTTTCCCGCCGGGCTGTTCGACACGCTGGGCCTGCCGTCGGCGGCTTGGGGCATTGACGGCGTTGAGTACTATGGCGGCGTAGGCACCCTGAAGGCCGGGCTGCGGCTGGCGGACCGGATCACGACGGTATCTCCGACCTATGCCGCCGAGATCGCGGCGCCGGATGGCGGCATGGGCCTGGACGGTCTGCTGCGGTCCCGGCACGCCGACCTGTCCGGCATCCTGAACGGCCTGGACACCGCCGTCTGGAACCCGGCTGCCGACCCGCACATCGCGGCGCAATACGGCGTCCACCGCCTGCGCCGCCGGGCGCGCAACAAGGCGGCGCTGCAAACGCTGTCCGGGCTGGCGCCCAACCCCGGCGCCCTGCTGTTCGGCGCCATCGGGCGGCTGACGGACCAGAAGGGCATGGACCTGCTGCTGGACGCGATCCCGGCGTTGCTGTCCCACGGCGCGCAGCTTGCCGTCCTGGGCGCTGGCGACCCGGCCTTGGAAGCCGGGCTGGCCGCCGCTGCGGCCTTGCATCCCGGCCAGGTCGCGGCGACCGTCGGCTTCGACGAGGTGCTGGCCCACGCCATCCAGGCCGGCTGCGACGCTTTGCTGGTGCCGTCCCGGTTCGAGCCTTGCGGCCTGGTGCAGATGTGCGCCCTGCGCTACGGCGCGCTGCCGGTGGTGGCGCGGGTGGGCGGGCTGGCGGATACCGTCATAGACGCCAACCCGGCGGCGCTGGGCGCGGGCGTCGCCACCGGCTTCACGTTCGCGCCGGTGACGCTGCCGGCGCTGGAGGGCGCGCTGGCCCGGGTGGCGGCGCTGTGGCGGCACCCGTCCGACTGGGCGCAGACTCAGCGCAACGCCATGCGCGCCGAGGTCGGCTGGACCGGGCCGGCGCGGGCCTATGCGGCGTTATACAAGGCTGCCGCGGGCCGGTAGCTTTTTGCTGCTCCCTCTCCCTCCGGGAGAGGGCCGGGGTGAGGGAAACGGCAAGCGCCACTCTCAACCAGCAAGGGGACCGCGCTGCCTTGAACCAAGTGCGGTGCGTGCGGCCTCCCTCACCCCGGTCCTCTCCCGGAGGGAGAGGGAGAAGCAGGGGTAGCCACCCCCGCCGTTCGCGGCTACCCACGCAGGGTCAACCCGGAGAAGCCATGCGTTACGCCCTGGACGGCCTGATCCGGCGCTTCCTCGTCGTCGGCAGCCTGCAGGTCCGCTATCCCGACGGCCGGGTGTCCCGCCACGCCGGGGCGCCCGGCCCGGCCGTCAGCTTCGCCGTGTCGGACTGGGCCGCCGTGCGCCGCATGGTGCTGAACCCCGGCCTGGCGCTGGGCGAGGGCTACATGGACGGCACCATCGCCCCGGTGGGCTGCACGATCTACGACGCGCTGGACCTGCTGATGGCCAACCTGGTGCAGGGTGGGCGGCAGCCGGTCATGGCGCTGCACGGCCTGATGGCCGCGGCGCTCAAGCGCTGGGCGCAGTTCAACCCGGCCGCCCGCGCCCGCCGGAACGCCGCCCACCACTACGACCTGAACGGCCGCCTGTACGCCCTGCTGCTGGACGCCGACCGGCAGTATTCCTGCGCCTACTTCCCGCGCGGCGACGAGACGCTGGACGAGGCGCAGGCGGCCAAGAAGCGCCTGGTCGCCGCCAAGCTGCTGCTGCGCCCGGGGATGCGCGTGCTGGACATCGGCTGCGGCTGGGGCGGCATGGCCCTGACCCTGGCGCGCGAGCATGGCGTCGAGGTCACGGGCATCACCCTGTCCCAAGAGCAGCTTGCCGCCGCCCGCGCCCGCGCCGCCGAGGTGGGATTGCAGGACCAGGTACGGTTCGAGCTGATGGACTACCGCGCGCTGGCCGGCGAGTGGGACCGCGTGGTGTCGGTCGGCATGTTCGAGCATGTCGGCATCAGCCACTACCGCGAGTTCTTCGGCGTGCTGCGCCGGGTGCTGGCGCCGGACGGGGTGGCGCTGCTGCACAGCATCGGCCGCAGCCACGGCCCCGCGGCGACCAACGCTTGGCTGTCCAAGTATATCTTCCCCGGCGGCTACTCCCCGGCGCTGAGCGAGGTGCTGCCGGCGGTCGAACGCTCCGGCCTGCACGTCACCGACGTGGAGGTGCTGCGGCTGCATTACGCCGAGACGCTGCGCCACTGGCGCCGCAACCTGCTGGCCCGGCACGACGCCGTGGCCGCGCTGTATGACGAGCGGTTCTGCCGCATGTTCGAGTTCTACCTGGCCGGCGCCGAGCTGGCGTTCCGCCGCACCGGGCACATGGTCTGGCAGATGCAGATGGCGCGGCAAGTGGACGCCGTGCCGCTGACCCGCGACTACCTGCACCAGCCCGCCCCGGCGGTGGCGCGGATGCCACATCGCGCGTTGTCCCCCTGATCCACAGTTGTCCACAGGCAGGGACCCTGCACGGACCCCGCCGAATCGGTTATGCTGCGCGACCCATGAACGAGATCAACTCCCCCCTGCTCGGCCTGTCGCAGCGCCAGCCGCCGTCCAACCAGCAGGCGGAGCAGGCGCTGCTCGGCGCGCTGCTGGCCAACAACAAGGCATACGAGCGGGTCAGCGAGTTCCTGTCGCCCGAGCACTTCGTGGACCCGGTGCATGGCCGCATCTACCAGGCCATCGTGCGCCGGGTGGAGGCGGGGCAACTGGCCGACGCCGTGACGCTCAAGGCGGAGTTCGAGCATTCCGGGCTGCTGGACGAGGTTGGCGGCACCGCCTATTTCGCGCAGTTGCTGATGGCGATGGTGGGGATCATCAACGCCGGGGAGTATGGCCGGGCGGTGCATGACGCCTGGCTGCGGCGGCAGTTGATTGATATCGGCGAGATCGTCGTCAACAACGCCTTCGGCCTAGAGGCCGAGCTGGACGGCCGCCAGCAGATCGAGCTGGCCGAGAGCGAGCTGTTCCGCCTGGCGACGCAGGGCGGCAACGACGGCGGCTTCGTCACGTTCGAGCGGGCGCTGACCGACGCCATCCTGGGGGCCGAGCGCGCGTTCCGCCGGGCCGGGCACGTCAGCGGCCTCAGCACCGGGTTGCGCGACCTGGACAAGAAGACCGGCGGCCTGCATCCCTCCGACCTGATGATCCTCGCCGGGCGGCCCGGCATGGGCAAGACGGCGCTGGCCACCAAGATCGCCTTCGGCGCCGCCCACGCCCTGGTGCGCGAGGCCAAGTCCGCCGACCCGAATGCGCTGCCGAAGGGGTCGGTCGCGGTGTTCTCCCTGGAGATGAGCGCGGAGCAGTTGGCAACGCGGCTGCTGGCGGAGGAGGCCCGGGTGTCCGGCGACCGCATCCGGCGAGGCGAGATCGGGCAGAAGGACTTCGACCGCTTCGTGCAGGTCAGCCGGGAGATCGCCGGGCTGCCGCTGCACATAGACGACACGCCGGCCATCACGCTTTCGGCGCTCCGCACCCGTTGCCGGCGGTTGAAGCGCACCAAGGGGTTGAGCCTCGTGGTGATTGACTACCTGCAACTGATGCGCCCCAGCGTCGGCACCAAGCCGGAGAGCCGGGTGCTGGAGATCAGCCAGATCACCCAGGGGCTGAAGGCCATCGCCAAGGAGCTTGCGGTGCCGGTGCTGGCATTGTCCCAGCTCAGCCGCGCCGTCGAGAGCCGGGAGGACAAGCGGCCTCAGCTATCGGACCTGCGCGAGTCCGGCACCATCGAGCAGGACGCCGACATGGTGCTGTTCGTGTATCGCGACGAATACTACTTGCAGCAGCGCGCGCCGAAGCAGATGGCGTTCGACAGCGAGGACAAGTTCCAGTCGGCGCTGGACAAGTGGCAGCGCGACATGGAGCTGGTCCACAACAAGGCCGAAATCCTGATCGAGAAGCAGCGCCACGGACCCACCGGCAAGATAGACGTGCTGTTCGAGGGCGAGTTCACCCGGTTTGCCGACCTGGACGTGATCCACGCAGGGGATGATTGATAGCGGCCCGCGTGGAAGCTGACCTACCGCTTGCCGTTGTTGCGGGCATTCTATGCCAACGAGATGCAAGTCAGCCTTCGTAAAGGCCGGCATCAACGAGGAATGGAACCGACGCATCCCAAGGTGTACTGTCCCGTCATGGTCGCCACGAACTTTCATAAGCAGCCGTCGGCTTCCCATTGTTTTGAAACGGAGGCCGAGCGCGCTGGCCGCGTTCAGCGCGAAGCAGCAATCATCTCGCGGGCCGAGGCCGACATTGATGCCGGGCTTGGCATTGACGACGAGGACCTCGAAGTCTGGCTCGACGACCTCGACCGCGACGAAGCTGCCCCGCTCCCCGCTCCGCGCAGCAACGGCCCGGCTTCCCGCTAGCACCTCGCATGGCTCGCAAGGTGACGACGGCTCCGCAAGCCGCGGACGCACTCAAGCAGGTGCGGGGATGGCTCACGCAAACAGGGGCCGGCCTGAACGGCCAGGCGAGATGGAAGCGGCAGTGACTAGTCTCACCGCCGCATCCATCCTTGAAGTTGACCTCTGCGCCGTCGTCGCCAACTGGCGTGCGCTGTGCGCCCATCATGCCGGGCCGGTCGCGGGCGTGCTCAAGGCGGATGCCTACGGCCTCGGCGCGCGGCAGGTCGCGGCGGCGCTGCACGCTGTGGGTTGCCGGCATTTCTTCGTTGCCCACCTGATCGAAGCCCTGGCGATCCACGACCTCCTGCCCGGCGCCATGCTCGCCGTCCTGAACGGCCTCTGGCCCGGCGACGCCCCCGCCTACGCCGCCACCGGCATCGTCCCCGTGCTAGGGTCCCTCGCCGAGGTTGACGCTTTCGCCGCCCAGGCCCGCGCCGCCGGACGCCCCCTGCCCGCGCTGCTGCATGTGGACACCGGCATGAACCGCCTGGGCCTGACGCCGGACGAAGTGAGCGCCCTGGCCGCGGACCCCGCCCGGCTGGGCGGCATCCAGGTGCTGTTCGTGATGACGCACCTTGCCTCGGCCGAACTGCCGGGTGACCCCGTGAACGCCCGGCAGCAAGCCGCCTTCGCCGCCGCCTGCGACCGCCTGCCTCCGGCGCCGCGCAGCCTTTCCAACTCCTCCGGCATCTTCCTGCAAGGCTTCGGCTCGGACCTCGCGCGGCCCGGCGCGGCGCTGTATGGCGTGAACCCGACGCCGGGCCGGCCCAACCCGATGCGCCCCGCCGTGCGCCTGCGCGCCCAAATCCTGCAAGTCCGCGGCATCCCCGCCGGCGCCGGGGTCGGCTACAACGCCACCTGGACGGCACGGCGGCCCAGCCGCATCGCCACCGTCCCCGTGGGCTACGCCGACGGCTACCCCCGCAGCCTGACCAACCGTGCAGAGGCGTGCTTTGACGGCGCACCCGTCCCGCTGGTAGGGCGTGTGAGCATGGACCTTGCCACCTTCGACGTGACCGATCTGCCCGCCCTCCAGGCCGGCGCCTGGCTGGACCTCATCGGCCCGGGGATGCCCGTGGACGAGGTCGCCCGCCGCGCCGGTACCAACGCCTATGAGATCCTGACCCAGCTCGGCCCGCGATACCGCCGGACCTACCTGCCGGCATGATGCACCCCCTGGATGCCGTGGCGGCCGTCGGGCGCGGCACGCTGGGCGGCGTGCGCCATGCCGGAGCCATCGCGCTGTTCGGCGCAGCCGGGCTGTCGCACCTGCTGCGCCCGCCGTTCTATGGCCGCATCTTCCTGGGCGTGTTCCTGGAGTTCGCCTATTTCAGCCTGCCGGTCGTGGCGCTGACGGCGGTGTTCTCCGGCGCGGTGATCGCGCTACAGAGCTTCACCGGCTTCTCCCGCTTCAATGCCGAGAGCGCCATTGCCGGCATCGTCGTGCTGTCCGTGGTGCGGGAGCTTGGCCCGGTGCTGGCCGGGCTGATGGTGGCGGGCCGCATGGGCGCGGCGATGGCGGCGGAGATCGGCACCATGCGCGTCACCGACCAGATTGATGCGCTGGGCACCCTGTCCACCAACCCGATGAAGTACCTGGTGGCACCCCGGCTGCTGGCGGGCGTGCTGGCGCTGCCGCTGCTGGTGGTGGTGGCAGACATCCTGGGCGTGTTCGGCGGCTTCCTGGTTAGCACGGCCAAGCTGGGGTTCAGCCCGGCGTCCTACCTGGCCAACACGCTGCAAATCCTCACCGCGAACGACATAGTGGCCGGGCTTGCGAAGGCGGCGGTGTTCGGCTTCCTGGTGGCCTTGATGGGCTGCTACCACGGCTACAGCAGCCGGGGCGGCGCGCAGGGCGTGGGATCGGCCACGACCGGCGCGGTGGTGTCGGCCAGCATCCTGATCCTGATGTTCGACTACGTGCTGACCGAACTGTTCTTCGCGCGATGACCGGGCCAGCCATGCTTGAATCAACTCCGCTTGAACCAACTATGCCCAAACCAGCCATGCCAGAACCGAAGATCAGGATACGCGGCCTGTGCAAGGCGTTCGGCGACAAGCATGTGCTGGACGGCATAGACCTCGACGTGATGCCCGGCACCAGCTTCGTCGTCATCGGCGGCAGCGGCAGCGGCAAGTCCGTGCTGCTGAAGTGCATCCTGGGCCTGATCGAGCCGGACCGTGGCAGCATCCAGGTGGACGGCAAGGAGGTGCTGGGCCTGCCCCGCCGCGCGCGTGAGGCGGTGAACGCCCGCATCGGGATGCTGTTCCAGGCCGGCGCGCTGTTCGACAGCCTGCCGGTCTGGGAGAACGTCGCCTTCGGCCTGCTGGCGCAGAACCGCCTGGCCCGCGCCGACGCCCGCGCCCGCGCCGGGGAGGTGCTGAAGCAGGTGGGCCTGGACCCCAGCGTCGGCGACCTGTCCCCGGCCGAGCTGTCCGGCGGGATGCAGAAGCGCGTCGGCCTGGCCCGTGCCATCGCCGCGCAACCGGACGTGCTGTTCTTCGACGAGCCGACCACGGGCCTGGACCCGATCATGGGCGCAGTGATTGACGGCTTGATCGTGGACTGCGTGAAGCGCCTGGGCAGCACCGCCATCGCCATCACCCATGACATGGCGAGCGCGACCCGCATCGGCGACCGGGCGGCGATGCTGTTCCGCGGCCGTCTGGTGTGGCAGGGCGCGGCGGCGGAGCTGCTCGACAGCGGCAACGCCATGGTGGACCAGTTCACCCATGGGCGGCGGGAGGGGCCAATCCAGATGGAGTTGCGGCGGTAGGATGGGGTATGCTGGCGGCATGAAGCAGGATCGGATCAAGGACCGCGTTCGTGCCGTGGTGGAGCGGCACAGCCTGCCGGATTTCATCGTCGGCTATGAGGTCCGGCTGGGCGAGTTCGACGGCGACCCGGCACTTTGGGTCGTTTTCAAGATGATCCCAGGCCCGGGCCGGATGACCTCCGAAATTGATCGCCGGGTGAAGGCGATGAGCGCCTTGGAAGCCGCTCTTCTGCCCGGTCTGCTCGAAGCGTTCGAGGACGGGTCCATTTATTTTCACTACGAGGCGGACCGCAGCCGGGTGCCGGTCGCTGGGTGATCGCCGCATCGGCCTGGGTGATGCACGCGCGGAGCCTGCTTGCTCTCCAATCGGATGCCGGCTCGACACGACCTGCGGAGATCAATCTCCGCCGCGCCGTTTCGTCCGCCTATTACGGGCTGTTCCACGCCTTGACGTTGGCCGGGTCAAGCGTGTTTGCCGGCGGCGGCGAGAAGCTGCGGTTTCAGGCGACGCGCGCATTCAGCCACACAGCCGTGCGCAAGGTCTGCGGAGCCTACGTTCGCTCGCCTCTGAAACCATTCACGGCCGGATACGAGCACCTCAATGAGCAGCAGCCCAGCCCCGAGCTGATCGTGGTCGCACGCACGTTCGAGCTTCTGCAGGAGGGCAGGTACGCCGCCGACTACGACTTGCTTGTCACGTTTGAGTTCGAACGTGCGGAACGTCTTGTGGAACTTGCCGAAGAGGCCCTGACAGCACCTGAGACAGTGCTTATCCGCCCCGACACGGTTGTTTTCCTCACCGCCCTCCTCCTCGCCGACCGCTGGACCCGCCGTGGCTAAGCCCACCGCCCGCTACGTCTGCCAGAACTGCGCCGCCGCCTACCCCAAGTGGGCCGGCCGCTGCGACGCCTGCGGCGAGTGGAACACCCTCGTCGAGGAGGTCGCCGAGGCCCGGCCAGGCCCGGCAGGACGCGCCAGCACCGGCCGGCGCGTCGCCTTCGTCGGCCTGGAGGGCAGCACCGCCCCGCCGCCCCGCGCCGAGACCGGCATCGCCGAGCTGGACCGCGTGCTGGGCGGCGGCCTGGTGCCGGCCAGCGTCGTGCTGGTCGGCGGCGACCCCGGCATCGGCAAGAGCACCCTGATGCTGCAAGCCGCCGCCACCCTGGCCCGCGCCGGCAAGCGCGTCATGTATATCAGCGGCGAGGAGAGCATAGACCAGGTCCGCCTGCGCGCCCGCCGCCTGGACCTGGCCGACGCCCCGCTGGAGCTGGCCGCCGCCATCAACGTCCGCGACATCGCCGCGTCCCTGGAGGCCGAGAAGGACCTGGGCCTGGTCGTCATAGACTCCATCCAGACCATGTGGCTCGACACCATCGAGAGCGCGCCGGGCACCGTCGCCCAGGTCCGCGCGTGCAGCTTCGAGCTGATACGCCTGGCGAAGTCCCGCGGGTTCTCGCTGGTGCTGGTCGGGCACGTCACCAAGGAGGGCGCCCTCGCCGGCCCGCGCGTCCTGGAGCACATGGTTGACGCCGTGCTGTACTTCGAAGGCGACCGCGGCCACCAGTTCCGCATCCTGCGCGGCGTCAAGAACCGCTTCGGCGCCACCGACGAGATCGGCGTGTTCGAGATGACCGACCGCGGCCTGGCGGAGGTGCCCAACCCCAGCGCCCTGTTCCTGGCCGAGCGCCGCGGCAACATCGCGGGATCAGCGGTGTTCGCCGGGCTGGAGGGCACGCGGCCCGTGCTGGTAGAGGTGCAGGCGCTGCTGGCGCCGAACCAGGGCGGATCGCCGCGCCGCGCCGTGGTCGGCTGGGACAGCGGGCGGTTGTCCATGCTCTTGGCGGTGCTGGAAACCCGCGCCGGGCTGCGCATGGGCAGCACGGACGTTTATCTCAACATCGCGGGGGGCCTGCGCGTGCAGGAGCCTGCCGCCGACCTGGCCGTGGCCGCGGCGCTTGCGTCGGCGGCCACCGACACGCCGACCAACGCCGGCATGGTCTATTTCGGCGAGGTCGGCCTGTCCGGCGAGGTGCGCCAGGTCGCGCAGGCCGAGTCGCGGCTGAAGGAGGCGCACAAGCTGGGCTTCGAGGGCGCCTGCCTTCCCCGCCGGGTCGCCCGCGTCGGGCGCAAGATGGCGGTGCCGGACGGGCTGAAGCTGGACGAGGTCGGGCACCTGACGGACCTCGTCGCGGTGTTCACCGGCAAGAAGCCCAGCCAGGACTGACCCGGCCACGCACCCAGGGCGGCCTGGCGCCCGCCGTGTCAGCCGGTAAGCTGCCTATTGGAGGTTCCCCGTGCCTGATCCCGGTCCATACGTCCTGTTCTTCGCCGCTGCCCTGCTGCTTGCCGCCACGCCCGGACCGGGCATCTTCTATGTCGCCGCCCGGACGCTCGCCGGCGGCCGTGCCGAGGGCATCGCATCCAGCCTCGGCACCGGCTTGGGCGGCATGGCCCACGTCCTCGCGGGCAGCATGGGCGTGTCGGCCCTGGTGCTGGCGAGCGCCGAGCTGTTCACCGTGCTCAAGCTGGCCGGCGCTGCCTACCTCGTTTGGCTCGGCCTCCGCACGGTCCGCGCCGCCCGCAAGGACGCCCTTGCCGCGGCGGGCGGGCTGGACGCGGCAGCCCCCGCTGGCACCTGGCGCGCGTTCCGGGAGGGTGTGCTGGTGGAGGCGCTGAACCCCAAGACCGCTGCCTTCTTCCTCGCCTTCGTGCCGCAGTTCGTGGACCCGGCCGCGGGCGGCGTTGCCGTGCAGTTCGCAGCGCTGGGCGTCGTCTCGGTCGCGCTCAACACGGGGGCGGACGTGGCTGTCGCCCTTGCCGCAGGCGGCGTGCGCGCGGGCATGGCGCGACGCCCCGGCCTGGTCCGCCGGCTGCGCGAGGCGTCGGGCGCGGCCATGGTCGCGCTTGGCCTGGGGCTGCTGTTCGCCCACCGGCCGGCATCGTAGGGGCGCCGGGCAGGTGATCCTCGACGCCATTCACATCTACCCCGTGAAGGGCCTACGCGGCTTCCCCGTGCAGGAGGCCGTCGTCGAGCCGTGGGGCCTGCAGGGCGACCGCCGCTGGATGCTGGTGGACACCGCCGGCCGCTACCTCACGCAGCGCGACCTGCCCGGCATGGCCCGGATCGCCGCCACGCCGGACGCGGGCGGCATCACGCTGTCGGCAGGCGGCATGGCCCCGCTGCATGTCCCCGTACCCCATGTTTCCGTGGAGGTCCTGGTCTGGCGGGACCAGGTGCAGGCGCAGGCGTCCGGGACGGACGCCGCCGCATGGCTGTCCCGCGCCTTGGGCCAGCCCTGCCGGCTCGTCCACATGGGCGACCCGGCGGCGGCCCGCTGCGTGGACCCCAGGTTTGCCCGGCCCGGGGACCACGTCAGCTTCGCCGATGGCTTCCCAGTGCTCGTCGTCAACGCGGCGTCCCTGGACGACCTGAACGCCCGCATGGCGCAGCCCGTGCCGATGGACCGCTTCCGCACCAACCTGGTCGTCTCCGGCGCCCCGGCCTGGTCGGAGGACGGCTGGCGCACGTTGCACGTCGGCCCCGTCCCGTTCCGCGCGCCCAAGACCTGCGCCCGCTGCGTCGTTGTCACGACCGACCAGGCCACCGGCGCCCGCCTGCGCGACCGCGAGCCGCTGCGGACCTTGACGGCCTTCCGGCGGGACCTGGCCGGGCGGGTGATCTTCGGTCAGAACCTGATCCCGGACGGCACGGGGCGAATTGCCGTCGGCATGGCTGTCAGGGCTGCCCCGGACGCTTGATGCCAGCAGCCACGCCTGCAGCCCCGCCGGTGCAAGCCGCCTGCGGCGCGGCACAGGACAATTGGCCGAACGACTCGTGCCGCCGCCATGCGCCGCTGCTGCGCTCCGCACGTTCGCGTGAAAGGCTGAACCGCCCAGTCCACTAAAGGGACACGCACCGGACTGGCTGAACAAGCGGGACAGGCGCGTCGCGGCGTAGCTAGGGGCCGATTGGAGCAACATCGGCTGCAAATCAGCATCCGCCCGGGTGTCACGGCATAGTCATCATTTGCCCCTCTCCTAGCAGGCCGTTATACCCCCGGTATCATGTCCCGGGCAGACAGATGAACTGGGTGGACCTCGTCGTCCTGGCCGTCGTGCTCGTGTCCGGCCTGGTCGGCGTGCTGCGCGGCATGGTGCGCGAAGTGCTGGGCGTCGCCGCCTGGGTCGCCGCGGCGTATGTCGCCAGCCCCTACGGCGTGTTCTCCTACGTGGCCCCCTGGGCGCGCAAGCAGGTGTCCGATCCCGGAGTCGGCGACATCCTCGCCTTCGGCGGCGTGTTCGTGGTGGCGCTCATCATTCTGTGGATCGTCGTCGGCACCGTCAGCAGCCGGGTGCGCGGCTCGGCGCTGGGCGGCCTCGACCGGACGTTCGGGCTGGTGTTCGGCCTGGGCCGGGGCGCGGTGCTGCTCGCCGCCGCCTATATCCTGGGCGGCTTCCTCAGTCCTTCCGGGAGCTGGCCGCCGCCGGTCCAGCAGGCGCGGCTCCTCACCCCGGTCCACCAGGGCGCCGAGTGGCTCGCCGGCCAGGTGCCCCCGCCCTACCGGCCCGCCGTTGCCAAGCCCCCCGCGGGGCGGTCCACCGCGGCAGCGGACCTGCTGCATGCCAACCCTGCCGGCCGGGCCGTGTCCGCCCGCCCGGCGCGGGAGTAGGAGTAAGCCCCGATGTTCCTCACCCAAGCCGACATGGACGACGACAAGCTGCACGAGGAATGCGGCGTGTTCGGCGTCTGGAACGTGACGGACGCCGCCGCCGTCACCGCCCTGGGCCTGCACGCCCTGCAGCACCGCGGCCAGGAAGCGACCGGCATCGTCAGCTACGACGGCGCCCGCTTTCACAGCCATCGCGGCCTGGGCCTGGTCGGCGACAACTTCGGCCAGGCCAAGGTGATTGCCGGTCTGCCCGGCGCCAACGCCATCGGCCACAACCGCTATGCCACCACCGGCGACACCGTGCTGCGGAACGTGCAGCCCTTGTATGCGGATTTCGAGTTTGGCGGCTTCGCCGTCGCGCACAACGGCAACCTCACCAACGCCCACATCCTGCACCGCGCCCTGGTCCGCCGCGGCTGCCTGTTCCAGAGCACGACGGACAGCGAGGTGTTCGTTCACCTGATCGCCATCAGCCTGTACTCCACTGTCGTGGACCGGCTGATAGACGCGCTGAAGCAGGTCGTCGGCGCCTACTCCCTGGTGGCGCTGTCCAACGCCGCCATGATGGGCGTGCGCGACCCGCTGGGCGTCCGCCCCTTGATCCTGGGCCGCATCGGCAACGAGGGCACCGGCGGCTGGGTGCTGGCCAGCGAGACCTGTGCATTGGACATCGTCGGCGCCGAGTTCGTCCGCGATGTGGAACCCGGCGAGATCGTCGTCATCAACGACCAGGGCGTCCACAGCATCAAGCCGTTCGGCGCCGGCAAGAGCCGGTTCTGCGTGTTCGAGTATATCTACTTCGCCCGGCCCGACTCGGTGATGGAGGGCACCCCCGTCTATGACGCCCGCAAGGCCATCGGCGCCGAGCTTGCGCGCGAAAGCCGGGTGGACGCCGACGTGATCGTGCCGGTGCCCGACAGCGGCGTGCCGTCCGCGATGGGCTTCAGCGCGGAGGCAGGCATCCCGTTCGAACTGGGGATCATACGCAACCACTACGTCGGCCGCACCTTCATCGAGCCGACCGACAGCATACGCAACCTGGGCGTGAAGCTGAAGCACTCCGCCAACCATTCGGTCCTGCGCGGCAAGCGGGTGGTGCTGGTGGACGACAGCATCGTGCGCGGCACCACCAGCCGCAAGATCGTGGAGATGGTGCGCGCGGCGGGCGCGGCGGAGGTGCATATGCGGATCTCCTCGCCGCCCACCACGCACTCCTGCTTCTACGGCATAGACACGCCCGAGCGCGGCAAGCTGCTCGCCGCCCGGCACAGCGTTGACGAGATGGCGCACCTGATCGGCGCCGACAGCCTGGCCTTCGTGTCGCTGGACGGGCTGTATCGCGCGCTGGGCAAGGCCAACCGGGACTCGGCCAAGCCGCACTTCTGCGACGCTTGCTTCACCGGGGAGTATCCGATCCCGCTGCCGGACATGATGGAGAGCACCGACCGGCAACTGAGCCTGCTGACCGAGATAAGCTAGTGGGCAGCCTCCTCGGGCTGGTCGCCCTGGTGACGGGCGCCAGCCGGGGCATCGGCGCCGCGGCGGCGGTCGAGTTGGGCCGGCGCGGCGCGCATGTCGTGCTGGTGGCGCGCACCCAGGGCGGCCTGGAGGAAACGGATGACGCCATTCGCGCCGCGGGCGGCACGGCGACGCTGCTGCCGCTCAATTTGCAGGACGGCGCCGGGCTGGACCCGGTTGGCCCCACCGTGTTCGACCGCTTCGGCCGGCTGGACATCCTAGTCCACAACGCCGGGTCGCTGGGCAAGCTGACGCCGGTGCCGCATATTCAGCCCAAGGACTGGGACGCCGTGGTGGGGGTGAACCTGGCGGCGGCCTGGCGCCTGATACGCACCTGCGCGCCCGTGCTGCAGGCGGCGCCCGCCGGTCGCGCCGTGTTCGTAACCACCGGCGTTGCGGCGGCGCCCCGCGCCTATTGGGGCGCCTATGGCGCGACCAAGGCTGGGATGGAGCATCTCGTGCTGAGCTGGGCGGCGGAGGTCGCCACCACGCCGCTGCGCGTCAACCTGTTCGACCCCGGCGTGGTCGCCACCCGGATGCGCGCCGACGCCATGCCCGGCGAGAAGGCCGCGCTGCTGGCCAAGCCCGCCGATGTCGCCCCTACCCTGGCAGATTTGTGCGAGCCAGGCGAGGCGCGGCACGGCCAGAGAGTACGCGCATCCGCTGCTGCTCCCTCTCCCTCCGGGAGAG
>JAABUM010000994.1_pt1 | contig 44987 bp, 74 predicted proteins | sample 5559161 | NCBI WGS metagenome assembly JAABUM01 (sample SAMN10711868, study PRJNA513369) | rock metagenome | isolation source: Antarctica rocks | place: Antarctica: Victoria Land, Siegfried Peak nord
CAGCCGTCGGCGGGGGTAGGAGGTGCACACGAGAGGCAGTGGACGGCATGTGTTGTGCGGCTGTGAAATGCTGCGGCAAGGGCCCTTGGCAACCCTCGCAGTCTGGCATAGCGTGTTGTGAACGCTGGGATAGCGTGTTGTAAACCGGAGAACCCTGAACGAACCTCGCTCGATTGCACGGTGTCCCAAGAATGTCGCAGTGTTGCAGCCCGTACAGTACGGCAAAATCAGCCTGTACGGAACAGGGTTTACAGGGCCACACTTACTGACGAGCCAGACGACATGCAGAGCGTTGCACACCTTCCGATTGCTACATACATCCAGAAGGACCTTGACAGCTCGATCGAGTGAGTGTGCAGGCGATGCCTTGACGTCCTTATCAGTTCGCACCTGTTGTCACATTCAGAGCTTCAGCGCAGCCTGGTATCGAGGCACTATGCCCGACAGGGCGGTGCTGGCCCACCGGGTGCATAACAGCGCTGCAGCATCGCCTGATGGCAACGACGCACCTCTGTTAGGGCCGCACAGTGAGGATTACCACAACGGAGCTGTCCTGGAGAAGCCCGAGAACCGTCACAAGCGGCAACTGTTGCCCACCAGTCTGACACGAATCGGATCTGCTGGTAGCATGAAACAGGTGCGCAGTGGCTTACGGACATGACAAGTTCTCAGCATGGGGCTACCTCAGCACGCGCCGTTGCAAAGTTGATCTCGCAACCCTTCCTACTGTATGCAGGCCACAGAGCAGGACAGCGTCGAGCGCTGGCTAGTAGCCACAGTGTCTTTTTTGATACTGCTCTGTGCATACTCTTGGTGGTGCGGGTACAGTACCGCCAACCCGCTCATCCAGGACGATGTCGTTGTTTTGGGAGTGCTAGTCCTGACCCTTCGCCTGGTGAGTGGGTGGAGCGTGCAAGCGCTCATGCATGTACGCAATTCTGCTAGACAGTGCAGGCCTGCTGCCACTGGTCACACAATCGCCCCATGTGACGCATCTCATGCCGTCCGCCGCCACAGATCTTCGGCGTCTGCGCCAGCAAGCATTCGCTACTGAAGAGCATCATGCGCTTCACGCCGTCGCTGCTGCTGGCCTACTTCCTGCCGGCGCTTCTGAGTGCTGCCGGCGTGTTCAGCGCAAAGCACAGCAAGCTCCCGGACGCGGCGGCGCGCTTTCTTCTTCCAGCGAGCCTGACGCTTCTGACACTCAGCACGGATCTGGCCTCCATCACGACACTGGGGCCGCGCGTGCTGTGGTGCTTCTTCGCCGCGACGGCGAGCATCGTCATCAGCGGGCCCTTTGCAATGCTGCTCGTCGGCACCTGGGACAGGTGCAGGTTCAGGGTTTTGTCGCGGGGCCTTTCTGTTGTGCAGTTCGTGCTGTTCTTCCTGGAAGACCATGCTGCGCTGCCTGCAGATCATGCCTGACAGTGGCATGCTCACCTCGCCGCTGCAGGGCGCTGGTGAGCGGTGAGACGTGGCAGGGCCTTGCGTCAATGGCGGGCTCGTGGATTGGCGGCAGCGCCAATCAGCTGGCAATGAAGGAGGTGTTCGAGGTGAGCTCTGTGCTGTTCACCATGGTATTGTAAGTGTCTGTGGACAATGTTGGCATCTGCAAGCATTGGCAGGCCTCGAACCGCATAACAATCAATGCGATTGACGTGAGTTTCATAACAAGATGTGTTGCGCTGCAGGTGTCGGATGACGAATTCTCGAAAGTCATTTGCGTGGACGTGGCCATATCCAACATCTGGATGGCCTTCCTGCTGTTTCTGGTCCCATACGCCCCTGAAATCGACAAATTTTGCCGAGCAGACGGCCGCAGCATCCAGCAGCTGGCAAACAAGCTGGAGAACTACAACCTGGAGACCTCAAGGTGACTGCTTGTGCAGGCATAACTACGGCGATGTTGGTATGTCCAAGGTATTACTCCTGCCATGAAGACATGCCATGAAGCGCATGTGCATTGATGCGTGACTTTGTGTCTGCAGGATCACCACTTTCACAGATCTGTCCACCTTGGGGCTCGTGTGAGTCTCTGCCGCCGATCAAATTTGTACATCCAGAGCCTTAGTACACTGCACAAAGCCGGGCAGTCAGCTGCGCTTTGCATTCTGGGTACTGATTCGTTGCACGTTCCTGGCATGCGGCAGATCTTTCGGCACCGCCGGCGCGGCCACCTGGGTGGGGAGGGTCGCTGGGAACTGGCTGTCGCTTAATGTCCCGGCATTGCACAAGGCGCGCGCCCTGCTCTTTGCTTCACAACTACCTGCCGTGCATCACCTAGGCTTGTTCTGCTTGACAACCGTTCTGACACCTGGCAGTCTTGCAGCTTGTGTTGCAGCGTGCGGGTGCTGCCGCTTGTCCCCACAAACCGCAATTGACCCGCAGGTCAGCCTGGACTCGCCGGCCTTCTGGACAATCACACTGGTCACGGCCATCGCGGTGACGCTGTCCTGCACGCGATTCCGTGACCTGGAGGGCGCCGGCGCATCCAAGCTAGGTGAGTGGGGTAGTCTCTGCTGCGCCTCCGCTAGCACTGCAGTCTCATCCATGTACAGATCTCGTCGTCACTGGTTGACGACGACAATGTGAACCAACGGCCATTCCTGGTCCTCGACTGCAGGCTCCTATATGGTCTTCGTGCTGATCGCGACCCTGAGCATGCGCCTCGACCTTCTGGCGCTTCGACATGTCCCAGGGCTGCTGGCCGTGGCCACTGTCTGGATTTTATGGTGACATATCACTCTTGCTCGCATGTAAAAGCTGAGGTTCACTGGTGGATTGCCGCGCAAATTTGCATTGCGATAGGACTGATGATGCTCGTTGCGCCACAGTCATGGGACCATTCTGTTCTGGGTGGCGTTTGCCACCAAGTCGCCTTTCTTTTACGTCGCGCTGGCGAGCCAGGCCAACATCGGCGGCGCGGCCTCAGCGCCAATTGTCGCCGCAGCGTTCAATCAGGCGCTGGCGCCTGTAGGTGAGCAACTGACTTGAAGGTCTTGCACGCTGATGACAATGACTCATACTGTTTACTGTGCCGCTCAGGCGATGTCAGCGCCCCAAGACCTGCAATGGAAAATTCAATTTGCTGCTGCAGGCGTACTGCTTGCGGTCATCGGATACAGCGTGGGCACCATCGGCGCATATTGTACGGGGTTGGGTCTCAGGGCAGTGGCACGGTCGCTGGGCGTCGACGAGACCATGCTGCAGATCGTGCAGCCGGAACAGCGATGAGCAGCACGGCGTTATCTAGACGCCGCATCATCGTGGATGTACCATGATCGAGCACTGTACACTGTCAGCCTGAAGATCACTTCTGTACCGAAGTCGTTGTTGTTGGTATTGGTGATGTCTCGAGTGCGTAAGTTGAAAGCTGAGCCACCTACTGCCCCAGCTGCACTGCTGGCATCTGAGTGTCGTGTCGTTCATCTGGCGCGCGTTTTGGACACGTGCATTCTCAGCCTAGTGTGCAGGCCGTGTCCGTCGCGTTGAAAGAACTCCAGGCACTCGATTCAGTCGTAAGATGGGTTCTTGCGACAGTGTCGAGTGCGGCGATGAGGACGCGGCGTCTGACAACGGGCGGCACCTGTCCTGCGTGGCGATGGGCCTTGCGTCGATCGCTTTGGTCCCAGGCCTTGCAGAGATACTCGATCTGCGCACTTTAAACCTTCATGGGAACCGTCTGTCGTCACTGGAGGGCCTTGGCCTTCTCACGGCGCTGCAGGAACTCGTGCTCTCTTCCAATGCTCTGCCGGCCATCGGGTGCAGCCTGTCGGGTCTCACCAACCTGCGGTGCCTGGACCTGACCAGCAACAATCTCACCGCTGTGGACGGCTTGAGCGGCCTCGCTGCCCTGCAGCACCTGGTGCGCTTGGAGTGTGGCAAGCCATGCGCATGAATCATCCGCAGAGACGTATAAGGCACGTACAGGTCAAGGCACGTACACAGGGATATTCTACATAACGGTCTATAATAACGTTTTCCAGCGTTTTCCAGCGGCTGGCGCACAACCACATCTCGAGCCTTGATGGCCTGGCGGCACTGCATGCCGCGGACTGCCGCCTCTCGACATTGGACCTGCGCGGCAACGCGCTGACGGCGCTGTCGCAGCTTGCCGCGCTAGCCGGCTGCCGACGCCTCACGCAGCTGCAGCTGGCAGGTGAGTGTGGAAGGGACACTTGGAACTGCGCGGTTCTGATGACTCTGATCTCTGCGCTGCTGCTAGCTGAGGAGGAGCGTAGGGCACACACGATGGCAGTGACACGCACAATCACCGACTCTGCCTGGTCGCAGGAAACGAGCTTTGCTCGCTGCCGGACTATCACCTGGCGATTTCGGTGGCGCTGCCGGACCTGCAGCAGCTGGACGGCGCGTCACTGGCGCTTGACCGGCGGCGGGCAGGGCCCCAGCTCGCGGCCATGCAGCTCAGTGCATTTCAGCCGCCGGTGCGAGATCTTTTGTTCGCCTGTCTGCATGGATGCTTCCCATCGAGCCCTGTATGTTCCAGCTGTTCACGACCATGCATGCATTTCTAATGCCGTGACGCGGGATATGTTCCATGCGCAGGAACTACCGCCTGCCGCCCAGCCAGAGTTGGTGGTGCGCCATCCTTGCTATGGCGCAGTGATGCCCGCAGCGGCAGAGCTGCGACTGCCGGCCTACGACCAGCGCCCTTTTGGCGGATGCGACTGGTCAGCGGCGCCGTTGCGGGAGCTGTCATTGAACTACGGGCCCCCTCCCACCCGGGGCCTGGGGCCGGGATGCAACGCTTCCTGGCAGCAGCCGCGGCAGCAGAGCGCGCACGCTGAAGTCCAGACGGAGCCATGGGCGCCGCATGACGCCCGCGCCGCCGCAAAGATATCGGAACTGCGGGAGGCGCTGGACCAAAGAAGTCGCGACGGCGAGGCGATGCGGCGAGGCGTAGCGACCGCCCTGCATCGAACCCAGGACGGCGCGCAGTCACAGGTTTGCTGCCTGCTGAATTCCGTTACGGAGTCATGGACACCCGAAAATCGACTGTGATTCAGGCGGCAGGCTTGCTGGATGCAGTTGCGGCAAGCCGCAGGACGCAGACGAAGCCTTTGGCAGTGACAAGGGCGCCAGTCGTCAGTCAATCAAACATGAATCAGGTGTGGATGTTCATGTGCAGATGGCAGAGCTGAGGGCGCAGGCATATGCGGCGCTGCGGCAGGCCAGGGTGGAGGTGCATCAAGCACGCGAAGCCGCTGCGCAATCGGCCGCTGCAGCCGCCGCGGCTGAGAAGCGTGCAGATCGCGCACGCGGTGAATGGCAGGTTTGACAACCTTCTGTGAATTCCCATTCAGCAGGAAACCATGGTCCTGACACCTGCATCCATTTGAATGTGACAGCGAAGCAGATGAAATTATGACAGGCAGTGATTGACCTGTCCCACGCAGTGCTATATAGACCATGCAGGTGATGCAACATCATGTGATGCCACCATATGCTGCAGGAGATGGCATCAGAGCTCGCCGCAGAGCAGCAGCTCAGGCAGCAGGCGGAGGCAGCGGCGGCGGAACAGTGCGAGGCAGCAGACGCGGCCGTGCACGAAGCCCGCGCGGCAGCAGACGCTGCCGTGCAGGATGCCCGCGAGGCAGCCGCCTGCGACAGGACGCACGCAAAGGTGGCGGTGAAGGACGCAGAGCGACGCGCCGCCGCCGCCGCAAAGCGGGCGCATCAGGCGGACACAGCTGCGGCGGTAGCAGCGGCTCAACAGCAGCAGGTATATCCTCGACGCAATCTTGGTTATAGAACATCTGCACTGTTGTGTGTGCATGTTGCTGGGTGGTGTGTTCGAATTAAAGTACTGAAACTGCGTCATGGCCCCTGAATCCAGGCAGAGCAGGCGGCAGGCAGCCTGCAGCATCGGCTGCATGAGGCCCAGCGGCAGACGCAGGCAGCAGAGCAGCAGCTGCAGTCGGCGAAGCAGGACATGCTTCAGGTGCGTCTTGCCCATTGGACTGTGCTGCATCTGACTTTCCTGTCCGAACTTGTCTTCTGCAACATCGCGCCATGTGGGCTCCTTTTGATGGTACATGTCCTTCCACACGCTGTAAGGACATACATTGCTCCCGCTAACAGGCGGCGGCGTGTGCAGCAGACGCTCTGGCGGAAGCAGGGTCCAAGCTCGAGCGATCCGAGGCCCAGGCTGCGAAAGCCCTGCAGGCCAGCCAGGCAGCCGCAGCTGAACAAGCAAACGCGGCCGAGGCAAAGCTCGAGGCGACACTGGCCGAGAAAGCCGAGGCCATGACAGAGGCGGGTGCGCTACGCGGCGAGCTGCAGCTTGCCGGCGAGCACCAGGTGAGACTGCAGGAAGAGGCCGTGTCCTCTGACCCATTCCAGTGTCTGCCGTTCCCCATCCTGCACTCCTACTGATGATCATGCAAACGGATGTGGGCCAAAGACATGAGGGTGTCCCGATCGTCCTGCCATTTTTTCCTGCAGCGCCTGGCGGAGGAGCACGCCGCAAGCAGCAAGTTCGCCATGCAGGAGGCGGCAGATGCGGCCTCGGCGGCGGCGGCCTCGGCGGCGGCGCAGCAGGAGGCCCTGCAGGAGCAGCTGTCCGCCACGGAAGCCGTCCTTGAGAGCACTCGCGCGGTGAGCTACCTGTGTGCATGCTGTGCTGACTGACCGGCCTATGGTGTCTGCGTCTGAAGCTGCTGTTTTGACTGAATGCGCCTGGCCGAGAGCAAATCTTCGGGAATTTCATGCCAACTCCACCAGCATGACAACGGCAGTCACTTGAACCTCTTGTGAGGCGCGGCTAGTACAGCTGCAGAGTCTGTGAAGCTTCGACAGATTGACTCGACAGGAGCAGCAGCAGCAGCTGGCAACAGCTGGTGGCCATGGCAGAGCTTCTCTTTGCAGCAGCGAGTGCGCGCCTTCAGCGTTGAAACAACGCAAAGAGTGGGAAAGCTATGCTGCGTGTTTGGTGAGCAGGAGCACCAGCAGCAGCTGGCGGCTCTGCGGGACGACGCCCTCACGGCAGAGCGGCGGGGTGCCGAGGGGCGCCGCGCCGCCGGCGCCGCCGCGGCGCAGGCGCAGCAGCATGCGACACGCGCCGCGGAGCTGCAGGCCTGCTGCGAGCAGCAGCAGGCGCGGCTCAGGGTGTGGTTCGCAGATTTATTCAACCCAGGAGTGCTCCGTTCCTGTGATGTGGGAGAAGGGAGAAGCCTGGAGGTGGGGCGAGGGGCGATCGCCGCCAGGCCGAAATTATAAAGACGATGCATATGCACTTTCGCATTTCCGGAATTTTGGCGCACGCCTTTCCCAAGTCTTCTTGGTCGAATCAAAGCTCTCTCTGAAAAGTGCAATCGAATGTGCAGGCGCTGGCGGCGGAACGAGCTGAGCTGACGGCGCGACTGCGGTCAGGGGGCCCTGCTGAACTGGAGCGGCTGCGCGCTGAGGCCGCCGTGCTGCGGGACCGCCTGTCTGCGCTGCCGGCTGCGCAGGTGACAATACAGTGCGACTGCCAGCCGTCATTACACTCAACAGACGTTGCAGTGCGCTGCATGCCTTTGCAGACGCATCCCTATTAGTCATCGTCTTTGGCTGGTGCTCTGCTCACTGCTGCATGCTTAGGTTCAGATTGCCGCAGTGCGCCGTGCTGCAATGCCGTTGATGTGCCAACCGCTCCCACTCGTGTGCACGCAGGAAGCCCTGGAGCGGGAGACGCAGCAGCGGGCGGCGCTGCAGCGGCAGCTGTCCGAGGCGGTGGCCGCCGGCGCCGCCGCGGCGCAGGCGGCGGGCACAGCGCTGGCCGCCGCAAGGGCAGATGCTGCTCGAGAGCAGGCCCAGCTGCGGCGGGAGGTCGACGCTGCTGCGCTGCGTGCGGACGGAATGGTCGCCCGGCTGTCAGACTCACAGGACGCCATAAAGGTGATGAGAGTTGAGACAGTTGGGTCCCGGCGAATTTCCCGGACAGCACACAAAACGCTCACTGTGATGGCGCGGTGCACAACTTGCACTGCTGCAGCCACTACTTGAGAACGGCATGCCAATCAACCCTTAGTGACAATCGCAACCGACTCGTTGTCCGCTTCAGAGGCCACCGCGCAGGATGCATGCCCGACCACAATGCGCCTCCTGGCTTGAACTGGCATGGCTGAACGTCCTGCCGCAGGTGAAGACGGCAATGGTGGACAGCGCAAACGATAACATTGCCAGCCTGAAGGCCGCGCTGGCGGCTGCACGGCAGGACGCGACGAGGGCTGCGGCAAATGCGCAGCAGGCATGCGCTGCCGCAGCGGAGCGGGAGGCGGCTGCGACCAAGCGCGTGTCATCGTTGCAGTGCGTCCACATCGGTCCCTCTTACCAGCTTTCCTGCGTGTCACAAGGAGCATGGCATCTGCCGGACTTCTGACCAGCATGGTTATGAGAACATGTTGGACATGCTCTCCTGAGACCGGCCTGCACACTCGAACGACCGACACGCAGATGCTGGGCCATATGTATCCGAACCGTCACTGATACTGGGATCGTCTCCTGCCACAACCTGCCTGTTGTCCTGCACCACAGGGCGGATCTGAGGTCGCTGGAGGCCGCCCTGGAGGAGCTGGACGCTGAGGCGCGGGACGCAGAGCGCCGCTGTGCAGCCGCCGAGCAGCGGGCGGCCGCAGTGGCGAAAGGCATGCAGGCGGGTGACAGGATTACAGCAAGCAGTGCTGCGCTGGGCAGCCGCTGAGATCGCTGGAGCAGCTGCACGTGCAGAGCGCCATGAATGCTGCGCTGGCTTGGACGTCAGACTCATGTCAGAAGCAGCGACATATGTATGAAGTCAGTCGTATTCATTTCATTTCTTCACCTGCTTGCCATGTTCGTCGATTTGGTCGCCGCAGGAGCGGGAGGACATGATGAAGTATGTGGTGGGGGAGGTGGAGCGCGTGAAGCAGTTGTTCGAGGGCAGGGAGGCGCGCCTGGCAGCGGACCGGGATGCGGCGCGGCGCGAGGCGGCGTCCGCGGCGGAGCAGGCAGCGGCCACTGCCGCAAAACTGGGCGAGACGGAGGTGCTGCTGGTGGCGGCATCGGCAGAGGCCGAGGTGCACGGGCCAGCTTGAAAGTGGTACCCGACATAAAATGCACAGAGGCTTGCATGACTGAAAGTGGAGGCAGCCCCAGCATGCCGATCTCTGCGTCTCAGTCTCGCAGCGCAGCGCACTTGATAATCTGGCAATCGAAGCTGCTTAGAGTGACAGCATCCGCAACGCAGCATGACATGACATCTGTGGCACACAGAGAGAGCGGAAGGCGGTAAAGGAGGCCGCAGAGGCGGCGCAGCAGCAGGATGCGGAAGTGAAGGCGGTATGGCAGCGCGTGCGACAGCTGGAAAACGAGAAGCGTGCGCTCGTTGCGGGACTGGCTCGCCACCGCGCACAGCAAGCCGGGCAGCTGGCAAACTTGTTGCAGGACATGCAGGGACCGGCGCCATTCTGATGTGGTACACGAATGTGTCGTAGAGGTGCAGTTCAATTGAGTTGAGCCCGCCTTCACGGCCATCGGCTTGTGTGTATACTTTACTTGTGTGTATACTTTACAAATTGCAGTACAAGTCTGCAGCTTTCATACCGTCATCGGCGGAACACCTTTAGTAAAACCTGATAGACATGTCACGCAGGGGAAATGCATGCAAGCAATCGATTTGCCTAATGCTCAGAGCAGCAACATAAAAACCGAACATCTTCTGATGGTTCCTGTACCCTTCTGACTCCTACACACATGTTCAAATGCTACACACGTTCAATGAGTTGCGCAAACTCTGTCGGCAATGTTTGTACAAAAGCACGAGAAGAATCTAATCGAGGAAGGTCAAGACCGCGGCGGCGGCATCGCCGCCCACTGAGGCCAGAGTTGGCCACCCGTCATTGCCCAATACGCATTGCCTGCTTGCGGGGCGCTGGCAGGCATTGGCGCACCTGCAACTCCGCGCACCGGCGCCTGACCCGGCGCTCCCCCGGCGGTCTGCGCCACATTTCTCGAAGTCATCGCGGCACTGTGAGGCGCCTGCCACCCATTCCTGATGCTCGCCGGCGGCTGCGGCTGCGCCGCTGACTGCAGCACCATCTGCATCGTTGGCTGCGCCACACAAATCGCGGTGCTGTGGCCCGCCGCTGCAAGCTGGGCCCAGGCACCCGCCGACTGCTGCACAGCCTGGCCGCTCGCTTGCTGGCCGCCGCGGGTAAACATGCTGCCGGGCTCCTCCCGCGATCCAAAATTGTCTGGCGCCGCCAGCGCCTGGTGCTGCGGGCGGCCGTACCACAGGACGGCCTGCTCCCGCCAGCACTGCTCACTACTGCTACAGTTTTGCGCCGTCTGCGCTTGGTGCTGCATTTCTTGCGAGCCCTGCGGCGCGGGCTGGCGCTGTGACGCCGCCAGGGCGTGGCCGCCCCTCGTCGCCGCCTCGAGCCAGGCCTGGATCTCATGCTGCGCCTGGCCTTGCTGCTGCTGCTGTTGGGGAGCGGCTTGCTGCGGCGCCGCCGCCGTCGCGGCCGTTGGCAGGTGCAGCCCGCCAAAGTGTAGGCCCGTGACCATCTGCCACAGCGATGGCATGCCTGTGTCTGCCACTACCTGCCTCTGCTGGCCGGCCGCGTGCTGCTGCCAGGCGGCGGGGCAGGCGTCTGCCGCTGGCTGGGCGGCCTCGTGGCGCCATGCACCGTCCGCCGCCGCCGCCCCTGCGGCGGCGGCGGCGGTGTGCCGGGGCAGCAGTTCGGCCGGCGGCAGCAGGCTGGGCGGCAGCGGCGGCAGCTGCCGCTTGTGCGAGCGCTTTGCGGCGGCATTCTTGTTCGACCCGGCGCGCTTCAGCGACCGCTGCCGGGGCATCGCCAGCGTCCGCGGCAGCGGCGCCGAGCGCCGCCGCTGCGGCTGGGGCCTCGCGGCCCGAAAATCCGGCGGCGCCGCTGCCGCGGCCGCCAGGTGCGCGACCAATACCTCCGCCGCCGCCGGCGTCCTGAAGCAAGGCGACGCCGGCGGCAGGGCCGTCTTGGCGGGGCTGCCCGGGGCTCTTGGGGTATCTGCTTCGTCGTCTACTTCCATTGCTGCCTGCTGCGCCACCAGCGCAAAGGGCGACACAAATGGCACGGCAGCCGCTGCCGTCTGGCTGGCGGGCAGCTGCTCCGGCAGCTGCAGAGCCCCCACCTTGGAGGGGCTCGAAAACTCGGCGGCCGCGACGGGTTCAATGTCCTGGGGCCCGTCCGGCGCGCCGCTTGCCCAGCTGGGCTCAGCGGCGCGGGTGCAGCGCGCCAGCAGCGAAGCCCGCTGGCGGCTTGTCAGGCGCGCGTTTGCGGGCGGTGCCTCGGCGGACGATGCGCGGCGCAGGCCGCAGGCCGCCGCGGCCCCCAGCGGCAGCATGGCTGCGACGTCGCTCACGGCCCGCTGCAGGCCGCCCTGTACACAGAAGCAATTGCACATCTCAGGACACGAATCACACTTCCACGAAGCTGTGCTCATCCTGATGCAGGCAGCATCAGTCGTGCACTGGTGTGTGGGCCTGAGTATGTTCTCATCAGTTCTTGCAGGCTGCTCGCAGCTGCCAGGCACTGATGTGTACGAGTGCTGCAGTCGGCGGCTGTGCTGAGAGGGCGTCTGAGGTCGACTTGGCGAACCTGCTGCTGCTGGCTGTCAGAGGAACAGCGGCGTCTGCAGCAGCTGCGGCGGCGGCATGAACTTGGGCAGCGGCTGCGGCAGCCGGTAGGCAGACGTCGCAGCGCAGGCGGCCGGCGGCGACGGCGCCGTAAAGCGGTCTGGCCACCCTGTGGTGATGCAGTGCGCGGGAGGCGCCCAGCTGCTGACCTGCAGCCGCGGCGTCGGCACCTGCGACCATATGGCCGCCGCTGCGCTGAGTTGACTGCCTCTGGACCATCCACTGGATGATGATGCTCCACTGCACCACGCTGCTGCCCTTGCTGATGCTGGTGCTGATGCTGATGCTGCCAGATGTCTGAATCGGGTCTTGACACGGCACTCCTGGCATGTGAACACTGCGGGTGACAAGCGAGTGCCAGCTTGCCAGGCACGAATACCGTGCTTGCGCTGACCTGGCAACTATGCGGCCTGTCAGATTGCCCTTGAAGCAAAGGGAAGAAACAAACCTGCCAGGCCGGCGTGATGATCAGCTTGTGCTCCACAGGCGGCGTGGAGGGCGCCGCGGGCGCTGGCCGCGCCTCCTCGGGCTGCGGCCGCTGCTCGCGCTGCGGCCGCGCCTGCAGCTGCGGCGGAGCGGGCGGCGAGCTGACGGCGGCCTGGCTGTCGTCGGAGCCGTTGCCGCCGCTGTCGGAGCAGCCCAGCGACATCAGCACCTCCGCCGCGAGCGAGTCCGCCTGCGCCTCCTGCTGCGCCAGTATCTCTGCAGGGCAGACATCGGAACAGTTCAAACCACCATTGTTACGCATTGGTGGCGCATGTGCCACTGGACTCCTGCACGACCTGGTAGCAAGAACAAACCATGGAATGTTGGCGCAAGGGGCACCACTGCATACCGCCTCATCCGTGTAGTGTGAAGGCTGCCAATGAGCTTCTCAGGAGGAAGACGCACTGAGGGTGGGCTTGGTGGGGCGCTCGCTGCGGGGGCGGCGGGGCGCGTCCATCGGTGGGCACGCTGCAGCTGCAGCGGAGTGCCATGTTGGCGCCGCCTCGCCGACACTCCCCGCCGATGCGGCTGCAGGTGCAGGTGACATGCATGTCAATGGTCCTGTCGGAAGTCAACTATTGCGTGATCTCTGAAGAAGCAAGGCCAGGACCTCCAGGGGGTTGCATTTGATCTGGCACACAAATCACGAAACAACCTTGCATGGCGATACTGCAGCAGGTATCAATTTGTGTGTGTCCATATCTATGTTAGCCAAAAACCATCAAATGCAGCACCTGGCACCAGGTCCAGGCCCAGGTCACGTGCATGCCGTGCGTCCGCAGCCGCCGCCTTGGACCGCGAGCAGAAGCCTGCGGGAATGTGGTCCAACCATCAATCAATGTACACAATGTCTCAATTGGCGCACTTGAAAGTTTCTTCTCATCTGCCTGCCAGAAGCTGCTCACCAGAGCCTGTTCATGCACCAGAACATCTGCCGGAAGCTGCTCATCAAGGCCTGTTGGCACAGGACCTGACAACAGTAACACGTCCACACAATGGTTTACAAGGCGCACCCGGGTGGTTGTCCTGCTTGGTGCAGTGGGCGGTGCGGGAGCAGCTGGCCGCGGGCGCGCCAATCACCAGTGGCTGCATCTTGCCCGCCGCCGGCACCGCCAGCGCCCGCAGCGCCGCCACGCCGCCCAGCGTCGGCCGGATCGTTGCCGCGCGCACCTGGCCACAGGAGGCACAGCTTCCAAGCCCGGATTTTCGACAGGTGTTTCGTGCAGATGTTGCACCCCCTCATGCTGTCGGAACTTCTGCAATCTGCTGTGGCAGGCTGTACCTTGAGTGATCCCAAACTTCAGCATGTGTCTCGTCAATTACACACCAACGTGACAGCCCTGCTCTGGTGCGCTGCCAGCGGGGGCGCACCTCGGGCGTGTTGGCAAGGATGCTGAGGTCGCCGCCGGCGTCGGAGCAGAGGCCGACGGCGTCGCCGGGCGCGAGGCGGTGCGCGCGGATGAAGGGCGCTGCCTGCTCCAGCACGTACACCCGCCGGTGCTCCGTGCCGTTGGCCCACGACTTGATGACGAACTCGAAGGCACGGCCATTAGCGTCCGTCGCCGCTAGCGCGTATGCCCTGCAGGAGAGCAAGGCAGCAAATTTCCTTCGTCACTCCAGGTCGAACCTTGTTGGTATCGCTGGCAGGCGACTGTTGTGGGACATACGCCTAGCATGGGGAGCGACATACAATGTGACTGCGGCGAGGCAGCTCGTGCAAAACTTTGATGATGCCCTTAGCAAAGTCCCTGCATCCCAGGCCGGATGCATCATGGGGCGCACCGGTAGCCGATGACGAAGGACAGGTTGGCCTCGATGGCAACGCGAGGCAGGATGATGCGGCCGGAGTTGGCGTCGCTGTTGGTCAGCACCTTGGCGCACAGCACTGTGAGGTGGCTCGACTCGCCCGCCTCCGCCGGCTCGATGTCCGCTGGCGCCACGACCATCCGCGCTGCGGAGCAAGCATGAGGGCCAGTCAGGGCTTGCGGCGGACATGAGTCGAGGCTGGCAGGTGTGATTGCGGGGCGTAGCTGATTGCAAGGCGCTGGCACTCACGTTCAGAAGTCTAACAAAAAGTACTGCAAGTAAATTTGCAAGACGGCGCCGCACCTCGGCGATTTCGGCTCATTGGTGTTTTGGTCTTGGTCGGGCACGGCGTGGACTCGGCACGGGGCAGGTCCGCGACGGTAAATGCCAGCGGCAGCATCTGCGGGCTGCTGATGCTGGCGCGCCGCTCCAGCGGTGCAGAATCAGCTGCCGATGCTGCACATCGGAACATGACTGTTGAGTTCAATAACTTGCTGCTGACACACCTACATGTCTTTGCAATTGACACGAGAGGATGTTGCAGATCCTGACAAAAGGCATGCGAACTTCCTCAGCAGCATTTTGAATGCATGAGACGGTACAGATGCAGACCTAGGGAGTCGTGGGTGTCGCAGCTGTGCTCGACGTCCAGGGCGCGGCTGCCGCCACGGCCCAGCATCTGCGCAAAGTCCACATCGCCGCCCTTCTTGAAGCGTTTCGTCCTGCGCAATGCGCGGAAAGCCGTTCATGCTGCAGGGTCTTTAGGTTGTGCTGAACGGAGTCTGCAGGAGCCTCGGCTGCCGCGTCCATGCAACCCAGCATGGTGGGTCATGGGGCGGGTAAGGTTTCCACCACAGCGCAAAATGTTGATCGTTAGCCCAACACCTCAGTGGGTGCAGGCCTGCATGTCGGCAACGGCCTGCCATGTAATGCACCTTGAGGAGCGGCGTGAGCCGTCACCCGCATCGTCCTCCTCCAGCGCGGCCTCGCCGGTCAGGCAAGCGCTGCCAGACACATCCTCCCGGGATGCCGTCTGCACAGTGGACCCTCAGTATCGAGGAGCGAACATTGCATACATCAAGCACAGACATCGGAACGGAAAGGCGGGGTTCCAATGTGATTTGAGATGCTGCAGATCCTGGCCACACATGCAGCCTGCATGCGTGCCATTACAGTGTGTGCACCTGAGGCGTGTCCGGGCTGACGGATCTGCGCTTGGAGCACGCGACCCCTGCCGCCGCAGACGGCTCTGTGTTACCTGGCAGCAGCATTCGGAGGCTCAAGGCATAGCAACTTTGTGAGGACAGTTGGCAGAGTCCTCTGGTACAGCGGCGGCGCAAAGTGGAGGTTCTGACCCGAACAGCATGATGAACATCAGGCAGCCTCGCGATGTGAAAGTATTGCGGTATGAAATCATCATGATCGCTTGTCTGATGCTCACTGCAGCAGCTCACCGCTGAAGGGCGTACCACTGGGTGCAGCAGCGTCCACAGTGTGCGCCCGCACCGCCTCTGGCTCCATCTGTGAGGTGCAGCAGAGGCGAGATCTGCTTCAGATGAACAGCGCTAGCACAACATGAACTCAGATGGGCGTCATGACGCATGTTGCATACGCATGATCATCAGCATGCGCCGATTTGGACGCGTGCATGCACATCGCTGGCACTGAATCCATGCATGTCACATAAAGCTGCGACATCATGGCAGGCTTGTATTACCTATTTCAACGTTGAACTTGGATCGGTATGCCGATTTCAGTAGATCAGCTCGAGCTTCTGCACATGCTGACATGCCACAAGCACACCTTTGGCCGGTGCGCCTTGATGTTGACCTGCGTTACACCCGAGGCCGTGCAGGCGCCGCGCCCTGCAATTTTGCGGCTTTGCGTGCGTTCAGGCTCCGCCTCTGGCAGCGGCTGTGACTTGCGGGGCTTCCTGCACGCGGCGATCGTAAAGCAGTCCGTTGACATTCCCTGTGGGTCGGGGCGTCTGCCGGCCGTGCTGGCCTCTGTGACGCTCCCAACTTGCATTTGATGCTTAAACCAATGATTCCTGTGTATGTTGTCGCATGCAGTCGCCCGCAGCGATCCCAAAACCTCTTTGTCGGACAACATGCACTGCTGACACTCCAACACGCGCCCGGCAATGCGCCGCTGTGCATGCATGCGGAGTGCATGGGCCATGTACGTGGCATGTAACATCAAGACTCTCACCTGCTGCGGGCTGATGGCCGCGCGGAGGCAGCGAGCGGCCCGGTGCTGAACGTGTCACGGTCAACTCTCGTCTCACCGGCCATCACGAGAGCCGCCACGCCTGCGTACATCAGATGTGTATTCTATACGCATACTCAGTGACGTTGACTGCCAAATGGGTCATGCATGCGGTATAAAGCGGAATCGTTTTCCAGCGATGCAACCGGGTAATCGAACTGGCCCTTCGCTTTCTGGCAGCAGTGGTTCAGGGCCATCCACTGGCCACGATGCACTGCATTTTATGGATGCTGATTGATTTTGCTGCGGTGAGGCATGGTCAGCCGGGGGCGCGGAAAGGCCCCGCTGGAGAAGCGCGTTCTAACCTTCGAAGATGCTGTGGGCTTCTGCGGCTGCAGCAGCACCCTGTTGACCCTGCATGCTTGATATGGTCGCCACAGCCTGGATCCGTCGGTGTCCGGGCCGCCTCGCGGGCTGCAAGCTGCTGGGCGCGGACCAGGGCCTCGCGAGTCAACGCAGCGGTCTAGCAGCAACGGCGCCGACGCTGGCTCTACAGATGGCAGCGGGCATCACCATCAAGAACCATTAGTCGATCAGCTGCAGATACGTGCAGCGAGAGCACAGGAGCTGCGATTGCTACAGCTGCTGCACTGGCATGCATGCATGCAGGTGGATTCGTGCTGACGCGCCCGCTCTGAGAATCCCGTGTCTTGCACCAAGGGAAATATTAAATAAGCAACTGATCTGGCAGCGGCATATTTGGCGGCATCGAGTCTGCGCGCGGCGGTTCGAGTGCATCCCCCCACCATCGATTGTCGATGTTGCATGCACCAAGTGTGAGTAGCGCAGTACGAAAGAAACTCAACATAGAATGCAAGTCTGTCAGATTCCATGCAAGTCTGCAAGATCGTCAGAATCCCGAGCAGCCTTGAAAGTGGCCGCCAGACCCGGGGCTGCAGCATGCCTCGCGTGTGGGCCATGCCGCAATGCCCCCTGCAGCTGTCTCGCGCTGAGGTGCTGGGCGGCCGTAACCCCAGGCGTCGCGGCAGACAGTTGGGCGCTTCACACACCTACGCATTTTCCAACATGCTGACGTAAGTGACAGATGGTTTGAATGTGCTGGCAGCCTGATTTCATTGCACCCTCTGCTACAACACGGATGCAGATGTGGCTTGTGCACAATAAAGATGTGTCGCGACTTGCCGGCGGACGGGGCCGATGGACTGCGGCACGTAGCACCCCAGCCGATTGTCCTCCATGCACTGCGCGTCAGGCGGCTGCGTGATGCTGATGTTGCGCAGGCGGGACGCGTGCGCCGAGATGATGCCCCAGGTGGAATGCTCCGGCCTGCAAAATGTGCGAGATTAATACGCTGACTCAATGTGATCGCATTGAACGACACCTCTCCAATGCTTCAACTATGCCAATGCGCCTGCAGTAGCTCTGCAGCAGCTCCATTACGGTGGGTGCGCACCGCACAGGGTAGGGTCCCGGCCAGACTTCTTTACGATAGACCGGCACATCCAGCCTCCAGAATAGTGAGCCCTGCAGTGCTTGGCCCCTGCAGCACAGAATTTCGATGTGCCATTGAGACTGATGAGCAGATCATACTTCACTCTCGTGAACAATTGACACATGCATGGCGGATCGAAATCACAAAGACGAGCTGAGCCAAGTAAGGGACTCAAAACATCGTCAGATAGGCCGAATAATGGACAAGGGCTCGCCTTTCGATGGACTGCTCCACGGTGCTGAACAGCGCGTCGTAGATGCCGTCGCGGCCGGCGGTGAGGCCCGCCTCCACAGCCGCGTGCGAGGTAGCGGGCGCCAGCTTCTTGCCGAACTCCTCCAGCAGCAGCGGCTTGTGCAGCTGCTGCGCCTCCGCCTCGTGCGTTGCCACCCAGCGGTCCATGAACTCGGGCGAGTACCTGGCGACGCGGCACTGCGGGTCATCATGGCGGCGTCACATCCGGAAAGGCATGTGGCAGCAGATCTTGAGGCAGCGGGTGTCCATGCCTGCTGGCATGCTGGTGTGATGCACATACAGTCCTACTACTACAGCCGTGCAATGTGCACATCGTTTTGGGAACAGAGGCAGGAGTCCTCACTTTTCCCAGTTATCAGGCCACACGTGAATCTGCACGCATAATTAAGCCAATTGTAGGTGATTGTATCTCGTATGATGTGTATCCAGGAGACACGTTGTCAGGAGCGACATTCACCACGAGTCGTCATCATATTCGCAGCAGATACGCCCAGTTGCTGGCACGAACACCAGCACAGCGCGCACCGTGGCAAAGTCGATGCCGGGGACCTCATGGTTGTGCAGGAAGGACTGGCCGCTCTGACCGGCCCAGTCTCCAGGGTTGGCGTCCGCATGCGGCGAGTCAGCGGCAAAGAACCCCTGCCACGAACGACATGTCAATGTCACATCTGCCACAAGTTCGCCAGCCATGTGGACTGCACTGAGCCCCTTCAAGGGTGCATAGGAGCAGGGCGGCCTATTCCGCACCTCTGTGCCAATTGTCAGCAGCTGTTTGGGAGCGAGCTCCTTGACGAAGACCGCCATTTCTGCCACCCACCGCTGAAAGTGCCCAGCGCAGCCAGGGACCTGCGGATGGACACACATAACTGTTCAGCCGTACTGTCGATATCGAATTGATATGAAAGTATGGTTGAAGCTGCTGAACGACGGGTTCCCAGAAAGCCGCGCCTCACCGCCCATGCAACGGGCTGACTTGCATCGCGCCATTACAGCACGGAAAGGCAGAAGCCATGCCGCACCTTCCACGTCTCGCAGCGCGGCTCGTTTAGCAGGCCCCACGCCATGATGGTCGGGTCATCGCGGTACAGCCGCCCAGTGATTCTGTTGCGGCGCTGCACCAGGGACTTGGCATAGTCCTGCCGCAGGCAATGCAGAGCTTCGGCTGGTCAGCAGCTCGATGTATCGAATCCCCAAAGTGATTCACATCCATGACGGCACTGTGCTCCTTCAGAAGATGCGTTTCCGAACTCAGGCTCATCATGCAGTGACGACGGACCTCGTGAACAGCAACATGTCCGCAAGTGCAAATGCATCATCCCGCAGCAGTGTGTCCGACGTGATGTCGAACAGGTCCGTTGAGATCAAGTTGCTTGCCTTGTAGTAGGCGCGCGCATTGGCATCAGTGTAAAAGAGAGCATGGCGCTCTGCCTCGTAGTCCCTTTGGGCTGGGTCGTCTTTCTGCATGGTGCCAGCACAGGGCAATGCCAAGTTTGTTTGCTAGACGTGCATGACGTCAAGATCGTGCCAGCATGCACATGTCCGGTCCTTGCACCACAGGGCTCAATGTCCAGCAGTGAATTGCGTCAAGGTCATGTGACCATGCAGGTTCTCCTCCGAGGGCACTCCCGCCACTGCACCGTGTTGTCGGTGTCTCCCTCCTCATCAGCCGGACGCGGGTGCGCCTCTCCGCGTTCCGGAGTCGAGCCCCAGTCCACATATTGGTCCGCGCCGCCTGCATGCGAGCAGACACACGACATGCGCGCAAACACACGACACCACGATAACGTAGGGACTCGATGTGTGATCGGGACCATCTGGCATGCGACCATCCGAGTGTGTGTGTCTGGCAGCCGTGTCTGAGGCGGCAGCGACGCACAGGCTCCGCCAAAAGTCGAGGAAGGGTGCAGTCAGATGACACCAGGAGGCTGCTTCTTGCTTGTGAGCGCGCACCGAGGTACTTCCAGTTGTCAGCGAGGCTCAGCATCACAAATAGACCTGCGTGCACACATTTGTATGTGGTGCACTGGCGTATGTGTCTCCCAGCGCTCTGCTCGGTCCCCATGCGCATTCACTGCGCATTTCTTGCAATGACACTGCTGGTGCACAAATGTGAAATCATCATGAGCAGGCAATGATGTGGGTGCATTGCCTCACCACTCCTCTGTCTCCTGGGCGCTTTTGCCTCAAGACAACAGGGCCGGCCGCAGTCGATCGAGCGCACCTGCCGACTGTGCCTCCGCCAGCACGAAATCCAGACCCAGCAGCGCCTGATATCGAACCTGACCCGGCTCCGTCTGCAGGCACGACACATGTTACCTGCCCCGTGCTGCTGTCGCCCCCAAAACATGGCTGCATGACCCGTGGAGCTCGAGATGCACATTGGCGCCGGGCACGCTGCGAAGTCTCTCTGGGGCGTGGATGCTCATGCAGGAGTGACCTGCCTGAATGGGGAACTTTGCCGAGGTGGCATGCGCGAAGATGCGCACTGCAGGAATTGCACCGCCAAACTGAGCTCCATCCAGGACGGAGGACGCTGCCCAGGCATGAGGTGCATACATGCTTTTGCATGTCCAATGCAGCGCGTCGCAGCCAGCACGACAGATTCTTTACATGCCTGCATCTCCGCATCTCACCTGTGTTCAGGCCGGCCCGCGAGGCATTTCGGAACACGTCTTTCACAATGTCCTGGCCCTGCCGTCCCTCTGCGTTCACCGACTCGATGGCTCAGAGGGAAGTCGGAGTCATAAGGCAGGGTTGAGCAGTGATTCAATCAGGTGCCATTCAGTGAGATGGCCCACCCACGGTCACATATTTCGTTGTGTCAACCGACGCCATCTCGATCAGGTCATGGGCGTTGAAGCCCACCACCTGCAAAGCAGACAGCAAAGCTCAATGGCAGCTCCTTTCACACATGCCACAGGACAAGAAGGACCTCAGCACCAGCAGAGCAAGATTACAAATGCAAACACTTCAGCCCAAATGCAGCGCACCCGGTGCGGCCGGCAGTTGAGCATGAACTGCGCTCATCACACAAGATATCAATTACCACAGTCATGCTGATGCTTCTATCCTTAAGCCACTTCACAAAACCCAGATTATCCGGTGGGCGAGCATGTTCGAGGACAGGCAACACAGGGTTGAGTAAGAAAGGCCGCCTGTGTGCCGTTGACGCTGACGAAGTTGTGCTGCGCCGGGCGCAGTGAGGTGGAGCTGGGCGTAAGCCACAGGTACAGCACACCCAACGTGAGCGCCGCCGCCAGCAGCCTGGCCCGTCTGCTGCGCCAGATGTGGCGGGCGCCGGCCGGCGGCGCCGTGTGAGGAGGCTCGTCCCAGCCGTTTGGCATCGCCGTCCCAGCAAAGGGAGACTCCAGGCCGCCATCAGCCCTGCTCACCACGGCCCATCAGTGGGTCGATCGTGTGGCTACAACCGTTGTCGCTCGCAGATTTTGGCACCCGGTTGGAAGTTGACACGTGCGTCCGATGTTTTTGCTTACAGCAACGGGTGCAAGGACACAGCTGTTCGCACTTCACAGGTTGTGTGGCGGCATTTTCGGCGGCAGCTGCCGCCGAACGGCGGCCCTTCACCGATTGACCCGTCGAGTGGGTCCAGCTATCCGACATGTTTCAGCTCTCGGCAGTCACATCAGCTCGAGCGTTGCCTGCGACTGCTTGGCTCTTGCTTTGGCAGAGCGTGAATCGATCTGATATCTGAGGCGCAGAGCTGCACAATCTTTGACCACACTGGCTGGTGAAGGCTGATCGTCGCAAGCAGTCTGTCATGCTGAATCGTGGCCTTGGAAGCAAGCTGTCCAACGTGAAAGGGGACGTTGTGGGCAAACTTGAATTGGAAAGCTGACAGGTTATCCGCGCAGCAACATTCGATATACAATGGTGAATGAATGGCCAGGCTGCGCTGCGCAGCGGCGCACAATAAAAATGAACGAGTGAATTGTCCCTACTGATTTTCGCTGGCGGCTGGCGGCCAGGTCAAATCTGCAGCTGGGCCTGTGCAGACCAGGGCCTCCCCGGATGGCTAAGCAGCTCCAAGGCAGTGTTCATTGCCAATCAAGAACCTGGTACAGATAAGTGCCTGGGGTGTAGGCAGCGTCACGGCGGCACTTGTCACCTCTGAAAGGGCTGTCATTGCCTACCTAGCTCTGCCTGTACAAAGGGCCCCATCAACTGCTGCTAGACAAGATGTGCACCCTCACCGGAAGTGTGTGGAGCCCACATCGTAATGTGCTAGGCCCTTCACGGATGATGCCCCTGGAAGGCGCAACGTGTGCGGCCACCCCGGCATGCCATCCACCTGGGCTGCAATGAGATGGCTGACACATTCTCTCACGCTCTCTCCGAACGGTCATGAAGGGGCGCACTGCACTGCCGGCTGCGGGAGTGAAAGCGTCTCGAAGTCCGCAGCGATGTGCTGGTATGTCAGCCCGCCTGAATTGTCTCCGCTACAATTTCGCCTGCTGCCGCCTCATGGCCGTCGAGGTCAGACTTGTCTTTGCAGGCCCGGCCTCGTCAGAAGGCCATCACTGCGGCAGGCGGCGCCGCAGCTGCAGCCGCCGCAGCTGGAGGCGTCGCCCCCTGCGAGCGCGAGAACTTGGCAGAGGCCTGACTGCCGGCGGCGGAGGTGCGCGCATCCGTCAGCCGCCGGTGGGCCGCCGCCGCGGTCTCATTGCCCTCCATCGCTTCCACATAACCCACAGCCTGCAGGACACGCAACTGCAATGTATAAAACAGTTGTGCGGTTCGGGAGGCCGCTGGCTGTGGAGCCTCTGGGCAGGTTTGAGCCCCTGCCGCTTGCCATTACTGCAGGCCAGATATTGGTGGGACAGCCCCTGACTCCATGCCCCGGCCGGCATTTTGGGTGACACAAACATTCACAGAGCAGCACGCCGCAGGCGTGCGCTGGTGCATCCTGCCGATGGAGCGTCACCAATGGCACACATCAGGATCCACATGGAGAAGCGGTCCCGCTATGCAGTCTGCAACCTGCTCACGGGCAGGGGACGCAGCAGCGGAGGCGGCCATGTGTGCCGGCGGGCAGGAAAGGGACCATATACTTTTGACATGGGGCACCTTTTCGAGGCAGCCCTTGTAGGCGTCGCCGACGGCCGGGTCGGCGTGGACCAGGGAGGTGGACCCTGTGTCGCGGCTGTCCTCGCGGCTGTCCTCGCCTCCCTCCGTCAGCAGCAGCCCCCTGTACCGGACAAGTGAACACACCGTGTTCAGCACGACGGCGCACGTCACGGGCACTGAGACTGCACGGCTGCTCCAGTACGGTTTTGGGATCGGGGCCGCGGGCTGGCGCGGCTGAAGTGCATGCAGCGTTCAGTCGCGAAGACTGTCTAATGGCTGGAGCAACTGGTGAGGCACCCGGGTGCTCACCAGAGCCAAGCAGACAGCCATGCAGGCAGCCCACTTGCATTGTGCTCCTGATTCTGCAATGGCGCCTCATTATGCACCGCATACCTGAGATCCAGTTCCACATCAAGCGGTATTGCAGCTGCATTGAAAGCGCACTGCGCACCTGAGGGTAGACCCTAGGCGGGACGCCCTGCCGACGAGGCTGCCAAACTGCTCAACAGAGGCCGACGTCGCGCCGACGGTGCGACCCTCTGCCATGCGCCACACATCCTGCCATTGCCCTATACGCTGCGCCGCCGCCAAGTCCCTGCACGCAGATTTGGTGCACCAGTCATCGCCTGGGCGAGAGCGCATTTGCGTGGCATTGACGAACAGGGTGCTGCCCCATCTTGAGCGCCAGCAGGCCCCTGCATGCGCCAGGTGCAGAGTGTCTTGACAGGAGGCGGCTGTGTGAGGTCGAGGTAAGCATCTCAAGGTATTTGGGTGTTTGATTCCAGCACAAGGCGCACCGATGCCGCAGCTGGCTGCGACGCTCGCGGCGCGCAGCCCGCCGCTGCGCCACCTTGCTGTAGGCCTCCTGCAGCGCCGAGGCCGCATGGTGGACATCGAACAGCCCGTCCGCGTCCGCCCCCGCCGCAGCGGCGTCGCCAGGGTACAAACTGCGGCCGACAGAGGAGAAGAAAGGTTGCAGTGCTCGTACTGTGTCCTGGACGCCTCTCGCAGCCCTGCGTCTTTGGCAGAATCAAACAGGATCAAGGATAACAAATGGGTGAAGCGACTGTATGCATGCTGGAGGATTCCACCGCATGTGCATGTTGCCGGCGCTGCAAGCCATGCCAACCATGTGAAACGCAAAAGTTTGCATGCCAGGGCAGAGTCTCTTGTGCTGCAGCAGCAGGCCATCGGGAAAGAGCAGCCACCTGCGCTGCGCGCGCGTGCGCTTGCGGTGGCCAGGACCCTCGGAGTCGCCCTCGTTCGCCGCCGCCGCGGCCGCCGCCAGGGCTGCAGCAGTGGAGCAGGGGCGAAGCTGAGAACCGAAGCTCATTCGGAGGTGCAATGCATTTGCTGCCAAGAGCTGCGGGAATGCACCAGCAGGCACCCTGCACAGCAATCAAAGACGTGTCAGAATGCAGAAGATCATTTTCAGGACCGCAACCTCATCAGAGCTCCGGGTCTCCCATGACGCAGTCAAGGCACCCACCGTCGCGTCGGCTCTCGGGCTTGAGCCGCAGCAGCAGCTCGCTGAGCAGCGCCTCGCCGAGGAACGCCGCCAGGCCGGCGTGGCCGTTGGCGGCGGCCAGGTCGGCCGGCGTCGCCGGGGCGCGGCCTGCCGCCGCCCATGTCAGTGGCGACGGCTTTGCCTTCCTCGCCAGCAGCGCCGTGACAGCCGCCTGCAGCGGAGGAACAGAAAATAAGATTCAGCGGCTGCACTGGGACGCATGCATGGTAGAAAGAAGGGAAGCCTGCTCCGGTATCGGTTTGTGGTGTCAGAATCAAGCAGAGGCAGTGAGGAGGACATCAGATGCACTTCGAATGGCTGCACTGCGGTTGTTTGTGGTGCAGTGCATCGCCCTATACCACATCAAAAAAAGTCTAGCCCACCTCATGACCGCGGGAGGCCGCCCAGTGTAGCGGCGTGCGCCCCCAGGCGTCCCTGACATCGCAGTCCGCGCCAGCCAGCAGCAGCGCTGTTATGCCCCACTCCCAGCCTAGCGCCGCAAACAGGTGCAGCAGCGCCAGGCCGCTGTCCGATGCCCTGTCCAGGCCGCCCTTGCCGGCGCCCCTTGCGGCGGCCTCCTGCGCCTGCAATTGCAGGACATAATGGGATTGAGAACAGCGGCGAATTCCCTGCATGGGGAGCGAGGCAGAACGAGACTGACATGTGGGAGTGTCCAGCGATATAGCACCCACTATGCCTCCCAGGCAGCTCCATCTTGCAGCAGACGCTACGACCAGGACACGAGGCTGAAAAGCGCCAGGGTGTCACCTGTGCCGCGTGACGCTGCACCTCCCGCTGCAGCAGCAGCGTCAGGTACCGCGCCCGCTGCTCGTCAGGCAGGGACGCTGGCCACGCCGCCGCATACGCCGCCACGCCGCCGGTCGGCTGCGGCGACTGCGGCTGCTGCCCCTCCTGCTGCCTCTCCTGCTGCGTGTCGTGCTGTTGCCCGTCCTGTAACGCCGCCTGCTGCCGCTGCTGGCCCTGCTGCTGGCCGCCGTCGGTGGACATCATGGACGTGCACTCGGGCGAATTGCTGGTGCTGCTGCCCGGCGCCCGCCCATCCAGCAGCATGCGGACCAGCCGCAGCTGCAGCTCCCTGTCCGACAGCTTCAGCTCCAGCCTGCAGGTAGATGTGTGAGTTTGAAAGCTGCTGGTTGCGCAGCTCGGCACGGCACCTAAATCATGGCCAGCCATATCGCGACAATGCAGCGTCCGTGTAGATGCAGAAGAGGTAGAAACTCCAAACTGTCGTTTTCGAGCAATGCAAAGACACAAACGTTTGTGCAGCACCTGTTGTCGTCAAAGGGCTGCGGCGGCGGTGGCACGCGGTACTTGAACTGCAGGGGGCGGGAGCGCGGCACGCCGTCACCCAGCGACACCGCCAGCCGCACTGTGCCGGGCGCGTGCGGCGGCACCATCGCTCGTAGCACGCCCGCCTGCAGAACTGTCGCCGGCACCTGCGCATATAGGTGGCGAGCAGCTGAGTCTGCGAAACATGAACCTTGCATCCTAGCATCAGGTTTGTTTCTCCGGAACCCCCAGTTCAGGCATCGTAACTCTTGAGCCCGCTCATGGTAAGTATTGCTGCTGTGCTCATGATCCACGCTGCTTTGCTCACTGCTGCACCTATGCTGGCTTTGCACTGCTGCAAGGTGGCGCAACAGCACCCACACCAACCACCTCCCCTTTAGCGGCTTGCAGAAGCACCCGTGTTGCAGACATTTCACGCTCGACTGGCTGACACATTGGAACATTTTTGTGTGTGTAATGTCTCCAATTTGAGCAAATTCAACAAGCTTTCGTTTTGAACAAGCTCGGGCGTCAGACGGCACCTCTGTCTGGTCGAACAGCAAGAACAGGGGGCCGCGCTGCGCCTCCAGCGGCGCGCCCGGCAGCAGGCTACCCGTGAGGATCATCTTCGCGCCGCCCGCCGTGGAGTCCCACTCCGGCGAGAAGTCAGTCACGCGGAACGCCGACAGGCGCGCCCGCTCGCCCGCCGGCCCCTGCGCAACCTCGTCCTCTGCGCCCGAAAACCCGTCGCCGCCGCCGCCGCCGGTGGAGGCGACGCCCGCGGACCGCTGCCGTTGCACGCCGGGCGCCTGCGGCGCGATCGAGAGGACACCATGTGTCATCAGCTGAGTGTTTCTCCAAGGCACCAGACTGACGAGTGACAGTGTCCGAGACGCCAGGCAGGGAGACCTAGACGCGTGCCCAAGCATTTGAGGTTGATTCATCATACGTGCCCAGAGATGACAGCTCGGGGCGCAATGAAGTCCGCCAGATGCACGGCAGCGCAGAGCAGATGCTGACGCACCGCTGCGCGCGTCTCCAGGCTCTCCAGCTGCGCCTGCCAGGCGGGCACCTGCTGCCCCAGCGGCGGCGGCGGCGGCGCCTGCTGCGCGCCCAGCGGCGGCTGCCACGACGTCAGCATGCTGCGCTGCAGCGAGTTGAGCTCCGCCTCGAGGGCCAGCGCGCTGCCGCCGGCGCGTCGCGCCGCCTTGCTGCCCCCGACGTCCTCTGCGCCGCTGTCCGGCACCCACGTTGCTGGCGCCGCGCCCTGCACAGATAAATGCGGGTTGCACATTGGGTGTTGCCAACGAGCTGGCGATGTTCAGGGCGATCCGTGACCGCAACTTGATGCCTCGTGGTGGCACTCTGCGCTCGCTGGTGTTGTGCGCGCTTGCTTACACACAGTCTGGGTGGCCAGTCCTCCAATTTCCAGCCCAGTTGGAGCTGGACAGTGCACGCCACTGCTGCGCACCTTCGCCATGCTCATGCCAGCGGCATCGGAGGCCTGTCCTCGCAGTGCGCCACTCGCATGCCTTACCATGCCAGTGGCCCCCGACAGGTCCGATGCCTGCAAACAGGAGCAGCTCTCGTGTTCATTGACGGGCGCAAGTACGAGCAGATCGGGCAACCACCATATGCAGAGCATGATAGTTCAGCATTCGCAGCAACGAAGAGTAGCATCTAGGGCATTGGAGTGAGGGGCCAATGCATCATTGCCGGGCGCACACACCTGGCCATGGCTCGTTTGCGGACCCCTGCTGTGTGCGCGCGCGAGGCCCAACTGGAAGTGGGTCGCCGCATCGTGCGCTTCCTGCGGGGGCAGCGTGCCCCTTGCCGCCTGCATCGTCCATGCATTTCAGGTCGAATCGTGGTGTATTGCTGTAAAGTGCTGGAGCCTGCATGATTTGAACAGGATGGACAAAGATTCGAGGCTCCTGGTGCATGATGCAGCTCCACTCCCACCACTGTGAAGACACAACTGCCTGTCCCCAAGGTGTAATGCACACAGCGGCAGAACCCGCACCTGCAGCTGGGCCGACTGCTGCCGTGCCATTGCGTCAGAGTGCTGTCTCGCCAGCGCGTCAGAATGCTGCCGCGCCATAGCGCCCGACTGCTGCCGCGCCAGGGCCTCCTGCTGCTGCGCCTGCTGCATGGCTGCCGGGTGCGGCGACGGCGTCGACTGCTGCTGCTGCTGCTGCTGCTGCTGCTGCTGCTGCTGCTGTTGGAGGCCGCCCTGGGCGAAGGGGGAGTAGAAAGGCGGTGGCGCCAGGTGCTGCGCCACTTGCGGCGGCCGCTGCCCGCCCTGGTGCAGCAGCAGCGCCGGCGCGTGATGCGGCGGCGGCGGCTGCATGTGACGCAGCAGCAACACATCAGACATTGCATGTTGCGTGCCGTGGTCTCGGCTGACGTCTGCAAAATACAAACAGACAGCTGCCATGTGTGCGCAGCCTGTGCAGCCTTTGCTCTCCACAGCACCACGCGCTGCGCCTGCATGGAGATTATCCCCCGCTTCCTAGCCGCAGCGCCGATCGCCTGGGAAGCCGATGGTGCGACGGCGTGAAGACAGCGCAAAAACCCGTGCCCTCACCGGAACAGGCACACGCGCGGGCGCATTCGCCATGCAGTCCCAGGACGGCAGGCCGTGCTGCGAGGAGGTGGGGTCCCAGCCGCCTGGCAGGTGCTCCGCGCCCGTCAACCTTGACAGCGACGCTGGACTGTCCTCCCCGCCATACACCGGCGTTGGCGGCCTGCGGCGCGCATCAAAGTGCAGGGTTTTTAAGTTTTCGGACACGACTGGCAGTGTCGATTCCCTGTCCGGAAATCGCGCCCGGATCCTGCGGCACTCCCTGCCTCCACCCGCGTCAGCGGCCTGCGGCGCGTTTCGGCACACTGGCATGACTGGCAGTTGTCACATCAGGGGTCCAGGAAACATGCCTCATGTCCGTGGCATTCGTTTTTGGACTCAGAACAGAGCCGTGGCCTTTGCCTTGCATCGTTGCTGTCACAGGAGCACTGTTCTGCCAGCGCTATTGGCGCAAGCAGTCTCGAAGCTTTCGTTCAGGATCACACCTGACGGTGAAGCTGCGGTTGTGCTGAAAGTCCATGCTGCCGCGGTCGGAGCTCGCGACCACGTGCATGCGCGGCAGCAGGCCCGACAGCGTCTTCAGCCCGGGCGCCCGCATCTGCGTCGCGGTTGTGGTGCCGCGCAGGAAGCTTGCGTAGCCCTCCGGCACGCCGCTCGGCAGCCGCAGGCTGGACCCCGCCAGCCCGGCCGGTGCGTCCAGGTCCTGCATCGCAATGGAGTTGGCCTGCGCATTTCACGCCACAGTTGTGCCCTGCCGTGCATCCGCTGTTCCGAGTCCCTCTACACGAACAGATGCCCTGGCTGGAGCCCGCCAGCCCCGCCGGCGCGTCCAGATCCTGCATTGCGATGGAGTTGGCCTGCGTGCATTTGGCATCTCAATCTATCATGCACATGCATCGCAATGGAGTGGGCCTGCGCAGTTTTGGCGCCACGATGATGTCACGTAAAGCAGCAGCATGCTGGAAGCCCGCCCCAATCTCGCATTGCAGAAGCCTCCACAAGGCCTCGTCAACACTGTTCAGCTGTTGCGTGCATGCCCCTGCAACATGTTCATTGCTCCGGCACATCAGGGCCGCCAGGTGCAGCGGAGAAACATGCGCCAGCCCCACCTGCAGGGATGGGTTCATGTGCAGGCTGGGCAGGTGGCCGTGCAGCATGGGGATGGCGCCGTCCTCGTCCCACTGGTTGACCAGGCTCTCCAGTCGCAGGGGGTCGCTCCCCTGCCGCTGCATCTTCGGCGCCTGCGCCGCAGCGAAGGTTCGGGTTTCAACATAGCCTGCCAACTTTGATGTGGCAGTTTGCGGCAGGAAGTCCATGCTGTACAGATTCAAGTATGGTTGAACAAGAGGCACTGCGTCAACCGTACAAGTTGACGCAGTGCCTCTGGGATGAGACACAGTGATGCGTGGGTCGGACAGCCGTCTTCAGCGCACCTGCGGCGCGGCCGCTGGGACCCCAGTGGTGGACGGTTCATGGTCCACAAGGTTGAAGAAGCTGTCCATGCTCATGGACGGCAGCAGCGGCATGTGGCCCTCTATGAGCGTCGAATCGTTCTGCGCGCACACGCCAGGAGTTTGACACGGCTAAGTTGCATGCTGTTTCATACATGGCAACCACAGGGTTGAGATACGGCGCTAAGTTGCTGGGCCTTTGCACTGCGTCCGTCAGAACCGCCCACACCGGTCCATACTGAGGCGTGCCCACCTTGCTGATGCTGCTGCTGTATGCGGGGTGGCCCGCGGCGGCCGCTGCGATGGCGGCCGGCCGTCCACTGAGCGGCATTCGCTGCGGCGGCGGCATCTGCGACTGCTGCTGCGGTGCCAGCTGGCTGGCGGTGCGCGGCCGCAGGTTTGGCCCGATCTGCGGCCGCGGCGGCGCGACGGCGCCGCCGTACACGTCCGCCACGGCGTTGCGGCTGGCGATGGCCGACGCGATCGCCGCCTGGCTCTGCGCATTAGCGATGCGCGCCTTGGCTAGGAAGGGCGACTCCAGGGAGTGGCGCTGCCTCAGGCCGCTGCCGTCGGAGGACGTTGTGGGCGTCCCGTCCGACACATCCGGCTCACCGGACGTCGAGCGCGAGGCGGCAGCGCGGGAGGTGGGCCCCTTGGACCGGGGGCCGCCCGTCATCTGGTGCGCCGACAGGTAGTGCACCAGCACGATGTCCTCGTCCGCCTCCAGCAGCCAGTAGCACCGCCGCTGCGATGTGTGCCAGCATGCGGAGGTTCAAGCGGTGGGTCGCCCTGAATGCCGGCTGGCATGCCGGGCATGGACTGTGACATAACGCTCATGCAGCGGCGGCTGTGCGGTGGGCTGTGGGAGGATAAACAAAGGTAGAATCACCTGGAGCCTGACGTCCTCGGAGTCGTCTCCGTGCGCATAATAGCAGTTCAGCATGTCCACGTTGCCGACCTGCGTCCAAGGTGGCACAAGCTCTGTAATACGCATAGCAGAGGCGATGGCACATGCCTTCCCATGATTTGCAGGCATTGACACAGCTGTGACCATCGATGAGCACCTTGAGCTTTTCGTGTGTCTCGCGAACTGTCTTGCCATCCGCCTTCTTCCGCCAGCTGTGGCCATCCTTGCGAAAGAAGCGCACTGCGCGACGGTCGAACAGGAAGACCGAGCCGCCTGCAGCACAGCAATGTCGATGTGGTGTTCCTTCGGCAATGGTTCCATTTGCAGGCATGGCCGTAGCCTCGACACATGATCCTGCGCACGTGCTTATTATCGTATCTGCCGCCCCCGCTGCAATCTTTATCGCTGCGGACATGCAAAGTGGTTCGGAACAAGCGCGCCGACACACCCTGTGCAGAGCTGCAGCGAAGTCTTGTACGAATGCGGCCTCGCATGACTGATCGCTGACTTCAGGCAGGAGCTGTCGTCATCGTCGTCTGGGCCACTTCAGAAACGATGACGAGACTGCAGTCTCGCGCGACGCAGCCAAGCAATGAAGCAAGCAGGAGCTCGGGGAAGGGCCTCTGCGCTGGAGATGCATCGATGCCTAAGATCGCAGGCGAAAGTGCATCCGCTCACGTGCCAGGTCGTATCAAGAGGCAGGAAGCCCTGCCTCGGCATCTCCCGCAGCGGAAGGCATCATTCGCTGCGTCTCGGAATACTGTGCAGTCTGAGCCGCGCGATCAGGCTGAGGCACCCGTCAGTCACTCGTGAAGCACGGGGCGAAGCTGCTTGCCAGGAAGGACGAGCTGCAATACCTGCGGGCTGCGACGGCGGGTGGCGGCAGACGGGCAGGCCGTAGGTGCGAAAGTGCACCAGCAGGTCGCAGACCTCGGTGTTCTTGAGCCAGCCCTCGCTCGCCCGCGACAGAACATCCCGAACCCTGCACACAACGGCAATCCACAACCTCAGCGCGCCCCGCGACACGGGCTCGCATGTGGTGTACGAGATCAGAGGCATAACACTGTCAGGCTGATCAGGATGCCAGGACCGCTTCTGCGAGTGACGATAAGTTGGCCAACGGGCGGTGACATCCAGCCAGGTGCAGTGCCTTGCGGAGCAGCACTGGCATGCGGGCGACGGCTCACCCAAGCGGCAGGCGCTCATCTCGGCTGTCCAGCGGCTGCGCCACGGTCGACATGGGGGGCTGCACGTCGGGGTGACGAGGCTGGCGCTGCGCCCCCAGCTCCCACAGGTGGCAAGGACTTCCTGGCCTCTATCGACCAGAGCCAGGTCTGGCACGTGTTTCTCAGACTACAGCCTCTGACATGGCGCGGCCCGCAGGTCCGCCCTTCCCGGCTTGAGATTAGCACTTCAAACCCTTCTCATGCATCAGAACCAGGTTCCACAGGCAAGCCTGCGACGCGCCCACGCAATGGCGCGACGCAGACATGCACACTGGATGATGCAAGACTTGTTGCAAGAAATTTTGTACTCTGGAGGCGATCAGTCTGCCAGCTCACAATCATGCAAGGGTCGTGATGTTGCTGACGATACCATGGGTGATTATGTGTTAATCACCCATGGTGAGGTCAGATCTGCGTATTGCCGTGCAAGCACAATGTCGCCTGGGGCGTTCATTACGCACGCATATCAGATGGAGCGGCTTCCGAAGTGAAAAGCGTGCTCAATTTGCGGCAACAGAGTCATTCCAGCGGGACACTTGCGCAGGTGACCGCGTAGGTCTGCAAAGGGTTGTTCGAACTGCTCAGCGCACCACGCCGGAGGATAATCTGTAAAAATTTCGTGTGATTGCTCACTCAATCTCCTTCGCCACCCACCCTGCAGACTTAGCCATCACTCAGCCGCCGGTGAGCTGTGCAGCTGCCTGCCCAGTTGCCTACTGGCTGCCATCGGTACGAGTCAGGCATGCAGCAGCGATACGTGCCGGCGCCACTCTGTCGGGTAGCGACGCTGGAGATAGCATGTGATTTCATTCAATTAACTCGCGCAGGCTTCAGTGGCATGGCCGACCAGAGGGAGGCGCCGCTTCTGCGGCACGAGGAACACAAGTGAGCTGCATGCTGGCATGTTGTGGCTCCGCAAGGCACCAGCCATGCAAACCTGATGTTTGGCTGAACGAATTTGCTGATCTTCCAACACACGCTTGTGCGCCGCTGCAACAGGTACCTGCGCGTGCCGCACCACTGGCGCCGCGGCAGAGTCACACGGCCATTCGGACTGAACCCGACCTACATGGAGATGCACGACCCGCACGCCAACGCCGGCATCGTGTGGTCCAGCCGCCCGCACCGCAAGCACCGCTACGCGTATGTGCACAAGCACGAGGGCGAGCAGCTGAAGCGGCCGTCGTACCGCCTGTGGGGCATGAACTGTGACGACCTCAAGAACATCAGCTGGTGCGATGCATCTATTGCAGTGAGCGCTCAGAGGCGTTGCTGCCGGAATGAAATGCAGCATGACCGTGCCTGATCGCCTCAACCGAAGCGCCCTCAACTGAGGGTGCCGTCTTCCGCTGCGCAGGTGGATTGCGCAGCTCTTCCTGTGGGGGTAGGCCCTGCCCTGACTGCAGTCGTGGTTGTGTCTGGATGGCGATGCATGACACGCCGCTTGAATGATGGTGTGACACTCCGCCTTGTGACACTCGACAACAATCACCACATTTTTGCGAGCGGGTCTTGAAAGTGCTGACATCTGAAACGCAGCTCTGTCGCCTGGGTCGTCAACGGCTGGTGCGCTGCAGACTGACTTGATCGTATCGCCTGTAGGTTCCTGTTGCTGGTGCGCTACCAACTGACTTGATCGTGTCGCCTGCAGGTTCCTGTTCCTGGTGCGCTGCAGACTGGCTTAATCGAACACCTGTGGACACCTTGCCCGTCCCAGCCTCTGCAAGGCCTGGCATGGCTGCTGTGCCTGTGCAGTCCACAGTTTTGTATGCCTGCAGATTTCGTTCCTGGTCTTCTCGTGAGGACGTCTGTGCCAGCAGGGAGCTTAATCTGTCAGCACGTATGCGCATCAGCTGCCGTTGCGACTGACGTTGCTCACAAACTCATCGGTGCTTCACGCCCTGCTGCAGCCGACCAGCCACGAGAAGCTCAACTTCTACATGTCGGGCATCACGGCCGTCATCGGCGGCTCGCTGTTCTGGATCGGTGCCTACCTCAGCGTCGTCGAGGCGGTCAACGCAGACACAAAGGCAAGGTCTGCACCACATCGTTGGCTGCTGCTCAAATCTTCAATGTTCATCCCTTGTTCCTGCTTGCATCACTTGCTGCCGACTCCGTTTCCAAGTCTCAAACAAGGTGGCCAACGCTGCCGACGCTTGCATCTGCCGCAGGTCCGCACGCCATACCAGCTGCTGCAGATGGGCGATCCGGACCTCGAGGCGGCGCGCAACGGCGAGGCTGGCGGCGGCGGCGCCAAGCAGCCGACGCAGCCCCAGCAGAACGGCAATGGCAATGGCAACGGCAGTGGCGCCGCCAAGGGCTACAGCGACGGCTACGGCAGTGGTGACCGGCTGCAACTGAAGGGCGGCGGTGCCCTGGAGGTGGAGCCCACGGGTGCTGAGAAGCCGCGGTACAAGTGGTGGGGCTGGAGGTGAGTGCTGGAACGCTTTGCAATGATCGGATACCTGCTTTCATTTGTATACCCTAGTTGAGGGGCTGACCCTGGCAGGCCTTGGCGGGCTGGCGGTCTTGAAACTGACAGCGAACGCCGGACATGGCGACGGCATAAGCAGTGTTGCTGCTGGAAACTGCAGCAGAAGCGCGGCGAAGTCATGGAGTTGCAGACTGATGTGGTCGCGTTGCTGCTGCAGGTGGCACGACATTGGATACATTGCTGTCTTCATACAGGTGTGCTAAATTCTGTTGATAGCTGTAACACGCATGTGTCTGCACTGACTTGCCTGGCTTCGACCATCTCCCTGAACACACAGCCAATATTTTCTTGTGCTACTGCAGTTCATTGGCGCCACGCTGTTCGAGGTTTCCGTCATCATGGGCTGCCCGAACGTGCTGCCAGGTTAGGCGATATGCTGTGCTGCTGCTACCCAGCTGCCAGTCCAATCGCTGCCGCATGCTCCTTCTGATGTTACCCTGACATTGAAGAATGTTTTAATATCCTGTACAGCGGAGTCCTCGACGAACTGGTGGACGTGGGACGCCTGCTTCTGGGCAATGCAGGCATGCCGCCTTTGCGCTGAGGCTGTGATGTCTCCTCAGCTGCCTTGTAATAAGCAGACATGCCTCTACTGCATGTGCATTCGCCCCGGCTCTGCCCACAGTCGATCGGAACTGCAGCTGTGGTGAGAACCTGTGCTGAGAAGCTGTGCTAATGCAGATCGCGGGCGCCTGGGGATTCATCATCAGCGCGATTGTGTTCATGCTGGAGTGCCAGGATAAGTGGTGGAAGCCGGCGCCTCTGCGCATCGGCTGGCAGGTTTGTTGTTTCGCATTTTCGGCTGGCAGGTTTATTGTTTCGCATTGTCGTGGCCTTGGGTTGACTTGCGCGGGTGCCGTCAGCGTGGGGAGGCTTGCTTTCCGGCGTGATGTGACTCTCGGCTCTTAGTGGACTGCCGCTGGATGATCGTTGCAGAGCGGAGAATGAAACGAGTTTCTTCACTGTGCAGGTCGGGTTTTGGAACCTGATCGGTGGCATAGGCTTCGAGGTGCGCTGCTGTGCAGACAGGGTAGCTTCAATCGCTATGGTCAGAGACTTTTGAGGAAAGCGTTGTGACAAATTTGAAACGCGGCGCAGGTCTCCCCAATCGGCGGCGTGCTGGCCTTCCCGGGAATGGTGCCTCAGCGCTGGATCACCGACTTCTCGACATTTTGGGTGTGTTCCCGCAAGGCTGAATCCCCTCGACTGCTGGGCATGTCCTGTGAAAACACCAATTCGCCGGTCGGCCCAATGCCTTGGTGCAGCGTCCATGTGCCGCCGCTGCTATCTGCTGCTGACAGGTTGGTGAGGCTGTGCACGCTCACAGCGGCGAGTCCTGTGTTCGCAGGGCGGCTGGACATTCCTCATTGGCAGCTACCTGCAACTTTTAGAGTGCATCAACAAGCACCCGACGAGCGTGGGACAGAACAAGCCCAGAGCCATTTCCGGCTGACAAGAAAAAGCTCCTTCAGAGGCCTTGCTTTCCAAACCCATTTGCAGAGGCCTTGCTTTCTTTTCCCTGGCCGAGGGTATGCTGTGATTCGATTTACCTACTCTGCATGTGCTGTGGCCATGCCGCTAGATCTACCTGGACATTCCCACTGTATCAGCGATGCCCATTTGAGTGCTTCGTGAACATGTAATGAACTGTTTCCAAAACTTTGAATCCTCTGCACTCAAGACAGCAACATGGACAAGGCACAGCTTTCTGCATGCGACACTGCCGCCGCCACCGCTTTCGCCCAAAGCGGCCGCTTGCAAACACAAACAACACACCTTTGTACCAGACACAATTTGTTCCAAAGTCGGACGACATCCAGCGCAGCACTCGACTGGCGGACTGGTGGGATCCCACTACCGCCCCACTGCTCCATTACGCTGGCACGGGCCTCCTTCACGCAATGCTTCCCAAGCACCGCTCAATGCATGTCACGTATACTCTTCCAACCCATCTGCAACAGAGATCATGCCCCAGCGCCGCTGTCGGACGCCGTCCAGCGCAGCACCCGGCTGGCGGACTGGTGAGATCCCACCACCGCCTCCCACTGCTCCAGTTGTGCCGCGACCGCCGCCGCCAACCGCCGCCCCGCAGCCAGGCCGCCCCAGGCGCACTCCTCTGCCGCCGGCACGCCGCCGCCTGGCACGGCATCTGCCACTGCGGCTGCTCCTGGAGTCCCGGCGTCTGCGCCCTCTGCTGCTGCCGCCGCTGCCGTTGGCGCTGCATCCTGCGACCCAGGCGCCGCTGCTGCTGCCGCCACAGCTGTGACGTGAGATGAGGTATCCAGAGCGCCGGGCCGCAACGCCCGCGAGACGGCCGTGAGCGCTGCGGCGGGGTCCAGGGATGCGTCGCCGGCGGCGGCGGCCGCGGCGGCGGCGGCCGCCTGCGTGGCGGCCAGCTCGGCGTGTAGCGCGCGCAGGCAGGCGACCGCCTCGTCAAACTGCCGCTGCACGCTGCGGCCCGCCTTAGTACCCAGTCCTGCGCGGTGAGATACCAAATGCTATCGCCTACTGCAAGCGTGTACTGAATGAGATGCACAGCAGCTGCTGGGCCACTCCAGAGTGCTACCGAGGTTTATAGTAAACGTTACTGTTTCCTTCTTGGTGGCAGTGAGCTTGTGCATTGCTGACAAAAACCGCATCTCGCAGGTTTATGCGATTCCGGTGACAGCCGTCTTATTCTAGCTGGCAAACTGCACGAACTGGCAAACAAAGTGTATCCTCCGTTGACCTGAGTGGTCAGCGCGCCACTTTGAGAACTCAACACCAGTGCACCTTTGGTGGCTGCGGGCTGCAGCACGCCCCGCAGCAGGGACGCCGACAGCGGCCGCATGCCCGACATTGCCGCGGGCAGTCCCGCTAGATCACTCATCTTTGCGGCTGGCAGCCCTGCGATCAAACGTCCAGTGCATGTGGACACACTGATTGATACGAACGTGTGGACCATACATCAAGGAGAGCAGTCACACTGCACAGTTCTTACACCATCGCATTTGCAAGTCGCATTTGCAAGTCGTCGCTGGGATCTGTCCGACAAGAGCATGACAGACCGACCATGGCTTCGGGCCAGGCTGAGCTGCGCGTTGTCGCCCGAGAGCAGCACCACAGACATTGCAGGTTGATCAACGCCGCCGCCGCTAGCGCCGCCTGCGGGGCCGCCCGCGGCGGCTGCCGCCAGCTCGTTCTGGAAGAACAGCGCGACTTCCACGATCTTGGCATCGACCTGCGACAAAGCGCGAACATCACATCGATTGCACAGAGCTGCTGAACGGCGACCGCTGACCACATGCGGCATGCAGCCGCCTGCCTTTGGCAATGCATCATCAGCGAACTGACCAGCATTGCATGAGCATGCACTTCAAGCTGCAATGATCAGCTTTCTGAGCTGCATGGCACGCAGCAGCAGCAGCAGCAACGCACCCGCTGGCCGTTGTCCGCGAGCCAGGGGCTGCGTGAGCCGGCGACCTCCGCGTCTGCCGCCACGACGAGGCCTTCCCCCTCGTGAGCGCCCAGTACAGTAAGGAAGTCGAGACCTGCAAGGTCAGAGTTTTGAATGAAAGGGTGTCCGACCAGGCCAGCTCACATGTCGGCGCACCCCAGGCGACACCTCAGGATTTGAACTATATATCTGCACTTGTATTTGCACTGGCGCACCGGCGGGGCCGCAGGTGTCGAGGCCCTTCCCCAGGAAGCGGCGGATGGCGGCCGACACGGCGCCGTCGTTCTTGAGGCCGTCCAACTGCTTGGCGACGCTGTCCGTCAGCACCAGGAAGGCCTGCTCCGCCGCCGGCAGGCCCCGCCCAAAGCGCCCCGCGGCCGCCAGCTCCTGCAGGGGGGATGCGGATCAACGTTTGAAGAGTGACACACTCGGACACATTGAGAACACGCGCACGCGGTGTCAAACGCAGGGCGGGGTACTGCTGCGACATATGATGCCCAAAGGCCGTTGCTCTTGGAGCGCTGTCAAGCACCCGCACGCCAGCAGAACTGATGTGTCGTATGTGAAACTCTGCCAATGCGCGCACCTCCAGGTCCCGCATGGTGAGGGGACAGTGCGAGGAGGCCGGCCCGGCCCGGCAGCCCAGCATCGCCAGCAGCGCGCTGGTGTCGGGAAACAGGAGCAGCGGCCCCGCGCCCTGCGCCGCCTGCTGACCTCCCACTGCACCGCCGGTCTGCTGCTGCTGCTGCGACTTTGGCGGAGCCGCCGCCGGGCCGCCCTCCCGGCCTGCTGACGCCACCACAGCGGCGGCGCCGTACACACGAGGAGGAGGGGGCGGCGCGGGCTGCGAGCCGACGGCTGCGGCGTCGGGTTTCGCGGCCCAGGCGGCGCGAGCCTCGCGCAGCAGCGGCGCGGCGGCGGGCGCCAGGCGCTGGCACCAGGCCCACGGCAGGCACAGATGCGCCGGACCGCCTGCCACACAGACGTGCGCACAAGTTGGCGGCTCGACTGGCAAGATTCAGGATGGCAGGGAGCCGGGGGGGCACAGCTACTGCTGAGGTGTGCCGCAGCTTGCGGAGCGTTTCGGCTCGCCTCTGGATGGGAACGCTGTGGATGCCGGCCTGAGCAGTGGATGGATAAGACATGATCTATATACATGGGATAGGACTATGCAGTGGATGCAGGACGAAGCAGCGTGTCTGTGTGGAGGGGGCTGGGCGGTGCACCAGCGAATCGTAGCGTCTGCTCGTGGCCGCGCGACGCCATCGCCCGCTTGACGGGGATGTCCGACAGCAGCCCCCGCCGGTGCTTCTCCTCGCCCAGCATCGCGGTCAGACCGTCCACGGGGATCTGGTTCCACTCGAGGCGCAGCCACAGCCCGCGACCGGGGCCCCCGGGTCCGAAGGAGGCCTTCTTTCCGGGCTGCGCTGCGCGGGACGGCGCCGGTACCTGCGCCAGCAGCGCCGCGGCGCCAGCGCCGCCGATGAGGTTGTGGGACAGGTGCACCTGAGGGAGCAGGCCGGTGCTCAGGGTTTGTGAGTGATTTGCACCAGTGTATTGCATACACTCCACACGCTCTTGGCTATGTCTGAGCACAAGTCCGATGCCTTGTTCCGGTTCCATCTGACGCCCAAGAATGTGCAATGTGGCGCTAATGCAGTGGCGTCAAGGCGAGAAAAGGCCATCAGGTGCCTGTGGCGCTCATTCGGAGGGGAGCGAGCGTGCACCTCAAGCAGTCGGCTGGAGGCCAGGAGCGGCGCCAGCGCTGCAGCGCCCTCATCTCCCAGCCGATTCTCGTACAGCCTGCAGGGAAATAGCAGCAACACTCAAACGCAATTACTTGTTGAAACTCAATCTGAAAAGCAGAGCTGTCAGCAAACACAACGGTTGTCAAGTTTGATGAAATATTCTGATCTATTCTATATAGTAAATACCAACTAGATACTGAATAACAACTACCAACTAAATACTAATAAATATAACGTTATACTTATAAATCTAACATTTCATTATGTTGTTGAATTTGTGGATGCGGATGAACAACCATGCGATATTTGAACAAGTTCGCCAAGGCGTCGCACCACAGCTTCCGAACGGATATGAGGTCGCTGTTGCGCGCCGCCCAGGCAGCCAGCAGGCCGGCCTCCGCGTCCGTGAGCTGCATGCACTCAAGCCGCAGCGACACCTGCACCGGCTCCCTCACTGCCGCCGGCGCGCCTGCGGCGGATGCATGGCAATGATCATAATTTGGGGAACAGTTTTGTGTACTCAAAACATGTGCACTGAGCATTTCAAAATCAGAAGGCTGGCAGTATGTGGCCTCAGCAGATAGAGTGTGCAATACGCCTGAACAGATCGAGTTTCAACATGCAGGGTGCGGCCGGCAGAGCAACGCAATCATTGTCCGTGAAGACCACAAAGCACTCCATGAAACTCGGATACTTGGCAGTGGAGACGAAGCCGCGTCATCCTGCAGCTCCTCTGGCAGGTCGCCTGTGATTGCTCCCTCGCTGCAGCCGTCACCACTGTCCAGCACCGCGACGTCGGACGGCACAGCACCGTCTGACAGCCGGTCTACTGTGCTGCCTGCTGCCGCACTGCTGTCTGATGCCTCCCCAGATGACGGCTGCCGCTGCTGCGGCAGCTGCTGCGGCGGCTGCGGCTGGGCTGAGACTGGCTGCTGCACTGTCACGGCGGCAAAGGCATCTGTCAGGCTGCCCACGCTGGGAGTGCCTGCGCCTGCAGCGGCCTCAGCAGCAGCTGCCGGTGATGTGGCCGCTGGCTGCTGCTGCTGCTCGGCCTGCTTGGCCGCGGCCCACGCTGTGACCCCTTCCAGGAAGCCGGTGGAAAAGCGAGCGCCCGGCGGCGGCCCCACCTGCAGCGACATGTAGTTCTTGAAACTCATTGCAAGCCTGCACTAGAAAGAGGGTCTTATACCACGTATGTCCATCTCAAGCCGACATAGTACCCTGTCCTGCCGGAATCTACGCGTGAGGCGGACGCCCTTCTCAAGCTCGTGCACTGAACGCCGTAATGAGTGAACCCACCTTCCAGATGCCGGGCTCCCGGTCCTGCGAGATGCACACGCGGCGGGCCCCCTCTCCGGCGGTGCCCTGCGCGCCGGCTGCCCAGGCGCCAGGGCTGCGCGTCATGTGCTTCCCGCTGCCGGGCCGGCCGCTGGCGCCTGGCCGCTCGGCCGGCCGGGGCGGCACTGCGGCGGAATGAGATGCCTGGCGTCAGACCAGCGGCATGATTTTGGATGTTGTCCACACACGAATCAAGAGCAGCACACACACCCGGACCCTCACGCTGCTAGTAGGTGTCTTGCATAGATTATATCCATACCTGATGACGAGCCGGACGGTGTGCCGGGCCGCGCTTGCTGCCAGGAGGGCGGGCAGCGCTCTGCTGAGCCGAGGCCGGACCAGTTGGGCCTCCTGCCAAAGCCGTTGGAGCCTCTGCCTCCAGTGGAGCCGGAACTGCTGGGTGGTGTTGCGGGGCGTGCCGGTGGGCAATGCAGCCTGTCGGGCTGCTGGCTGCTGCTTGCGCTCTGCGGCGGCGTGTTGAGATTCGGCGGCGGCGGCACCGCATTGTAGGACGTCGCGCCCCCCCTGCCGGCGTGAGCGGATGGCGATCTGCCCCTGCCGCGCCCTCTCGCAGGAGTTGTAGAAACTCTGCCGCGGCCTGTCGTCATTTTTTGCTCACACCTACGGATGTTGGGGTGTTTGAAGTGCGCGGCCGACCAACAAATTTCTATTGTTCAGTATGCCAACTGCGTATTTATTCGTATCAGACCACAATTCTATCGACGAAGCAATGTGTGGGCATGCAAATGGATAACGGATGTGCAAGTTCAATCTAGGCCAGAAGGTGCACGACACTGAACGCACAAATGTATGCATGCAGTCCCACTTCAGCATTTGCGAGACAACACCGAAGGGATCATCCATATCAACGTCACTGGCAAACGGTGCATACAGAGCCGTTAGAGCAGACAGTCTCACGCACACTGCGCAAGCTTGCATCAATTTGCCAGGACAACTCGCAGGACGGCCGGCCTCCGGCCTTCGCAAATCTAGAATCACGCATCTCAGCTCGCGTGTTTTGCATTCTTCAGCTCGATATTTGGGCCCAGAGGCGGGCCGAGACAGCCCAGTAGGCTAGCGAGATCAGCCACAAGATCTGGAGCACACGTCCGCAGTGCCTGGGGCCTCTGCCTCGTGAGCACCTCCAGCGGTGTCCACTGGAGCAACCAGCGTCAGAGGTTGTGCTGCGACCCTTCAGCGGTGTCCCTGCACACCACATGCCAGCGGCTGGCAGCCGCTGACGAGGCCGCAACCGCGACTGCGCCCACCGGCCCCGCTCTACCCGCTGCGGTGCCGGCAGTTGCGCAAACTAAGCCTCAAGCAAGGCAGCACGGCGGGCGGAGGTGCAGCACCGCTAGGCGGCGCCATGGACCGCTTCCGCACCATTTTTGGCGGTGGCCAGGCCAACCTGGCAGACGCCCCCGAGTCGGTGCTCGGCGAGTGGCAAAAGTACAGCTCCGACGCGGCGCCGCCGACGCAGAGCGACCGGCTGCTGGGCCAGATGGAGGCGGGCGGCGCGACGCTGACAAATGCATTCTCCAGTTCCCTCAGCGCAGCGCGCACCGGCATCAGCAGCGCCGGCGCCACGATCAGCGGCGGCGCAACATCCGCCACCTCCTTGTGCGCTCATTTGAAATTAGATTCGCAATCGCATCGCCAATGTTGCAGCAGAATTCCATGTGTGCCTCTCAGTCGTGCAGCGTCAAGTGGAGCGGCAGGGTCATTGCCACGGTGCTTGCGTCCAGCCAATCAGCTCCGTGTGAACCCTGAGCCTCCAGTGACATCCGCTCATTGCTAGCTGTTGACATCTAGTAGTTCTGTGCCTCTCACCGCGTCTTCAAATAGAAGCTTCTGGTCTAGGAGGTACCCAAGATACGATTGCAGCTGCAATTACATGTGTGCTTGCTGCGCAGCATGCCGTCGGCGACGCAGTTCACATACTTTGCGGCATTCATGGGCGCCGGCATCTTCTTCGTGTTCATCGCTGTCACGATGTTCCTGCCGGTCATCATCCTGGTAAGGCCCTGTGTGACCTGTGTGCCTGTATCTGGCCACTCATGTGCCTCATGTGGCCGCTAGATGCACCTTGTCATATTACATTCTGCATGCCCTCTCCAGAGTTTCCCCTGTCGGATTGCTTTTTGCGCCGAACCTTCTTTGACATTCTTTGTTGCGGCCGCAGGCGCCGGCGAAGTTTGCGTCGGCCTTCACGCTGGGCTCGGCGCTGATGATGGCCAGCTTCTTCGCGCTCAAGGGCTTCCAGGCGCAGCTGGGGTACATGATGGAGAAGGAGCGCCTGTTCTTCAGCATCGGTGCGCTTTCTTGCGATTATCTAGGATCATGGATTCCTGAGTAGGACACCTGCAGCCATGCGTGGACCTGCTGCAGCTTGCCTTGCGAACCTATGTCGCTGCCTTGCCTCTCACCTGTCATCTGCAGGCAGGGAGCTTTCCCGCATTGGTGTCCGCAGTGCTGTCCTGCCTGACCATTTTGGGACGTGCACTGATGGTGATTGTGGTGCTCATACAACAGGCTACCTGGGCAGCATGGGCGCGACGCTGTATGCAGCGCTCGTGATGCACAGCTACATCATGTCCCTTATGTGCTGCGGCATCCAGGTGCGTTAGGGTTCTGCGTTTCTTGTGGGTGCTGTTTCCATTGTATGATGCCAACAGGATGACTGCAGTCAAAGAACCATCACAGTCCCTATCTGCACTGCGCTGGCGCTGCTCTGCACTGCAGTATTGGTTGGCAGTGTTGAACAGCCCATTGAGCCTGCTCTGTGGTCATGCGCGCAGATCTTGGCCCTGCTGTACTACGCGTTGAGTTATTTCCCCGGTGGCACAGCCGGCGTGCGGTACATCTCGTACATGCTGTGGTCGGCGGTTTCATCATGCTTTTCGGGCGCGACACGATCCGCATTCGGCTGACACTTTACCGGCCGTGGCATGAAGAGGGCCGGGTTTCTGAGCAGCGCTGCTGCGTGATGGACCGTCGCGCGAAGAGCGGCACGAACAGTCGTCAATGTCTGAGTCAAAACACGAGCAAACAGATGGGAAAGAATTGCTACAAAAGCTGCTGGCAAGGTGTTCGCCTGTTGCATGGTTTGCTGAAAAGGCGAGCGAACACATGAATGTGCTTTGCTACCTCTGCAGTTTCCGACACACAGAATCTAGCTGCGAGAACACAGCATGCCGCGGCTGATGATGCCGCCTGAAGGTAACGCACAGCAGCCCGAATCCCAGGTTGTAGACGCACAAGCCCAGCTTCTGCTGCTTGCTCGTCGCCCAGACGGCGCCTTCGTCGCGTTTGAAGACCTGCAACCAGGGCACACCCGACATGACATGTCGGCATCTATGGAGTGAGTTTCAGGACTGTCTTGCGACGGTACATTTTCACCTCACGGGGCCAGCATCTGCGCAGTACAGTTCAGCCTGATCGACGGCCTCGCACCTGCAGTCGCTGCCCGCACAGCGTCAGCGTGGGGCTCTGAGATTCGCCATCCTCCCGCAGATCAAACAGCGCCATCACTTGCAGCGCAGCTGGCGCCGCTGCGGCACCTGACGCTTCCGACAGCTCGAACTCTGCCTGGAGCGCGCCCGCTGCAGCGATGGGCTCGCCAAGATGTGACAGCAGCGCGTAGCCTGAGAGCGTCCCATTTTGGAGCAGACCACGGAGCTGACCATCCCATGCCATCTGTACGAAGCTTGGTGGAATTCCAGAACCCAAAGCGCGCCGCTGAGCAGCGGTCCTGGACTGAGCGTTATCAGTGTGCCGCAGTCTATGCTGTGCTGCTTGGCACTGGTGGAGCTGCTCTTGCGTGCCAACGCGCACGAAAAGATGTTCTGTGATGATTCTGTCCTGTTCAAATTCGAGTCAGTTCACAAGCTGGAAAGGGGGCAAAGGAAGGCAGTTGTTGGAAGAAAGGCAGTGCAAAGGCGACCAAGAATTGGTGCTTCTTGGTCCAAATGTTTGTTGCAGCAGTGGAAATTGCCCAACA